>ERZ773090.783-NODE-783-length-12851-cov-9.735_pt1 | contig 12851 bp, 9 predicted proteins | sample MGYA00580579_ERZ773090 | MGnify/ENA primary metagenome ERZ773090 (study PRJEB29015, sample SAMEA2738014) | human oral metagenome | biome: human oral; feature: human-associated habitat; material: dental | place: China | collected 2132 ... | reverse complement strand
TATTATAAACGGTGCATATTGCTTAATAGAGGAAGAGGAGTGAAAATCTCTCACAGCGAAAGCTACTGTAATGTGGATGAAATCATAATAAACCACTGGGCAACTGGGAAGGTATGAAAGTAAGGTGAAGCAAAGTCAGGAGACTTACCATTATATTAATATTTGTATATATTGTTATAATATATAATATTTTTTATGTGTAAAAATTCTAATTAAGTTAAAAATGCTGATTAGAGTTTTTTTATTTTATAAAAATAAATTAAACTATAAATTCATATTTTAGAAAGGGGATGTTTATGAAAAAAGTAATTTGGAAAATCGTTTTATTATTATGTCTAACTTCATTTTCACTGTATGGAGTTCAGTGGAATGATTTAAAAGATGGTGAAACTGCTGAAAAAATTTTGGATGAAAATGGAAAAGAAACAAAAGTTGATAAAATAGTATTAGGGAAAAATTCACATTTAAAAGTAAAAGGGAAGAATACAAAAGGAATTGTAATAAAATATGGAATACGTTCAAAAGTAGATATAGGAGAAGGAGCAACTCTTGATGTTGATATTGAAAGTTCTATTAAAGAAGCAACTGGAATTGCATCAGAATCATATAAAGATTTTATTGTACAAAAAAATGGAAATTTAAAAGTAAAAAACCATTTTATAGGGACCATCAATAGTGGCGATATTTTTAAACAATTTCTTGATAATAAAAAGGAAAATAGTGTTCTTAAAGGAATTAGTGTCTTAAAGCGATTTTCTACTGAAGGAAATACTAGAATAGAAAGTTCAGGAACAGGTATTGGATTTGATAAAAAAACTTCTAAAGAAACAGGTTTAATTGAATTTAAAAAAGGTTCAAAAACTTTTGTAAAAGCTGGTTTTGCAGGAGTATTTGCAAGATATAATAGTGTTACTTTTGAAGAAGGAAGTGATACCACATTAATAGGGGGAGCCTATGGAATAATGGTAAATAAAGGAACTATAAAAAAAGGTTCTAAAGTAACATTAATGGGTAACTATGGAACTGGGAAATTTGAAGTAAAAGAACATGATTTTTTAAAATTTGAATCAGGTTCTGAATTAAATATACTTGCAAATGATTCAGCTTTATATGGTATTAGATTGAAAGGAAAAACAAAATTAATAGCAAAAGGCTATAATGTATTAAGACAAATTGATACTTATGCTGATGGTGAACATAGTTTAGATACTGTAACTTTTGAAAAGGGAAGTATTTTAGATGGAAATATTGATCGTTCTTGGAACTCACAATTTTTATTAGAAGAAGGAACAAAACTTTTTGTGCCTAATAAAATACAAGCTAATTTAGAAATCAAAGGGGATTTGTATGTTGGACCTAGAGCAGCTTATGAAGGAAAACAATTGACATATAAAGAAGCAGTAGAAGATGCAGATACAGTTGCTGGAGCTACAGCTCTATTTATGGGAAAACAGGCTCAAAGAGCTAGAAAAGGAGAATTTACATATAGAGGATTACATAGTGATTTTGCAGCTGATGAATATTATACACTTGATTATAATAAACATAATTATTCTGATAATAATCATAATTCTACTTTAAACTTAAATAATGGAAAAATTCATTTAAGATTAGGTACTCCAGATAGATTAGGAAGAATTAATGATAAAATTATTTTTTCTAAGAATACAACTATCAATGGAAAAGGAGAACTTGTATTTCATAAAAGAAATTCCTCACAAGTAACAAAGAATACAGTATTTAAAATATTAGAAGAGGAAGGATTAAAAAATATCAATGGAACACAGGGATATTACTTAGAAAAACTTCCTTTAAAGATTCCTGATGTATCGTTTGGTCAACTTGTTTTTACTACAAAAGTGCAAAAACTTAATGGTAGATATGTAGTTTCTTTAGTTTTTAAAGGAATAGAAGCTGATAATTTCTTATTAGCAAAAGGTGAAACAAAGATTTTAAATAAAAAGAAAGAAGGTTCATTAGAAGATGCTATTTTAAGCGCTAAAGAAGTTACAATTGAAGAAAAATCAACTTTAAATATTAAAGGTGATACTAATGGACTATTTGCTAAAAATAAAGTAACAGTGGAGGAAAAAGCAAACCTAAATATTGAAACTGAAAATAAAATAGCTCTTAAATTGGGAGAAAATTTAGAAACATTTGGTAATATAAATATAAAAAATGCTGGAACTGGAATATTAGCAGATAATACAATATCAGTTTTAAAATTTGAAAATGGTTCTAAAACTATTGTAAATGCAAAAGATGTTGCAGTAAATGCACAAAAAGGAACTAGCGAATTTAAAGGTGGAAGTAATGTAGAATTAACATCTAATAAATATGCCTTAGTTGCTAAAAAAGCAGTTTTTGAAAAAGGTTCAACTGTAAAATTAAATGGAGAGTATGGAATAGGAACATTGTCAGAAGCAGATAACAGTGATGTTACTTTTAATTCACAATCAGAAGTAAATATTAATTCTAGTAATTCAGGGTTATATAATGTAAATGTTGGAGGAAGTGGGAAATTATCTATAAAAGCTCCAAATGTATTGAAACAAGTTAGAACAGTGAATCAATCTTTAAAATTTGAAAATGGAAGTGTATTAGAAGGAAATATAGAAAAATCTTGGAATGCAAATTTAATCTTAGATAAAGGTTCAAAGATGTTTGTAAATAATAAAATAGAAGCAAATATGGATATAAAAGGGGATTTATTTGTAGGTACAAGAAATTCATATGAAAAAGAAGAAAGTAAAAACTCTATGCAAACACTTTCTACTATGAGTACATTTTCATCTTCTGATAAATATAACACTGTACATTATAATAAGGATTCTAATGGTCATAAAACAAAAGTAAATTTAGATAATGCAAATATTCATTTAAGAATTAATGGAGAACAATCAGAAAGCAATGATAAAATAGTTTTTTCAAAAGATACAGAAATAACTGGAAAAGGTGAAATTACATTGCATCCAGAAAATGTATCTAAGGTAAAGAGAAATATGACTTATTCATTATTAGAAGAAGAAGGAAAAGATGTTGGAGGAAATAAAGTATATAATTTAGAAAAAACTTCCTTAACATTAAAAACAGTAGAATTTGGACCATTAGTATATGGAAGAAAAGATAAAAAAGTAAATGGAAAATATATAGTTACATTAGAAGATACAGGAGAATTATCTCAAGCAGCTAAAAATTCGCTTACTAATTCAAGAGATAGTTATAAATACAATCAAGAAGAATTAAAAGCTATTAGTGATAAAATTTTTGAAAATCATAATTTAGAATTAAAAAATAATTTCTGGCTATTAGTTTCAAAGGAAAATCTAAAAAATAAAGATAGTATAATAAAATTAAATCAAAATACTAAATATGCAGGTTATGATCATACATTTAATACAGGAATATCTTTGGGATTTTTTGCTGGACAATCAACAGGAAGATACAAGAATATAGGTCAAGGAATTTATTTGAAAAAGGATTTAAAACCATTTTATCTAGGAACTGTATATAAACATACAAAGAGTAAAGATAAAAACAACGATAAAAAACTTCATTCAAATGATTTCTCATTTGTAGTTGGATATAATAAAGATATTAGTGAAAGAACATTCTTAGACAGTAATATTAAATTAACTAGGGGTTATATCTCAGATTATAAATACACTGCTGAAAATGACTTAAATACTAGAAATGAAAAAACTAATTATTGGAATGGAGAAATAAATGCAAAATTAGGATATAAATTTAAGTATGGAGATGCTTTCTTAAAGGCAGGATTAGATAAAGATTTAAAAGGAAATCAAAAAGTAATATGGAATGAAAATATTGATGAAGAAATAAAATATGATGATTTGAGTAAAAATATAGGCATAGGAATGGAATATAAGATAAAACAACATAGTTTTAATATAGAACTTTCAAGAAAATATTCTAAACATTATAGAGCAAATACAAAAATATCAATTGGATATTCTTATAAATTTTAAAATTCAATCTGTAAAAAGAGCTACAACATTTATAAAAATGAAGTAGCTCTTTCAAATTTTAGTCTTTTACTTTTTTAATAACATCTATGATAGAACCATCTCTATATTCAACAACACCAACAATTTCATCAGTGAATTCAACAGGATCAGGTTTACCAGTTAGTTGTTCAGCCATTTCTTTCATTTCTTCAATAGTTTTTAATTCAACACCAGCTTTTGTTAAAGTTTCTATTAAATCTTTTCTTCTAGGATTTACTACTATTCCATAATCAGTACAGATAACATCTACTGCTTCTCCAGGAGTACATACAGTTGTAACTCTATCAACTATTATAGGAATTCTTGCTCTCATAAGAGGTGCAAGTATTACACTAATTTTTGCCCCAGGAGCTGTATCTTGGTGTCCTCCAACTGCTTGGTTTATAGTACCATCAGATTTAGTCATTACATTTACATTAAAATCTTTATCTATTTCTAATGCTCCTAACATGACAAAAGTTAAGTTATTTACAGCAGGTCCTGCTGTATTAGGATTTGCATAGAATGAAGCAGAGATTTCATAATGTCTTTCATTTTCTTTTATAGATCTTACTGCATCTAAGTCAAAACATTGAGTATCATACAATGCACTCATAAGTCCTTCTTCAAGAAGTCCAACTAATTGAGAAGTGATCCCTCCAAGTCCTAATGAAGCCTTTATATTTTGCTTTATCATTTCTTCTCTTAAAAGGCTTGTAACTGCTAAACTTGCCCCAGCAGCTCCTGTTTGATAAACAAAACCATCTTTAAAATAACCAGAATTAATTATTACTTTAACTGCATTTTGAGCAATCAATAAATCTCTTGGGTTATCAGAAAATCTTATAGCACCTGAAACTATTTTCTTAGGATCTCCTATTTCATCAACCACTACAACAGAATCAACTAATGTTTGATCTATACTTGCAGGTAAATTTGGGAAAGGAACTAGATTATCTGTGATAGCTATAACATAGTCAGCATATTGTGCATCAACTATTGCATATCCCATAGAACCGCAAGCACTCTTACCAGTTCTTCCATTCATATTTCCCATTTCATCACAGCTAGGAGCAGCAATGAAAGCAACGTCTATATGTAATTCTCCATCTTCAATAGCTCTTGCTCTTCCACCATGACTTCTTATAATAACAGGTTTTTTAAGTATACCTTTTGAAATTTCATCTCCTAATGGTTCACGAAGCCCACTTGATTGTATTCCTGTAACAACACCACTTTTGATATGTTCTATAACAGGTCCATGACAAGGAGATAGTGAACTAGGAGCTAATGTAATATCTTTAATTCCCATTTTAGCTATAATATCTAAAACTCTATTTACGACAGTATCTCCATTTCTCATATGATGGTGGAAAGATATAGTCATTCCATCTTTTAATCCAGATTTTTTAATAGCTTCTTCTATACTAGCAACTATTTTAGGTTCATCTTGGATTCTCATTCTTAATTTTGCACCAGCTTTTTTCTTAGTTGGTTTTATTGCATCCACACCTTTAAAAGGAACTAATTCTCCAATTCCTTCTAAGTATTCAGGAATTTCTCTGCCAACTGCATTTTTATTAAATTTCATAATTAGTCCTCCTTATAAATTCCACTAGCTTTTGCTAATTCTAAAACTCTTTGAGCTCTCATAATAATTGGGTTATCAACCATTTTACCATCAACTGATATAACTCCTGAACCCTTAGCTTCAGCTTCCTTAGCACCATTTATAATTCTAATTGATTTTTCAATTTCTTTTTGGCTTGGTGTATAAATTTCATGAACTATTCTAACTTGTTTAGGATGTATACAAGATTTACCATCAAATCCTAAATCTTTAATAAATTGAACTTCTTGTCTGAAACCATCTAGGTTATTTACATCTGAATAAACAGTATCAAAACAATAAATACCTGCATTTCTTGCAGCAAGTACAATAGCTTCTCTTGCATAATATAATTCCCAACCATGTTTACTTCTTGAAGTCTTTAAGTTAGTAACATAGTCTTCTGCTCCTAATGCTATTCCCATTAATCTTTTGCTAGCAAGAGCAATTTCTTTAACATTCATAATACCAGTTGCACTTTCAATAGCTGCCATAAGTAGAGTTTCTCCTTCTTTACCAATTTCTTTTTCAACTTCTGTTATAAGTTTATCAACTGCTATTATTTCATCAGGAGTATCTGTTTTTGGAAGTCTTACAACATTAACTCCTGCTTTAACAACAGCTCTTATATCATCAGCTCCAAATGGAGTATCTAAACCATTTACTCTTACAACAGTTTCAGTAGTTTTATAGTCTATTGTTTTTAAAGCCTCAGAAACTAAAAATCTTGCAGCATCTTTTTGATTTACACTAGTAGCATCTTCCAAGTCTATCATTACAGAGTCTGGTCCATATATATAAGCATCTGTAATCATTGATGGATTATTACCAGGTAGAAACATCATTGTTCTTCTTAATCTATCTCTAATTGCCATAATTCCTCCTAAAATTTATAATCATGAGATTCAGCAGCTCTATATACAGCAGCCTTAGTTCTAGCTATAAGAGCATAGTTTAAAGCACCCTTATCTACAACCTTTACATTAGCATTTTCAACACCTAATTCTTTTATAGTGTTAAGTACAGTTTCTTCAATTTGTCTACCAAATTGTCTTTTAACTGAACTTGAAACATCAATAATAATTCCACCTTGATTGGCAGGTTCAACAGTTATCATAGCATCACTAGATTCTAATGTCCCAGCAACACCAACAGTTTTTAAAACCATATTTACCTCCTTAACTTCGTATAAAAATAACTCATTGCTAGCTAAATTTCTTAACGATAAAAAATCAAGAACTCGCTGCAAATTCACTAAACTCACTTCGCTCAAACATAGTGAGATTTGCTCGGCTCATTCTATTTGATTTTTTATCTAAAATTTAGAATGCAACTCGTTTATTTTTATACTTTCTCATATATTAAAAAATGTATAAAAATTGTTAAAATTAATAAATCAGCACTGCCACCAGCACTTATATTTTTTTCTATAAATATATCATTCAAGTTTGACATCTCATTTTTTATTTTTTCTTTTGATAAAGATTTTATATTTTCTTCATAAAGATTTTTACATAACATTTGAAATTCTTTTAGAGTTTCAAAATTTGCCCTATTCACTATATTTGTATCATCTAAAATGGAAATGTAATAAAATAAAAGTAAGGTACAAGAAGTTTCAAAGTCCAGACTTTTTGTAAACTCTTTTAATTTATTGATTCCATCAAGTAAAACTATATCATAACCGGAAATAGCTAAACCTCTTGCACCAGTTAAATGATAGTTTTTAAATGCTTTTTCCCCATAAGTAGAAAAATCATTTGTATTTTCCAATTCATTTAAAAGAGGAAAACACATATTTTTAATTTTTTCGCTTAATATTTTTAAATCTATTTCATCAGCTTCTTTAAAATAACTAGCTAAAACCGAAATTAAAATTCCCATTGAGAAAATAGTACCTTTATGAGTATTAACACCATTAGTAGCTTGATACATTTCTTTTTCAGCTTTCTTTCCTAAATCCCTTAAATTTTTAAAAAAATTAGGAGAATAAAAATCATTTTCTTGACCATAGATAAAACATTCAGAAAAATATTTATCTAAGGAAAGTGCTGAGTCAATAAAAGTATAGAAATCCATATCTTTATGAGAACCATTACTAAGGCGACTCACAAGCCCAGCTTTTGGGCTTATACTCACTTCATATAAAAGGGCTTTTGTTGCTAATTTAGCAACCTCCTTATTATTCATTTTCATATTTCTTTATTAAAAAATCTTTTGCAACTTGTGGGAAAAGAGCATAAGATAATACATCTTCTTCACTTCTTGCAAAATCTCTTGTTTCTTCAACCATTTTATCATATTCAGGAGCTAATTTATCAGCAGGTCTTCCTGTGAATACTTCTTCATCAAAGATAATAGTCTTTTTAATTTCATCAGATATAGGTACTGGACTTTTACCATAAAGTCCTCTCACATAGTTTTTAATTTCATTTGGTATCAGTTTATATCTTTGTCCAGTTAATATATTAAATATAGCCTGTGTTCCAACCATTTGGCTAAGAGGAGTAACTAATGGTGGATATCCTAAGTCTTTTCTTACTCTTGGGATTTCTCTTAAAACATCTTCATATCTATTTTCGGCTTTTTGCATTTTTAATTGAGAAAGAAAATTTGATAGCATTCCTCCTGGTAATTGATATTCAACTATACTTGGCTCAGTCATAAGAGCTTGTGGATTTAAAATACCTTCTTGTAAATATTTTGCTCTTATAGGCTTAAAGTATTCTGCTATTTCTTTTAATAATCCTAAATCAAAACCAGTTTCCCTTTCAGTTCCTTGAAAAGCTCTAACTATACTTTCAGTAGCAGGTTGAGATGTTCCACCAGATAATGGAGATATAGCAGTGTCAATTATATCTGCTCCTGCTTCAACAGCTTTGATATAAGTCATACTTGCAAGTCCAGCAGTTGCATGAGTATGCACTTCAACAGGAACTCTTAGTACAGATTTTAACTCTTTTACTAATTCATAAGCAACTTCTGGTAATAAAATTCCAGACATATCTTTTATAGCAATAGAATCAGCTCCAATTTCTTGCATTTCCAAAGCTAAATTCTTAAAGTATTCAATAGTATGAACAGGGCTGATAGTATAGCTCATTGCAAGTTGAGCATGTCCACCATATTTTTTTGTAGCTTCACAAGCAGTTTGTAAGTTACGAACATCATTTAAAGCATCAAATATACGAACTATATCTATTCCATTTTGTATGGATTTTTTAACAAATCTTTCAACTATATCATCAGGATAGTTACGATAACCTAAAAGATTTTGCCCTCTAAGTAACATTTGAAGTTTTGTGTTTTTAACTCTCTTTTTGATTTCTCTCAATCTTTCCCAAGGGTCTTCATTAAGAAATCTTAGAGCAGCATCAAAAGTTGCTCCTCCCCACATTTCTAATGAATGGTAGCCCACATTATCTAATTTTTCAATTATTGGTAACATTTCAGCGGTAGTTAAACGAGTAGCCATAAGTGATTGGTGTCCATCTCTTAGACAAGTTTCCATAATTTTAATCTTATTCACCGTAATTCCTCCATTCTATTTTTAGTTTATTCTATCAAAATGAATTACAGCTAGTGAAAACCCTAGCTGTAATATTTTTTTTATTTTTACTTAGCAAATAATCCAAACAGTACAGAACCAAGAACCAACATCATAGCTCCACCTATACGAGATGAGATTTGTGCAAATGACATAAGATCCATTCTGTCAGCAGCTCCTAAAACAGCAACATCTCCAGCTCCACCTCTATTTGCCATACAAAGCCCAGCAGTGATAGCAGCTTCAATTGGATAAAATTTCATTTTTCTAGCAATTAACATAATAAATCCAACAGCACCAAGAACTATTGCAAGAGCAATTAATAAATTTGAAATTGTTACAGCATTTATTATTTCTTGTACATCTGTTGTAAATCCAACAGCAGCCATTAATATCCAAATTGTATGTTTAGAGAAAAGAGTTTGCATTCTTTTTGCACCCGCTTTTATTTTATCAGGAACAAGATTAGCAATATTTAAAAACATAGTCAAAAGAATTAAGAATACTAAACGATGAAGTTCAAAGTCTATATGATGACTTTTTGCAAATGCTGCCCAAAGTTCACCTAAAATATGAGCAACCATAAATAAAACACCAGTTAAAATAAATGCTGCTACTGTATCAACAAGTTCTGGCTTTAAATCAACTTCTTTATCTTTTATAGCTTCTTTAGAATTATCTATGATAAGTTCTCCATTTCCTGTTAAATTTTGTTTAACTTCACCTAATTTTTTAAGAAGAGCTCCTGACAAAATTGCAATTATATTGGCTATACTCAATATTGATATAGCAAAAGCAAACCATTCAGATGCAGGTTTACCAGTTTTTGATGACCAGATTTCAGACATAGGTATAGCCCCAGCTCCTGTTCCTCCACCCATTATTGGAAGTACATAGTTCATCATAACATCAATAGGAGTTTTTCCAAAAATAAATCCTACAACTATTCCACCTATTGAAGCTCCTGTGACTCCAATTATAATCAAAGGTATATATCCACTAATAGATTTTATAAGAGTTTTTCTATCAACAGTTAATACAGAACCAACTATCAAAGCTGGAATAAACATTTCCAAAAAATTTACTGGTTGTTTATTGTAGAAAATATTTACAGCTTTCATAAAGTTTTCAGGTACTAATTTATAAGTTCCAAATACAGCTGCAAGAACAAAAACTAAAATAGTTCCTCCACCTATAAATTCATCCCATATAGGAATTCTATCTCCAATTTCTCCAAATAATAGTCCAAATACAGCAAGAGCTGAGAACATAATTAAGAAATTAGGTCTTAAAAAACTTCCTGGGTTACCTTCCTTATCTAGTCCAAAAGGAACATAGACAACAATGGCAACAACAATCAATAGGCATAAAAATGTTGGTAAATTAAATCCACCCCATTTATGTTCTTTTGAATCAAATAACTCTTTAAAATTTTTTTTTGCCATTAAAATCCTCCTAACGATAAAATAAATGATAAAATTTGATTTATTATACTATTTATATATAGTTTTGTAAAGTGATATAAAATGTTTAAAATTTGATAATTTATGGTAAAATAAAGATAAGCAACATAAATGAAACATTATGTAAATTTTAAATAAAAAGAGGTAAAAATATGAGTAAAATTGCTTTTTTAGTTTCTGGTGAAAAGATGTTTAAAAAAATAAAAAAATACATAGATAAAAAAAATATTATTGTAGTTGAAATCACAATTTCAAATGCCTTAGAAGAAGCAAAAAAATTAGTTGATAAGGGAGTAAAAGTTATACTTACAAAATTAGCTATAAAAATGAAGATAGAAGATGAAATAGAAATTCCTATTTTAAATATAGAAAATAATATTTCTGATTATATTGAGCTCTTAAAAGAAATTGATGTAAAAAATAATAAAATTGCTTTTGTTGATTATATTGAAGCACCTGAAAGTTTAGTTAATCTTACTAAAATAATTTCCGATGATATAGTTTTTCGAACTTTTACAAGTGAAGAAGAGTGTGATGAAATAGTAAAAGATTTAAAAAGTAAATCATATTCAATTTTAATTGGAAGTATATTGACTAATAAATATGGTTTAAAATCCTATGAAGTAGAAATTTCAAAGGATTCAATTTTGATGTATATTGAAATAGCAGAACAGATAATTAAATTTATAGATATTAAAAAATCAAGAGATAGAATATTGAAAAGTATAGAAATAATGATAGATAATTATTTAAAAAATGAGGAAAAAACTGAAAGGAACATACTTGATAAGGTAAGTATGAATGATGTTGAGAAAAATAAATTAATTGAAGGATTGAAAAGGAATGCTTTTTCTTTATCAAACACTGCAAAAGATTTGGGCATGAGTAGGACAACACTTTGGAGAAAATTAAAAAAGTTTAATATAATTATAGAATAAGGAAGTATAAAAATGAAAAAAACAAATGCTATTAGAGAATTAGAAATACATAAGATAGAACATACAGTCAGAGAATATGAAGTTGATGAAGAGCATTTAGATGCAGTTAGTGTTGCTTTAAAAACTAATGAAGATATTACAAGAGTTTTTAAAACTTTGGTTTTGTTAAATGAAAAAAGAGAAATGGTAGTTGCTTGTATTCCAGGAATGGAAAAGTTAGATTTAAAAAAACTAGCAAAATTATCAAATCATAAAAAATTAGAAATGCTACCTGTGAAAGATTTATTTTCAATGACAGGATATGTCAGAGGAGGTTGTTCTCCTATTGGAATAAAGAAAAAACATACTGTCTTTATTCATAAATCTGCACTAGATAATAAAACAATCTTGGTGAGCGGAGGTTTAAGGGGTTTACAAATTGAGATTAATTCCCAAAAATTAATTGATTATTTAAAAATGGTAGTTGGGGACATCATTGAAGATGTAAATATAGAATTTTAAAATATTTTATGTTAAAATGAAAAGAGAGGTTATGGAGAATATTAAAGAAAAATTTGAATTTGAAGTTAGTTCTGAGTATGAAGGAATGAGATTAGATAAATATTTAAGTAAACAAATAGAAGAGGCTACTCGTTCGTATTTAGAAAAACTTATAGATAATAATTATGTAAAAATAAATTCAAAAGTTATAAATAAAAATGGAAGAAAATTAAAATTAGGGGAAAAAATAGAAGTTTCAATTCCAGAAGAAGAAAATATTGATATAAAAGCAGAAAATATTTCTCTTGATATTGTTTATGAGAATGATGATTTTATAGTTATAAATAAAAGTTATGGTATGGTTGTCCATCCAGCTTATGGCAATTATTCAGGAACTCTTGTTAATGCACTTTTATATTATACAAATAACCTATCTTCTATAAATGGAAACATAAGACCTGGTATAATACATAGACTTGATAAAGATACAAGTGGTCTGATATTGGTAGCAAAGAATAATTATGCTCATGCAAAATTAGCTTCAATGTTTACTGATAAAACTATACATAAGACATATTTATGTATAGTTAAGGGAAATTTTTCAGAAGAAAATCTAAATGGAAGAATTGAAAATCTAATTGGCAGAGATAGTAAAGATAGGAAGAAAATGGCAGTTGTAAAAGAAAATGGCAAAACTGCTATTTCTAATTACAAGGTTATTGAGCAAGTTGACGGCTATTCTTTGGTAGAAATAGCTATTGAAACTGGAAGAACTCATCAAATTAGAGTACATATGAAAAGTATAAA
>ERZ773090.782-NODE-782-length-12853-cov-4.81575_pt1 | contig 12853 bp, 15 predicted proteins | sample MGYA00580579_ERZ773090 | MGnify/ENA primary metagenome ERZ773090 (study PRJEB29015, sample SAMEA2738014) | human oral metagenome | biome: human oral; feature: human-associated habitat; material: dental | place: China | collected 2132 ... | reverse complement strand
GTGGGAATGCACTCGCGGGAGCATCTGCGGCAATTAGCGGGACGAAGTGGAATCTTCTGCTCGACGATCATGCTCGCAAAGTGAGGCAAGGAGTATATCAAGATTTTTTAGAGTCCTTTGACAGAGAGTATCTTCAACAACAAAATGAAGGAAATCCATATTCTGAAGGCGAGGTGCTAGAGGCACTCAATAATTTATATGATTATCAAAAACTCTCTGGCACAATTAGTATGACGCCGCTCGCAAAAGAATTATTAGATGTTTTCTTAGATCAGAATTTCTCAGGACATGGTATCACCAATGTCGATTATACGGAACACGGACTTCCTTTTATAGAATTCGGATATAATTCTTTGGTGAATGAAAAATTGAGAAATGCAGCATTCAACAAGAGATTGGTTACAAATGCTATAAAAAAACAATTAGGTAAAAATGTAGTGATTCCTACAGATGTAGATAGTTATAGCTTCTATGCAAATGGACCAGACAATGCTCTTGGACTAGGGCGTGCCTCTGCCATTGTCACGTTTAAATTCAATCATAATGTTGTTGAAGCAAAAATAACGATTGTCGATAATTGGGATCACAGCAAGTTTGAGGCAGCTATGGGATCTTTCCTCAAAGATGCCTATATTGTCCAGCAATCTGGAGTTCGGTCTACATTTGCTTATAAAACAACATATGATATTGATTACGATATAACAGAACTCTTTCATGAATAAGGGGGGATTATACCGATGAAAGCGTTCTCTATCGTAAAAATATTTGTTGTTACGGTCTTAGTTCTTTACATATCGTTGCTTTCTTATTCATATATTACTCCCGTCTATTTAATGGAATCCACCAATATAGCAGGATTTCGTTACCAAATGTATTTTCGTGATCGGGTTTTAGCTGATACTTACGAAGATGTCGCCATAGAGATGCGTTGTTATGCCTATGAATATAATTTTCCATATCTATATTCTTATGGAGAGTCAGGGTATACGAAAATATGTGTCATTCCTCTATTTACAAGGGTCGAAAAAATCGTAAACTATGCAAGTGATCATCGGGTATCATGGGACATGCATAGCAATTTAATAAGCAATTTAGTGCATTTACAGGAAGCATATGGATCGAGCTTGTTTTTGATAGAGGATGTGGATGATATTTCCATAGAAGATAAAAAAATCTTTTCAGAGCTGAGAAAACGCGGGGAGATCAAAAAAAATTGGGATCTCGAAAGTGCAAGAAAAAAGCATGAAGAGGGGATAATTAACGAACTAGATAAAATATCAAACTCAATAGAAGAAAGTCTAAAAAAACAGGAGTCCCTCTATTAGGGAGAAAATATGTGTCAACGCCTTCTTTGAAAGTATATGGTGATTCTACTTGATAACACTCAAACGCCCCTCTTTACTACTCCTCATCCCCCTCTTCTCCTTCTCTGCTCCTCCTGCTATCGCTGCCCCTGCACAGCAGGAACAGCTCGATCAGTCACGGGCGCAGGAGGCGGAGCGGCAGGAGCGTCTCGGTGAGGAGCGTGTGGAGGCGATTGTTCCCCCTCCCCCGTCTGTTGATCTTCCCGCAGATGAGAGCGTTCGATTCCACATCTCTCATATCACGATTGAGAACCAAGTGGAGCGATTCCGCTTCCTCGAACGTATCGCTCGCCCCTATAAGGATAAGGAGCTGTCTCTCAGCGACATCAACAAACTCATCAACGCGATGAATCAGTCCCTCATGGCTCGTGGGTTCTCCACGAGCCGTATTGTCGTACCGGAGCAGAATCTCTCCTCCGGAGAACTCCGTCTCGTCCTCCTCGTCGGCTATATCAACGCTGTTCGTTTCGTCGAGGGCAGTTCTGCGCTCTACTGGAAGAATCTCTTTCCCTTCCACGAGGGAGATATCCTCAATGTGCGGGACATTGAGCAGGGCATCGAACAGGCGAAACGTCTTCCCTCACAGGATATCTCTGTTCAGCTCCTCCCGTCCGATCAGCCGCAGAGAACGGATGTGATGCTCACGGTAAAACGTGGAAAGAATTTCTACGGTACAATCTCCGTGGATGACTCAGGACTTGAAGATACGGGAAAACTCCAATGGTATACCTCCCTCGGCATCGATCAGCCCTTTCACAAGAACGATCTCCTCCGCATTGGTATGAATCTCGACGGTGCACAGGATGGATATGAGAAGGGAACGCGCGGGCATAATATCAGCTATACCTATCCATACGGACGGCATACATTCTCGTTTTCCTATCAGCGTTCCAAATATCATCAAACGGTAGAGAGTATCCCCTATAATTTCATCAGTGCAGGAGATTCCAATATTTCTACACTGTCATGGGACTATGTAGTTCATCGCTCGGCTGCGATGAAGACGAGCATGGATATTCGTTTGCGGAAACGGAACTCACACAGTTTCTTGAACGATGTTGAGCTGCCCATTCAGGCAATGCACCAGACCTCGATGGAGGTTGGTTTTGCTGAGCGGCTCTATCTACAGCGCAATACGCTCTATTTCCGTCTGGCGCACAGGTTCGGTCTCGGATGGATGGGTGCGCAGGAAGAAAAGGCTTTTGCCGATGCGCCAAAGACATTCTATCGAATGTGGCTGCTCGATGTGGACTTTGTGCATCCATTTGAGTTCAGTCATCGTCCCGCAACATTTACGACATCCTTTCACGGACAGTATACGATGGATGGGATGCGGCTCTATGGTGTAGATATGATCAGCATGGGCAATCGCTATACGGTGCGCGGCTTCGACGGTGAGGTCACGCTGATGGGGACAAACGGATGGTATCTGCGGAACGAGTTCGCGACACGGTTTCCGAAACAAAAGGCGGAACTCTATCTCGGGCTTGATGTCGGTGCGGTCTACGGGTATGGAGCCGATCTCTATAACGGACATACGATGATGGGCGCAGCAATCGGACTCCGTGGCTCGATTGATACGGTCTCCTATGATGTCTTTGCGGCGATGCCCATAAGAAAACCCGAGGGATTCCATACATCGGATGTGACGAGCGGATTCTCCCTCGGGGTGAAGTTCTAAATAGGTCTGATAGAGGGGCATCGCCCCTCTTTTTTTATGCCATCAATATAAATTCGATACTTTTTTCCCATTAGGGGTGTCAAAATCCGAACTCGTAAAAATGCCCGCGAAACCAGTTCCCGTATAGCTTCCTAAACTCTCACATTTTTCCTTTTGAGAGTGTCTCAGGGGTGTCAAACGGTTTGACCCCCCTGCCAGTAGGTCGAGCTTCCATCAAATGAAAAATCGCTGAACATCGCAAAAAAACGAATAACTTCCAGAGTAGAAAACCTCTGAAAACCCTTGTAAACTGGGAATTCACGTCGCATAGCAGTGATTACCTTTGTATCATTTTCACGCATAAAACATCTCCGTCCTCGGATGTGGAATCAATGTTCTCCCTCTCGAAGCGGACGGCAATCCCCTTCTCTTTCAACTGTCGGACGGTATGAAGGCAATCCACGGTGTCACGGGCAAAACGACTGATGCTTTTAACGAGCACCAAATCAATCTTCCCGGCGTTGCAGTCGGCGATCAGCCGCTTGAACTCCGTCCGATGCGTGGTACTTGTGCCTGTGATACCTTCGTCCGCATACACGCCTGCGTATTCCCATGCGGGGTTCTTTTGGATGAGATTGCTGTAGTGACTGACTTGCGCCGCAAGGGAGTGGTGAAGCGTGTCCACAGAGACGCGGGCGTAGGCAGCCACACGCAGCTTTTTCTGCAATATAGGGCTTGGTTGGACTCTTCGTATCTTCATGGTGCTTCCTCCTTTCCACTCCCATATTCCCGTACTATCCGCACGATAGCAAGTCAATATCTGAAAATAGAAGCCCGATGACGGGGCGATATTTCTCGCGCATTTTTGCCTCGAAAGCCGTATATTCGTCCTCTGACAAAAGCCCGCTCTGCAGCATTTTCCATGAAGCATGCATCACCATCTGATACGTCATTTCCCGAAGTCCTTCTTCCTTGCTCATGTCAACATCTCCCTTCATGAAACAGCGGACAAAAACGGCTCTTGTGGTCACCTTTTCGGACATAAAAATAACCCGACGGTAAGCCGCCGGGCATTGAGGTTAAAGCAGTTATTTATCTGTGAGACTGTTCATCATGTCCTGCAGTTTCTGTGGTACGGGAAGCCCCATCCGCATTGCATTCTCGATGATCGAGATTCCCATCTATATCAAGAGTTTCATATGCCCCCTTATTAGCTTCTTTGATCGATAAATTGAATCTTTCGATTCCCCACCTCTCGAATCAATGTCTCTTTTCCTATAATTTTTATTAAATTAGTAATCCCCTGTCTGTACTGGTTTTCATTATGATAATAAATTTCTACCAGTTTACAACGCTCATCCATGATAACATAATTCAGTACATCTCGATCTGTAACATCAAGGGAATGCCCAAATATGCAAACCCTTTTTCTGTTTCTATTGCGTGAAAACCAATTCTGATAGTTCAAACCAGTTCTATTATGCACACGTTGAAAATATTTTTTGAAAAATATACATGATACATCTTCATTGCTATGTTCTTCATTTAGTGTTTCTTCAGTACCTAATACGAGATTTCTTTTGCGTACTTCACCATGGATAAAGTCGATATGATCAGCTTGGATATTTACATTGTAAGTATTAAATAAAGTATGTGTGTAGTTAAAGCTCAACAAGTAATTAGGATGAATTTTTTGTATGATATTTAACGGTTTTTTTGAGATCAATTCATCAACTAAAAGAAAGTATAATTCCATCATATCCATCAAACTGATTAAATCTTTTTCCAAATTTTTTATAAATTCTCCTTTTGTCTCAGTTGTCACACTCTTTCCAGCATCAAGTTCTTGAAGAAACACATTAATACTACTAAAACGCTCGTGAGTACTGATAGTTTGGACTCTCCTCATGGGTTTTAGTTCAAGAAGACGTACAATATCTGCTATTTCACTTTCAAAGTCAATCCAGTTTTCTCCTTTCATTTTCTTATCAGTAAGTTTCTTTTGAAAATACTTCACCCATAGATTTTCTTCTGCTAATTTTAATGCGCTATTCCACCTAGCAGCCTCATCATCCTTAAGCTCTATGCGCCTTATAAGCTCCTTTATAGTTTCATCTTTTTCCCCGTCATATTGTTCTACATTTATATTTTGATATTCCGTCAAATAGATTTTTGCAAATTCCTTTAATGCAGTAAATAAAGCTACATTATATTGAGAAGCATCTTTCTTGTATGTAGTATTATGCAACAATTGGTGAAAATGTGCATCATATACTTCACCTATAAAATCTAAAAAATCTTTATATGAAGTCTTAAGCTCATGTGCTATATCAAACCCATTTCCAACAATTAGTATAGTATCAAAATCTTCCCTATTCACTGTTCTTGTTGTAGTATCCATCAAAATACCGACCTCCCAAACAAATGTATTTATATTCTAAATTCACAGACAAACAGACCGCGTCAACCATGTAACTTTACGGGTAAATAAAGTTGCATGAGTAACATTCATTTGACATAATTTGAGTGCAATAAAAGCACTGAAAATCACTTTATGATCAGTATAACACAAATCTATTAATTTAATGAATGAATTTCGACAAAAGATCTATACTTTCTCAAGTATTATGGCATAAGTTTTTTCTCCGCATCGGGACTGCGCCCGTGATAGATTCCCTTTCTCCCATGCGCGAGAAGCTGCGTCACATCGCGCGAATGAGAAAGTGCCTGATACACCATCCGTGCCGTACTCATTTCCCTCTCCTCCGAATGGCAGACCTTACGGCATCGACGATGGCAGAACGGATCCCGTCCTTCTTGGCATCAAGCGCGGGATAGAGAAACGGCTTGTTGACGCGTGGGCTGAACTCGACAAGCACACCGTATGGCACGCCATCCTGCGATTCGGCATCTGCTGCGATCCTCCAAACAGAACCGTCCTTTCTGCGCAGACGCTTGTGGATGGAGTCACGGAGTGCGCCTTTGATGACGCGCTTATCTGTTCCCGTATAGACGGGACAGCGGTTCTTTGCCTCCGCGACCACATCGTCTGCGCCGTGCGCGAGGGCTTCCTTTGCCACAGCCGTCGCCTCTGCGCCAAGCTCGGACAATATCTTCTCGGCAGAGACGAATCCTCTATATCTAGCCATCTTCCACCAACTCCCTGCATTCCAGAACAAGCCACCGTTTCTTCCCGCCGAGCGGATATGGAGGTGCAATCGGTGTGAATGTTTTATCGCCCCAACGGATACGATCCGTCACTCGTATATCACTACGGTAGCGTACAACGACACGATAATCCACCTCCTGCACCTTCTCCGCATAGCCGTCAGAGATTTTCGCGGCAAACGGCAGAACGAGCGCCCACGCTTTTCCGACTTCCAGCACAGAAGATGAGAGGATATTCCCCTCATCATCCGTCTCCGTCATGGGACGCAGGATGGAAATCCGATGGCGCAGTTCGCTCATGGACACTCGCACTTAAAAGACCTCCTTCCGCACACCGAAGAGAAGAGACCGGAGTGTCAGCGCAAGCCCTCTGTGATCTGCTTCCTCCCGGTACTCGTAGAGATAGGACACAGCGTAAAGCACCGCGACACGCACGATTGCTTGGTCTTCGACCTCCGATATGTCCTTTACCCGTAAAAGAGCAGTGCAAATCTGTTCTGCCGTTTCCGTAAAGTGTGCGAGGAGATCATCCTCCTCATCGCCGTCAATCCGCAGATATTGCCTCACTGCTGCAAGCGGCACAAGCATAGAACCACCTCCCTTTCTGTTTTTTATAATGTTTGCAGGATATTTTCTAACAATATAGAAATATTTTACATAAGCGCATAGGGATTGTTTTACATGAAAGGAGTACTCTCATGCGAAAAACGCTACAAACTTTGTTACTAACAATGCTTATCATGCTTCCATGCATGATTGTCAATGCTGATCCTTATCCCGAAACGATGGATACCGGAAATCTAGTGCTTGTCGATGGTGGCATGGGGGTAGGAAGTTACGCAGATAAGTCGTCTGTAGCCGTACAAACATACGATCCTCCCAATTACCAAATTGCCATCAACATCATTCGTGTCCAATTCTCCGAGGATTTTTGGAGACAGCACAAGACATATGTAGGGGGGCCTATACAATAATAGGAACCTCTACCCAATATTTCCGCTACAACTGGGATAGGAAGTCTGTATCTTATCTTACGAGAAACGGTTGGATGGACTGGAATATAAATCGTGATTATTGTCACGCAGACGGAGATCCGTTAATCCCCCTAAGTGCAGAAGTCGCCTTTGTGTCTGCATACAATATACGCTTCTATAACGATACGATGGGCTACAGCCCCATACTCAAACGACAACGCCGTGTCATTGAAGAAAGTTTCTATCGAACATTGGGGATCTAGTCCGACAAATTTTTTCACGACAAATAGCAGACAAGTACTTGAGAGGAGCAACGCTATATGTGTTGCCCCTCTTTTCATTGTATATCAGCCCTTCATCTTGAGCGTCTGCACGGCTTCCTCAAGGACGAGCTTGCCATCCACACGCTCCTTCATGACGTAGCCGACCATACCGTTGCCCGCGAAGAGTTCCTTGAGTTCCTGTAGTGCACGGATGCCGCGATCTCCGATGTTGTAGTAGGAGTAATCGCCGAACGCGATGACAGTCTTTCCTGCCGCAATAGCCGGCATATATGCCGAGGAATACACAGGATAGCCGAGCAGACGGTCGGGTTCACCCATCTGATACGAGGGCTGCCAGAAATACGCTCCGTTGGCATCCTTGAGCTTGCGGATGCTTGCAAGAGTCTGGTCGTTGACGATGAACGCCGCATTCTTGCGGTAGGGACGCTTGAGGCTGTAAACAAGGGTCACAAGTTCGTCCGCCTTGAGGTCTGCCGCCGCCGTGGTGACGGATGTCTTTGCCGAGATGAGAAGCCCCTTCGGCTTGTGCGTTCCGTCGCCATTGAGGAACGCGTCCTCCTCTGCGTTGCCGAGTGCTTTGCCGAACTGTTCGATGAGATAGTTTTCAAGGTTGAAGGCGTTGTCATAGAGCAGTTCCTCCGTCACCTTGACCGCAACGTGGAGTTTGTGCGCGTCAAGAACAATCTGGTCAAACGTCGCCTCCCCAAAGGTGAGCTGTGCACCCTCCTCAATCCACGATGCTGCAGGCTTCGTAGCTGCGATGTTGATCTTATGCTCCCCGCTCGTGGTAATCACCGTCGCAAGCGGACGCAGGACGTTCTCCTCATTCAAAACGTCAATGAGACGCTGATCGTATTCCTCGGGAACGAGATAGCCGCCGTTGGCATCCACGCCCTCCTGCAGGACGTTCTCCACCTGTCGGAAGTTCGTACGGAGTGCTTTGAGCATCGCAGAGCGATATGCCTCGCTTGCACGCCCCGTCTTTTCAGAGGCGAATCCTGCCCCCGGCATATTGGTAAATGCCGCCGTCACAGGCTTTGCAAGCTGCGCGTCGAGAATCGCCTGACGCTCCATGCGCTCGATGTCCTTACCGAGCGCGAGCACCTCATTCTCCATCTGCTCATATGCCTTGGCATCTTCGGGTGTGAGATGTCCGTCCTTTTCGTGAGAATCCAGAAACCGCTTTGCCTGTTCCCACATTTCTGCACGCTTCTCGCGCATTGCCATGATCTTATCCATGTTCTTGTCCCTCCGTTAGTGTGAAATAGAAAAGAGCCGTCGTTTGAGCGGCTCTGCATCGACATTGTTTGCTTGTGGCCCCTGCCCGAATTTCGAGAGCAGAGAGTTCGTGACAGCGGCGCGGGAGAAAATCAGCCCGTCTGCTGCCTCGCCTGTGAGATGTTCCCTATTTTCGTAGAGAACAGAATCCGCAAACCCAAGCTCCACGGCTTTCTTTGCATTCATCCACGTCTCGGCATCCATCAGCCGTGAAATCTTCGCACGGGACAGCCCCGTCTTGATCTCATAGGCGTTGATGATGCTCTCCTTGATCTCAGCAAGGAACGTGATTGTCCGCTCCATCTCATGTGTGTCTCCGATGGAAACAGTCATCGGATTATGCAGCATCATCAAACCTAGAGGTGAAATCTCAACCATTGATCCTGCCATCGCGACAACAGATGCGGCTGAGGCTGCAATCCCGTCAATCTTGACTACGACATTCCCCTTATACTCCATGAGCATATTGTAGATCTGTGCCGCTGCATAACAGTCGCCGCCAGGTGAGTTGATCCAGAGGTCAATATCTCCCTCAGCGGCGTTCAGCTCAGAGCGGAACATCTGAGGTGTGACCTCATCGCCCCACCACGTTTCGTCCGAGATTTCACCATCAAGAAGCAAGATTCGCTTCTCTCCCTCGTTCCGCACCCAGTTCCAAAACTTACGCTTCATCACTTACTCCCTTCTGCCTTCCGGCAAACAGCCCCGCATCCTTTAGCTTCGTCATATTCCCATTGATAAGGTACAAATCACCGCCCTCTGCGGATTCAATCGGATTCATGTCCTCAAGACTGCGGATGTCGTTCGCCGACAGCCATCCGTTCTGCCGCCCGATGGCATAGCCCTCCATACGGCTCTTGTAGTCTCCGCGCAGCAGTCCGTCCACGTTGAAACGGATGAAGTAGTCCTTCCGTTCTTTATCCGTCAGCAATGCTTTCTGCAGGGACTGCTCCCAACGCACAACCCACGGATTCAGCGTGTACTTTACGAACTCAAGCGATTGCTGCTCGATGTTCGAAAACGAGGATTTCTCCAAGTCTCCTACCATATGCGGCGGTACACGATAGAGCCGTGCGATCTCGTCGATCTGGAACTTCCTCGTCTCAAGGAACTGCGCCTCCTCGGGTGGAATGGCAATCTGCTGATACTTCACACCTTCCTCAAGGACGGCGATCCTGCCCGTGTTCATGGTGCCGCCATAGACGGCGTGCCAGCTCTCACGGAGCTTTGACGGGTCTTTGAGAACGCCCGGATGTTCCAGAACACCACCTGGACGTGCACCGTTCTTGAAGAATGCCGCGCCATATTCCTCCGTGGCAAGCGCAATCCCGATGGCGTTCTTTGCCATAGCGATGGGAGAATATCCGACCAGACCGTCGAAGCCGAGTCCCGGAATGTGGAGGACATCCTCGCGTCGCAAACGAATCTGCCCCTTATCTTTGAAGTTCGGATTCTCCTCCGTGCTTCGCGTATAGGTGTAGTAGAGTTCCCCCGTGCGGCTGTCGCGACCGACCTCCATCTTGTCCGGGAGGAGCGGATAAAGTCCGAGAACACGTCCTCTGCCATCCCGCAAAATTTGTGCATAGGCATTCCCCCACAAAAGAAGGTGACTCATCATGGTTTCGCGAAATATAAAGGAGGTCATCTCGGGATTCGGTGCATCATGGAGCAGAAAGTACAGCGGATGCTCCGGTACACGCTCTTTGCCCTGCCCTTTGTACTCGTAGACGTGAAGCGGCAAACCTGCGATGGATTCGGCAAGAATGCGGACACAGGCATAGACTGCCGTTGTCTGCATTGCCGTCCGCTCGTTGACTGCCTTGCCCGCCGCCGTCTTCCCAAACAAAAAGGACAAGCCGCCGAGATGATTCATGGGCTTGTCCCGTGAACGGAAGAGTTTGCTGAATAGGTTCATAGGCAACACACTCCTTTACAGAATAATGCTTTCGAAGCATAAGGATTTTTGAGAGACAAACAGGAATATCTAATATTTTAACGAATTAATAATAAAAGCATATTTCATCGCAAGAAAAATGAGGATATTTTGGTTTTTGCTTTGGCTCATCCGCACATTAAATCTATAAATAATGTATAGTGAGGTAGAGACTATGATTATTTCTAAACGCAGGAAATGCATATTGCTTTCATTACTTATCGCAAGCACCCTATCTTCTGATGTGTTCGCCGAAACAATCGTTCGCACAGAGCGCACTCATAAGCATGCTTCAGTTGTTCAAGATAACCCCCCAGAACACAGGGCTGTCAGTGCTAGGCAAACCGCCCCCTCTGCTGAACCACCCGCCCAAAATCCTTCTGATAATACAACCGTCTCCGCAGGAGATGATACTACTACAAATGTAGATTCTGAAAGTACAGCACCTAATTCTGGTGCAGATATTGGGCTTGCATCGTCAACAGAAAACACTCTGAACGAGAATACCTTAAATGATCAAAATGCAAATTCATTTAAACAGAAGAATCTGCGATATATTGAAGGCTTCAAGATAAAAGGTCCTGCCATAACAACTCAATCACAGGATGGTTTCTTTTTATACACAAGCAAACTATACGAAGAGCATGAACAATATGGCGGCTTTACCTTGTTGGTGCAAAAATACAGAAACACGGCTACGCTCGGCCCCAGCGATATTGCAACATCACTTACTTGCAGTTGGAGTATGGATTTCGACGCTTTAATTAACAAAAACCACAAACCTAGATTCATTGTAATAGCTAATGATGGAACTTCTAAGATTATCGAATTAAATATGTATAGCTCCGGTGCTGAGTATTTCTCAGTAGTATCACCAAAATGGGGAAACTTTCTACAAAATGTTCATAAACTTTATTTAGAAATGTCATCTCAATCAGGTGATAACATAAGGCTACCTATCCCTACTGATGCTGTTGAGCAATGGAACACCGTTGTAAGTGCTGATATGAAAAAACTAAAAAAAGAATTTGAAAACAAATAGGCAATGTGTATAACATGGTGTGATATACTAATTCGTTAACTCTCATCTGCCTTTTGCACAAATTCACCCATCTAAAATTCCAACACACCGCGATTCTCATAAACCGATTCCAACGTATCATTTCCACACCGAATCGCACGGTCGAGTGCCATGATGAACGCTATTACGCCGTCGATCTTCTCGGTGGATTTCTCCTTGTCCGCCTTGATGTTCCCCGCAGGATCGGTGCGAATGAAGATGTTGTCTGCCATCCAGCGCATGACGGGATGTCCGCCGTGCGCTATTTTCTTTTCCAGCGTCAGCTTCATCAGTTCCTTGGTCGGCGGACTCATATCTTTGAAGCCCTGCCCGAATGGAACAACGGTAAAGCCCATCCCTTCGAGATTCTGTACCATCTGCACCGCGCCCCATCGGTCAAAGGCGATCTCACGGATGTTGTACTTCTCGCCAAGCCGCTCAATAAAGGCCTCGATGAATCCGTAATGCACGACATTCCCCTCTGTGGTCATAAGAAAATCCTGTTTCTCCCACACGTCATACGGCACATGGTCACGCCGTACACGCAGGTCGATGTTCTCCTCGGGAATCCAGAAGTACGGCAGCACGGCAAATGGCTCATCCTCCTCCGTCGGAGGGAACACGAGCACAAATGCTGTAATATCCATCGTGGAGGAAAGGTCAAGACCGCCGTAGCAGACACGACCCTCCAAGGACTCAGCGTCAACAGGGGCGGCACAGTTATCCCACTTGTCCATCGGCATCCACCGCACGGACTGCTTCACCCATTGATTCAGACGCAACTGACGGAAACTGTTCTCCTCGGCAGGATTCTGCCGTGCAGAGTCACAAGCTGCCTGTACCTTGTCGATGCCGACTGTAATTCCGAGCGACGGATTCGACCGCTTCCAAACCTCGGGATCTGTCCAGTCCTCATCCTCCTTCGCGCCATAGATGACAGGATAGAAGGTCTGGTCGATCTTCCGTCCATCCAAGATGTCCTTCGCCTTCTGATGCGTCTCGTAGCAGATGGACTGCGTATCCGTCCCCGCTGTGGTGATAAGGAAGTAGAGCGGCTGCATTCGTGCATCGCCGGAGCCTTTCGTCATAACGTCAAATAGCTTGCGGTTCCACTCTTCCTTGGGCCCCTCAA
>ERZ773090.780-NODE-780-length-12892-cov-6.33162_pt1 | contig 12892 bp, 14 predicted proteins | sample MGYA00580579_ERZ773090 | MGnify/ENA primary metagenome ERZ773090 (study PRJEB29015, sample SAMEA2738014) | human oral metagenome | biome: human oral; feature: human-associated habitat; material: dental | place: China | collected 2132 ... | reverse complement strand
TGCATCCTTTTTCAATTTAAGGATTGAAGAAGTGTTTCTCTTTGAGGAGGATGAACCATGAAATGGACTTATTTGTGTAAATGGCTATTGGCGATTTTGGTGGTGGTTGGCTTGTCTTACCTCCATTTGCAAGCCGATTTTATCTCTAAGGAAATCCTGCCTTTTGTGGGACTTATCTTGATTGTGGTGATCTTGAAAATTTCCCAGGCATATGAAAAATAGGAGGCTGACATGGAAATAGTAACTAAACAAGAATTTCGGAAAAAACTACAAAAGAAAGTGATCATCGGTCGCATCCTAATCCTAGTCCTCTGGCTGGGGCTGGGATGGAGCTACATCCATTCTCTGGATGATTTACAGGAAGGCATTATGGTTGGTCTGCTTCTGGGGATTTCTTTGATGGTTCTGCGTTATAATCTTGCCTTGAAACGGAATAGGCTCTACATTCAGGTAACGGATGAACGCAATCGGATGATTGACGAAAAGACTCGCACTCTGCTCTTTGACATCCTTTTGCTGCTGGCAGCAGGACTAAGCCTTCTGTCTATGATCTTTCCTATCATTTTAAATCTCAATCAGTTTCTGACCTTGACCATTATTCTGGTCTTGGGACTTTACTATCTCTTGCGTTTTCTCCTGTCCAAGCGCTATTAACAAAAAAAGCTGGCAGAGCCAGCTTTCTCAACAAGCTTTTAACAGAGCTTGTTTTTATTTTCTATAAAGTCGATCATACTGATGAACAGGATCCATAGTTACATGGATGCCGAGTTTGCGCAGAACATTTTTGTCTTCATCTGTCAGCATTACGGTTGAATGAGCTTCGCTGCCCTTGAGATTTCCAAGCTCTTGCATGGCTTGTGCAGCGTCTTGATTTTCCATGGCTGTGATTGCCAGGGCCATTAAGATTTCATTTGAGTGGAGGCGCGGATTACGGCTGCCCAAATGATTAATTTTCAGGCCTTGGATTGGTTTAACGTACTCGGGCTCAATCAGCTTGGTTTCTTTGGCAATGTTGGCTAACTTCTTAATGGCATTAATCAATACAGCAGCCGTAGGACCAAAGAGTTCAGAGGTCTTACCGGTTACGATTTCACCGTTTGGCAATTCCAAGGCCAGAGCTGGCTCACCAGTGCTTTCAGCCTTGGCACGCGCAGCAACGGTTACTTTACGATCCAGCGGTGTGATGCCCAAGTCGTTCATCAAGAGTTCGATTTTCTTGATAGCAGATTCAGAAACGCGCTCCGCCTTGAAGTCCAGAATAGTCTGGTAGTAGCGGCGGATGATTTCCTGTTGGGAAGCCTCGATAGCTGCATCATTATCTACAATGGCAAATCCGACCATGTTGACGCCCATGTCTGTTGGAGAAGCATAAGGTGATTTTCCAAGGATGCGCTCCAGCATACGCTTAAGGACTGGGAAAATTTCGATATCACGGTTGTAGTTGACAGTGGTTTCGCCGTAGGTTTGCAGGTGGAAAGGATCAATCATATTGACATCGTCCAAGTCCGCTGTTGCTGCCTCGTAAGCTAAATTGACAGGATGGTGCAGGGGCAGATTCCAAACTGGGAAGGTCTCAAACTTGGCATAGCCAGACTTGATGCCATTGATTTGGTCGTGGTACATATTGGACAAGCAAGTAGCTAACTTACCAGAACCAGGACCAGGCGCAGTCACTACGACCAGATTACGACTGGTCTTGATGTAGTCGTTTTTCCCCATTCCCTCAGGTGAGATAATATGATCCATGTCGGTCGGGTAGCCCTTGATTGGATAGTGGATGTAGGAGTCGATCCCATTCTTTTCTAGCTGAGCGCGGAAGAGATCAGCTGCTGGCTGGCCAGAATACTGGGTAATGACCACTGAGCCCACATAAATATCCAGCTCATTAAAGGTATCGATTAGGCGCAGCACTTCCTGGTCATAGGAAATACCCAAGTCCCCACGTGCTTTAGAGTGCTCAATATTATTGGCATTGATGGCAATGACAATCTCCACTTGGTCCTTGAGCTCTTTGAGCAGTCTGATTTTATTGTCTGGCTCATATCCTGGTAGGACGCGGGCAGCATGGAAGTCTTCCAGCATTTTTCCGCCGAATTCCATGTACAATTTGCCTTCAAATTGATTAATGCGCTCCAAGATATGGTCGCGCTGCAGGTTTAAGTATTTTTCTGAATCAAAAGCAATTTTTTTCATGTATAGTTTCACCTCTGCTAAGCATTATAACAAAATTTTCTTCAAATTGGAAAATTAAAAGAGATTATATTAGATAAAATAGATAGCAGCCCGAATGAAGAACGGGCTGCTTCTCGAAATTAGTAGTTGGTAATCGTGTCCACGGTTGAGCGATCCAGCTTTTTGACCAACGCTTGTAGGAAGGCTTGGGCTTGTAGGAAATCGTCCATGGCATAGAGAGTTTGGTGGGAATGAATGTAGCGGGCGCAGACACCGATGGTGGTAGATGGTACGCCACCGCTTTGGAGATGGGCAGCGCCAGCATCGGTTCCCCCTTTTCCGCAGTAGTATTGATATTTGATGCCAGCTTCCTCAGCAGTTGTCAAGAGGAAGTCCTTCATGGCTGGCAGCATGAGATGACCAGGGTCAAAGAAACGAATCAGCGTTCCATCACCGATGGCCCCTTGGCCGCCGTAGATGTCACCAGCTGGGGAGCAGTCCACAGCCAGAAAGACTTCAGGGGCAAATTTTGTCGTTGAAGCATGGGCCCCACGCAGACCAACCTCTTCTTGAACATTGGCACCGACATAGAGTTGGTTGCCTAGATTTTGACCAGACAAGGCTTGAGCCAATTCGCTGACCATAAGGACGCCGTAGCGGTTGTCCCAGGCTTTAGAGATGACATTTTTACCGTTAGCTGTGAGAATGGCAGAGCTGTCTGGCACGATCGTGTCTCCTGGACGGATGCCGTAGCTTTCAGCTTCTGCCTTATCTGCAAAGCCCCCGTCAAAGACAATGTCCGCAACCTGTGGCATAACTGGTCCGCCAGAACCGCGTGTCAGATGAGGAGGGACAGAGCCTGAGATGACAGGGATTTCTCGCCCTTCGCGGGTAAAGAGTTTGAAGCGTTGGCTGCTCACGACTAGCGGATTCCAGCCACCGATTTCTACTACACGGAAAGTCCCGTCGGGCTTGATCTCGCTGACCATGAAGCCAACCTCGTCCATGTGAGCCGCAACCAGAACGCGGGGAGCATTTTCAGCTTGGGAATGCTGAACCCCGAAGATGCCGCCTAGACCGTCGGTAACGACTTCATCGACGTGAGGAGTGATTTTTTCTCGCAGATAGCTGCGGACGGGTGCCTCGTGACCGGAGATTGCTGAGAGCTCGGTCACTTCCTTGATTTTTGAAAATAAATCAGACATAAGTTTACCTTCTTTCTGATTCTATTTTATCACTTTTTTAGAGGGAAGAACAGGATGAACTAAAAGAAGCTGAGAAATCTGTAATATTGTTTGTCGCCTCTGCGCTTTTGTGTTAAAATATTCTACATGAAAGCTAAAAAAATCATTTTAACGACAACCGCTCTTTTGGGAGTGGGAGCCGTGGCCTTTGGAGCTGCCAAAGTCGTACAGGAACAGAAAAGACTGCGCAGTAGAGAAGAGATTGTTCGGGTCGTGCGGGAATTTTTTGCCAGCCGAGGACCGATTGCAACAGTCTATGTGGAACTTTATGAATCAAGCGACAGCCGCACTGTTGGAGGAGTTGTCCTAGAAGATTACCGTCATTTCACCTTCGTCTATGAGAATGGTCAACTGACCTATGAGGAAGAGTGATGATTCGGCCGCAAAGTATGGAGGAGCTAGCTTCTTATGTGGATCATAAGGGGAAGACTGTCTTCTTTTTCACAGCAGATTGGTGCGGAGATTGTCGTTTCATCAAGCCTTTTCTGCCAGAGATAGAAGCGGAGAATCCTGACTTCACCTTTGTCGAGGTGGATCGGGATCGGTATATGGCTGTGGCCCAAAAATGGGACGTTTACGGGATTCCTAGTCTGATTGTCGTGGAAGATGGCCGAGAGATTGGTCGCTATGTCAATCGCGACCGCAAGACCAAGAGTCAAATCAATGATTTTTTAGCGAGTTTATAAGAAGTTTTAAAAGTATTTTTGGAGGAAGAAATGATTTTTACATATAACAAAGAGCATGTTGGAGATGTTCTCATGGTCATCGCTGTTGATGATCAGGGAGCTAAGTTGGCTGCTGAGCGCAAGGGAAATGTTACGCGTGTTTACCGCGAAGATAATGGACAAACAGTAGCTTGGAATATTTTTGAACTGTCAGACCTTTTTGAAATTGCAGAGCGCGGACAAGTTCAGCTGACGGATGAGCAGGTTGCGACTCTCAATCAAGAATTGACCAAAGAAGGCTTCCAAGCGGAGCTGGTTAACGACCGTGATCCTAAGTTTGTTGTGGGGGAAATCCTTGAGATGGTAGCCCACCCTGACAGTGACCATCTGAATATCTGCCAAGTGCAGGTGGCAGCTGATCAGACGGTTCAAATCGTGGCTGGCGCTCCGAATGCTCGTGTCGGTCTTAAGACGATCGTGGCTTTGCCTGGTGCTATGATGCCGAAGGGCAATCTCATCTTTCCAGGAGAACTCCGTGGCGAAAAGAGTTTTGGTATGATGTGCAGCCCACGGGAGCTCCAGTTGCCAAATGCACCGCAGAAACGTGGTATCATTGAATTGGTGGATAGTGAAACGGTCGGAACGGCCTTTGACCCAGCTAAACACTGGCAGTCTTAAGACTTAGTATAGAAATGGAAATCGTGATTTTCACGATTTTTTTGTCTTTTCTCGCGAATAAATAGATAGGAGGAAAGAATATGTATAATAAAGTCATCATCATTGGCCGGTTGACGGCTACACCAGAGTTACACAAGACAGCGAATGATAAGTCGGTCGCGCGTGCGACAGTGGCGGTGAACCGCCGGTATAAGAGTCAAAATGGAGAGCGTGAAGCGGATTTTATCAACCTTGTTGTCTGGGGGCGCTTGGCTGAGACCTTGGCAAGTTACGCTAGCAAGGGGAGTTTGATTTCTCTGGATGGGGAATTGCGGAGTCGCCGCTATGAAAAGGATGGAACCACTCATTATGTGACAGAAGTTCTTTGCAGTGGTTTTCAGCTTTTAGAAAGCCGAGCTCAGAGAGCACTCCGTGAAAATAATACTGGAGCAGACCTAGCAGATTTGGTGCTGGAAGAGGAGGAACTCCCTTTTTAAAAGTGATTTTTCTGGTCTCGAGTGTTCATGATAAAAGAGAAGAAAGTTAGGAAAGTGTTCCTAACTTTTTTGGTTAAAGGGTAGGTGGAGAAATGAGCAACGGAAGTAGCATCAAGCTTTACAAAATTGTCAGGAAAAAGTGCTTTTATAAAGGAATTTTTATTGTTTTCCTATCTTAAATTTGGTATAATAAAGGTGAATCTGGAGGCAGGCTAGAAAGGAAAAAATCGGAAACGAAACAGCCGCTGATGGTCGTTTTGCACATTGCAGTTTGAAATAAGGAGAGGAGGTTTACCATGTCTTTGTCTACCTTATTTGAAGTATCAATAGCTATTTTGGGTGTGGCCTCTGCTGGTTACCTCATCTATGCCTATTATGAGTTTCTAAAAGAAGTGGCTCATATGGAGAAAGTACATCATTTTCATCACAGAGGTTGAGACAAAAGTGTCTCGGCCTCGCTTTTTATTAGAAAGAGATCTTTGAGGTTGCAGCTGCTTGCTAAAGAGCCACGGATTGTCGAGCAACCTCGTGGGGCTGGGACTGTTTATAACTCTAGGAAAGTTTTTAAATCTTAGCTCGGAAACAAGGTTGACAAGCTAAAACTTTGAAAACGCAGTTCTATTCTGCCGCCTTACTTTTATTCTAGTCCTCTTGGTTTTCATATTGATTTAAAAATGTTAAAATAGTAGGCAAGAAAGCGGAGAGAATGCATGCCAAAAGAAGAAAATCTAACGGGGAATCAGGTTGTAGCCCTAACAAAAAAATATTTAGCTGCAGAGGATGTGGCTTTTGTTCAAAAAGCGTTGATTTATGCGATGGAATGTCATAGCGGGCAAACTCGTAAGTCGGGAGAGCCCTATATTGTCCATCCGATTCAGGTGGCGGGAATTTTAGCCAAGCTCAAGTTGGATGCTGTTTCAGTAGCCTGTGGTTTTTTGCATGATGTCGTAGAGGATACGGCGGCGACCTTGGACGATCTGGAGCGAGAATTTGGTCATGATGTGCGCGTGATTGTGGATGGTGTGACCAAGCTTGGGAAAGTCAAATACAAGTCTCACGAAGAACAGTTGGCGGAAAATCATCGCAAGATGCTCATGGCCATGTCTGAAGACCTTCGAGTGATCTTGGTCAAGCTGGCTGACCGTCTGCATAATATGCGTACTCTAAATCATTTACGGCCAGACAAGCAAGAGCGAATCTCGCAGGAAACGATGGAAATCTATGCTCCCCTGGCCCATCGTTTGGGGATTTCCAGTGTCAAATGGGAATTGGAAGACTTGTCTTTCCGTTATCTCAATCCAACGGAGTTTTATAAAATCTCCCACATGATGAAGGAGAAGCGTCGAGAGCGGGAAGCTCTGGTAGAGGAAGTTGTCCACAAGATTGAAACCTACGCGGGTGAGCGCAATTTGCATGGGAAGATTTATGGTCGTCCCAAGCATATTTACTCCATCTACCGCAAAATGCAGGACAAGAAGAAGCGGTTTGATGAGATCTACGATCTGATTGCCATTCGTTGCATTTTGAGCACTCACAGTGATGTCTATGCCATGCTGGGCTACATCCATGAGCTTTGGAAACCCATGCCTGGTCGTTTCAAGGACTATATTGCCAATCGCAAAGCCAACGGATACCAGTCCATCCATACGACCGTTTATGGACCTAAGGGTCCGATTGAGTTTCAGATTCGAACCAAGGAAATGCACGAAGTCGCAGAATACGGGGTCGCGGCTCACTGGGCCTATAAAAAAGGAATTAAGGGTCAGGTTGACGGCAAGGAATCGGCCATTGGGATGAATTGGATCAAGGAATTGATGGAATTGCAGAATCAGTCTGGTGATGCAAAGGAATTTGTTGATTCGGTTAAGGAAAGCTACTTGGCTGAGGAAATCTATGTCTTCACACCGGATGGAGCAGTGCGTTCTTTGCCTAAGGACTCAGGACCCATTGATTTTGCCTATGAGATCCATACCAAGGTTGGGGAGAAGGCGACAGGAGCCAAGGTTAATGGCCGCATGGTGCCGCTCAATACCAAGCTGAAGACTGGGGATCAGGTGGAAATCATCACCAATGCCAATTCCTTTGGACCGAGCCGCGACTGGCTCAATCTTGTCAAGACCAGCAAGGCTAGAAATAAAATCCGTCAGTTCTTTAAAAATCAAGACAAGGAGCTGTCTATTTCTAAGGGGCGAGAGCTCTTGCAGGCTCAATTTCAGGAGAATGGTTATGTAGCCAATAAGTACATGGACAAGAAGCACATGGAAGATGTGCTGCAAAAGACCAGCTATAAGACCGAAGAAGCGCTTTTTGCGGCAATTGGTTTCGGTGAGATCGGTGCCATTAGTATTTTCAATCGTTTGACAGAAAAAGAGCGCCGTGAGGAAGAGCGGGCCAAGGCCAAAGCAGAGGCAGAGGAATTGGTCAAGGGTGGTGAAGTCAAGGTCGAGAACAAAAAAGACACCCTTAAGGTCAAGCACGAAGGCGGTGTGGTTATTCAGGGGGCGTCTGGTCTCCTCATTCGGATTGCTAAGTGCTGTAATCCTGTGCCTGGTGACGATATTGTTGGTTACATTACCAAAGGACGCGGTGTGGCCATCCACCGGCAAGATTGTATGAATCTTAAGGCCCAGGAAAATTATGAGCAGCGCTTGCTTGATGTGGAATGGGAAGAAAATAATTCGACCAAAGAGTATATAGCCCACATTGATATTTATGGTCTTAACCGGTCTGGTCTTCTCAACGATGTGCTACAGGTTTTATCCAACACTACCAAAAATATCTCAACGGTTAATGCCCAGCCAACTAAGGATATGAAATTTGCTAATATCCATGTTTCTTTTGGCATTGCCAACCTGTCCATGCTGACGACGGTGGTGGACAAGATCAAGAGTGTGCCAGAGGTCTACTCGGTCAAACGGACCAATGGCTAAGTTGGAGCTTGTCAGAGTGGATGTTCGTCAGAAAATAAAGGAAAAAATATGAAAATCGTCATTCAGCGCGTCAAACATGCCCAGGTCAGTATCGACCAGCAACTGTACAGTAGGATTGAACAGGGTCTCCTGCTCTTAGTAGGTGTCGGGCCTGATGATAGTCAGGAAGATATGGACTATGCAGTCAGGAAAATTGTCAATATGCGGATTTTTTCCGATGCTGAGGATAAGATGAATCTTTCTGTTCAAGATATCGGAGGGGAGATTCTTTCCATTTCCCAATTTACACTCCATGCAGATACTAAAAAGGGCAATCGACCAGCCTTTACAGGTGCAGCCAAGCCGGATGTGGCTAGTCCCATCTATGACAAGTTTAACCAGCTATTAGCTGAACAAGTGCCAGTCAAGACGGGCGTGTTCGGAGCAGATATGCAGGTGGAATTGGTAAATGATGGACCAGTGACCATTCTGCTAGACACTAAAAATCGATGAAAGAATTGCGCGCCTTTTGAAGGTTAGTGGTTTACGACCAAGCAAAAATAGATTGTTTCTTTTCTAGAGACAAGGCGCATTTCATAGGCTTCGTAAGTAACTTTTAATAAACCAGATGCTGGTTTCCTTAGAAGTTCTTATGAGGCTTTTTGTATGGTTTAAAGGCGATATTATTCTAGCAGGCAGCTTTGGAGTTGATAAAGCGGAATGGCAGACATGGGTTGCTCCTTGTCAGATGCGACAGATGTGTAGGGCTTATTGGAAAGGGGCTTTACGACTTATGGTATAATGATATATAAAAGTTTGAGGAGTCTCTTGATTTTTCAGACTGATCTTCATAAAAAGAATAGGAAATAAGTATGAGTTGGATTCTTGCTTTATATATCACCTTGATGCCGGTCATTCTGGCTGGGGTTCTCAATATGATCTTTTGCAAGTCTTCACTGCTACAGGCAGCTTATCGGCCCATGGATGCAGGGCTGGTTTTAAAGGACGGGAAGAGGCTTTTTGGGGCTAACAAGACCTGGAAAGGTTTCTTTGGCATGATTGTCTGGGGAGCTTTGGCTCAGATACTTTGGGGCTTGCTCTTGAAGAATATTCCCACCCTAGAGAAGCTGCACTTGGTCTATGCCTTCTATGAAAATACCGTGCTGTTTAATCTGGTGCTTGGGGCTCTTTTGGGGCTGGCTTATGTTTTGTTTGAGCTGCCCAATAGCTTTATCAAGCGCCGTTTGGAGATCAGAGAGGGCAAGACGGCGGAAAATGGCTGGAAATGGATCTTTATTTGGATCGACCAGATTGATTCCTTGATTGGCTGTATTATTTTCTTGCTTTTTTATATCCCTCTGTCCTGGCAGCAGATGCTGGGCATACTCATCCTAGGGGCGGGCACGCATCTGGGAGTCAATCGTCTGCTCTACTGGGCTAAGCTTAGAAAAAATCGTATGTGAGATGGGAGTTTTTGATGAAAGAACTATGGCTGGAAAAAGAGCCTTCGGTCGTCTATGGCGGTAAAATCAATCAGTTAATCAACCTCTATCAGCTGGGGCTTTCGGTTCCTAGAGCCTTGATTTTACCAGCGGATCAAGTAATGGCTTGGCTAAGAGCGGCTCTGCCAGAATACTCAAAACAGGGACTTAAAGAATTAATTCATTTGGGCAAGGAGGAAATTGCAGCGCGTTTGCAGCAATTTCCCTTGGAGTCAGCTTGGCTGCAGGACTTAGCAACTTTTTGTCAGGAAAATCAAGCTTATATCGTTCGCAGCAGTGCCCTTTTAGAAGACGGACAGGACATGTCGTTTGCCGGTCAATATGACTCGATTGGCGACTGCTGGACTCTGTCAGAAGTTGAGCAGGGCATTCGCTCTTGTCTGCTTTCTCTCTTTAATCCAGAAGCCTTGGCCTACTGGCAGCGTCAGGGTCTGGCTGAGAAGGATTTTGCTATGGCGGTGCTGATTCAGGAGCAGATAGAGCCTGATTTCAGCGGTGTCTGCTTTTCTCTAGATGTGGCGACTAATCAGGACCAGACCATGCTGTTGGAGTATGTAAAAGGCTCGGCTGAGAGCTTGGTTAGCGGTCAAGTCAATCCTGAGCAGCTGACTCTTTCTTGGTACAAGCCGGACTGGAGCAAGTTTGAAAAAGTTGAAATCCCTCTGGCAGTCTTGCAGAAACTGCACGCGCAGGTTTTGGAGATTGTGGCGTATTTTGGTCGGCCGATGGATATTGAGTGGTGCGCTGCCCAAGAGCAAGTATATCTGCTGCAGGCTCGGCCCATCACGACAGTACCAACTAAAATCGACAGTGGTCGCTGGACGACGGCGAATTTTCGGGATGGAGGAGTTGCGGCTCAGCCCTGTCCCAACCTGATGTGGAGTCTTTATCGCCATTCTTGGCAAGAGGCACTCTCCAGCTTTTTGCTGGCTATTGGCCTAGAGCCTGAAGGTGCGATGCCGCCGCTGATGCGTCTCCATTATGCTCGGCCTTTCTGGAACTTAGGTGTGGTCAAGCAAGGTATGGAGCAGATTCCGGGCTATATTGAGCGAGACTTTGATGATGAGCTGGGAGTTAATAAAGACTACCAAGGTCAAGGTTTTACCAGCAAATTAAGTCCATCTTTGCTCTTGAATTTCCTGCGGGTAGCCTTGAAAACGCAAAAAGTAACGAAAACTTTTTTGCATCAGGCACCAGATAAGCTGCAAGAGTTGCGCCAGCAATTTACCCGCCTGAATCAAGAAATACGAGAACTGAACGACCAAAGCCCGCTACATCAGGTCGAGAGTCTTTGGCAGTTAGTGCTAAATCAGGTTTATTTAGACAGTGAGGGAACTTATTTCTGGCAGGCCTACATCAATACGGTCCAGCTGTCTATTAAAAAGACAACTCTCCTCAAATGGCTGACGGTGGATGAATTTTTCCAACTGATAGCTAAGTTGGGAAATGTTTCTCATACCAAGCCTTTGGCTCGAATGCTGGAAGCTGCGGATCTTGTTTTGGCAGACGAGAAACTGACAGACGATTGGTTGAAGCTATCGGTGGAAGAGTTGCAGGAACTGGCTGCACAATATCCTGAGCGAGCAGATTTTATCAAGATTCAGGATTTTCAAAAGGACTTTGGCTACCACTCGGCTCGGGAGCTGGACTTGCGAGTAGCTAGTTATGAAGAAGATGCTCATCAAGTTCTGACGGCGGTCCAACAGTTGGTTGCTGATTCAGCGTATTATCAAGCGGCCAAAGCTTCGCTCAGTCCTGTCTCAGAGTCTAAGCTAGATCTTGCTCATCTATCTCGAGCCAAGCAGAAAAAGATAGAAAAAATCAGTCAAGACCTGCGGAACTTGCTCTGGTGGCGGGAGGAGTTCAAGGACATTTCCACACGCTATTACCACCTCATTCGTCAGATTAGCCTTAAACTTGGCCGAGCCTACGAAAAGCGAGGCTTTCTGAAAGATTCTCAAGAAGTTTTTTACATTAAGAAAGAAAGTCTGACTGCCTTTATGGAAGGGCAAAAGACTGCCGACCAGCTGCAAGAAGAATCGGCTGATAATCGGCATTATTGCCAGGCCTATCGGAATTTTGAGCCAGTGGGTGATCTGACCGACAAAGAGATGAGCTTGGAAGAAGTAGCCCATGATAGTCAAGCGCTTCTTACGGGAATGCCAGCCAGCAGTGGTCAGGTGACAGGTCGGGTTCGAGTCCTCTTGGATTTGGCTGATATTGAGACGATTGAGCCGGGAGAAATTCTTGTCACTCGCTATACAGATACGGGTTGGAGCTATGTTTTCGGTATTCTAGGCGGTCTAGTGACAGAGTACGGTGGAGTTCTCTGCCATGCCTCCATTGTCGCTCGGGAATGCGGGATTCCTGCTCTGGTCTGCGCCAAGAATGCAACTCAGCTGCTAGAAACTGGCATGCTGGTAACTTTAGATGGAAGAAGAGGAGAAATAAGAATTCATGAAGAAGAATGAACCTTTGTTTATCGGTGAATACGACAAATCTGTTATCCTAACCTATATGGGCGCCACTTTTGCACTGTTGGCAGTCTATGCCATCATTCAGTCCCAGCTACGACTAGCCATGATGGCTTTTATCGTTAGCGGTATCTGTGACCTCTTTGATGGTGTGGTGGCGCGGCGGATGAAGCGGACTGAAAGCCAGAAGCGCTTCGGCATTGAGATTGATTCCCTATGCGACATGATTAGCTTTGCGGCTCTCCCAGCTTTGCTCCTCATGGCTCAGCTGCCTTTGGGAGCGGTCAATATCATCTTGGCTGTCCTCTATGTCTTGGCTGCGGTCACGCGCTTAGCGCATTTTAACCGCTTGGCCAAGCATGATGAAGGATCTGGCTCTTATTTTATAGGCTTGCCCGTGACTTACAGCGCCCTATTTTTTCCTCTGACCTATCTGGTCTGTCAATGGATAGCGGCTGGTCTCTTTGCTTGGGTGTGGCTGGGGTTATCTCTTTTGCTGACCTTCCTATTCGTCTACAACTGCCGAATTCCCAAGCCTAATAAGCTGGCCTATCTAGTCTTTGCGATTCTAGCTATTGCAAGTCTGATTGGTTTGGGGGTTCTTCCACATGGTTAAGGTCTATCTGAGAAGGACTGGACAGGTAGAGGAACCGACAGAATACAAGGCAGGTCTGTTAGACAAGCTTTATGGGACTACTTGGGGTCGCTTCTTATTGCCTATCTTGACCCGACCTAGCCTGTCTTATCTTCTGACTTTGAAAGACTACACTCC
>ERZ773090.779-NODE-779-length-12917-cov-8.07308_pt1 | contig 12917 bp, 13 predicted proteins | sample MGYA00580579_ERZ773090 | MGnify/ENA primary metagenome ERZ773090 (study PRJEB29015, sample SAMEA2738014) | human oral metagenome | biome: human oral; feature: human-associated habitat; material: dental | place: China | collected 2132 ... | reverse complement strand
GCAATAATGTCTGGCATGGCATGGTGGGTATTTACAAGATTCAGGAAGATTTAGGCATCGAAGATGCAGAGATTCTCCGAGCCATTGAGATTCATACAGTGGGCAGTGGCACCATGTCTGAGCTGGACAAGGTCGTCTATGTGGCCGACTACATTGAGCACAACCGAGACTTTCCGAGAGTAGACAAGGCTAGAGAGCTGGCTCAGCAGTCGCTCAATCTAGCTGTAGCCTATGAAACAGCTCGGACGGTGGAGCATTTGGCTCACAAAGGAATCCCTATCTACCCGCAGACCTTGGAGACCTACAATGCCTTTGTAGGGTATTTGAAGGAAATAGAAGAAAATTAAAGAGGAACTATGAAAGAACAAGAATTATTGGAACTGGTCGTGAAAGCGGCCGATGAAAAGCGCGCAGAAGATATTGTGGCTTTGGACTTGCAAGGCCTGACTACTGTGACAGATTACTTTGTCATCGTCAGCTCAATGAACAGTCGTCAGCTGGATGCAGTAGCTGAAAATATCCGTGAGAAAGCTGCGGCGGCGGGTGTTTCTGCTGGTCATGTTGAGGGAGACGCAGCTGGTGGCTGGGTTCTCTTAGACTTAGGCGGCGTGGTCGTCCATGTCTTTTCTGAGGAAATGCGGGCGCACTATAACCTTGAAAAACTCTGGCACGAAGCAACTGGTGTGGATGTTGCAGCCTTATTGGAAGAAAAAAACAAGTGATTTTTTGCCCTTAGGCAGAAAGCAGAATTTAGCTCAGTCAGCCTGCTGGCTGGGCTATTTTTGAAAGGAAAAGTATGGCAACTTATGAAACCTTCGCATCGGTTTACGATGCAATTATGGATGATTCTTTGTATGAGAAGTGGATGGATTTCAGCCTGCGTCATTTTCCCAAGGATAAGAAAAAGCTGCTGGAGCTGGCCTGTGGAACGGGCATTCAGTCTATTTATTTTAAGCAGGCAGGGTTCGAGGTGACGGGGCTGGATCTGAGTCAGGAAATGCTGGATTTGGCAGAGAAGCGCAGCAGAGAGGCCGGTTTTGACATTCCCTTTATACAAGGTAATATGCTGGATTTGAGTGGCGTCGGTCAGTTTGATTTGGTGACTTGTTATTCGGACTCGATTTGCTATATGGAGGACGAAGTCGATGTCGGTCAGGTTTTCACTGAAGTTTACCAGCATCTAAATGAGGGCGGTCGCTTTATCTTTGACGTGCACTCGATTTACCAGATTGATGAGGTTTTTCCAGGCTATTCTTATCATGAAAATGCTGAAACCTTTGCCATGGTCTGGGATTCCTATGCGGACGAACCGCCTCATTCCATCATACATCAGTTGACCTTCTTTGTCCAAGACGAGGATGGGCGCTTCACGCGCCATGATGAAGTGCATGAGGAGCGGACCTATGAGATTCTGACCTATGATATCTTGCTGGAGCAGGCTGGTTTTAAGAATGTCAAGGTTTACGCGGACTTTGAGGACAAGGAGCCAACTGACAAGAGCGCTCGCTGGTTCTTTGTAGCGGAGAAATGAGATGACAGTTACCGGTATTATCGCAGAGTTTAATCCTTTTCATAATGGGCACAAATACCTGCTGGAGCAGGCTTCTGGTCTGAAAATTATCGCTATGAGCGGCAATTTTGTTCAGCGAGGGGAGCCGGCTATCGTGGACAAGTGGACTCGGGCACAGATGGCTTTAGAAGCTGGAGCGGATCTGGTCCTTGAGCTGCCTTTCTTGGTCAGCGTTCAGGCGGCGGACTTTTTCGCTAAGAGAGCAGTAGACATCTTAGAGAGGCTAGGAGTCGAACAGCTGACTTTTGGGACCGAGGAAGTGCTGGATTATGAGAGTGTTTCGAGGGTATATAGTCAAAAGGGAGAGCAGATGGGGGCTTATCTGGCTGGTTTGCCTGATTCCCTATCCTATCCCCAGAAGACTCAGGCCATGTGGCAGGAGTTTGCAGGGCTCAATTTCTCAGGCTCTACCCCTAATCATATCTTAGGATTGGCCTATGCCAAGGCCGTGGCAGGAAAGGCAATCACGCTTTGTCCCATTCAACGTCAGGGAGCCGGCTATCATTCCTTGTCAGCTAATCAGGAATTTGCTTCCGCAACTGCCCTTCGTCAGAACCTGGATCAGCCAGACTTTCTCAAAAGATTCACCCCAGCCTATCACTTGCTTGAAATGGCACCCAAGGTGACCTGGTCAGACCTCTTTCCTTACCTCCGTTACCAGATAGTGACCTGTCCGGATTTGACGGACTTCTATCAGGTCAATCAGGAATTGGCTGTTAGGATTAGAGAGGCCCTGAAAAGCAGTGAGACCATAGAGAAGCTAGTTGAGCAGGTGGCGACCAAGCGCTATACCAAGGCTCGGGTTCGGAGGTTGCTGACTTATATTTTAGTCGGAGCTAGACAAGAAGAGCTTCCATCAGGCATTCATATTTTAGGCTTTTCCGAGCAGGGGCGCCAGCATTTGTCCAGCCTTAAAGGTAAGGTCGAATTGGTCAGCCGAATCGGCAAGGAACCTTGGGACAGTCTGACCCAGCAGGCTGATAAGGTCTATCAGCTAGGAAATCCTGCACTTAAGGAACAGAACTTTGGACGGGTTCCGATTATGGAAGACAAGTAAGGCTGAATATTCAGCCTTTTTGCTTTGTTTGCGACGGTAAATAAAAAATGGTATAATAAACAAATAAACTTGTTTTCACTAAAGAGAATGATTTGCTTTTTAGTGGTTTGATTGTAGGTATGAAAGTTAACATTCGGTCGATAAAACATTGCTGGGCTTGATTGAATGATTATCTTTCCTATCCATGTCTCAAAGGAGGAAGACTCATGAAATTCAAAAAGATTACCTTTATGGCCCTTACAGCTTTACTGACACTTAGTTTAGGGGCTTGTAGCTTGAATGGGCAGAAGCATTCTCAAAAGAATCAGGGTGTGACTGAGAATAGTTCCCGTGAGAGCCAAAAGAATACTTCTTCTGACGATATTGAAGAACTCTTGGAGAAAGCAGAAACTGCGAATGAAGATCTAACTTCAATGAAAATGAAGGTAAAACTATCTATCACTGTAGATAGTTCCAATAAAACTCAAACGATGAGTGGAGACCTTCTCTATGATAAAAGCACTGATGAATTGGCCAAGGGACATTTAGTAATAGATGGAAAAGAGAGCGGTCAGGAGAGTTATCAAGAAGCGATTATGCCAGGCGGACAGGATAAACTTTTGTATACTCGTTCTTCTAAAAATGGAACATGGTCTAAGCAAGAAATGGAAAGTGGGGCAGATTATTATGTTCAGCCCGATTATTTCAAACTCATGGATGGCTTTTATCAAATGGCTGATGATGTCACTGTAAGGGAAAGCGGTGATGAATATGTCTTTAAATTAAGCAGTAAAAATGCTGATTTGCTAGGGCTTTTTGGTGAAGAATTCAAACTAGAGCTGTCAGGTGTTACTCAGGCAGATATGGATAAGAAGTTAGAAGTACGCTTGGATAAAAAGACCTTATTCTTAAAAGACTTTAAGCTAGGTTTATCTTATAAAGGTGAAAAAGGTAGTATGGATGTTCAAACAGATACTCATTATTCTGACTGGAACACTATAGATGAAGATGAGTTTAAAGCACCTCAGTAAAGCATTGACAGAATAGCTTCTAAACTATTAGCTGAGAAAGAAAGGAAAAGTCATGCCTTTATTGTTTGCTTTTCGCTACCGTAGAGGACTCTATTTGACCATAGTAATCTTAGCCTCTGTCTTTTTAGTCTCAGGCATCATTTTCGGTGCTTTAGCTTGCTTGCTCTTGTTTTCAATTGATAAAGCCATGCCTGGAGCAGGAATTATTTCATTCAGTTTGCCTTCTTTCCTTACCTTTCTCTTAGCCAGTCTACTTGAAATTTTTATAATAGTCCATGCGGGACGCAAGCTGAGTAAAAAGTGCTTTGTTCTTGCGGGAACAGAATGGGGCTTGACCGTGCGAGGACCTTTTTTGAAAGAGCATAGCTTTGCTTGGAATCAGCTGGAAAGTGTCTTTTACCGGCCGGCTTGGGGGAGAACTTCTGATGGGCAGGCTTCTTTTCGACTGGGAGTCAGGTACTATCGGAGAGACTACCTATATGTCAAGCCTTATCATGGCAAGTCCGTTCGAGTAGATGTCACTTTTTTAGATGGCAGAATAGAGGATGTTTTTGCCTGTTTAAGCAGGTGCAAACCGGATTTGCTTATTGTGAAGAATTATTAGTAATATTTTTGATGGATTTCGGTAAAGGTCCGCTATGACAGACCTGCCGGTTTCGGGAAATAGAATTTATCGTCCAGTCGCTCTTTTAGCGACTGGATTTTTTATGGAATTGAAAACTGAAATCAATTTTGTCTCGATTTCAGCCCAGCAGAAGTTGAAGAATACAACCAGAATCTTCTAGAAGCTATCATTTTTTCTTAGTGATTTTTCTGATTCCCTGTGTTATAATAAGAAAGATTAAAAATGTAATTTATCAAAAGGAGAATCTCCAATGGGACGTAAATGGGCCAATATTGTGGCAAAGAAAACGGCCAAAGATGGCGCGAACTCAAAAGTATATGCTAAGTTTGGTGTGGAAATCTATGTAGCAGCTAAAAAAGGTGATCCAGATCCAGAGTCTAACACAGCTTTGAAATTCGTTATCGACCGAGCTAAGCAGGCTCAGGTGCCGAAGCATGTCATTGACAAGGCCATCGATAAGGCAAAAGGAAACACTGACGAAACCTTTACTGAAGGCCGCTATGAAGGATTTGGGCCAAGCGGTTCTATGCTGATTGTCGATACTCTGACTTCAAATGTCAATCGGACTGCAGCCAATGTCCGTGCTGCTTTTGGTAAAAATGGTGGCAATATGGGAGCTAGCGGCTCTGTAGCCTATTTATTTGATAATAAAGGCGTGATTGTCTTTGCGGGGGACGATGCTGACAGCGTCTTTGAACAGCTGCTGGAAGCGGATGTAGATGTTTATGATGTTGAAGCCGAAGAAGGAAGCATCACTGTCTATACAGCGCCAACTGACCTTCACAAGGCCATCGTGGCTCTGCGTGAATCTGGCATTCAAGAATTCCAAGTAACCGAGCTGGAAATGATTCCTCAGTCTGAAGTAGAGTTGACTGGTGAGGACCTCGAAACCTTTGAAAAGCTTTATAGCGTTTTAGAAGACGACGAAGATGTCCAAAAAATCTATACGAATGTAGATGGATTCTAAAGATACTTGACCTGTAGTTTGAGTTACAGGTTTTTCTGTGATGAGAAGTCTCAAACTGTATTTACCAGCGCAGCCAAGTATGGTAAAGTACAAAAGTCATAGTATTAACTTGTTAAGGAGATGAGCTTGGCTGCCTGTGCCTTGCTTCTCACACCAGAACGAGATTATCAGTTGAAATTTGTAAAGACAGATGGCAAGTAGGTCTTGGAGCGTGATTTTTCTTATGAATCCGTTGTCATTTCCTTCGAAGGCGATATATCATAATACAAAAATTAGAGAGCTGATTATTGATTATTTGCTCTCTATTTTTGTGTCCTCGTCCAGCTTTGTGCTATACTGGATGGTAGATAGGTGTATTCGAGTAAAGGAGTCTGCCATGAAAAAATTTTATGATAAACTGATGCAAACGCGGCATTATCTTCATCAGCATCCAGAACTGTCTGGGAAGGAATTTGAAACGACAGCTTTCCTAAGAAGCTATCTGGAAGGTTTGGAGATTAGGATTTTAGAATCCGGTCTGAAAACTGGCCTAGTTGCCGAGGTTGGCTCTGGCAAGCCGGTTATTGCCCTGAGGGCTGATATCGATGCTCTGCCTATTTTGGAGCAGACTGGTCTGCCTTACGCCAGTCAGAATTCAGGCGTCATGCACGCTTGCGGCCATGATTTTCACCAGACCAGCCTTTTGGGGGCAGCGGAGCTGCTCAAGGCTATGGAAGGAGATTTGAGAGGGACAATCCGTCTGATTTTCCAGCCAGCTGAGGAAACTTCTCAGGGAGCCAGTCAGGTTCTTGCGACTGGTTTGCTGGACGATGTGTCTGCTATTATCGGCTTTCACAATATGCCCCAGCTTAAGGCGGGGCAGCTAGCACTTAAAGCAGGAGCCATGATGGCTGGGGTTGAGAAGTTCAAGGTTGAGGTAGAAGGAGTCAGCAGCCATGCGGCTAGGCCAGATCTGGGTGTTGATACAGTATTGACCTTGACTGGTATGATTCAAAATCTGCAGGCTCTAGTGGCCCGTACTGTGTCTCCTTTTGAAGCTGCTGTCTTGTCTGTAACCCATATAGAAGCGGGAGCGACTTGGAATGTATTGCCGCAGTCGGGCTTTTTTGAAGGAACGATTCGCAGCTTCAATCCGACCTTGCAGCAGCGTCTCAAGGAAGACTTTATCCAAATTGTAGAGAATACAGCGGAGAATTTTGGGGCTCAAGTCAGGATTTTTTGGGACCATACACCGCCAGTGACCTATAATGATCCCGAATTGGCTGAGCTGCTCTATGAGCACTCACGGAATCTGGCAGAGGTTCTGCCAGCCAATCCATCCTCGGCTGGAGAAGATTTTGCCTTTTATCAGGAGAAGCTTCCAGGTGTCTTTGCCTTTATCGGCTCAAATGGGGCAGAAAATGCTCCTGACCTCCATCACGACAGCATGGTCATTAACGACGAAGCTTTCAAAGTTTCCGTTCCTTACTATGTCGAAAGCGCCCTCTTCCTCCTGCAGCACTACAAGCAGAAAGTCTAGTGAATGGCTGCCTCAAAGCTGATAAAGAAAAGCTATCACTTCCATAAAAAATATATAATGGTCAAGTTTCTCCTTATTTGATATGATAAAGAAAGACTTTTTAGGAGGAATTCGAAATATGAACCTGAAGAAAACCTTGAAATACTTCTCTCTGGCGGCTGTCAGTGTCTTGGCCATTGGTGCCCTAGTGGCCTGCTCATCATCAAGTGAGAAGAAAACAGAGAAAATAAAGGTAGAAGTCGGAACAGTAGGAACGACCAAACCATTTTCATACGAGGATAAAGACGGTAAACTGACTGGTTACGATATCGAAGTCCTTCGTGCTATCTTTAAGGATTCAGACAAGTATGAAGTCAATTTCAATAAGACCAAGTGGGCTTCTATATTCTCAGGTCTGGACAGTGACCGCTACCAGATCGGTGCCAATAATATCAGCTATTCCGAAGAGCGGGCTAACAAATATCTCTATGCTAGTCCATATGCGAAAAATCCAACTGTTTTAGTTGTCCGTAAGGGTGAGGGCATCAAATCGCTGGATGACATTGGTGGCAAGTCTACTGAGGTTGTTCAGGGGACTTCAACAGCTCAGCAGCTAGAGGACTACAACAAGGAACATAGCGATAAACCGACAAAAATCAATTATACGGACGGAACCATTCAGCAAATCTTGGCCAATCTGAATGACGGCCGTACGGACTATAAGATTTTTGAGCGCATAACTGTAGAGTCTATTATCAAGGACCAAGGCTTGGATAATCTGGAAGTAATTGAGCTTCCAAGCGACCAGCAGCCTTATGTTTATCCGATTATTGCAAGCGGTCAGGAAGATCTGCAAAAATTTGTCAACAAGCGAATCAAAGAACTCTATGAGGATGGTACGCTTGAAAAACTATCACAAGAATTCTTTGGCGGCTCTTACCTGCCAGATGCAAAAGACATCAAGTAAGAAATCTCATCAAGTTCGGTCTGCATTTGGCTGACTAGACTTTGATACAAGAAATACGATAAGGGCGGGGAAGTTTATTTCCCCAGCCCTTTATCTGCTGTTAATAGGAGTAACGCATGCCTTTCTCAACTGAGACTGAACAAATCAAGAAATTTGAAAACGACGAGGTAGCCCAGCACTATTTTGAAGTGCTGCGGACCTTGATCTCTAAAAAATCAATCTTTGCCCAGCAGGTTGGCCTGCAGGAAGTAGCCAACTATTTGGGAGAGATTTTTACAGCTGCAGGTGCCAAGGTCATGATTGACGACAGCTATACTGCTCCATTTATTTTGGCGGAGTTTCTTTCTTCAAATCCTGCTGCTAAGACCATTATTTTCTACAACCACTACGATACAGTGCCGGCAGACGATGACCAGCCATGGACAAATGATCCTTTTACACTATCAGTTCATTACGGGGTTATGTATGGGCGAGGAGTGGATGATGACAAGGGACACATTACTGCTCGTCTGACGGCCGTTCGCAAGTATATTCGAGAGCACGGTGATTTGCCAGTCAATATCATCTTTATGATGGAAGGGGCAGAAGAGTCCGCTTCGACAGACTTAGATAAATATCTGGCCAAGCATCGCAAACGCCTGCGAGGAGCGGATTTGCTGATCTGGGAGCAAGGCAGCCGCAACAATCTAGGGCAGCTAGAAATCTCGGGCGGTAACAAAGGGATTGTTACCTTTGACATGACGGTCAAAAGTGCAGATGTAGATATTCATTCCAGCTTCGGTGGCGTTATCAATTCCGCTTCCTGGTATTTGCTCAATGCTTTATCCAGCTTGCGCAGTCCAGACGGCCGCATCTTAGTTGAAGGAATCTATGAGCAGGTTCAAGAGCCTAATGAACGGGAACTAGCCTTGATTGAGGAATATGCTCTGCGGACTCCTGAAGAGTTGAGTCAGGTCTATGGATTGAAATTACCGATTTTGCTGGACGAACGTAAGGAATTTCTCCGTCGCTTTTACTTTGAGCCTTCGCTGAATATTGAAGGTTTCGGATCAGGTTATCAAGGCCAAGGGGTTAAAACCATTTTACCTTCAGATGCCCAGGCCAAGATGGAGGTTCGTCTGGTGCCAGGTCTGGAACCCCAGGATGTCTTGGACAAGATTCGTCAGCAGCTGGATAAAAATGGCTATCCAGCGGTTGAGCTGGCCTATACCTTGGGAGAGATGAGTTATCGCAGCGACATGAGTGCGCCTTCCATTCTCAATCTTATCGAGCTGGCTAAAGATTACTACCAAGAGGGCATCTCTGTTCTGCCGACCTCAGCTGGAACTGGTCCGATGCACACGGTCTATGAAGCCTTGGAGGTTCCTATGGCGGCTTTTGGACTTGGCAATGCTAATAGCCGAGACCATGGCGGAGATGAGAATGTGAAAATTGCTGACTACTATACGCATATTGAGCTCATTCAGGAGCTGATTGGCAGTTACAGTAAAGCTGACTAGCGGGAAAGGAAGTCTTATGCTATACTCTATAAGAAAAGACAAACTGAAGCAGGCTGGCTTCTTTTACCTCTTTTATTTTTTAGCCATGATCTTAGGCGTCTTGGTTGGGCTTCTATTTGACCGCTCAGGCAATATGTTTTACGCTCCAGCTTTTACAGCTTTCTTTGGCGGAGCTCTGTTTATCTTCTATACTGAGAAAATAAAGACCTTCGGTCTAGTCAGCGGCTTAGGCTGTCTGCTAGGTCTCTTCTTTCTGCTTAGTCGACATGGTTTTGGAGCTTTTCTACCAGGTTTGATTTGCGGTGTTTTAGCGGATCTTATAGCTCGGTCAGGCGGCTATCAAAAGACTGTTAGAAGCTTGCTGGCTTTTATGGTTTTCAGCTTTAGCACAGCGGGTCCTATTTTCCTAATGTGGCTGGCGCCCAAGCAGTATGAAGCTAGTCTTCTTGCCAGAGGAAAGACTCAGGCTTATATCGAGCAAGTCATGCTTAAGCCGGAACCCAGCTTAGTTCTCTGGTTTATAGCTAGCATTTTACTGGGCGCTTTACTTGGAGCCCTGTTAGGTAGGAAGATCCTTAAAGCTAGATATTCCAAGTCAGCTTCGGTCTAAATATCATCGAAAATATAACTAAGGAGAAAATATGAACAATTTACTCGTGCTCCAGTCGGACTTTGGTCTGGTAGATGGAGCTGTGTCAGCCATGATTGGAGTGGCGCTAGAAGAATCGCCCACTCTGAAAATTCATCATCTGACTCATGATATCACCCCTTACAATATCTTTGAGGGAAGCTATCGTCTCTTTCAGACAGTTAATTACTGGCCAGCAGGAACGACCTTTGTGTCAGTAGTGGATCCGGGTGTGGGCTCCAAGCGTAAGAGTGTGGTAGCCAAGACTAAAAAGGGCCAGTACATCGTGACGCCTGACAATGGCACCCTGTCTTTTATCAAGAAGCATGTTGGTATTGAGGCTATTCGGGAAATTTCTGAGGTGGAAAATCGCCGCAAGAATACTGAGCATTCCTATACTTTCCATGGTCGTGATGTCTATGCCTATACGGGTGCTAAGCTAGCCAGCGGCCACATCAGCTTTGAAGAGGTTGGACCGGAGCTTAAAGTTGAAGACATTGTCGAAATTCAGGTAGTCGAAACTACGCTTGCGGATAATTATGTCAGCGGAGCTATTGATATCCTGGATGTCCGCTTTGGTTCTCTCTGGACCTCTATCACCCGCGAGGAATTCTGCACCTTGAAACCAGAATTTGGCGACCGCTTCGAGGTTACCATCTACAATAATGACATGCTGGTTTATCAAAACCAAGTAACCTATGGCAAGTCCTTTGCGGATGTCCGCATCGGTCAGCCTATCCTCTATATTAACTCCCTCTATCGGGTTGGCTTAGCGATTAACCAAGGTTCCTTTGCTAAGGCCTACAATGTTGGTGTCGGTGCCCAATGGCATATTGAAATCAAGAGAATTGAAAATTAAGGAAGAAGGAAATGAAAAATAATACAATCAGAAACGTAGTCGCAACAGGAATTGGAGCAGCTCTATTCGTGGTCATCGGAATGATCAATATTCCAACGCCTGTGCCAAATACCAGCATCCAGCTCCAATACCCTTTGCAAGCTCTTTTTAGCGTCATCTTTGGACCAATCGTCGGTTTCCTGATGGGCTTCATTGGCCACGCCATTAAAGACGCTATGAGCGGTGGCGGACTTTGGTGGTTCTGGATCGCTGGCAGCGGGGTCTTCGGTCTATTAGTTGGCTTCTTTAGAAAATTCTTCCAAGTGGAAGAAGGCAAATTTGAAGTCAAGGATATTATCCGCTTTAACCTAATCCAGTTTGGAGCCAATGCAATCGCTTGGCTAATCGGCCCGATTGGTGATGTGATTGTATCTGGTGAGCCGGTCAATAAGGTCATTGCTCAAAGTATTGTAGCAATTCTGGTGAATTCTGCGACAGTAGCAGTCATCGGAACTGTCTTGCTGACTGCTTACGCTCGCACCCGCACACGCGCAGGAAGTCTCAAAAAAGATTAATCATAGTAGTTTCATCAAAGAATAGCTGCCTATACGACTGGGCGGCTTTTTTTGTAGTGGTGAATCATACAGTTGTCCATTAGGAACTGGAAAATTTAAGCAATTCATGACTTCCTAAAACTACTTACAATATAAGGCGATATATTTAGACGAGCTAAAAGACAAGAGCAAATTTTAGAACAGCTCTTGCTGATCTGAATTTTGTAGATTTTTCTAGTCTTTTTTTGAAAACGCTTTAAATTTGTACTATAATAGAGAATAGGAGTCGGTAAGTTCGTTGCCAACGAATCAAGATTAACCAAAGATTTGAATAGTTAAAAGTCTCTTTGGTTCTTATGTGACTCAGCTAGTTCCAACGTGTTATTGATGATTGTGCCTACAGTGTTTTAGTAGCAGAATCAGGTGCCCTGACGGCTGGATGTCTGGACCTCTAAGATATAGATATGGTGTGGGTAGAAAAGGTTTCAGTTGAGTTGGTTGTGACTTGCAATTTTTTCACTTCTTGATTCGTAAAAGAGAGCCCTTTTAATTTTTAGGCTCAGGGGTTATTGATTCCAATGGGTATTTTAGGTAAATTGGTCAGTTTGCTGGATGGCCTTCATGATGACCAGTGTTGTTTTTGTTCTACTTGTTGTAATGACAAGTTCTATTTTTAATAAAGGCTTAAATGAGGAAGCCTAGGAGGACATGTGGTATGAAATTTTTCTTAGATACAGCTGATGTGGCGGCTATCAAGGCGATTAATGAATTAGGTGTTGTGGATGGTGTAACAACTAACCCAACAATTATTTCACGTGAAGGCCGCGATTTTAAAACGGTTATTCAAGAAATCTGTGAGATTGTAAGTGGTCCTGTTAGTGCAGAGGTTACTGGCTTGACAGCACCTGAAATGATTGCAGAAGCACGGGATATTGCTAAATGGGCTGATAACGTTGTTGTCAAAATTCCAATGACAACGGAAGGTTTAAAAGCTGTCTCTGTCCTTTCAAAAGAGGGAATTAAAACGAATGTTACCTTGATTTTTACAGTTTCTCAAGGACTCATGGCTATGAAAGCAGGTGCTACTTTCATCAGTCCTTTTGTTGGACGTTTGGAAGATATCGGAACAGATGCCTATCAACTGATTGCAGATTTGCGCACTATTATTGATATTTATGATTTTGAAGCTGTTGCAAAACTTGGTGCTCACATTGCGACCATTCCGGATAATTTATTTGAAAAAATGACGCAGCATCCACTGACTACCAATGGGATAGCCCAATTTATGAAGGATTGGGAAGCATTTAAAAAATAAGTTTTGGGGAAATAGAAGTCTCTGCCCTGACTATATTTTAAGCAGACCATAGCTACTGAGAAGACTTTGGGGCTTTGTCAACAGAGCTAGGTTGCGGATAAGCTAAGATTTTGAGAAGATCAAACTGGTCTTCTCTTTTTGATGTTTAAATCTGTGGAAATTACTTCTGAAATTCTGTAAAAGAATAGAAGAAAAAGCGCTTTGAGAAGTATTTGGACCAATTGGAAGAAGAGCGATAAGTTGTCATTCTCATTTAAACTTTCCAGCTCTGCTATTTTTCAAACAAATTTTTTGCCCAGCTTTTCTTCTCGGGTTATAATAAATAGATGAATTAAAAAATTCAGAAAATTTTATAGAGAAAAGAGAGTTGAAATCTTATGGCAAAAGAT
>ERZ773090.778-NODE-778-length-12970-cov-6.29384_pt1 | contig 12970 bp, 11 predicted proteins | sample MGYA00580579_ERZ773090 | MGnify/ENA primary metagenome ERZ773090 (study PRJEB29015, sample SAMEA2738014) | human oral metagenome | biome: human oral; feature: human-associated habitat; material: dental | place: China | collected 2132 ... | reverse complement strand
AAGTAATATAATTGCAACCTTCTCTCCTAATATTTTTCTACTCATACTAATAAGGATTTTTCCTATACCTTGTTTTTGATATTCTTTATCTATTGCTAAATCAGACAAATAGCAGGCATAAGAAAAGTCTGTCATTCCACGTAAGATACCAACTAATTTATCATTATCCCATGCTGTTAATACAAAATTAGAGTTATTTAACATTAATTCCAATCTTTTCAAATCACTTGTAGGTCTTCTTATTCCTGATTTAATTAAAACCTGCTTATACTCTTCTACTGTTACTTTTTTATTACTAAAATATTCAATCATATCTTATTATACCTCAATAAATTCCAATTTATTTCAACTATATCATCCATTTTATTTTCTAGATTTTTCGTAAATAGACAATTCCTTTATTGCAATATCCAAAGAACGTCGTACTCTATTCTTTTCTTTATTTTCCTTTACAGAACTAACCAATACTATTCTGTATTGAGGAATTTTTAATATGTAGGTTGCATACCAAAAAGGCTGAGGTTTAGGAATCTTAATATCCAGCTCTCCTTTTTTAATATGTACTTTTCTATCATTCCAATTTAGTTCAGCGTAATCTTCATAACTGAAGATATATCCCCACCTAATGCTTTTATTCTATCTAAAATAGTCTTTTTCATAGCTTTTATATCCCTACTTTTTAATTTGTTTTTCATTTATGTATTTATAACTGTTAACTCTTTTATCTTCAAGTTTTTTTCACCATTAGAAACTCATCAAAATAAATCTATTTTAATCGTATAAGTAATTTTCCTCATCAAGAGAAAATATTTCAACTTCCTTGACAAATATACCTACTTTTTTGGTCTATATCTTGTAATATTCCCATAGTACATCATTTTCTCAGTGTTTACAACCTTTGATGTTAAAATGGCTATACATGAAATGATAGGTTGCTATAACTAATCTATCATTTATTTTACTCGTAGAAACTTGTCACTAATACTTTTTAACAAGAAAAATAAGTTATCGTTAAAAGATATTAATAACTACACAAAATGAAATTTGTCTAATCTAACCTAGCTTTTTATTATTAGAAAGTATGAATTCTTTATCTATTTCATCAATTATCATCTCTGTACGCACATTAGAATTTTCATAAAATCGTTTGCCCAGTTCCTTTGCAACACTACTTTTAAATTCATCACTTGTTTTTTGTCTATAGTAATCAAAAGTATCATAGGTCCCACTACAACAGTCACCCCAATCAGAAAGATAACCAATAATTTCAAAAAAACTATCATTATATTTTTCAAATCTTTTTGTTCCAGAACTTTTTAAATACCCTGAAATACAATAAACAAAGGAATAGTAATACCTTGAGTCTCTAAATGAATTGAATTCTTCACTATGAAAACTTGGATCAATAATACGTGCCTCTCGCACATCTTTCATTGTAGGTTTTGTTATCATCTTAATATCGGTCTGTAGATAAGAATAATATGTTTCCTTATCAAAAAACTTTCCATCTACAGCTATTAACACACCATACATACCATCTTCATACTGAAACAACATTACTGCACCATCAATATATTTACTTTCTACAGGAATAGGTGGTGCTACTCTTTTTTTAGTTTTTTCTTTTTTTATACTAATTTTTTCTAAAAATTTTTCTAAATTCTTGCTTCTCTGTTTTATAAATTTACTATCAGCACCTAGTTCTTTAGCAATAGCTAGATCTTCCTCATTCGCAATAGCTTTTTTTATTTCAAACAAAAAATCATCTTCTAATTGACCAACTTCCCACATACAATGCGCTAGAGCAAACATCACATTAAATCTATCATCATCGTCCATATCTAAAGTCAAATCTTTTTTTATATTGGCAGGTTCTTCTCCGCGATTATATCTTTCAAAAAATTCATCCTTAATATCCAACGAAGTATCATTACCAAAAATGGTTGCGCTCCATGTTCCCATAACTTTGTTTTTCCCTTCTTATTTTTAATGTATTTATAACTTTTTTTTATTCTTTTATCTTCTTATTCTGAAAGTAAACTATTTCACTATATCATCCATTTTATTTTCTAGATTTTTTGTAAATAGACAATTCCTTTATTGCAATATCCAAAGAACGTCGTACTCTATTCTTTTCTTTATTTTCCTTTACAGAACTAACCAATACTATTCTGTATTGAGGAATTTTTAATATGTAGGTTGCATACCAAAAAGGCTGAGGTTTAGGAATCTTAATATCCAGCTCTCCTTTTTTAATATGTACTTTTCTATCATTCCAATTTAGTTCAGCGTAATCTTCGTAAAGGTCAATATATGCTTCTTGATCCTCATGACTCCAAATTTTCTTTGCAATCCATGTAGGAAATAACATAAATATAGGAATCAAGGTAAATATCAAGTAAACAGCATGTATTGGATGTTCTCTAAAATATATAGGTCCGTATTCTGGCCCTTTGTCTATACCAGAAATTGTTAAAAATCCGAAAAAAGCCAATAGCCCAGCTGCTACTCCAAATATAACCAAAATATATAAGACACCTGGTGAATATTTATTATGTCTAAACTTTATTCTTTTCATTTTTAAAATCCCTCTTTATAAGTCTCAATTCTCCTTTTTCGGAGAATAACATATAAGATTTTGTATTATCTTTATTTCTATTATCTCTGCATAACCTCTAAGTAATTTTTAAGCTAACTCTAGATTTAAAACTTCTCTAATAATTTCGTCTTCATCTATTGCTGATATTTTAATGTAATCAAATCCATCTTTTTTAACAGCCTCAAAAGAAATTTCTTCTCCATTGATTGTTTCCAAATAGTCATTATCATCAAATTCAAAATCTTCTTTTTCCTCATCATAATCTATACTATAACCTAAATCAATTTCTATTTTAGAATTGGGAATATCTAATTTTATAAGTGGACGATTATCAACCGTCTCTAAATCAAATTTATCACAAAATAGTGAGTTATATCGATATTTTAATTGATCATAAAGTAAAATTTCTTTTCCTGTTTGAATGCATTTCGCTACAGCCTTACAAGGTTTTATAGCTGAAGTTTTTTCATCAAAAATTTCAGTAATCACAGCATCAGAATCCAATCACGTGCTAGCGGACTTCCATTTTTAGCTCTACTATAAATAATTTTATTAATTAAATCGATAGTAACATCATTTAATTGATATCGTTCTTTAACAATTTCTTTTAATGTTTTGCTTTCTTCTAGACGTTTATTAGCTGAATAGATATAAAATTCATTTAGAGTTTCGCCTTGAAATTCTTCATCAATTTCACTATCTTTATAGTCACCTAAATAACCCCTAGGATTTTCCATACAGTAGAAGAGCACTGCATTATCAATATCTCCATGAAAATGGGTTGGAATTTGATAACGCATATTCGTATATTTCTTTTTATTTTCTTTTATTTCTTTATCATTTCCAGATTTTTTCCATCTCTCATCAGCATTTAAAATATCTAACCAAGAAAAATCATTAGTAGAATTATCATCTTTGACATTATTTACAAAACCTTCAATTAACTCTTTACCTTCTTTTTTATGCCAAGGACTAAATATCTCTAAAAAAATATTTTTATCATTTATTACTTCGTAAAATCTATCTTTAGATATTTTTTTTCTAGTAATTCATCTTCAAATACTTCTTTTATAGCATCTTTTAAACGTTTTGATTTTTTATTATTTTCTGACATAACTTTAACTTCAATCTATTTTTATTTGTTGATCTTTTCAACAATTATATTTTATCATATTCAGTGGACAAATACTGTCTACTTATAAATTATTTTAAAAATAATTTAATATTTATCTAATATATTAGATACTTATCTTAGTTTCCTTAAAATTTGTTCTTCAATTAAATAACATAGTAATTACTAAAAGTATGTAATTATTTTTCATAGAATAATTGTTTGACTTTTCAGTTATTCTATTATATGATTTTTCATTATAATAAAACTAAAATTAATATAATGATTTTCTTTATGAAACCAAAAAAAAGACGACAGTCTTCACTATCGTCTTTTATATCTATTATGTATTTTTTATAACTATAACCTAGAGGAATTATATCTAAATCAATCCTGCATCTTTTAGAATCTCTTCAATATATGTTCCTTTGATTTTTTTCAATACACGTTTACTAATTGCTTTGGCAAAGAAAGGTAGTTTAACTTCTTCAAGTTTTTTACCATCCATTAGGCGATTAGTTGATTTAGTCATGACACGTAAATCATATGCAGAATTAAATACTTCAGGTACACCTCTATCAACATCTAGTAATGTGTATACTGCTTCCATAGCTGTACGAACAGAATATTCTGTAGTGAAGACAGTATCACGAGGTGTTTCAGAGAAGTTACCTATAAATGCTAAGTTTTTAGATCCTTCCGGGATAACTAATGGTCTATCACCATCGTGTCTTGGCATAAAGTAACTTGTTATATAAGGCATATAACATGGAACTGTGCTACAACCTTTGCTTGCAAATTCGTGAATAAATTGTTCAGGAACCCCAATATGGTAAAGCCATTCTTCTGCGATTTCAATACCTGTACAAGCTTCTATTGGTTTTTTTATATAGTTACCTGAAATATTTGAATATAATCCATAAATCCAAACTACTAATTCATCTTTTGATTGAGATTTAAAGTGAGGTTGACGGTTAAGTGTAAAGCTCATCATCCAATTTGAGTCTCGTGCTGTTACTATACCACCAGTTACTACTTTACCTGCATAAGGATCACGTTTACAAATTTTTTCTATATATTCTGCGATTCGTTTGTCTGTTACAGTCGTAGTAGCCGAAACAAACCAACTTTGATCTGGAAGATTTTCACAAAATACTTCTGGACGTCCAAAACGTTCATCTTGTTTAGCTAAGTTTTTCCAAAGTTGCCAAGCTCCACCAAGTTCTTTGCTGACTGGAGCTGAAGTATCATTGTTACCATATGTTGTAGATGCAGTGATACTACCATTTGTAACAAATACTAGGTCATCTTCAGTTAATTCTCTAACAACAGGTTCTCCGTTTACTTCTAAGATCAGATGCTTAGCTACTAGATCTTTTCCTTGTTTTTCAACTTTAATATCTTTAACTACAGTATTGTACTCAAAAGTTACACCATGACTTTCTAAGTATTTAACTAATGGTAGAACTAATGATTCATATTGGTTATATTTAGTGAATTTAAGTGCTGATAAATCAGGAAGTCCTTTAATATGATGAATAAATCTCAACATATATCGACGCATTTCAGCAACTGAATGCCATTTTTCAAAAGCAAACATTGTTGCCCAATAAGTCCAAAAATTAGACTCAAAAAATTCACTACTAAAGAAATCTGTTATTTTCATACCTTGAAGTTCTGATTCAGAAGTCAAATATAGTTTTACTAATTCCTGACTTGATTTATCAGATAATGCAAAAAGTCCATCATTAGGAATTTGTTGTCCACGGTTTTCAATAACACGACATTTTGAAAAGTTAGGATCTTCTTTATTTAACCAGTAGAACTCATCTAAAACAGATGCATCCTCTACCTCTAATGAAGGAATAGATCTGAAAAGATCCCAAAGACATTCAAAGTGATCTTCCATTTCACGACCACCACGAATAATAAATCCACGAGTTGGATTCATAATACCATCTAAGCTACCTCCTGCGATAGGTTGTTCTTCAAGAATATGGATTCTTTCTCCTTTCATTTGTCCATCACGAACTAAAAAGGCTGCTGCCGCAAGAGAAGCTAGTCCAGAACCTACTAAATAAGCCGATTTTTTATCAACTCCTGCTGGTTTTTTTTGTTTAGCAAATGCTTCATAATTTCCGTTTGAATAATACATAAAAACTCCTCCTAAAAAAAGTGCATACTAATATCACTATTAATATACACCTTCCATATCCATAATACAATTTACAATTTTTGATTTTTGCCTAACTATTTTACAAATTTATTTAATTGTAAAAGAGCTTAAACTTTATTTAAAGAAGAGAAATTATCTCACCCAGCATAACTCTTTCAATTCTTTCAACTAGTTCTTCAACACTTTCTGGCATTTGCTTTTCTATCCAATCTAACCCTACTCCAACCAAAGCATATGTATAAAAAGAATAAGAAAACTTTACTTGTTTAGCTTCTTCTTTTGTTACTTCGATTTTTTTGAACACCTGATTACTTAGAAATAGTTCAATCTCCTGTCTTAGTACTTTTTCTAAAAATTCTTTTCCAAAAGAGCGATAGGTATTTAAAACAAAAACATGATTTTCTGAGATATATTGGAAAATTGATGTTAGTGCATCTTGCCATTTATCATAGATTTTACCTCTTTCAATTGGAGTCACTACCTCTTTAAGATAAATCCACTCTACCAAATCATAGATATCTTTAAAATTATTATAAAATGTTTGACGACTAACATCACAAGCTTGAGTTAAATCATTAATTGTTATTTTTGATAATGATTTCTTTTCGGCCATTTCTTTTAAAGTTGAGGCAAGCACTCTTTTTATTACTATTGTCATACCTAATCACTCCCTTTCATTTATTCTCTAAATCTTATATTATTATTTTCTCATAAAGTACACTATTTTCTCAACCAATAAAATGCTTCTTTTAATTTTTCCGTACCATTTTCTAAAATTATCTTTCCATGAGAGAAAACAATTTTATCAGGTTTCCAGCTTTCAATCTTAGAATAGCTATCTTTAGCTTGTTTTTTAAAGATAAATGATGATCGTAAATCTCTTGACGTTCGAAACTTAGGATACTTATTATCTCCAAACTTAAATACAAGTTTATATAATAACGGTAATTTATTCACTTCTATACTCTCTATTAAGTCCGTTAATATTAAGGTTGAACTCTTTTTATGAAAAAATACCATCTCTTCCATGGCTATACTTCCTTTAAATGGAGTAAAAAGTATCTCCTCTGACCAAGAAGTTTTTGAAATATTATCTAGTGATACAAAATTTTCTCCTTCATCAGTTTTAAGTTTGCTGCTTACTCCTTTTGCTAACCAAACTTTTGCATCTGGATAATGTTTATACCAATCCAATACATAACTATAGTGGTATTTATTAGGAGCAACTATATGTTCGATTTCTCCTAGTTCTTTTATTTTTTCATCTAATTCTTTATTAAAAGCTATTGGTGAATGAATCCATAATTTATTATTATCTAATTTAACTACTGTCATCCTTGTTGTAAAAGGAGCTTTGAAGAGTTTAAAACTCATATGTATTTCATTTCCGTCGACGATCCAGATATTCTCTCCAATTTGTTTTAATTTATTAATAGGAGAATATAACTTCAACATTCCTTCCATAACATTCACCTTCTTTCAATTTATTTTTATTTTACAAAGTTATCTCTAAATATTTTATATTTCGTGAAAATATTTATATTATTATATTCTATCTTATCATATTAAACAAAAAAGAATAGTAATTTTTAAAACTTAATTCACTATTTTTCAAATAAATATATTACGAAGCCTTACATTTATTCTTTTAGGAAAAGAGGATTTTTAAATTAATCTATGATAGATCTAATAGAAAAAGAGAACATTTATTATAATGTTCTCTAGTTTGATATAAACTCAAAGATATAATAATTATAAGTAAGTCTATGATTTATCCTTATATATTATTGTAAGTAATTCTTCCCCAATTTCTTTTATTAAGTCTACAACTAGGGCATTTCCCATTGTAAAATATCTATTTGTATTTGTGACACCCTCTAATTCCGTCCATTTATCAGGAAAAGTATTTATTCTTTCTGCTTCAATCGGTGATATTACTCTAAGTTTATTATTTCCAGGATCTTTCACTACATGGCTCATCCTTGATACTGTAGCTTCTGTTGTAACCATGGTTCTAGCTGATTTAATCAATGAATCCGGGAATAACATACTACCCATACCATACTTATATCTGTGACCTGTTCTTGAAACTTTCACCTTTTTAAACCCACCTTTTAATTCTTTGAACTTTTCAATTTTTTCAGGAGTCAAATATAATTCTTTATCTTCTACATTATGTATTACTAATTCTCCTAAAGTGGCTTCTTTTCGAGCTCTTGGAATATAGTTAGCCATAAATACCTTTCCTTCTATCATAACACCCGTTTTACAAAATCCTTTTTTTATAGAAAAAGTATCTGAAAACTCTTTAACTGATTGAGTTAAATCTAAGTCAATAGCTCTAAAATCAGATATTGATTCATTTTTCATGCTACTTGAAAATGGAGCCATATCAATTAAAAAATTTCTTATTTTATTTTCTTCTTTAATTGTATTAGATACATATCTATGAAAACCAGAATCATTTTTAAAAGCAAATATAAAAGTTCTTCTTCGTCGTTGAGGATAGCCATAATCTGCAGCATTTATCATTTTCCAAGAAACAGAATACCCCAAATCTGATAATGTTCTTAATATTATACCAAAATCACGACCTGGTTGTTTGCTTCTAACTCCAGGAGATGCAAGTAATCTATCGACATTTTCAAATAATAGGTAATTTGGTTTCTTTAATTCTATAACTTCTCGAATTTCCCACCATAATACTCCTTTTTTACCTTTAATACCTTTAGCTCCTGATGTTGCAACAGAGTAATCTTGACATGGGAAACCAGCAACTAATAAATCCATTTCTGGAATCTGATTTTTATCTAATTTTGTAATATCTTCATTACTTATTAAAGTATTGGGGAAGTTCTTTTTATAGATATTAAAGGCGAATTGGTTTTTTCTTGATGGTTCAAATTGATTAGCCCAAACTACTTCATACAGTTTGCTGGCTCTAGATAATCCAAGATGAAAACCTCCAACGCCTGCAAACATTTCAACAGTTCTTATTTTAAATTTATTCATTATTTCTATTAATTCTTTTCCTTTCTTCGTCAATTATCTTTATTGCATCAAGAATTTCATTCTTACTATATTCAACTACTAATGTTTTATCATCTATTGCCTCATACATTAACTTTTCTTTATCTTTCAACCTACTATATATCTTTTCATCAACAAATCCAGGACGAAAGCTACTTATATCTTCTGATGCTGTCTGTAAATAATAGTATCTAGTATACTGATTTTGACTAAGTCCTAAACGATGAATTCTGTCCCTAGACTGCAACATAAAAGTTAAATTAAAATTATATTCAAAATATACTGCATCATGTACAGTTTGATGTAAAGATATTGATTCACCTATAGTTTGAGGATTAGATACTAAAACTTGTACATCTCCATCTTTAAATTCATCAATCAATGTGGCTCTATTTAATTTTTCAGTACCTCCATATACTAGGTTTACCTTAATATCTTTTTCTTCCAATGCATTTGTTATTTTTAAAAGTGTATCTATAAAAATACCCCAAACTAGTACTTTTTTTCCTTCTAAGACTAATTTATGTACCAATTTAATTCCCTCATTGAATTTTGGAGATACCATACTATCTATATTAATATCTTCGTATAAATTGTTTAAATTATTTGATTTACTATTATCTAATAGGGAATTAAATTCATTTTCTGATAATGTATAAATATCTCCATCATCATCACACAACATTAATTCATTATAATTAATCTGTTTAGTTACTAAGGAAGGATTAGTTGAGGCCTGTATTAATCTAATCAATCGAGCTAAACTTGATTTCTCATTTAAATAAATTCGTTCAGCCAAGTCCAACTGTTCATCACTTGGGGGAACAACTTTAATATAATCATCTTCTGCCAACGGAACATTCAAATCTTTCTTGCTAGTTCTCCAGAAAAAAGGATGAATCTTAGCATTAATTTCTCTAATTTGTTTTACTGTTGGTTTAAATAAGTACTTAATATCCCATTCAAAAAACGAATTATACTCATTACCGTATAATATGTGTAAAAAATTGTATAAGTCTTGATAACTATTAGGTATTGGTGTTCCTGTTAAAACATATTTAAATTTAGGTTTTCGGGATAATTCTAAAGCTTTTTTAGCCCTAATACCATCAGGATTTTTAATTCTATGTACCTCATCAAATACAAGCATAGTCCTAACATCCATATTATCATCTATTTTTGTCAAGTATTTTGGTAATGATTCATAATTAACTAAAACCAGATTACTAATTCCCCAGTTAACTGATAAATCATAATCAAAATCCTTAGAAGTTTGAGTATCAATAGATTTAAGTAATTTCTTTTTACCAAATACTTTTTTAAACTCTACTTTCCAGCTATCAAATGCATTCAAAGGACATACAACTAACAACCTATCAATTCTTTCATTTTCTTGTATTCCTAGTCTATTTAAATATGCAAATACCCCAAGAATCATTGCCGTTTTACCTGCTCCTGGAACAGAAAAGTTTGCCGCTCTAGACATTTCATACATAAAATATGCTGATCTCAAATGTAGTTCATACAATGGCCTAGTTACTTCTGATTGTATAATATCAGAAAATTCTTTAAATACTTCAATTTTATCATTAGGAAAATTATCTAACTCCCCTTTATAAACATTACCTAAAATTTTATACTTTTCTATAGAGTATTTATACTGTTCAAGGTACTCTATAACTGAATTTGTTACTGTAACATGTATATTTTTTCTTTTAGCTCTTTCTTTAGTAATAGAAATTATTCTTTCTATGTCCTTGTATGTTGTTGAAGGTTTAATTGTTAAATAATCATCTTCAAAGTATATTGAAATATCGCTTCCTTTTCTCAATTTTCTATCACTAAATGTTAATTGAATATCCGTTTTATCAATACGTATAACTGTGTCATCTATTAACTTGAAAATTATTTCATTTTCAAAATTATCAAAATTATTATTACTATCATCAATTTTCTCAATAACTTCAATATTTGACTGAGTTTGATATTTAGCTATTTCCTCATACGCTAATTCTGAAACCTCTATAACTTTAACTCCCGGTTCTTGATTACCCCATAATCTATTAAATCGTTCTTGATTTGATTGTATTCTCTTTTTAACATTTTCACTGGAATCCCAAGATACATCAACACTAATGCTTTCATAATTAACATTCATACCATTTTTAGTTTCATTAACTGATCCGTTAAAAAAAACCTTTTCATCACCTGATGAAATTATTCCAAATTTATCATGAAAAATACCTTTTTCTGTTAATGCTATTTTTATTCTAGCTCTACCCATTGCAATCATAAAAGCCAAATTTCCAAGTTGTTGCTGAACATTAGAGGTAAGTTTTTCATTTCTTTCTGCAAGTTTTAGTGGTTTGATAGTTTCAAGTAAATCATATCCTGCCTTAATTCTATTATAATCTTCCTTACTAATTTCTTTCGAAATAATATATTCAAGATTACCTCCATTTTTAGCAAGCTCTTCTAAACTTTCAGAGTAAAAATCTACACCGGCCGTGCTAAAATATCCAGAAACACGTTGATATAAATCAGCTTCTTTTAAAAGTGGTTGATAAAATTCTCCAACTATAGAACTAGAATATTCCGGTCTTATTTTATTTTTTATTTCTTTTGAGAATGCCATAATTATATGCCCTTCTTAAGTCTATATAAAACATCTTTAATTTCATCAATTATTACTTTAGCCTCAAAATTTTCATCAGGTGTCATATTTAAGAAATCTTCAGGCTCTATCCCTGATAATACATCCCTTATGTTCTCTAACTCTATAAGTGGTTTCATCCTATCATTTTCATTTTTCCCTTTAAAAACAAGCCTGTTTGTAGATTTTATTAATACATTTACACTTTCTTGCACTTCGTTATCTTGCTCAATTACTGCTTTAAGTTCATTTGCTGTTTGAATAGGCTTGTTTTCAAACGCATCCATAATAATATCTACTTTGTCATCAACAGCATCTAAAAAATATCCTAATCTTTCATCACTGCGTAGAATATTTTGTTTTAAATCTCTCATTATACGAGTTGAATCATTTTGATTATCAACAGTTTTAGAGACAGCAAGGTACGCTAGTACAGCTTCTTTAATAGATTCTTTATTGTTAGATTTTAAATTAGTTATAGTACTTTCAATTTCTTCTATTGGACCATCTAGATTTAAATCTCTAGCCAAATAAAATTTATCTATTGGGTTTCCTCCTGGTGATACAATTTCTATAAACTTAATAATTAATTCTGCCAACCTTATATCTCGATTAATTTTTTTAGTGTTCTTCGCACCAGATGCTCTTTTATATTCTTCAATACTCATTATTTTCTCAACTTTTATAGTATTATAAACATCAAAAATACGATCAATTGGATTATAACTAATTCTCTCTTCTCTTCCTAATTGTAAGTCTAATTCTAATTCTTTAATTATTTTTTCGTCTGATTTTACATCTAAATGCAATATTACCGCATTAAACTCTTGAGCTTGACCTGTTTCTCTCTCCAACATTCTTAAAGCTGTAAATCTTCTATTACCATCTATGACTCTACCATCTGGAAGCACAACACCTGGTTCTTGTTGTGATCTTTCATTAATAGAATCTTTAGTATCTTTCATAGCATTCTTATTAGATTCACAAATAAATTGCTCAAAAATTTTATTATATTCTGAATTACCAGCCTCTGGAGTCAGCAATCCATGGATGGAACTATATTTCTTGTACATAGTATTAATACGTCCATTTTGATCATTATAATACAAATATTTTAGCGGGATTGCGTATACATCATATTTATCATCAATTTGATTCCTAATTGATAATTTTTTCCTTTCTCTAGTTTTTTTCAACTGGTTTGCGGCTGCTCTCTCTAACAAGTTCATATTATTTTTCCTTATCCTTTCACTTATATTAATTGTTATTCAATTCCTTTTTCAACTAAATAAACTATTATTACTAAATTATTTTATTAATTAGAAAAAAACTTCAGGCTTTCAACTTATAAATATATACTATAGTAACAGAATATTTACATTGTGTCATCAAAATGGACGT
>ERZ773090.777-NODE-777-length-12975-cov-8.79799_pt1 | contig 12975 bp, 10 predicted proteins | sample MGYA00580579_ERZ773090 | MGnify/ENA primary metagenome ERZ773090 (study PRJEB29015, sample SAMEA2738014) | human oral metagenome | biome: human oral; feature: human-associated habitat; material: dental | place: China | collected 2132 ... | reverse complement strand
AACCATCACAGCCATCCTCGGACTCATATTCACCTACACCCCATGAATAAGCCTCCATCAGTCGCGGCGCGACCGCTGGCCTCGCTCATGCCGACAAGTCCGTCATCGGATCGTTCCTGGCCTTCGGCCGCATGGGCGTCGGACTGCTCGGATTCATCCTCATCCTCATCCTCACTCGGAAGATTGGCCTGTTCCACCGCACCCGTTTGAGCACCACCGTGATCCTGGGAGGAGTGAGCATCGGCCTGTCCCTGGGCTGCTACATCTCCTCGACGTTGATGACGACCATGACCAATGCCGTCTTTCTCATCTACACTGGACCCCTGTTCTGCGCGCTGCTCGCACGTATCTTCCGAAAAGAGAAGATCAGTGTGCTCTCTGGAGCCTTCCTGTCCCTTGTGTTCCTAGGCATGCTGCTGACCATCGGTATCATCAGCATCAACAACGACGGAAACCTGGCCTTCGGACTGGATCTGTCAACCGGGAATCCTAAGTTTCCACAGAAGAGCCTGGGAGACCTTTTAGGACTCTTGTCAGGTGTCTTCTATGGCCTGGCCCTGTTCTTCTACGGGTACCGCAAGGATGTCGATTCAGTTGTCCGCGGTGTCTGGAACTTCTTCTGGGCCGCCTGCGCGACGCTGGCGATGTCCATTGTCTTGCGTCCTTGGCATGGGGTCGCCTCCTTCACGGCCGCCAACTGGATGTGGGCAGTGGTCCTCTTCCTCGTCTGCGGCCTCTTCGCACTGGGATTCCTGGTTGTTGCAGGGCGCAACCTGCCTGCAGTGGAGTACTCGACGATCTCTTACTGGGAGTGTGCGGTCGTCATTGTGTGCAGCCTTCTCATCTGGAAAGAGCAGCTCAGTCCTACGGGAATCATCGGAGGACTGCTCATTGTTGGCGGGGGCCTCGCCCCGATCGTCGTGGATGCCGTTTCTCGAAAGTCACGCCCCTCCATGGCCTGATGATCATGTGATCCTGTCTGCCTGCGTCAACTTCCTGCAGGCGGACAGGATCACATGTATAATCATCAACGTCTCTTCAGGGGCATTATCACGTCATCGTCGACATCCACCGAGCCGGAGCCATAGGTTATGAATACCGTCCACTCAGGAAGCACGAACGACCATCACCCGAATTCAGAACGAAGTCTCGCATTGAGGCGCGCAGCGAAAGCGAGCTTCATTGGCAACTTCATTGAGTGGTTCGACTATGCCTCGTACGGATACCTGGTCACCGTCATTGGTCACGCCTTCTTCCCAGAGGCGGACAAATCGGTGCAGCTTCTCTTAACATATGCAGTATTCGCGATGTCATTCATCTTGCGTCCTATCGGAGCTGTTGTATGGGGGGCCTGGGGTGACCATTGGGGACGCCGCTGGGCACTGTCCTGGTCGATTCTCATCATGTCCGGGTCGACATTCTTCATCGGGCTTCTTCCCACATACTCAGTTATCGGAATGGCAAGTGCCATCGGCCTGCTTGTCCTGCGAATGATCCAGGGGTTCTCCGCATCGGGCGAGTATGCAGGCGCTGGAACCTTCCTGGCAGAGTATGCCCCTCCGTCGCGCCGCGGGATATACACGTCTCTGGTTCCCGCCTCCACCGCTTGTGGTCTACTTGCCGGCTCTCTCATGGTCACTGGGATGTTCTCGGTTCTCAGCGATGACGTCATGAATGCCTGGGGGTGGCGGGTCCCCTTCCTCCTGGCAGGGCCATTGGGACTCATCGGCCGCTACATCCGGGTGCATCTGGAGGACTCCCCCGCATATCAGGAGATGCGGGCAGAGATGCCGCAGGCGCAGAAGACCGCCAGCTGGTCCGAGCCGCTGCGCCTGCTGCTACGCGACCATCTGCGTGAGACGCTCATCACCTTCGGAGTCTCCTGCCTCAACGCAGTTGCGTTCTATATGCTTCTCACGTATATGCCGACGTATGCCCATGAAGAGCTCGGGTTCTCCCAGGACACCTCCACCCTGGCGACCTCTGTGATGCTGGTCGTGTACATTGCGGCGATCTTCCTCATGGGGCACCTGTCGGACTCCTTCGGGCGCCGCCGGATGCTCATCGCCGCTTGCGTCGCATTCATCGTTCTCACCATCCCGTTGTTCGTAGTCATGATGAAGGCGGCGGACATGCTTGCAGTGGTGATCCTGTGCGAGATTGTCTTCGCTATAGCTCTGACTGCTAATGATGGAACACTGGCCACCTTCCTGGCGGAATCCTTTCCGACCAACGTGCGCTACTCGGGCTTCGCCCTGTCCTTCAACGGGGCCAACGCGCTTCTTGGTGGGACGACACCGTTCATTGTCACCTGGCTCATCAAGGTCACCGGCTCTTCCCTGGCGCCAGCGGTCTATCTCACGGTGATCGCGATGATCGCCATGGTGGCAATCCTCCGTTCTCGTATGATTCATGGGTCGGAGCTGACTGAGGATCAGGCTCAGTCCTGAGCTCGAGTGGCTCACTGAGAGCATGTGGTGACAGGTCGAATATGGGTCGCTTCTTTACGAGGCCATTATCACCGTCTTGTTACGGACATCAATGCGTTATCGTCGTAAGATGATGAGCATGGCTAGTACCGACGCAGATGCTGCTGGAGAGGCGGCAAGTAGTGACGCCTCTGTACCCGCAGGCTCTCGAGCAGTATCGCGAGTGACACCGCGCGGTGAGGGCCGGCGTCAAGCCATCATCGAAGCCGCGGCCGCCATCATCCGTGAGTCGGGCCCTTCCGCAGTCAGCCACCGCAGTGTCGCCAAGCGAGCCGGGTGCTCCTTGTCCGCGACAACCTATTACTTCGACGGCTTGGAGGATCTCCTCCATCAAGCGGGGCTGGTCAACATTGGACTGTGGGCCTCCCGCGCGGAGGACGTCGCCGACCGGGTGGAGGCCTTCAAAGGTGTTCCAGACCTCTCCCAGCGGGTGCGGTTCATCCTGCAGGCGACCCTTCCCGCCCATGGCGCCTACTTCGGGCACTATCTTCAGCTCATCTCAGCCAGCCAGGCGTCACCGGTCAAACACGCCTACCGCCAGGGACGGCAACGTCTCAATGCCGCCCTGCGTCGTGTGCTGCGCCAGCTCGACAGCCCGCTCGAGCCGGAGATGGTCATCGCCATTGTTGACGGTGCGGCCGTCACCGCCCTCAGCGAGGGGTGGAACGTCAAGTCGACCGCAGCAGGACTACTGACAGATCTCATCTCCCTGGCCCGCGGCATGCCGCCCTTCCAAGCGCCAGGTGCCACGGCGGGCTCCACTTCGACCCCTACCGCTCATACGACACTGCCCGCCACGGTCACGTCGAGTAGCTCCGCAGGCTAGGGCCCTGCCGGCTGGTCTCATTCCTCATCAGTTCTTCCAGGCCTTCTCACCACAAACGGGTGGGGTCGAGCTCAACACGCACCGGCTCCTCGCGCCGGGCAGAGCGGTCACGCAGCCTTACCCTGAGCATGGTGGCAAGTGCCTTGCCGCGTGACAGCGGAGCGCGCACCAGGGCTCTGGCCATGCCGGAGGGCACCTGACCGCGAACGGGTGGTGGGGCCACCGGACCCAGTACCTCAAAACCATCGGCTTCGGCCTGCGCCAGGAGGGTCTCCACACCGCCTACCGGGCCGTCCAAGCGTGCCACTCGCCATGCGGGTGGAAGGTGCAGGTCAGCCCGCTCCAGTAGATCTCTGCGGGCGAAGCCCGCCTGGTCCCATCTCACGAGGGCCTGCGCCGCGACCGGATCCGGGCCGCCCAGGAGAATGACGCGGGCCGACGGCGCTGCCAGCGCCACTGCATTCGACCACTGGCGCAGTGCTTCACCTCCTGCCCCCAGGTCGGGGCGTGAGGACAGTGCGCCGCCGTCGAGCAGCAGGACGGCCCGGTATCCGCCCTCGGCCACCGGCTCTGCTCCGGGTGTGGCCACGACGAGGCGTGGCGTGTTGTCAACCTGATCCACGACGCCGTGGGCCTCCCTCGCTCCTGAGACCACCATGGGGACACCGGGAAAGGCCCGCCCCAGCTCCTCCCCCGTGCGCGTGGAACCGACCGTCGCCATCCTCAGTCCATGGCCGCCGCACTCGGGACAGTCCCACTGCCCCACCGTACGAGCACACCAGCGGCAGGAGGTGCGACCTCGATGGTCCATCGCCAACGGGCCTCCGCAGACGGAACAGTGAGCAGCAGAGCGACACCGGGCACAGGCCACCAACGGCGCGTACCCGGCGCGCGGCACCTGAACGAGCACTGGTCCGTCCTGCAGGGCGCGCCGCAGTGCTCGATGGGCGAGTGACGGGATGCGGGCCGCTCCGGAAGCGCCCTCCCGGTCCAGCTCAGCCGGGCCAGGAGCCGCTACGCGAGGCACCACAGCGCGCACAACGTGTCGGGAAGCCGCCAGGCTCTGACACCATCCCTGCTCGACGAGCGAGTGCGCTTCCACGGAGCGAGTGAATCCTCCGATGAGCAGGCCGGCTCTCTCCAACGTCGAGCGCAGGGCGAGGACCGTGCGCGTATGGCTGTAGGGGGCGTGAGGCTCCTCCAGCCGGTTGTCCCCGTCGTCCCAGACGGCCGCCAGCCCGAGTCGGTGCACCGGGGCGAAGGCCGCCGACCTGGTGCCAACAACCACCCGGGCTCGCCCCAGCAGCAGAGACGTGAACGCCCGATAACGGCGTGAGGGCCCATGCTCGGCCGAGAGCACCACCACCGGTTCCCCCTCCAGGTCGCGCCTGAGCCGGGCAGCGAGGGTCTCAGCCTGATGAGTTGTCGCCACCACGATGACGGCGCTGCGAGAGCTCGCCAAAGTAGCCTGGACGGCCCGGGCCAGGCACACCTGCCACGGCTCAACCACCGGGGCGGGCCGACCGTCGTCGCGCGACGAACGTGCTTCGGGCGGCCGCAACTGCGCCGGCAGTGCGGACCAGACCGCGCGTGGAGCCTCACCGTGGGCCAACCGGTTCAGGTACTCCTCGCCGCCGTCGTAAGGGCGCCAGCTGGGCTCACTCGAGGACGGCGGCTCCCAGGTGGGAAGGTCGAGGGGAGCCTTGTCCCTCTCAGCCTTCTCAGTCGTGGCGTGCCTGGCCGGAACCGCAAGACGGATGACGTCGGAGCGTGTCCCGCAGCAGCGGGAGGCGACGGCCTCAATGAGACGACGTGAGCCCTCCGGAAGGACCGGGAGGTCGGAGACCACTCGGCGCAGAGCAGTCAGCCGGCCGATATGGGTTGTCGTGGTCCCCCGCTCCCAGATCCATCCGCGCATCTCCTGCTCGCCGAATCGAACCATGACCCGGGTGCCGGGAAGGGCCTGCTGCGCCAACGCCGCAGGCACCAGGTAGTCGAAGGTGCGGTCGAGGTGCGGCACTGGGGAGTCCAGGAGAACCCTGGCCACGGGGTCGTGGACTCCGGCCACAGTCACCGTGCGCGGACCGGGCTCCGGCAGCTCCAGCAGCTCGCCCTGCCCGCTCACCCCACGACCACGCCCGGGCCCCTCGGACTGCCCGGAGGCAGAAGCAGCGTCGTCGTAGCCGGTTGCCATACAAGCCCTCGGAAGTCTCCCGACCTGGGTACAGGGGACTCAGACAGCCTGGCGCAGCGCCTCGACGCGGTCGGTGGCCTCCCAGCTGAAGCCGGGGCGCCCGAAGTGGCCGTAGGAGCTGGTGGCACGGTAGATGGGACGCAGCAGATCGAGGTCGCGCACGATCGCGGCCGGACGGAGGTCGAAGATCTCGTTGACAGCCTTCATGATGCGCTCCTCAGAAACCTTTGCCGTCCCGAATGTCTCCACGTAGACGCCCACGGGGTGGGCGGAGCCAATGGCGTAGGCCACCTGAATCTCACACCGTCTGGCCAGTCCCGCTGCGACGACGTTCTTGGCGACCCAGCGCATGGCGTAGCTGGCGGAACGGTCCACCTTCGAGGGATCCTTGCCGGAGAAGGCGCCCCCGCCGTGACGGGCCATTCCGCCGTAGGTGTCGACGATGATCTTGCGTCCCGTCAGCCCCGCGTCACCTGCCGGACCGCCGATGATGAACTGTCCCGAAGGATTGATGAGGATCTCGGTGCCGGCGGTGTCGAGATCGGTGCCGGCCTCGGCCTCGGCGGCCAGCACCGGCTCGATGACCTCCGTGCGCAGAGCGTCGGTGAGCCAGGCACGAGTGCGGTCCGCATCGTGCTGGGTGGAGATGACCAAGTTGTCCAGACTCACCGGGCGCTGGCCGTCATAGCCGATCGTCACCTGGGTCTTGCCATCGGGGCGCAGTCCCGGGACGATGCCCTGCTTGCGCACGACGGCCAGACGCTCCGCCAGACGATGCGCCAGATGGATGGGCAGCGGCATGAGGGCCGCGGTGTCGTCACAGGCGTAGCCGAACATAAGCCCCTGGTCGCCTGCGCCCTGCAGGTCGAGAGGATCGATATCCGTGTCATCCCGGCGGGCCTCAAGCGACTTGTCGACTCCGGCCGCGATATCCGCGGACTGCTGCCCGATCGACACCGACACACCGCAGGAACGGGCGTCGAAGCAGACGTCTGAGGAGGTGTAGCCGATGGCGGAGATCTCCTGGCGAACGATCTCGGGGATCTCGACGTAGGCCCTCTCCGTGGTGACTTCGCCGGCCACGTGCACCAGGCCGGTCGTCACCATCGTCTCAACCGCGACGCGTGCGGTGGGGTCCTGCTCGAGGATGGCGTCGAGAATCGCATCTGAGACACGGTCGCAGATCTTGTCCGGGTGTCCTTCGGTGACCGACTCGGATGTGAACAGACGCAAGGAGGAACTCACCTACCCATCGTAGTCACCACAAGAACTGATCCGTCGTGGCGTTACCCACGAAAATGCGCAAGGCGGGGGTCAGGTCGCGTCTACCAGGTCAGCGGTCAGGGAGATGAGAAGACGGGCGACCTCCATCTTGCTGCCCTGCCCCCGCGCCACTTCCGTGCCGTGGGCATCCAAAACGACGACGGCATTGGGAACGTCTCCGAAGCCGAGCTCCTCCCCCACCGCGTTGACCGCCAGAAGGTGAGCCCCTTTGCGGCGGGCCTTGGCCCTGCCGTGGAAGAGCACGTCACCGTTCTCGTCCCCGGTCTCGGCGGCGAATCCGACCACGATCTGGCCGGGCCGAGGCGGGTCGCTCACCAGCCCGGCCAGGATGTCCGGGTTGGTGGTGAGCTCAATGGACATGACCGGTTCGCTGAGGTGATCCGATCCGGCGGGCACCTGCTTCTTGAGTTTGCTGGCGGCCACGGTGACGGGCCGGTAGTCGGCGACAGCTGCTGCCATGATGACGGCATCGGCGTTGCGGGCGCTCTCGCGCACGGCTCGGAGCATGTCCGAGGCGGTACCGGCAGCAACAACGGTCACTTGCGCAGGCAGGGCGTTGAGCAGGTCGCAGGCCACGTGCGCCTGCACCAGCGTGACACGGGCTCCCTGCTCGACGGCCGCCGCCGCCAGTGCGCAGCCCTGGCGCCCTGAGGAGCGATTTCCGAGATACCTCACCGGATCGATGGGCTCACGTGTCCCGCCGGCCGAGATGACGAGGTGCCGCCCTTCCAGTCGCTTGTCGCCCTCCCCCGAGGCGTCCTGCGCTGCCGCGCCCCCGGCGGCGGGCTGTGTCAGGGCAGCCAGGGCCTGCGACACGATCAGCTCGGGATCGGGCATCCGTCCCACACCGGAGTCCTTGCCGGTCAGGCGCCCACTGTCCGGTTCGATGACCGTCAGACCGCGCTCGCGCAGCACGGCCACGTTCTCCCGGGTGGCGGGGTTGACCCACATCTGGGTGTGCATCGCCGGCGCCAGGACGATGGGGGCCTGGCAGGTCAGTATCGTCGCGGTGAGCATGTCGTCGGCCCGTCCTGCCCGCACCCGCGCCAGCAGGTCCGCCGAGGCCGGAGCGACCACGACGAGCTCGGCCCACTCGGCCACGGCCACGTGCTCGACCGCAGCCGGGTCGTCGAAGACCCCGGTGGATACCGTCCGGCCGCTGACCGCCGCAAGCGCCGGAGCGCCGATGAACCTCAGCGCCGACTCGGTGGCCACCACCTTGACCTCGTGCCCGGCCTGACGCAGCAGTCGAACGACAAAGGGGGCCTTGTAGGCGGCGATCGACCCGGCCACGCCGACAACGACGCGCCGTGGCCGCTCGAGGGCGGTCACGGCGCGTTGACTCGCAGCAGTGTACGGCTCGTCCATGGCGAGCCCGGCTCAGAACTGGATGTCGTCGAGGCTGGTGGGAGTCTCGCCATCCTCAAGGGAGACCGGAGAATCCAGCGAGATATCGCTGAACATGTCGGCCTCGGCGGCCCGACGGGCCTCCTCGGCCTCGGCGCGGCGGGCGCGGGCCACGTCCCCGGGAATGACCTCGAGCTTGTCCTCGGCGATCTCACGCAGAGCGATGCCCAAAGACTTCTCACCGACCTCGGAGTCGACCAGCGGACCGAAGAACTCGAACTGGTTGTCCTCGAGCTGCTGGGTGTAGGTGTTGATCTGGCGGGCGCGCTTGGCGGCCTCCACCACGAGCCCGTACTTGGAGTCGACCTTCTCCAGAAGGTCGTCGATCGGCGGGTTGGTGATGCCCTCGGGCTGGGGAGAGGTTCCGAGCATGTGCATGCCTCCGGTTCAATCTCGATAGTTCAGAGCCACGTTATTCTAACTGCTCAATCCCATGAGTCTCTCCAGTTCCGCGGTGGCGCTCGCCACGGTGTCATTGATGACGACGTGGTCGAACTCGCCGGCCGCCTCCAGCTCGGTGCGTGCCGTGGTCAGGCGCCGTTCCCGCTCCTGGGCATCTTCGGTACCGCGTCCGATGAGCCTGCGGACGAGCTCGTCCCAGCTCGGTGGCGCGAGGAAGACGAGGCGGGCCTCAGGCATCGCCCGGCGCACCTGTCGGGCGCCGGCCAGGTCGATCTCCAACAGCGCAGGACATCCGGCATTGAGCCGATCCTGAACCGGGCCGCGGGGAGTGCCGTAGCGATGCACGCCGTGGACCAGGGCCCACTCCAGCATCTGGCCGCTGGCGACGAGCGAGTCGAAGTCCTCGTCGCTGACGAAGTGGTAGTGCACGCCGTCGACCTCACCGGGACGAGGTTGACGGGTGGTGGCCGAGATCGAGACGAACAGGTTGGGATGGCGTCTGCGCAGCTCCGCGACAACAGTGCCCTTGCCCACCGCGGTGGGGCCGGCCAGAACGGTGAGGCGGGCGAGAGCAGGAACGGAGGGGTCTGTGGCAGCAACGTCGGTCATGGCCACATCATGGTCCATCGGGACCTGCCGGCACGACCCTGCGTCCGAGTGGACGGCCTAACCGAAGCGCTCCACCAGCGCCGCCCTCTGATTCGCCCCCAGTCCACGCACCCGCCGGGACTCGGCAATATGCACATCGGCAAGGATGGCGTCAGCCGTTGTGGTCCCCACACGTGGCAGTGAGACGAGCAGTGCCCTGACCTTCATCTTGCCCAGGACATCATCTGTCTCTGAGGCGGTGAAGAACTCGGAGAGCTTGAGCTCCCCGCTCTTGAGCTCGGACTTGATACGGGCGCGCTGCGATCGCGCAGCAGCCGCCTTCTCCAGTGCCTGAGCCCTTTGCTCGGGTGTCAGCGTTGGAAGCGTCATGGTGTGTCTCCTCCCGGTCGTATACCAGTGACCCGCACCACGAGCATAAGTCGGGTCACGTGCACTCGCATTCGCAGGAGCCCATATTCCACAAGCTACTTCGTGCTTCCACACACACCCCGAACCCGGGACGGGCTACAGCACCGTGAGGCTCAGCGAAGGGCTGTTGCAGCCTCGTAGGAAGACGCCGACGCGGCTTTTCGCAGTGCCTCAATGGAGGGGCCCGCCTTGAGAACCCCGCGTGAGGTGGAGGCCAGGACCTGACGGCGCGCCGCCCCGAAAACGGCTTCCAGCTCGGCGGGCCCTGCTCCCTGGGCACCGACCCCGGGCGCCAGCAACGGACCGTTGGCGCGCTGCAGGTCGATTCCCAGGTCGGAGACGGCCCCGCCGATGGTGGCTCCGATGACCAGCCCGATGCAGCCGAGCCGGCCCTCACCACTGGCCTGTGCGTTGGACGCGGTCACGCCCTCCACGATGCCGGCGGCCACGGCCTGGTCGCCGTTGACGGCGTGCTGGACCCCGGCTCCTTCCGGATTGGAGGTCAGGGCCAGGACGAAGACGCCCCGACCGCTGGCCTCGGCGAGGTTGAGCGCAGGAGTGAGGGACCCGTAGCCCAGGTAGGGCGAGACGGTGATGGAGTCTGCGGCCAGAGGAGCGCCGTCGGACAGGTAGGCCTGGGCGTAGCCGGCCATGGTGGAACCGATGTCCCCGCGCTTGACGTCGAGAACGGACAGGGTGCCGACGTCGCGTAGGGCCGCCAGGGTCTCCTCAAGGACCGCGATGCCGGCGCTGCCGTGACGCTCGAAGAAGGCGGACTGCGGCTTGACGGCGGCCACGTGTCCTCCGACCGCGTCAATGGTGCGCAGGGCGAAGTCCCGCAGTCCCGCGGCCGAGTCGGCCAGCCCCCAGGCCTCGAGCAGGTTCGGGTGAGGGTCGATGCCGACGCACAGGGGGCCGTGGTCATCCATGGCGTCGGCCAGACGGGAGCCGAAGGGGCGTCTGGTACGACTGGGCTGGTAAGAGGCTGCGGGACTCATCGAGTCTCCTTGTCTTCAACAGGGGCGACGGGGTGGGTCTCGGGAGCCGAGCCTCGTCGGGATCGGCGGGCGGCGATGTGCTCCTGGAGGCTGCGAACCTGGAAGGGACCGCGCAGCTGGGCCTCGAGGGCCTGGACCGCCGCCTGGAGCTGTTGGACGGTGGTGATGATGGGACGGTCGGCGCCGGTGGTGGCCGCGCGGATGGAGTACCCGTCGGCACGGGCTCCCTGGCCCTTGGGAGTGTTGACAACCATGTCGATGGCTCCGGACTCGATGAGTCCGGCGATCGTCTGCTCGCCGTGGGCACCAACCCCCTGACTGATCTTGCGTACCGCCATGGCGTCAATCCCGTTGCGGCGCAGTACCTGTGCGGTCCCGGTGGTGGCCAGGACCGTGAAGCCCAGCTCTGCGAGCCGGGCCACCGGCAGGATGATGGCTCGCTTGTCCCTGTCGGCTACCGAGACGAACAGCGTGCCCTCTCCTGGTAGGCCACCGTAGGCACCGGCCTGGGACTTGGCGAAGGCTCGGGGGAAGTCGACGTCGTAGCCCATGACCTCTCCGGTGGAACGCATCTCCGGTCCCAGGATCGTGTCGACCACGCGCCCCTCGGTGGTGCGGAATCGTTTGAAGGGTAGGACCGCCTCCTTGACGGCGATCGGGTCATCGGGATCGGTGACGGCGGCGTCGGCCTCGGGCAGGTGGCCGGAGCGCCTGAGCGAGGCGATCGTCTCCCCTGTCATGATGAGGGCCGCCGCTTTGGCGAGCTGCACGCCGGATGCCTTCGAGACGAAGGGGACTGTGCGCGATGCCCTGGGGTTGGCCTCGATGACGTAGAGAACATCGGAGACCAGGGCGAACTGGATGTTGAGCAGCCCTCGCACGCCCACCCCTCTGGCGATCGCCTCAGTGGAGCGTCGGATGCGAGCGATCTCCGTGTCGGACAGGGTCATGGGCGGCATGACGCAGGCAGAGTCACCGGAGTGGATACCGGCCTCCTCGATGTGCTCCATGACCCCGCCGAGGAACAGCTCGCTGCCGTCGTACAGGGCGTCGACATCGATCTCGATGGCGTCGTCGAGAAAACGGTCGATGAGCAGCGGCCCGGTCCCGTAGACGCCTCCGGGCTCAAGACCGGCGCGCTGGAGATAGTCGTCGAGTCCCTGGGCGTCGTAGACGATCTCCATACCGCGGCCGCCGAGCACGTAGCTGGGGCGCACCAGGACCGGATAGCCAATGCCCTGGGCGATCGAACGCGCCTGCTCGTCGCTCAGAGCGGTGCCGTGCGCCGGTGCGGGCAGGTCGGCGCGCTGCAGAACGACGCCGAAGGCCTCGCGGTCCTCGGCGGCGTCGATCGCCTCGGGGCTTGTCCCCAGAATCGGCACCCCGGCCTCGGCCAGCCTGGCCGCCAGAGACAGCGGTGTCTGGCCACCGAGCTGGACAATGACACCGGCCACGGGGCCGGCCGTCAGCTCAGCCTCGTAGATCTCGATGACGTCCTCGAAGGTCAGGGGCTCGAAGTAGAGCCGGTCGGAGATGTCGTAGTCGGTGGAGACGGTCTCAGGGTTGCAGTTGACCATGACGGTCTCGTAGCGATCGGACAGGGCCATCGCGGCGTGAACACAGGAGTAGTCGAACTCAATGCCCTGGCCGATCCGGTTAGGACCCGAGCCCAGGATGATGACGGCCTCACGCTCGCGGGATGCCACCTCGGTCTCCAGATCGTAGCTGGAGTAGAGGTAGGGGGTGCGTGAGGCGAACTCGGCGGCGCAGGTGTCAACGGTCTTGTAGACGGGCCGCAGGCCGAAGGCATGGCGGACCTCTCGCACCGTGTCCTCGCTGATGCCGCGCAGGGCGGCGACCTGGACGTCGGAGAAGCCGTGGCGCTTGGCCTGGGCCAGGACTTCCGGAGTGAGCGCCGATGCGCCCTTGACCTCCTGGGCCACCTCCTCAAGAAGCAGCATCTGGTCCAGGAACCAGGGGTCGATGCGGGTGGCCTCGTGGAGCTGAGCAATCGTGGCTCCACCGCGCACGGCCTGCTGGAGGTCGACCAGCCGGTGCTCGGTGGGCACGGTGATGGACTCCAGCAGCTCGGCGGTCTGCTGCTGGTTGGGGGCCGGTCCGTCCCAGTGGAAGACGGTTCCCTTCTTGTCCAGGGAGCGCAAGGCCTTCTGGAGGGCCTCGGTGTAGGAGCGGCCGATCGCCATGGCCTCGCCCACCGACTTCATGGTGGTGGTGAGCCTGGGGTCGGCGCCCCGGAACTTCTCGAAGGCGAAGCGCGGGACCTTGACGACCACGTAGTCCAGGGTCGGCTCGAAGGAGGCCGGGGTGGAGCCGGTGATGTCGTTGGGGATCTCGTCG
>ERZ773090.776-NODE-776-length-12980-cov-4.51319_pt1 | contig 12980 bp, 9 predicted proteins | sample MGYA00580579_ERZ773090 | MGnify/ENA primary metagenome ERZ773090 (study PRJEB29015, sample SAMEA2738014) | human oral metagenome | biome: human oral; feature: human-associated habitat; material: dental | place: China | collected 2132 ... | reverse complement strand
CATCACTTAATAATCCACCAATACATCGGCCCATTTCGAGCATAAATAATCTTTTAATATTATAGAGTTTTTCAATTTTATCTAACTCTTCGTTAGAGTAGCCAATAATTTTATTAGGATTAAAAGATTTTCCTTGTGCAATTAAAGATATTAAGTTTTTCATAGATTTTTTAATTAGTTAAATCATTGGTAAATTTAAATTTTAGTAGTGAGTTTGGAAAGGGCTAAGATAATCTTGATATCTCTATCATAGAGTTTAAATGCTTCTCTCAATTTATATCTGGAACTAAAACTTTGACACGCTAAGTTTCGTTTATTCCTAACGGTCTTTTCCCAGCGAAGCGCTTCCAAAAAAAAAGCCCCCGGGCGGGGGCAACAGAAGAGAAAAGTATGGCTACTCGCCCCGGGCGGCGGCGCGGCGGTCGATGGTGCAGGCGGCACGCAGCGCTCGGCCACAGGCCTTGAACAGGGTCGCCAGCAGCTGCTGGGGATTGGGGCCGGCCTTGAGAATGTCCAGATGCAGCGTAAAACCGGCGGCCAGGGCCAGCTCCCGGAAGAATTCCGCCAGGGTGGCCGTGTCCAGGGCGCCGAAGGTGGCCGGGGGCAGCGCTTCGGCCCAGTAGCAGCCCGGCCGGCCGCCCACGTCCACCACCACCCGGCCGAGCGCTTCATAGTGGGGCACATAGGCGACGCCGAGGCGCTGGCAGTCGCGGCCCTCGCCCAGGGCCGCGCGCAGCGCTTCCCCCAGGGCCCGGCCACACTCGGCCACGAGGGCGGCACCGTCCGGCGGTTCGCTGGCATTCAGGTTCAATTCCACATCAAAGAGGCCGTGGCGGGCCAGCTCCTCCAGGCGGCGGGCGAAGAACGGTTCCGGGCCGCTGAGCAGCACCTTGCCGCTGCCGTCCAGATTCAGGGACAGCTCGATTTGCGCCACCCGGCTGTTGCGAATGACGGTGGCGATTCTCATGGCTGCTCCCGGTGGCTGGGTTTTTCCGTCGGTTCAATATTGACGTTGCGCAGCTTGCGGTAGAGGTTAGTGCGGTCCATGCCGACCAGCACGCTCAGCTGGGCAATGTTGCCGTTGCAGCGGCGGAACTGTTCCAGCAGGTAATGGCGCTCGAACATCTCCCGGGCGTCGCGAAAGGGCACGTCCTTCGGCACCAGCTGGGCCCAGAGCTCCTCGCGAATGGCGTTGGCGCTGGGCTGGAAGGCGGCGATGGCCTCCTCCTCGCTGATTTCCGACTGGTCGCTGTCGATGAGCAGCCGCTGCACCAGACTCTTCAGCTCGCGCACGTTGCCGAGCCACTGCTGCTGGCGCAGGAAATTCTGGGCCTTGGTGGAGAAATGGCGGTAGGGCAGTTGTTCGGTGTCGGCGAGCAGCTGGCTGTAGTGGTCGAGCAGCTCGGGAATGTCCTCGCTGTGCTGGTTCAGCGGCGGAATTTCCAGGGCGCCGATGTCAATCAAATCCAGGAATTTGCCCGACAGCCGCTCGCGCAGCAGCGGCGGCGCCAGCCGGCTGGCACAGATAATATCCACGTCCACCGGCTCCTCGACGCCGTCGAAGACGTAGCTGTGCCGGTCGAGCAGATGGCAGAGGCGTTCCTGCAGATTGTCGGACAGTTCGCTGATTTCATTGATAAACAGCGTGCCGCCGGCCGCCGCCCGCAGCAGGGGGGCCAGGGCGTCGCCCTGCTGGTCGAAGAGGGCCTGGTTGCCGTAGACAAAGGCCCCGGGCCGGCCGCGCTGCTGGTGCAGATAGTGGGAGAAATGGGCCTTGCCCGTGCCCGAGGCGCCGGTAATCAGCAGCGGCCGCCGCTGTTTGGCAAGGCTTTCTAGCCGTTTGCGCAGCTCCTGCATGGTTTTACTGCGGCCGATGATGGCCTTGGGCGGGTCAATCTTGGCCTTGAGCTGCTGGTTTTCGGCCTTGAGCTCGGCAAATTGCAGCGCCTTTTCCACCGTAACCAGCAGCTTGGCCATGGAAATGGGCTTCTCCAGAAAATCATAGGCGCCGAGTTTGGTGGCCTCGACGGCGTTCTGAATGGTGCCGTGGCCGCTCATCATGACGATGGGGCAGCTCAGCCGCTTTTCGTCGGTGAGCTTCTTCAGAAAGCTGATGCCGTCCATGTCGCTGAGCCAGATGTCGAGCAGAATCAAATCCGGCTGGATTTCGTCCATTTTCTCGTTGCCCTCCTCGGCGCTGCTGGCGACGAAGACTTCATAGTCCTCGTCGCGCAGGATTTCACCGATGGTATCGAGAATGGGCAGTTCGTCATCGATTACTAGAATTTTCATGGTCTTTCCTTTTCGGTTGTGCGGCGGTGAGCGGCAGTTTCAGGGTGATGCAGGCGCCCACCGGCCCGTTGCCGGCGCTGATTTCACCGCCGTGCTCGTGAATAATCTTCTTGACAATGGCCAGGCCTAGGCCGGTGCCGGTGCTCTTGCTAGTTACATAGGGTTCGAAGGGGTCCTTCTGCAGATTGCCGAAGCCGCCGCCGTTGTCGTCGAACTCCACCTGTAGCATTGGCCCGACCACCCGGGCGCTGAGCCGCAGCCGCGTGGCGCCGGCCTCCAGGGCGTTTTTGCAGAGATTCACCAGCACCTGGCGCAGTTCCATCGGGTCGCCATTGACCGGCGGCAGCGGGCTTTCCGCCACCAGCTCCATCTGCAGCTGCTGCTGGTACAAATCCACCATTTCGCCGAGCAGCTTTTCCAGCTGCAACGGCTGCTGGCGCAGCTGCAGCGGCCGGGCAAACTGGCCAAATTCGGCCACCAGCGTTTTTAAAACTGCCACCTGATTAATGATGGTGTTGGTGGCCCGTTGCAAGAGGTCGCGGTCCTTGTCCGTAGCCAGGGCCGGGGCCAGCTTCAGCTGCAGGCGCTCGGTCTGCAGCTGAATGGGCGTCAGCGGGTTCTTAATCTCATGGGCCAGCCGTTTGGCCACCTCCTCCCAGGCCTCGTTGCGCTGGTTGTGGGTGAATTCGGTCAGGTCGTTGAGCACCAGAATCCAATCGTGGCCGTAGCAGCCGCCGTGGCACATCAGAATCTTGCGCGCGCTCTGCACGTTCAGGGTGATTTCCTTCTGCCACTGCTGGGCGGCGCCGCCGAGCTGTTCCTGGAGCGCTTCGCTGAGCTGGGCCAGCACCGCCGCCGAGGGCGGGCCGGAAAACATCTGCCGGGCCGGCTCGTTGTACTGCTGCAGCTGGAAGTGGCGGTCGAGGACGAGCACGCCGGCGCTGATGTTGGCCATTACCCCCTCCAGATAGGCATTCTGCCGGGCCAGCTGGCGCTGGTTCTGTTCGTTGATTTTCTGGGCCGAGGCGATGCGTTCGCTCATGGTGTTGAAGTGGCGGGCGAGATTGCCGAGCTCGTTGTGGGGCAGGTCTTTGATTTTGAAGAGATAGTCGCCACGACCGATGGAGCGGGTCGCCTCAATCAGGGCGCTGAGCGGCGCCGTCATGTACTGGCTGAAGAGGGCGCTGAGCCAGAGGCAGAGCAGCAGGGCCAGCAGGAACACCAGAATGAGGGTGAGGTAGACGATGCTGCGAATCTGCGGCCGCAGCAGGTAATAGCTCTGCTGCTGCTGGCGGCTGGCACGGACGTTGTCGGCCAGCACGTTGAAGGCCTCGGGCATGGCGTAGGTGCCGGCCAGATAGTAGTTGTCGTGCTCGCGCGGCAGCAGCGTAATCACCTTGACCACCTGGCGGCCGTTTTCCTCGCCGTAGTTGAAGTATTCCTCGGTCTCATTGACCCGGGAAATCTCCCAGGACTGGGGCGCCGCCACGTTGCTGATGCCCAGGTCGCGGCTGGCGAAGGCCACGCCGATGCCCTTCTCATCGAAGACAGCCAGGGACAGGGCCCCCATGGAATTGCGCAGCGGCTCGATGTTTTCCAGCAGCTGGGGGTGGTCGAAGCTGGCCACCAGCCGGGTGAAATTGCGGTTGGCCTGCAGGGCCTCATTGACGCGCATCTGAATGCCGGCGTTGGTGAGCTGCAGGCTGTCGTCCAGGGCCTGATTGAATTTGACGTTGAAGGCCTTGTCCAAATCCAGCGACAGGATATGCCAGCTGAAATAGGCACTGACACCGACGGGAATCAGCGTGGTGGTGAGCAGCATCAGGCTGAGGCTGAGGGACAGCTTGGCGCTGGCGCGGTTGCGGCGCAGATAGCGGACGAAGCGCCAGAGCTGCACCAGGGTGAGCAGCAGCAGGGCGCCGAGGCCGAGGCCGGCCAGGGACAGCACCAGCCAGTAGACCCGCTCGTCCACCGCATTGGGGCTGGCGGCAATTTGGCTGAGCCGGTGCAGGGCCCAGAGGCTGAGGCCAGCGCCGAGGCCCCCGCCGAGCAGCAGCAGCACCAGCCGGCGGGTGCTCAGCATTTGCGCAGCAGCCCGTAGAAGAAGCCGTCGCCGTCGCGGTCGGGCAGATGCAGGGCGGCGATGGGAAGCGCTTCGGCCCGGGCGTCGCCGTGGTCGGCGCGGAAGGCGGCCAGCAGTTCCTCATTTTCCGCCGCCAGAATGGAGCAGGTGCTATAGAGCAGGCGGCCGCCGGGTTTCAGCGTCGGCCAGAGCGCTTCCAGCAGCTGCCGTTGCACCCGGGGGAACTGCTGCAAATCCAGCGCCGTGCGCAGGAAGCCAATGTCCGGATGGCGGCGCAGCACGCCGGAGCCGGAGCAGGGCGCGTCGAGCAGAATGGCATCGAAGGGCTGGCCGTCCCACCAGTCGGCCGGCCGGCGGGCGTCGGCGGCTTTCAGCGTTGCCCGTTGGCCGAGGCGCTGGAGATTTTCCGCCACCCGCTCCAGCCGAGCCGGGTCGCTGTCCAGGGCCAGCAGCTCGGCGCCCGGGGCCAGTTCGAGCAGATGGCCGGTTTTGCCGCCCGGGGCGGCGCAGGCGTCGAGAATGCGTTCACCGTTCTGGGGCTGGAGCAGGGTGGCACACCATTGGGCGCTGGCGTCCTGAACGCTGGCCCGGCCGCTCTGGAACTCGGCCAGCTCGGCCAGCGGCGGCGGCGGTTCCAGCGTAACCGCCCGGGGGTGCAGCGGGTTGGCCCGGGCGCCGGGCTGGCGGGCGCAGAATTCGTCCCGGTCCAGCCCGGGGGCCAGGCGCAGGGTGAAGGGCGGTGGCAGCCGGTTGATGTCGGCAATTTGTGGAAATTTACGGCGCAGCCAGGGCGGCAGATTCAGCGGCGCCAGCCGGTCCAGTTCCAACCGAAGCGCTTCGCGCTCGCGCTGGATGCGGCGCAGAATGGCATTGACCAGATTTTTATGGCGTGGCACCCGGCGGCCGGCGAGATTGACCATCTCGTTGAGCACGCCGTGGTCGCCGAGCTGGAGCCGCAGCAGCTGGAAGGCACCGAGATTGAGCAGCTGGCTGCTGCAGTCCTCGGCCGGCAGTGGCGCGCGCAGCAGCCCGCTGACCAGTTTATGCAGGGCCCGATATTCGCGCAGGGTGCCGTAGACCAGCGCCGATAGTAGCGCCTGGTCGGCGGGCCGGGTGTCGGCCTTGGCCGCCGGCAGCAGGGCCGACAGCGACTGGCCACCGTTGATGACCCCGTCCAGCACCTTCAGGGCGGCGGCGCGGCCGTTCATGAACAGCGGGCCCCGGCCCAGTTCTGGCGGCCGTTGAGCAGGTCGCCGGCGGCGGTGGGTTTTTTCCCGGCCAGCTGCACTTCCAAAACCTGGAGCAGGCCGGCGCCGGTGGTGATAAGCAGCCCATCGCGGCGGTGGGCCCAGACGGTGCCGGGGGCAACGCCGGCGGGAAGCGCTTCGGCCTCGGCAGCCCGGGCCCGGAGCAGGCGCACGCTCTGGCCGTTGATAACCGTAGTGGCACCGGGGCTGGGAGCCAGGGCACGGATTTTCCGGGCCAGCTCCTCGGCCGGCCGTTGCCAATCCAGAAGCGCTTCGGCCCGGCTCAGCTTGGCGGCATAGCAGACGCCTTCGCTGCTCTGGGGGGTGGGCTGGCCCTGGCCGTTCAAAATTAGGGGAAGCGCTTCGAGCAGGGCCGCCGCCCCCAGCGCCCTGAGGCGGTCGTGGAGCTGGCCGGCGTCGTCGTCACCGATGGTCAGCCGTTTTTCCAGCCAGACCGGGCCGGTGTCGAGGCCGGCCTCCATCTGCATGATGCCGACGCCGGTTTCCTCGTCGCCGGCCTCAATGGCCCGCTGAATGGGCGCCGCCCCGCGCCAGCGCGGCAGCAGCGAGGCGTGGACGTTGATACAGCCCCGGCGCGGCCAGTCCAGAAACCAGCGCGGCAGCAGCAGGCCATAGGCCACCACCACCACCAAATCCGGCACCGGCAGGCCGGCGATAAGGCCGGGGTCGTTGAGCTTCTCCGGCTGGAACAGGGCCAGGCCCGCCGCCTCGGCCACGCTTTTCACGGCGCTGGGGCGCCGCTGGCGGCCGCGACCGGCCGGCCGGTCGGGCTGGGTGAAGACGCCGTCGATGGCGTAGTGGGGCCGAAGCGCTTCCAGACAGTGGGCGGCAAAGGCCGGCGTGCCGGCAAAATAGAGTCTAGCGGCCATGGTCCTGCTCGCGTTTCAGCCGTTTCAGGCTCTTGGCCAGGCGCTTTTCCAGCATTTCCCGTTTCAGGGCCGAGATATGGTCAATAAATAAAACGCCATTTAAATGGTCTATTTCATGTTGGATACAGGTAGCCAAAAGGCCATCGGTTTCTTTTTCCCAACGCTGGCCATTTAAATCCTGATAGGCATAGCGAATAAATTTAGGTCGTTTTACTTCCGCATATTGGCCCGGCAGGGATAAACAACCTTCCTCGTAGGAGGATAACTCTTCGGAAAAGAACAGAATTTCCGGATTAATCAAAACCAATTGGCCGGTGCCGGCCTGCTGGTCGTCGCGATTCTCGGGAATATCAATAACCACAATGCGTTGCTGGATATTAACCTGGGTGGCAGCCAGGCCAATTCCCTTTAATTCATACATGGTTTCAAACATATCTTCCGTAATTTTCGCCAAATTGGCATTGAATTCGCTAACGGAATCGGCAGACAAACGTAGATGGGGGTCTGGGTGAATTAAAATATTTAGTAAGGACATATATTAATTTTGCCTAAAATCGCTATTATATTTAAATTATCAACCGAATATTATTTTCAAGGAGTTTAATGTGATTAAAAACCCACAATTAGCATTGGTTACGGCCCTGCTGCTGGCCCTGGCCGGCTGTGCCAACGACCCGGCCGACCGCGTGTTTGCGCGCCAGGAGCGGCCCAAACCGCAGGAAATTTGCTTTGCCCAGGACCTGCAGAATAACCAATTCCCCTCGTCCTTCAACGAGGTGCAGGTTATCAACCAGAGCAATGCCGCCAAAACCAACGCCGAAATTATCCGCAAGGACGCGCCCCGGAGCTACACCGTGGTCAAGGGCGATACGCTCTGGCACATCGCCCGTCGCTTCCTCAATGACCCCTGGCGCTGGAAACAAATCTGGCACAACAACCCGCACATCAAAAATCCCCACTGGATTTACCCCGGCGATGTGCTCGCCATCATCGACGTGAACGGCCAGCCGCACATTACCATCGTCGAAAGCGGCAACCAGTACCACGGCACCAACACCGGCCGCCGCACCAAGGACGGTCGCCCCATTCTGCGCTATTCGCCGCACGCCCGCGCCGAGAGCACCGACGAGCCTGTGGCCATTGCCTCCGGCATTATCCGGCCGCTGGTTACCAAGGCCCGACTCCTGCCGGTGGGTGCCTCGGCCAGCCTACCGAAGGTCTACGGCGACGGCCTTGATTCCATCACGCCCACCAACGGTTCCGAACTCTACGCCACCTTTATCAACGGTGCCCAGGAGGGCGACGAATACGGCATCTACCGGCCGGTGGCCAAGCTCAGCGACAGCGAGCACAAGGGCCCCAATAATCGGCCGCTGGAGCTGGCCGAGCAGCTGAACTACGTCGGCTGGGTGGCGGTGAAACGCCAGGACCCCACCAATAATGCCACCGTCCTGCAACCAATGGAAATTGCCGAAGTGGTGCAGGATGGCGACGTGCTAGTACGCCTCGACCCCAACGAGATGGACCCGCCAAACTTCTTCCCGCAGATGCCCACCAGCCAGTGCCAGCAGGGCTACATCGTTGGCATGACCAACCAGAACACCCTGTCCATCAAGGAGTTTGACACTGTGGTTACCAGCTTCGGCCGGGACAACGGCGCCCAGGTGGGTGATGTGTGGAAAATCACCCGGAAGGCCGAACCCCGGGTGCTGGGCAAGGACATTGTGCGCCCCGGCGACCGCGACATCGGCTATCTGATGGTTTATCGCGTCTATGACAACGTCAGCCTGGCCTTCGTGCTGGAATCCAGCGAGCAGATTCTCCCCAACGACGCCCTGGTTCGCCCCTAGGCCGTGAACGATGACCTGCTGGCCTGGTGCTCGCTCTGGCGGGCGCCGGGCGTGGGCTGCAAAACCTTTCGCGGCCTCCTGAAAATCTTCGGTAGCCCCGAAGGTTTTTTTACGGCCTCCAACGGCGAGGTGCGCCGGCTGCTGCCCCGGCTGGCCGAGGAAAAATGGCGGCGCTGGCGGGAAGAACCCCAGGCCGGCGCGGCGGATATGGCCTGGCTGGCGGCCAGCCCCGACCATCATATTCTCCGCTGCGACGGGGAGCGCTTCCCGCCCCAGCTGCACGGCCTCGCCGACATGCCGCCGCTGCTCTTCGTCAAGGGTGAGGTGGAAACGCTCTGGCTGCCGGCCCTGGCCATCGTCGGCAGTCGCAACGGCTCGCGGGCGGCGCTGGAACGGGCCCGGGATTTCGGCCGCGTCCTCGCCAGCCACGGTCTGGCCATCACCAGCGGCCTGGCCCTGGGGGTGGACGGCGCCGCCCACGAGGGCGCCCTGGCCGCCGAGGGGCTGACCATTGCGGTGGTGGGCACCGGACTCGATAGGGTCTATCCGGCCGCCCATCGCGATTTGGCCCATCGCATCGCCAGGCAGGGGGCCCTGGTCTCGGAACTACCCATCGGCACGACGGCGCGGAGTGAAAACTTTCCGCGCCGTAATCGCTTAATCAGCGCCCTGACCCAGGGCGTGCTGGTGGTGGAAGCCTCGCTAAATAGCGGTTCGCTGATTACCGCCCGGCTGGCCCTGGAACAGGGTCGGGAGGTCTTCGCCATTCCCGGGGCCGTCAATAACCCGCTGGCCCGGGGTTGTAATAAACTCATTCGCGACGGTGCCAAGCTGGTGGAGACGGCCGCCGACATCTGGGCCGAGCTGGCACCGCTGGTGCAACGGCAGCTGCAAAATCTGCCGCCCTTGGCCGCGCCCGCCGTTCCACCCCGGCCCGCGCCCGGCGAAGCGCTTCCCGCCGTCGCCCCAACCCCCGGCAGCCCGCCGCCGGCCGACCCGGACGCCGCCCGGCTCCTGGAACTGCTGGGCTACGAGCCGACCAGCTTTGATCAGCTGGTGGCGCGCACAGCCCTGGCCCCGGAGGCGCTGGCCGCCCAACTGTCGCTGCTGGAGCTGGAAGGTCGCCTGACGACCCTGGCCGGTGGCTTTTACCAACGACTCTAGGAATTATCGAAAAAAGCTTGTGGATTGAAGAAGTTATGAGTAAGTATCTAATCATTGTGGAATCGCCCGCCAAGGCCAAAACCCTGGGCAAATATCTGGGCAACGACTATCAGGTCCTGGCCTCCTATGGCCATGTGCGCGATTTGGTGCCCCGGGCCGGGGCCGTGGACACTGAAAATGACTTCAAGATGAACTATGAGCTCATTGCCCGCAACGCCGACCACGTCGAAAAAATCGTCGCCGCCGCCGCCAAGGCCGAGGCCATCTATCTGGCCACCGACCCGGACCGGGAGGGCGAGGCCATCTCCTGGCATCTGGCCAATATCCTGGCGGAACGTGGCGTCAGCGCCGCCAAGCCGGTGCAGCGCGTCGCCTTCCACGAAATCACCGAACGGGCCATAAAACAGGCCCTGGCCCACCCCCGGGCGCTGGCGCTGGATTTGGTCGATGCCCAGCAGGCGCGACGGGCCCTGGATTTTCTCGTCGGCTTTAATCTGTCGCCGCTGCTCTGGCGCAAGGTGCTGGCCGGTCTGTCGGCCGGCCGTGTCCAGTCGCCGGCCCTGCGGCTCATCGTCGAGCGCGAACGGGAAATCGGCGCCTTCCGCAGCCAGGAATACTGGAAAATCACGGCCCAGCTGCCGGAATTCGGTGCCGTCCTCAGCCACTACCGGGGCGAGAAGCTCGGCCAGTTTGCCTTTACGACGGAAGCCACGGCCAACGCCGCCCTGGCCGAACTGAAGGCCGCCGGCCCGGAACTGACCGTCAGCGCCCTGCAAACCCGGGAACGCCAGCGCCACCCGACGGCGCCGTTCATCACCTCCACCCTGCAGCAGGAGGCCGCCCGCAAGCTTCACCTGGGCGCCCAGCGCACCATGCGCATTGCCCAGAACCTCTACGAGGCCGGCCACATCACCTACATGCGCACCGACTCGGTCAATCTGGCCGATGAGGCCCTGGAGGCCCTGCGCGCCCTGATTGGCAGCCAGTACGGCGCCGCCTACCTGCCCCCGGAGCCCCGGCGCTACAAAACCAAGGCCAAGAACGCCCAGGAGGCCCACGAGGCCATCCGTCCCACCGACTGTAACCGGCGCAACATCGACGGCAGCAGCGAGGAGCAGGCCCTCTACGATTTAATCTGGAAACGCACCATCGCCTCCCAGATGAGTTCGGCGCTGCTGGAGCAAACCAGCGTCGATTTGACCCTGGGCCCGGGCGTCTTCCACGCCAGCGGCAGCGTCATCAAATTTGCCGGCTTCATGGGCGTCTATCTGGAGGATTCGGACGATGAAACCAGCAGCGACGAAGCGCTGCTGCCGGCCCTGCAGCTGGGCCAGCGCCTGGCCTGGACGGACATCGTCGGCAGCCAGCATTTCACCCAGCCGCCGCCGCGTTTCAGCGACGCCAGCCTGATTAAGGCCCTGGAGCTCTACGGCATCGGCCGGCCCTCCACCTACGCCAGCATCATCAGCACCCTGCTGCAGCGGGAGTATGTTTTCAACGAGAACCGCCGTTTCCAGCCCAGTTCCATCGGCCTGGTGGTCAATGATTTCCTCGTGAAGCACTTTGAACGCTATGTGGACTATGCCTTCACCGCCCAGCTGGAGGACGATTTGGACGCCATTTCCCGGGGCGAAACCCCCTGGAAGGAGCTGCTGCGCCGCTTCTGGGCCGATTTGGCCCGGCGCATCGAGGAGAAAAAGGACGTGCCGCGCCAGGAGGTGATGCAGGCCCGGGAACTTGGCCTCGACCCGAAAAGCGGCAAGCCGGTGAGCGTGCGCCTCGGCCGTTTCGGGCCCTTTGTGCAGATTGGCAGCAAGGACGACGAGGAAAAACCGACCTTCGCCAGCATTCCCGCCCAGAAGAACATGGAAACCCTGACCCTGACCGAAGCTCTGGCCCTGTTCACCCTGCCGCGCAGCCTCGGCCTGACCGAGGACGGCGAGGAGATGTGGGCCAACAACGGCCGCTTCGGGCCCTATATCCGTTTCGGCCGCCGCAACGTCTCCATTCCCAAGGAGGAAGACCCGCTGACCATCAGCCGCGAACGGGCCCTGGAGCTGGTGGCGGCGAAAATTACCCAGGAACAGAACAAGCACATCAAAACCCTGGAACACGAGGGCCAGACCCTGCAAATCCTGAACGGCCGCTTCGGCCCCTATGTCAGCGACGGCAGCACCAACGCTTCCATTCCGAAAACGCTGGTGCCGGCCGAACTGGAGCTGGAACAGTGTCTGGAACTGCTGGCCAAGGCCCGGGAACGCAAGGCCCAGCGGGCCGCCAAGGCCGCCGCCAAGACGACGCCGGCCCCGGCCAGCAAAACCCGGGGCGGCCGGAAAAAGGCCGCGGCCGAAGCGCTTCCCCCGGAGGACGCCACGCCCAAACCCAAGCGCGGCCGCAAAAAAGCCAGCCCCGAAGCCACGGACGAGGTCCCCAAAACCCAGCGGGGGCGCAAAAAAACCAGTGAAGCCAGCGCTGCTGCTGCTCCTAGCCCGGACGCTCCCCCACCAACACCGGCTAAACGCGGCCGCAAAAAGGCCGCCCCGGCCGAGGCCTAGCCCTCTCACCCAACGCCCGACCCCGGGCGTTTTTTTAGGGCCGAAGAAGCGCTTTCCTCCGTTTGCCCTCTGGCCCGGGAGGGAAGCGCTTCGTTTTAACGGGGCTGCTCGCCCGAAGCGCTTCGGTCTTCTGATGAGCGGAAGCGCTTCCCTTGGCTCAGACCGGGCCGGGGTTTCTCTCACTCCCAAGGTCGAAGCGCTTCCCTCTGCGAACCTTTCCACCGAGCCCGAAAGGGGAGCGCTTCGTTTCAACGGGGCCGCTCGCCCGAAGCGCTTCCTTTGGAATTGGCCCCGGCCCGACCGAAGCGCTTCATTGGCCCGCCAATAAATAAATTAAGGAAGCGCTTCCCTTGGCTCAGACCGGGCCGGGGTTTCTCTCAGTCCCGAGGTCGAAGCGCTTCCCCCGACGAACCTTTCTACCGAGCCCGAAAGGGGAAGCGCTTCATTTCCAAGCAGGCTAAAACGCGCAAAGCGCTCTGGTTCGGACGGCCAACAAATAGGGGAGGCTTCATTTTTAAAAATCCGGAATGGCCGAAGCGCTTCGTTCGGCAGGGCAGCCAAACGAAAGAAGCGCTTCGTTTTAACAGGGTCGCCAGCTCGAAGCGCTTCGCCGGAAATAAATCTGCCGGATTCTGTCCCTTTTCTCGTTCCGCCAGTGAAGCGCTTCGCCGGAAAGGGTCTTCTGGGAGGGAAGCGCTTCGGCACCGGCGACGGGCTGTTTTTATCCCAACCGAACAGGACAAAACGAGGGCAACGCTACCCCAACTAAAAGCCAGGCCATTGGTCCGAAGCGCTTCGCTCTGCCCGGCCAATGAATAGGAAGGCGCTTCCTATCTGAAATCATCAGTGGCTCGTTTGCCACCGCCCCGACTAAAACCGAAGCGCTTCGCTGGAAAGGG
>ERZ773090.774-NODE-774-length-12988-cov-4.25663_pt1 | contig 12988 bp, 11 predicted proteins | sample MGYA00580579_ERZ773090 | MGnify/ENA primary metagenome ERZ773090 (study PRJEB29015, sample SAMEA2738014) | human oral metagenome | biome: human oral; feature: human-associated habitat; material: dental | place: China | collected 2132 ... | reverse complement strand
TCACTTAACCCGCGAGCACGTACCTCTAGCAGACGTGCTCGCGGGTCAAGTGACGTGCTCGGCGGTTACCCGACGATCTCGCGGACCGCGGCGCCCGACGCCGCTGCGATGGCGACGCGCTGCTGCTCCCCACCTGACAGCGCGGACCGCGGCGCCCGACGCCGCTGCACTCCGGACGCCGAGACGTGCATTCCGCCCTCGAGAACGACGGCTGGAGCACCGTGGCCCAACCGCACATGAATGGCCCGAACAGGAGAGCGCCACCATGAGCCCACTGAATGACCTTCATGGACGAGAACCTGGTCCAGCCGCCCACGTCGGCCACCACCTGCATATTGTGCAGCTGGTAGGCGTACATGGCGCTCGCCCCCAGGGCCCGCACCCTCCCGGAGCGCACGAGGGAGTCGAGGGCCTCCATGGTCTCCTCGATGGGGGTGGCGTAGTCGAAGCGGTGGATGATGTAGAGGTCGAGGTAGTCGGTGCCCAGCCGCTTCAGCGTGCCGTCGATCTCGCGCTCGATGGCCGCGCGCGACAGGTGCCCCTCGTTGAAGTAGACCTTGGACGCCAGGACCACGTCCGCGCGCGGCACCCCCAGGTTCTTCAGCGAGGCCCCGATGAACTCCTCGCTCGTGCCGTGGGCGTAGACATTGTCCGCCCCGGGCGGGGCCCCGCAGCCAGGTCCTGGTGGATCCCCCCCCCCCGCGGGCCCGGCGCCGCGACCCGGCTCCATGGCGCACGCGGCGGGAGGACGAGGACTCCGTCGGGCGTCCGCGGCCTCACTCCTCCTGGCAGACGCCCGCGGCGGCGTCGGCGGCCTCCAGGCAGTTGCGGCGCAGGACCTCGATCTGCTCGGGGGTGGCGTCGTCGATGTGGATGCCGGCGGCGACGGACACCGCCTCGCCCGTGGCGATGCACAGGCGCCTCGCCACGGCGGCCGCCACCTCCGCGTCCTTGTGCCCGGGCACCGTGGCCACCCACAGGTCCGCCCGCGACAGCCGTGCGCCGTGCAGCAGCGGCCCGGGGCTGGCCAGCGCCTGGCCGCCCACGTGCGGCAGCGTGCCGCCGTGGAGGAAGCAGGCCAGCCCTTGACCCCCGGTGCGCGCGACCTCCAGCGTCACCCGGAGGCGGCCCTCCCCGGCCTGCACCGAGAACGTCCTCATGGCCGGCCCTCCCAGGGTCGGAGGCGATCGTAGTCGATCCCGAACTGCATCAGGATCCTGCCCACCACATGGTCCACCTGGTCGGCCGTGGTCTCGCAGCCGTTGTAGAAGGTCAGCACCGGCGGCAGCACCACGTACCCGTCCTCCGTCGCGCGCAGCAGGTTGCGGCAGTGCGCCCGGTTCAGCGGCGCCTCGCGCGGCACGAGCACCACCTTGCGGCCCTCCTTGGCGCACACGTCGGCGGCGCGCACCAGCAGGTCGTCGTCATAGGCATTGACAATGGCGGACAGACTCTTCATGGAGCAGGGCGCCACCGCCATTCCGCTCGTTTCGAACGAGCCGGAGGAAATGGCGGCGGCCTGATCGCGATTGTCCCACACGACGTCGGCCAGGCCCTCCACCTGCGCCATCTCCAGGTCGGTCTCGTGCTCGAAGGTGAGCCGGGCTCCCTCGGTGATCACGAGATGCACCTCGACGTCGGCCCGCGCGCTCAGCGCCTGCAGCAGGCGGTAGCCGATCTGCACCCCCGAGGCTCCCGTAATTCCAACGATGATTCGCTTCACGACAATCCTTTCCGGCAGCTGTCGATCAAGACCTGGAACCCGGCCGGGCTACATGAGTCCCAGCAGGTGGAACCAGATCGCCTCCACGATCACGACGACGAACACCACGACCGTGAGCGGGACGCCCATCCTCACGGCCTCCTTGGCGCTGTACCCCGCGTTGTCCCCGCCCTCTCCCACGAGAATGGCCAGGTTGTGGAACGGCAGGATGTAGTGGATGTTGATGGCCGAGAAGACCATCATGGCGACGGCGATGCTGCTCACGCCCGAACCGGACGTGAAGGCGATGAACGCCGGCACGCATATGCCGAGCACGGCCATGACCGAGCCCATGAACATGTGGATGACCACCGTGATGACGGCGATCAGCAGCGCCAGCACGAACAGGTTGTCCGGCACGGAGCCGGGGAGCACGACGCTCGCGATCCAGCCGTTCATGCCGGTCGCGCCGCCGACCGTGCCGATGCCCATGGCGGCCGTGAGGAACACCAGCGTGCTGACGGGCACGGAGCCCCATGTCGCGGGGGTGATCACCTCGCCGACCACGGGCAGGGCCAGGACGGCGCCCACCAGCAGGGTGACGAAACCGATATTGAGCCCAGTCACGGACTCGGTGAGCCACAGCGCGATGGCGATGACCAGCCAGACGACCGTGCGCTTCTCCTCAATGGTCACCGCGCCGAGTGCCCGCTGCTTCGCCCGCACCTCGTCGAAGTCGATGCGCATCTCCTTCTCGGGCTTGAAGAGGACGAGCCCCAGTCCCAGCGTGCACGTCGTGGCGACGAGCATGGGCACCGACATGTAGACGAACCACTGGATGAAGGAGCAGCCGTCGTCGGCGTAGGAGGCCACGAGCGGATTGAGGGTGGCGTCGCCGGTGAGGAAGAACATCGATCCGGGCGCAGCCGCAGCGAACACGAGGAAGCCCACCTTGTTCTTGTCGCCCCGGGGCATCTTGGCCGCGTCGCAGATGACGAGCATGACCGCCAGGATCATGAAGGCGCGCGGGAAGGGGTGCGGGATGAGCAGCGACAGGATGAACGTGAGCGCGAAGATGCTGACCACGAGCGAGGTCCAGCCGCGCACGAACTTGAGCGCGAACCAGTAGGCGATGCGTCCGCCCAGGCCGGAGTCCTTCACGGCGGCGGCAATGAGGTAGGCGCCGATGACCATCCACATCTGCATCTTGGTCCACGATTCGAATACCGTGGCCGTATCGGACGTGCCGGTGAGGATGAGCAGTGCGAGATAGACGGCGGAGACATAGGCCGGCTGGGCCACGCCCAGCGCCCACCACACCACGGTCATGAGGGTGAGCGCCAGGCAGTGCCGACCGGCGGCGGAAATGGGCGCGAGGCCGTCGAGCGGGGCGATCCACACCAGGGCGCAGACCACAATGCCCGCGATGAGGCCCGTCGCGCGCTTGTCGAGTTTCATGCGCGCCCCTTCCCTCAGCGGGCGAGCTCCGCGGCCCACTTGTCCTCGTCGATGTCGAGGAAGTGGCAGCGCCGGAAGTCTTCCTTGAGATCGTAGGGGACCGTGCAGTCGAAGATGGCCTTGCAGGCGATGCCGTGCACGCGGATGGACGGGTCGAACGCCGGGTCGTTGGACGGATCCAGCACGTGGCAGTGGCAGCCGGGGATGGCGATGAGGTCGGTGTCGGCCTGGAAGCGCGTGGTCATGGCCCACATCACGTCGCTCATGTCGAAGATGTCCACGTCCTCGTCCACCAGGAACACGTGCTTGAGCTCGGAGAAGGCCGAGAAGGCGAGCATGGCGGCGTTGCGCTGGCGCCCCTCGTCGTTGACGGAGCTCTTCTTGAACTGCAGGACGGCCACGAACTTGCCGCCGCCGCAGGGGGCGGCGTGCACGTTGAGCAGACGCCCGGGGATGGCCGTCTCGACCATCTTGTAGATGGAGGCCTCGGTGGGGATGCCGGCCATGCTCACGTGCTCGTGCGACGGGCCGATGCAGGACTGCATAATGGGGTGCTCGCGATGGGTGACGGCGGTGACGTGGATGACGGGCAGCGCGGGCTTGGCCTCGCCGGTGTAGCCGGGGAACTCCGGCATGGCCTTGCCGGTGTCGGTGTTGATGTCCTCGCGCACCGTGTCGGTGATGGACAGGTATCCCTCAATGACGTACTCGGCGTGGGCGATGCAGGTCTCGGGCACGGTGAGGGCGGGCGCGAGCTCCACGGCCCTGCCGCGGATGGCGCCGGCGATCTGCAGCTCGTTGTAGCCCAGCGGCGTGGTGGGCGCCTCGAAGCCGGCGCACATGTACACGGCCGGGTCGAGGCCGATGGACACGGTGACGGGCATGTCCTCGCCCTTCTTCTTCCACTGGTCGAAGAAGGCCCCCAGGTGGCGGCTGCCCGGCGTGATCCACATGCCCATGGTGTCCCTGCTCTCGATGCACAGGCGGTGGATGGTGACGTCGGTGTCGCTGTTGAAGGGGCTGTGGCCGGCGATGAGGCCCATGGTGACGTAGGGGCCGGCGTCCTCGGGCGTGTTGGTGGGGGCGGGCACGAGCGTGCGCAGGTCGAAGTCGGGGGCGGATGCCAGGTGCACGACCTCCTGGCAGTCGATGTGCTCGCCCTCGGCGATGAGCGCGGGCGGGATGGTCTCGGAGAGCTTCCTGCCGATCTGCAGGCCCAGGAAGCGCTCGTCCATGCCCAGCAGGGCGGCGACGCGCTTGCGGCTGGAGAGCAGGCCGATGGCGACCTTGGCGTCGTCGAACCCCTTCACATTGTTGAAGACCATCGCCGGTCCTTCCCCGGTGGGGCGCTCGACGGTGCCGCCGGCGCCCACGTGGCGGTAGACGCCCGAGACCTCGGCGTTGCAGTCGACCTCCGTATCGGTCTCGAGCAACTGGCCGGGCATGTCCCTCAGGAACGTCAGGGCGCTGCGCAGGTCGTGGATCTTGTCGTGAATCTCTTCGTGGGTCTTCGCCATGGCTATGGCCTCCTTCTTGCCCGCCGGGGGGCGCGGGGGCCTTCGTTGGCCCCGCGGACGGAGCCATGGTGCAACTGTGCAGCTGGTATCGGGTCAAGGGGCTGCCGACGCCGATCAGGCCAGCAGGATCTCGAGCCGGCAGAAGTCCGCGGTGCGCTCATCGGTGTGGAAGACCGCGTCGAGCAGGCAGCGGTCCACCACCGGCCCCGCCGCCCGCATCCCCCTGCCGTCCACCCAGGACAGGAGCTCGCGGGCCGGCTGCACGTCGTAGGGCATCGAGTGCTTGTACATGCAGGCGTACTCCCCCGCCGGCAGGGTGACGACCTCGACGTCCCCGAGTGGGACCTCGCGCGGCAGGATGACGATGCTCCCCGCGCCGGCGAGCGGGAGATCGCCCGCGAGCGCTTCGGCGTCGAGCAATGACCCGAACCCGCACGAGGGGATCGAACCGGCGTCCAGGAGCCGGCCCCAGGCGTCCATGAGCGCCAGGTGCAGCCGCTTGGGGTTCATGTCGTCCGTCGGGTACGGCGCGAAGATCGCCCGCCGCTCCTCAAGGCGGCGCACGTGGGGGATGTTCGCGTTCTTCTCCCGCGTGGTCGTCGCCGCGAAGATCGTGTCGAGTTGGGCGATCTCCTCCTGCTGGAGCCGCAGGCGGTCGATTTCCGCATCGATCTGCGACATGCGCTCGACCAGCAGTTCGTGCATGCCATCCACCGAGCACTCCTCCAGGTACTGCCCGATCCTGGCCAGCGGCACGCCCATCTCCTTGAGCAGGCAGATCAGGCGCAATCGCGGGACCTGATCGATCGAGTAGTAGCGGTAGCCGTTCGCGCCCACGTGCTCGGGCTTGAGCAGCCCGTTGCGGTCGTACAGGATGAGTGTCTGCCGCGAGACGCCGTGCAGCGCCGCCATCTCGGAAACCCTGATGAGGTCGTCGCCTTCCATGCCGGTCCTCTTCGTCGATCCTCTTCCGGCTCTTCATCGTCCGGGGGCTCGGGGTCGAGACTAGCGGAGGGGCCGAGGCCCCGGGCGATGAGGAATTCGCAGCCGGGCCCGGGGACACGCCGTCCGCCCGCGCTATCACCGCCCGGAACTCATGGACGCAGGCAGGCCAGCGGAATGACGAGGACGCCGTCGTCGCGGCGGTATGCGGTGGCGCCCGCGGTGACCACGGCGAGGAAGGATGGCTCGCCCATGCGATCCGCGTCCACGCGCTCACGCAGCCGCCTCAGGTGAGTCGCGGCCTCATCGAGCTGACGGCTGCCGAGCTTGACCTCGATCGGAGCCCACCGTCCGTCCGCGAGGACGATGACGGCGTCCGCCTCCAGCCCGGTCTTGTCCCGGTAGTGGAAGACGGTCCCGTCGATCGCCTCGGCGTAGACCCGCAGATCGCGCACGCACAGCGACTCGAACTGCAGTCCGAAGGCCTCGAAGTCGCGGAGCAGGTCGGCGGGCGTCCAGCGCATGACTGCGGCGCCGATCGACGGATCGACGAAGTGGCGGGTCGGGCTCGTGCGAATCGCGGTCTTGGAGCGAAGCGCGGGATTCCAGGCCGGCAGGTCCTCCACGACGTAGGCGCGGGAGAGGGCGTCGAGATAGTCGCTGACCGTGTTGGGCGCCATGGCGCCGTCGTTGACGGCCAGGTCCGCCGCGATCGTCGTCTGCGAGGCCTGGGTGGAGACGTGACGGGCGTAGGCGCGCATGAGCGCGCGCATACGAGTCGAGTTCCGCAAGACGCCGTCCATGCGGGCGACGTCGGAGTCTATGAGGCCCTCGACATAGGTCCGCGCCAGGCGACCGGGGACCGGCGCAGCACCCGCCGTGACGGCGGCGGGCCATCCCCCGCGGCACAGGACCCGGGCGATGTCCTCGACGTCGAGCGGGGCGACGTCGGCGACCTCCTCCTCTCCGTCGAAGAGACGCTGCAAGGAGATCCGACCGCTGGAGTCCTCCGACTCGAAGAGAGTCATGGTCCGCATGACCATGGGGGCGATCCTCCCGACGCCGGAGTGCGCCCCGCCGACGGTGGGCGTTGACGAGCCGGTGAGGATGAACTGCCCCGGCTCCCCGCGGAGGTCGACGGCGAAGCGGACGGCGTCCCACAACTGCGGCGCCATCTGCCACTCGTCGATGAGCCGGGGGACTCGCCCCTCCAGAAGCGCCGAGGGCTTGGCATCGGCGAGTGCGAGGTAGGACGCACTGCGATCGGGATCCTGGAGGTAGACGATGCTGGCGGCCTGCTGCAGGGATGTCGCCGTCTTACCGCACCACTTGGGCCCCTTCACCTGCACCGCGCCGCTGACGGCGAGAGCCTCGGCGAGCACGCCATCGGCGATCCTGGCCATATAACGCGCAGGCACCATCGACGCTCCTCAACCGAGAACACTGCTGTTTCGCGAACAAGTCTACCTCGTTGCGCGAGTCGGACCGGTTCCGTTGCGTGAGTTGGACCGGTTTCATTGCGTGAGTTGGACCGGTTCCGTTGCGCGAGTTGGACCGGTGCCGGAGGGGGCGGGGCCCGAGTGGGACACGGCCCGATGCCGACGTGGCCGATATCATTGTGCCGCCTCGGGACAGTCCGAGCCTCCCCCCGGCGCCGTCAGGAGGGTCGGCCTACGATGACGCGAGCAGACCGGGCCCGGAGGGACACCGCACCCGGGACATCGGCGGCCCGTGGAGCCGCGACGCGAACGACGCGAAGGAGAGGCATGCTCACCACGTCCAAGGCCCTCAAGGTCGTTGGCGGCGCGGCGCTCGTCGCGGGCGCCTTCACCGCCTTCTCCCGCCTGCGCTACCGGCGCTCGGCGGCGGCGACCCTGGCCGAGTACACCGTGCTGCCGACCAAGGCGCTCAAGTCCCGCATACCGGTGACCGACTGGATCGCGCGGGCGGCGGGCCGGCCCGAGCCCCGCCGGGCGCTGTCCTTCCCCTTCTGGTCGCGGTCCCACTACGACGTCGAGAGGCGCGAGGACGACGGCATGCCCGTCTACTACGTCAGGCCGTACGCGCCGTCGGACACCGTGGTCGTCTACCTCCACGGCGGCGGCTACGTCACCACGGCGTCCCTGGGCCAGTCCCTGCTCATCGACGATCTCACCCGCCGCACGGGCGCCGACTTCATCGTGCCGCTCTACCCGCTGGCGCCCCATCACACGTGGCAGGAGGCGCACCGGCTCGTGCTGGACCTGTGCGCGCGCACCCTGTCCGAGAACCCGGACAAGCGGATCATTCTCATGGGCGACAGCGCGGGCGGGGGCCTGGCCCTGGTCATCGCCCTGTCGCTGGCGGAGCGGGGCGTCCGCCAGCCCGACGAGCTGATCCTCCTGTCCCCCTGGGTGGACATCACCCACACGAACCCGGACATCGCCCGCTACGCCGACGTCGACCCCCTCATGGAGCCCGGTCCGCTCACGACCGTGGGCGAGTCGTGGGCGGGCGACACGCCCACGAGCGACTGGCACCTGTCCCCCATCAACGGGGACCTGTCCGCGCTGCACCGGGTCACCACCTTCGTGGGCAGCCGGGAGATCTTCCTTCCCGACAATGCGCTCCTCCACGACAGGCTCGTGGAGGCCGGCGTCCACTCCGACCTGCACGTGGGGGAGAATCTCAACCACGTCTACCCGATGCTCCCCTCCCCCGAGGGGCGCCGGGCCCGCCACGAGATCATCCGGATCATCTCCGACCGCAGGGGCTCCCGGGCGCCGACGCCGCCCGCCGCCCGCTGAGGCGTCCGGCCCCGCTCAGATCGACCAGACCGGGACCGCCTCCACGTCGGCCGTCAGGGGGTAGGCCTCCCGGGTCTGGCAGATGACGGCGCCCGCGCCGACGTCGTAGTCGCCCACGTCGTCGAGGACGGAGAATCCGGCCGCGACCGCGCGGTCCACCGTCGCCGCCGTCTTGATCTCGACGGGATGGAGCACACGGCCCTCCTGGACGACCAGGTCGATCTCCCGCTTGCGGGCATCCCGGTAGAAGCGCACGTTCCTGGCGTCGCCGCCGGCGTTGAGGTGCGACTTGACGACCTCGCCGACGACGAAGGTCTCGAACATGTGGCCCGCCATCGCCCCCCTGCGCAGGGTCTGCGCCGTGTTCCACCCCAGCAGGTGGCAGGCCAGTCCCGTGTCCGTGAAGTAGAGCCTGGGCGTCTTGGCCAGGCGCTTGACGGCGTTGGACCGCAGCGGGCGCAGCAGCCGCACCACGCCGGAGGCCCGCAGGACGGACAGCCAGCCCTGCGCCGTCTTGGCGTCGACCCCGGCGTCCCGGGCGAGGTCGCTGCGGTTGACGAGCCCGCCCGTGCGCGCGGCGCAGGCCACGAGGAAGCGGTAGAAGCTCTCCTCGTCCTTGACCCGGATGAGATCGCGCACGTCCCGTTCAAGGTAGGTGCGCACGTATCCCGTGTAGAAGGCGTCCCAGGACACCGAGGCGTCCATGAGCCGGGGCATGGATCCGCGGTGGATCGTGGCCCACAGGTCGAGGTCCTCGGGGGGATCGCGCCTGGCGCCGTCCGCGCCCGGCGTCGGGACGTAGGGGCCCCGTCCCCCGCAGCCGGTGAACTCCCGCAGGGACATGCCCGTCATCTCCAGGACCGCGACCCGTCCCGCGAGCGACTCGCTGACGCCCTGCATGAGGTGGAAGGTCTGGGAGCCGGTCAGCACCACGAGTCCCGTCTCATCGGACCGGTCGACGAGGAACTTGACCTGCTGGAACAGTCCGGGCGCCCGCTGAACCTCGTCGATGGCCACGGGCGGGCGGTTGGCGTCGAAGAAGAGCGCCGGGTCCTCCCGGGCGAGCACGCCGGCCCGGGGGTCGTCGAGCGTCACGTAGCGGAAGCCTCCGGGCAGCACGTGCTGGAGCATCGTGGTCTTGCCGACCTGGCGCGCCCCGGTGATCAGCACCACCTTGAACTGCCCCATGAGGGATCTCAGCGTCGCCTCGGCCTCCCGGCGCCTGTACCGCACGACCGGCCTCCTCCCGGTATGTCTCCCACATTAGGGTGTGAAAATACGGAGTTCAACTCCGGATTTTCACGGGGCGCCGTCGTCCTGCGCGTCCCGGCCCGCCGCCCCGCGCCCCCCGCCCGGCAGCAGCTCGGGGACGCTCCTGACGCCGAGCCGGAGCAGCGCCGTCGCCGTGTCGACCATGAAGTCCTTCGTCTCGGGGTCCAGGTCCGCGAACGCCCGCGCGGCGGTGGGGATATTGCGGCGCCAGTCGGCCCTCAGCTCGCGCGTGGTGCGCACCCGGCTCGCCTCGACGACCGAGTACAGGGTGTCGATGAACCGCTCCCGCTCCTCGTTCGTGCGACTGCTCAGCCAGGCGCTGATGGCGGCGTCGAGGTAGCGGGCGTCGGGCGCCAGGTCGTCCAGGTAGACGAAGTCCCGTCCGTCGACCCGCCAGGAGAACGGGTCGTGCTGCCAGATGAGCAGGCGGTTGCTCTTCACGACGCGGAACCCCTCCTGCTGCTCCAGGAGCATCCCCACGAGGGAGGACTGGGGCAGGGTCTTGTCGATGCGCGGCGCCACGTTCGCGAATTCCCCGGTGGACAGGAACTCGGGGAGGAAGCCCGGGCCGTCGTGGGAGAAGACCCTCGTAATGCGCCCGCCGACGTCGGCCGGAACGCTCGCCGCCGCGTAGACGGCGAGATTGCCGCCCTTGGAGTGGCCCCCGACGACGAACTCGCCGTCGAGACGGCCCGCGACGTCGGCCAGGTAGCGCGCCGCCGCGACCTGGGAGGGCACGGGGCAGCGGAAGGACAGGTTGAAGTCCTCCTTCCAGCCCACGAGCGTGGAGTCCGTGCCCCGGAACGCGACGTAGGACAGGTCGTCCGTCAGCCGGAACGTCACGGCGGCGAACTGCTTCTCGGCCCGCACGTCCGTGGACTCGACGTGGCCGACGACGCGCACGTCGCGCAGCCGCGGACTGGCGGCCGCGGCGGCCAGCAGGCGCAGGCCGTCCTCCTCGCTCCACATGCCCTCGAAGTAGTCCCCGAAGTACTCGGCCCGGTGCAGGTCCGCCAGGCGCACGCCGTCCCACCCGCGGATCCCGGCCACGACCTCGTCCGCGTCCGCGGGGATCCGCAGGTACGCCATCCAGGACAGGATCAGGCTGTCCACCGCGCACAGCCCGCGCCGGGAGAACGTCTCGAGCTCCCGGCGCGCGTAGTCGAGCATATTGCCCGCGCGCGGCGCCGCCGGCCGCGCCGGCTCCACGGCCCCCGCCACCCCGGGCCGGTCGGCGCTCACTCCCACTCGATGGTGCCGGGGGGCTTGGAGGTGCAGTCGAGCACCACCCGGTTGACCTCGGGCACGGCGTTGGTGATGCGCGTGGAGATGCGCGCCAGCACGTCGTAGGGCAGGCGCGCCCAGTCCGCCGTCATGGCGTCCTCGCTGGACACCGGCCGCAGCACGATCGGGTGGCCGTAGGTGCGCCCGTCGCCCTGCACGCCCACGCTCCTGATATCGGCCAGCAGCACCACCGGGCACTGCCAGATCCCCTCGTCGAGTCCCGCGGCGGTCAGCTCCTCGCGGGCGATGGCGTCGGCCGCCCGCAGGATGCGCAGGTTCTCGGCCGTCACCTCGCCGATAATGCGGATGCCCAGGCCCGGGCCGGGGAAGGGCTGGCGCGCCACGATCCCCTCCGGCACGCCCAGCTCGCGGCCGATGGCGCGCACCTCGTCCTTGAACAGGGCGCGCAGCGGCTCGATGAGCTCGAAGTCGAGGTCCTCGGGCAGACCGCCCACATTGTGGTGGCTCTTGATATTGGCCGCGCCCTGACCGCCGCCGGACTCGACGACGTCGGGGTAGAGCGTGCCCTGGACCAGGAAGCGGATCCGGCCCCCGGCCGCGCCGACCTCCTCCACGACGCGCCTCTGGGCCGCCTCGAAGGAGCGGATGAACTCCCGGCCGATGATCTTGCGCTTGGTCTCGGGGTCCTTCACCCCCGCCAGCGCCGCCAGGAACCGCTCGGACTCGTCGACGGCGATGACGCGGATGCCCATGCCCCGGGCGTAGTCGTGCTCGACCTGCTCCCTCTCGCCGGCGCGCAGCAGGCCGTGGTCGACGAAGATGCAGGTGAGCCGGTCCCCGATCGCCCGGTGGACGAGGGCGGCGGCCACGGAGGAGTCGACGCCGCCGGACAGGCCGCAGATGACGTGGGCCTCGCCCACCCGCTCGCGGATGGCGGCGACCTGCTCGTCGATGATGGAGCCGGGGGTCCACGTCGGCGCAATGCCGGCGCCGTCGTGCAGGAAGTTGGCCAGGACGGCCCGCCCGTACTCGGAGTGGAGGACCTCGGGATGCCACTGGAGGCCGAACAGGCGGCGCGAGCGGTCCTCGAAGGCGGCGACGGGGGTCTGGTCCGTGGAGGCGGTGACGGCGAAGCCCGCCGGCGCGGTCTGGACGGCGTCGCCGTGGCTCATCCACACGGTCTGCCGCGCGGGCGTTCCGGCGAACAGGCGGGAGGCGGTGTCGACCTCGGCCCCGGTGCGCCCGTACTCGCGGGTGCCGGTGCGCCCGACCACGCCGCCCAGAGCCCGGGCCATGACCTGGAAGCCGTAGCAGATGCCCAGCACCGGCACGCCGGAGTCGAAGACGGCCGGATCCATGCCGGGGGCGCCCTCGGCGTAGACCGACGCCGGCCCGCCGGAGAGGATGATGGCGGCGGGGCGGGCGGCGAGCATGGCCTTTGCCGTCATGGTGTGCGGGACGATCTCGGAGTAGACGCGGGCCTCGCGCACGCGGCGGGCGATGAGCTGGGCGTACTGGGCGCCGAAGTCGACGACGAGGACCGGGCCGGCGGGCCCGCCCTCACGCGCTTCGGGGGCGGGACTGGTCGGGGTGGTCGTCACGCGCCCAGGATAGCGGCGCCCGCGCGCCCGTCGGCACGTGACACGACTATCACCCTTTTGTCTGTACATGGCGGGGACGCCCTCCTAACCTCGTGCGCGCCGGCCGAACCACGGCCGGACCGGTCCTCAGGATCGGGCACGCCGCCGTGCGGGGCCGTCCCGCTTCCGGTTCCGCGCAGGAACCGGAAGGACACAGATCATGACCGCTCCCGCCATTGCCACCGCCGTCACCCCGGCCCTCACCGCCCCCGCCCGCACCGGGGCCGCGGGCCTGCTCACCTTCAAGATCGTTATGGGCGTCATCGCCGTCGCCGTCTTCGCCATGGCGGTCGTCGGCGCCGTCGCCGCCTCCCCCGCGCTACTGATCGCCTCCGGCCTCATTGGCACTGCGAGCGCGTTGACCGGCGTCTACACCGGCCTCAACCTCATCGCCTGACCGCGCGCGGGCGCCTCCCCCGGAAGGGG
>ERZ773090.762-NODE-762-length-13097-cov-5.94571_pt1 | contig 13097 bp, 16 predicted proteins | sample MGYA00580579_ERZ773090 | MGnify/ENA primary metagenome ERZ773090 (study PRJEB29015, sample SAMEA2738014) | human oral metagenome | biome: human oral; feature: human-associated habitat; material: dental | place: China | collected 2132 ... | reverse complement strand
TCCTTTCGATTTTGTACGCACTTAAATTATATAGGAATTTTACATTCTTTTCTATATTCTTATAAAATTTAAATACGGTTGATTTTTTTATCAACCGTATTTATTATAGAGTTATTTTCTCATGCCCCGTATTTGACATAGAGCCATATAAAAAAGATGGAACTAAGTATAAAGACTTCTATTATTATGGTTGTAAGCATAGACATATGAATAGAGGACATAAATGCACCTATAACAAACAAATTAGAGAAGAATTGTTAGATAATGCTGTCGCTTAATCAAGTTAGTAAGCAACCCTAAATTTGCGTCTATGATACAAAAAAAATTAACATGAAGGTCGATACATCTGCTATTGAAAATGAGATAGATAATTACCAAAAAGAGCTGAGAAAAAGTCATTCTACAAAGTTTAAGCTAATTGAAGAAATAGATAATTTAGATATTGAGGATAAACACTATAAGAGAAGAAAGAATGATTTAGATGATAGACTTTATCGTATGTACGATAAAATTGAGGATTTAGAGGGTCAGTTAATAGAAGCTAAAGCAAAAAAAGAAACAATAGAAGCTGAGAAACTTACTGGCGATAATATATATAAGGTTTTGATTTATTTTGACAAACTTTATAAAGTCATGAACGATGTTGAACGCAGACAGTTAATAGAAGCACTCATTTCAGAAGTTCAAATTTATGAAGAGAAACAGGCGAATGGGCAGGCTAAAATCCATTACTTTTAAGCTACCTATCATTGATGAGGATCCAAATATAAGTTTGGACAATGATGAGCAAGTTGATTCTTGTTTAGAAGCACCGAATCAATCAAGAAGGAGCATCCTGAGGTTCCGGCATTTGAAGAATATGATGAGCTGCTTGCAGCAATTAAAAAATCCCTATAATAAGGCATGAGATGACCCTCAAAGTCAGACTTTTATCCCAGTGTTTTTCGCTGGGATTTTTTAATTGCTATAATACCTTGTGCAAAATAGTCGTATATATCAAAATCAGAGTCACGTTACCTACTATTAGGCCGAAAGTCGCAAGTATTGTCTTTGATGTACCTGGCTTAAAATCTGCGCTAATTGAATATGGCCAAAAGCATATCATTGGGAAAACGGCTATTAACACGCATACATAGGTAGGAAAGTTTGTCCAAAGAAAGCGTGTTGTCTCTAACCAGTGCCCCCATGAAGGTATCATTATTTTGCTTATAGTGAAAAGTATGCATATAAGGTGGACCATCAGAAGATAAATAGCATACTTTGTCTTGCTCAGTACTTTTTTCTTTTTCATTTTATCTAACTATCCTTGCTAATTATTCTCTCGTTCACCTGCAATATGAACTTTAAAACTAAAATTAACTATATTATTATTCGAATCAATGTCAAAATTCATAAAGTATTGATTCCAAAAGAATTCATTGTTACCTGTTCCCCACTGCACACCGTAATGTCCCAAATATTCACCTCTCGGATTGCTTGGAGTCAGCCATATTTTTTTACCAAATACTTCCTTAAACTTATTTTCATCAAGCTTCTCTAGCAAATCTATACCATCTATATTATATGAAATTCCATATTTTTTAGCAGCAGCTGTGCATTCAGAATCGAAGCAAACCTGCGTAACTACACAGTCCTTCAGTTCCTCATACCTCTTTTTATGCCCGTAAACACCTATGCAGCCAACTACTACATTCTTCTTTACAAGAAGATAAGTCGATCGTGTGACTGCAGAGTCATATGACTTAAATCCGCTTGGCACTGTTACACCGGAACCTTGGTATTTATAATAGCTTCCCGATGTCAAAAGCTCATCATACTCGGAGTAGTCCTGTTTACCATTTGATACATATATATCATACCCCTTATCCATCAAATCCGACACCTTCGTCTCAGATAACTTTATCTCCGTATTACTAATCATCAAAGCTGGCGCCTTGTCAGGTAAACCTATCAGTATGTATGCGAACATCAAAAATACAAATACCATAAGTACTGCAACAATGTATATCCATGATTTTCCCGTTCTCTTACGCGCATTGAAGTAGGCCATAATCGATGGCGTTGCAATCGCAGAAGCAATTGGAGCTGCACCGTGTCTAAACTTGCCCATTATAAATAAAGCAACCGCAAGACTGATTAGGATCATCGAGATATAAAAGATGTTCTCTTTCAAACTCAGCTTGCCGGTTCTGGTTTGCTCATTCGCAGGCGCATCGTACATAGGTACACCATTCACATCGTTTCTCTTCAAATATGAGCGCAAGCCAAGAGCTATGCCTATGAATAATAGTGCTAAGAAAACCAGCAACCCAATAAAAATTAATCTTTCCATCTAAAACCTTTTCTTTGAATAAGTTCTTATCTTTCAAATACATCCGTAGTATAACACAAATTTAAATTGTTTTCAAGGTATAGGAAAAACCCTTATTAGTATGAGTAGAAAAATATTAGGAGAGAAGGTTGCAATTATATTACTTTCTGCTCCAAGTGCGATGGGCTACTATCCTAAAATTGGTTTAAACAAAGCTGAAAATGCGTTTATTATACCTAGGGAGGAATAGAAATAATTTAGTGTTTAATATTCAATTATATAAGGCATGCTAGTTTTTCTAGGTTTGCAAAAATTAATATTATAATAAATATGGTTGATAAAAATTTACATATCCCATTTTACTGGCTAGCTTTATCTTCAGTAAGTCTATTTAAAAACGCATACCCGCTAATCTACTCCAAACCAAATGGTATCAACTGTAAATAGATAAGTATCATAAATTAAATATACTAAATGTATCCATGTATGCTCAAGGGGAAGAAATGTTTCAATTTTGATGTTTTTGATATAAAAAACTTGGCCATCATCAATTAAAGTTTTTTTGTTTTCTATTTGTATTTGAGGTAAGGTATATAATCCCCAATAAACCTTACATTGTTTACGCCCTTCTAAATATTTATTTTCGATTTTTCCTATGTATATTTTTGATTGTTTAAATAAACCATCGCTATCTGTTTCAATAGTTTTAAATATTCTCTAATGCAATTGACTCTTTCGTCAATATAAAACCTGTATTTAAGGGCTTGAATATTTCTTCTCCCTAAACATAAAAGACATCATTTTTGCTGTCTTTTTTACATATAAGTTACTTGTTATTGCTTTTTCTGTAAGACTGGAAGACCCTATAGTATCAATTATATTTTCTCCTATTTATATATGAATTTGACAATTTAATATTTTTTTGAAATTAGTAAAAATCTATTATTTTTATTAGTATGTTTTTATATTCCTAGTTACTATTATATTATGAGTATATAATAATATGAATAATACATCATACGCTTTTTATGATATAATTATAAGAAAAGAGTGATGATTGAAGAGAGAAAATGTTATTCATATATCATATCTAAAAGCTTTGCTGATTGCTATAACAAGATAAATATATTAATTTCTAAAATGATTGATAAAGAAGTAAGTAATAGTTTGATTTTTAATGATAAAGAAAAAATTTTAAAAAGAGAAAAGTTTAAACAAAGTAAACTCTAAAATAAGGAGGAGATTAAAATGGGAATAATAGCAAATTATCAATATTTAAGTGATGCGAATTTACAAGAACTTAAATCTTTTTATGCAGAAGAAGGTGATATTTTTGAGGAAGTTGAAGATTGGAATGATGAAGCTGAGATACTTCTTGATATCGATAAGATGTGGGATGCTCTTCATTTTGTACTTACAGGAGTAAGTTGCAGTGAACCTATAGAAAATAATGCTCTTAGCGAAGCAGTTGTTGGAGTATTCCCTATTGATGGTATTGAGGAATATATCAGTTATATAGAAAAATCAAGAATTAAAGATATAGTCTTTGCTCTTGACAATTTTGATATAGAAAAAGCTTTAGAAACTTTTAGTATGGAAGAATGTAAAGAAGCGGAATTATATCCAAATATCTGGGGTTATGAAGAAGAAACTGAAGAAATAAAAGAAGAAATAATGGATTATTTTCAAGATATGAAAGATTTTTATAAACAAGTGTTAGAAGAAGATGGGAATGTATTGGTTACAATTTATTAAAGAGTCATAGATAAGGTAGAGTAACGAAGAATTAAAAATATAGTTTGCTTTATTTATGTTCGATGCAAACTAACTATAATGTTTAAAAAAATAGTTTACTTTGATTAGAAGATTAAAAGTGTTGGAGGAAAACTAAAGTGAGTAAAGTTAATCACGAGTTTTTTGGAGAGATAAATACGGAAGAAGGTGTAGACGAACAATTTAGTGATGATGTTCGTGTATTATGGGAAGAAGAGTATAATGGAATTATGACGACACTATGGTATGATAGTGGTTATGAATTTAAAGTAGGAGTTCTTGATACATTTGCTGAATTTTTACGCAATAGTGAAAACTATTTTGAGAAAGCTAAAGAAGCTTTAAAATGTTATTTAAAAGAGGATGATCAGTATATTGTTTTTCATGAAGAAGAATTGGAATTAGATATATCAGATGAAATTTGTGAATTTGTAAAACAAATGAAAGTAGAATTAATTTCGCTATGGGCTGGGGAGAACTTTATTAGTGTTGATTTTATGATTAACCCAGAAGAAAGTGATCAAATTTTATGCGTGAAATTCAATGATGGTTTAGAAGTAGAAAGTATAGACTGGGAGAGTTAAAAGAACCCTGTAGAAATTAATAAAGTAGTTTTTTGTAGTTCGTAATGAGCTTGGGATGGCGGTATTTATGAAAAAATTAATAAAAGAATTTTGGAATGTATTAAAAAGTGAATATGAAAATAAACATAAAGAAAATATGTTTAAAAATTATAGTCAAACAGAACATGTTTTAAAAAACTTCAGAACATATTTAAAAGACCTTTTTTGTGAATATCCATCTAGTGTAGATGTTGTTTGTATTTTAGCTTCTGTAGAATTAGAATTAAGACATGAAAAAGACGCAATTAAATTATTAGAAGATTTTGTTTTAAAATATAATGAAGTAATTAATGATGTTGATAAAGCAAGAATTTATACTAATCTAGGATTCTATTATGAAGCTGATAAAAAACAAGATGAATATTTGTTAAAAGCCGACAAGCTTAATTCTCCCTTTATTGAAACATATAAAGGCTTAGCACTAACTAGTTTTTCAAATTATGAACGTAATAAAACAATTGAAGATTTAGATAATAGTCTAATGTATTTTGAAAAAGCGTTAAAAATAACTAAGGATTATGAAATACAATTTGGATATGCAGTATGTTTATTTGAAATGAAAGAATATCAAAAGGCAAAAGTTATTTTTGAAAAACTATTATCAGAGTATCCAGATAGAATGCGCTTGTTGTTATGTATTGCTTATTGTGAAGTATATTTAGGCAATAAGGAAGAAGCAATCTATTATTTAAAAAAAGTTGAAGTAGGGCAAGATGAGAAGTATTATTTAACTACTGATGATATTGCAGATTATCAAGTTTTTGAAGCTTATTATGTTCTAGGAGAATACGACTTATTTTTGGAAGAGTGTGAGAAAGCAATTCTTGATTATTACTTTGCAGACTGGGAACATTACTATTACACACTTTGGCTTAAAAATAAATATGAGAAATTTTACGAATGTGTAAGTAAGTATAAAAATGACATACTTAAAAATATAGAGGAAACGAAAGTTGATGATGATTTTTCTTGTGAAGAAGAGAAGCAAGATTATATTAAAAGTTACGAAGAAGATTTAGAAAAATTAATAACAATGTCTAATAAAATTCAAAATGAGAATTATAAACCTATAATTAAGTTAGAACTATATCCTGAATATGGTTGCTTCTTAGTTGATTGTATTAGGCATAATTTTTAAAGAATACTGTTGAATACAGAAATAATCTTTAAAAGAAATCATACACTTATAGATTTAAAAATTAAAAAGATAAGTGTTTTAGATATCGATAAACTTTTTTTAAAAAATAGGGTGTAATAAAAATAAATAAGTATAAACACATTAAAAATAAATAAAAAATATATAAAAAGGTAGGCTAGATATATGAAAAAAATTGATACACAATATATTAGTGAGAAAAAAGCTGATTTAGATGAAATAAAGTATATAGTTGATAATTTATTTACAGAGGATAGTGAAGAATGGCTATGTCTTTATGATACTTCAGAAAAAAATCCAAATTACGTTCAGATACACTCAGATATTGAATATTTTGAAGACGATGCATTAAACTTCTTAACTCAAGTTTTACAAATTCCATTAGATAACATAGATGAAATAGAAGGTATTTACTTAGTAGAATGTAGAAGGTATAAAGATAAAGCTAATTTTAGACATTATCGCGCCTTTTTCCTAGATGCAGATGTAGTATATTCTTATTTCGAAACATACATAAATGATGAAGAAATTAATGTTGAAGGTTGGTATGATGTAACCAAGGAGTTTTAGAAGAAAAAATTTAAAGATGAGATGGGTTATAAAAAAAGATTTTTGAAGAAATATTATCAATATGTATCTATAATGGTAGGATTACTTTATTCATTAGTAGCAGTCTTTAACTTTGTGGATAAATATAGTTAGGTCATAGAATATCTTTAAAAGGTTTGTTTTGAACACTTTGTAGAAACAGGATATAAAACTTTGATACTATTATGGGAATCGGATTGATTTTGTTTTCCCCTATCTTTAATCTAATAGAAAGTAAAGGAGAAAAAATAATGGATTGTATATTAAAAAAGGAAGATTTTATTTTTACCAAAACCCCATATTCGTCTTTTTATGAATGCGATATAGATGGATTTAAACTTAATATTGACGAAGAAGATTTTACAAAAGAAGAATTAGTTTTTTCAAGTAGGTTACTTGATTTATATTCTGAAAATTTAACTAAAATAATAGATGCCTGTGTGAAATCGGAAACTTTTAAATATTGTTATCCTGATGAAGATGTTCATAGTATTGAGGAAAAGTTAGGTAAACCGATAATTAGAAGAATAGGGGAACGAAGCATTTTAACTTATACAGAACATGAGCTTGACGCAGACCATATTTTAGATATTGAAATTGAAGGTTTGTATGATGAAATATTAGAGATTTCTATAGATGGTTAAACAGTAAATTATTAAGTTTTCAAAAAATAGGGAATATTAAACTTGATTATAGTGATTGGAATGATATTTATATATTAGGACATTAGATAAGAATTGTTAAATGGGAGTAAGCTTGACAAAGCTTACTCCCATATTGTATGTTGAGCTCGTACACTATAATAGAATGGAGGACCGTCTGCTGTGAAGTTGGCTTCGATGCTATATCTTTGCCATAGAGTGTAGTCAGCTGTTTGTAGTTTGAGTTGGAAATCTGTATCATGCTTTATTTCTTTATAATCTACAGGGGTCAGAGAAAAAATATCCGTTAATTTTTTTGTATTAAAATCATGGATAGTTAGTTGAGATAATTCTGTATGATTAAATTTAACAGTAGATAGAACCCTGCTATCTGCCGGAATTTTATAATATGTTATGACGCAATCCTTAAGTTTATCAACATCTTTCCATGTAGGGGTAATGCTCATAAAACCATAGGATTTACCATCACGAACTATCTCTACAAGCTCCCCGTAGTAAAAGTGATCATTACGTTTATTTATAATTTCACTCTCAGGTGTTTTTTTAGTAAAGTTGAAGCCAGCTGCTAAAAGCTCTGAGGCCTTTGTTTTACCGATAATCACATTAGTTTTATCTAATTGGATTTCGATAGGTTTTTCAGGAAATCCTGTCATTGATATGCAGAGAGTAAAGGCAAACGAGGTGAAAAAGATTGAACCGATTACAGCGTTTGACGAAGAATATCGGTAGACTGGTTTCTTTATATTTAGTAACAGCAGAATAAGTCTAGTAGCGTGGGTAAATATTATGACTGCAAAAACAATAGCAAATTCTGCTTTTAAACATGTATATAATGCTACTAGAAAGTTGTGAGTTTTGTAATACATGATAATTAAAACAAATATATTAGCTAGAAAGAAATTAAGGATAAATAAAGTAGCTTCTTTTAATGCAGTGGAGTCTGTAATATCATCTAATTTAGCAATAGAAAATCTACCCCTAAATCCTTGCCCAAATTTATATATCCATTGAGGAACATCATTTCTCTCTAATACAGCTACTATAAGTCTAAAATAGATGTAAATTGTAAGTAAGAATAATAGTAATACAATAAAGTAAAAAGATAAGGTTGTTATAAAAAATCCCATAGGTATTTCTCTTTTCTAAATAAAATTAATTTACCATTATTATATCATTATATAAGGTTCCAAGACAAAAAATTTAGTAAAAAAGTGATAAATAATCTAATTGTTTAAAGCTTTATATTTATGTTGATATTTACAAAAATTCAAAATTTTATAATTTAGTTATAATTGTTAAAAATTATTTGTAAAAGATACATATAGCTTTTAAGTGATGATTGAAAAAAGGAGGGGAATTGGTATAATAGTGTATATAAGATGTTTTTTAGTTGATTAGATAATTTAGTTTGTCGAATTATAAAATATAGTTTTTAAAAAACGAAGAAATACTAGAGATGAATGTGGTTATTAAGAAAATACGAGTTTAGTTAGAAACAAGAAACGAAGTATAATTTAATAAATATATTTAATGAGGGAAATTTAGATTATGAGAGATTATATTGATAAAAGAGAAAAATTAGCAAAATTAATATTACGAAGTTCAATAGTGCTAGATATATTTATTTATGCAGGCTTTTTCTTCGGTTTTGTATTTGGTATTGCTGGAGCAGAAATTGGATTTTGGTTGTTAGGATTTGTTTTTAGATATGGTGTGCATATAGGAATAAGTAGTGTTGTATTAAAAATAGTTGTTATAATTTTATCCTATAAGAAAGATACATATAAAAAGAGGGAATTACTTTCGGTTGCTTCATCTTCAATGGTTCTGTTGTTTATTATAGGTGCAATAGTGTGGGGAATTTACTATATTGGCAAGATTATGACTGCTGTGGGATAGGCAAACTAAGAGAGTATAGTATAGAAATATAGAAAAAGTATAAATCTAAAATATTATACATACAGTATTACTGAAATAAATAGTAAAATCATCTTTTCTTAATAAGATAATAGCACATAAGGCTCAAAAAAAGAAAAGATGATTTTTATAAATTAGTAAAAGATAATTTTAACGATGCTATGAGAATTTTATAAAATAAATTTAAATCAAATTTTCTGTGAATTAAAAATAAATTTAATTGTTTTACTATAGGATATATTTTAGTGTTAATTTTGCGGAATAGTTCCTAATTTTAACGGATTTACTCTTCTTTTTCAAATTTCGTTTCGAATAAATTGTTACACTACAGTTTTTCGCCGAAAATATAAAGATTATATTAGAAATATATTGAAAAAAAATCCTTGTTATGATATAATTACTAAAAAGATCAGAACAAGGATATAAAATAAATAAAAAAGATTTTTTGAGTTGTGTTATTGAGTAAGAAGGTGTTTTTCATATGAAAGAATATATATTGAAAAATAAAAGGTTTATAATTTTAATGAGTATAGGTACGTTGATTACAACGTTTCTGATATTACTAGTTCCGATAATAATTACTTCTATAAAATTTGGAGATGGTGAGATTTTTGATTGTAAATTAGTTATAATTATCTCTATTGTTATGCTAGTTTCGTTGTTTTTCCAATATATAATAATTTTTTTTAGAGAAAAAATAGCAATAGATATGAATATTAAAAATTCATTAGACTTATACGATAGAATGTTTAAATTAAAATATAATAAGTTGATAAAATTAGGTCCTAGTTATTTAGTTGATAGAATTAGCGCAGTAGTAAGCTCGTTGTATTTATTTTTATGCACGACATTAACGTCAATAATAACTAATATAATTATATCAATTTCGTGTGTTTTTATAGTAATATATTATAATTTCTTTTTAGGGGCATTATTATTTCTTATTATTCCTTTTAATTATTTTGGATATAGAGAATTAAATAAATCTCTACAAAAGAAAAGTATGGATATGCAAAAAACTTCTTCTTTAGGTTATCAAAATATATTGGCATTAATGGCTAATTCAGATTTTATGAAGCAATATAGTTCATATCCGTTTACTAATAATTATATTAAGGGGGAGTTATTTTCTATTTTCAAAAGCATAAAAGATGTTAATGTATTTGCACAGAGCATGTCTACCATTTTAAAATTTATTAATATATATGTTCAAAATATAGTGATTTTTCTTATTAGCTATGATGTGATAAAAAATAAATTAGGTATTACTCCTGTTGTAGTTATTAGTGTGATTTTACCAATTTTTTTTAATTCAGTAAATGAAATAACGAGATTAAACATCAGTTCACATGAATTTAAAAGTGGAATAAACTTTATAAATGAAGAGTTATCTCAGGAGAATTTTGAAAAAAATGGTTCTAATGTGTTGGGCTGCATAAATGATATTAAGATAGTAAAGACAAATATAGAACAAAATAATATTAAATTTAAAATTGAAGGTGATTTTCATTTTAAAAAAGGAGATATTATCTATGTTTCTGGAGTAAGTGGTTCAGGGAAAAGTACATTATTAAAATCTATTGCTTCATTTTATGAAAATGACTATATATTATATGAAAACTTTTATTTAAATGAATTACAGTTAGAAGAATTAAGGAAAAAGGTAGTTTATGTTGCACAAGAAAGTGTAATATTGCCCATTTCCCTAGAAAGAAACTTGCAGCTTGGTTGTTTTGAGGAATATAATGGAGACTTAAGAGTTGAGGGAATAGATAAAGAAAGATTAACTGAAAAAATTTATGAAGGAGGAAGAAATTTATCAGGAGGAGAAAAACAAAGAGTAGCTATAGCTAGGGCATTGTATACAGACCCCGATGTATTACTTTTAGATGAGGTTACTAGTAATATTGATGACGAAAGTACAAAATTAATTTACAGAGATGTACTTTCGTTATCAAAAAATAAAATAATTTTTATTACATCGCATGATGAGAGTATCAGAAAGATGTGTAATAAAGAAATAGTTGTGAGAAAAAAGATAGGAGGTGAATAGTATGAGTGAGAACGTAAAGGAATTACCTAAAGAAGTTTTAGAAGAAATGTTAGCTTGCGCTTGTGCCTGCGGATCTACTGTAGGATCTGGTGGTGGTTCAAAAGTAGAAAGTTAAAAAATTTAGTAATTAGTAATATATTATTTGGAGGTGAATAGTATGAGTGAGAATGTAAAAGAATTACCTGAAGAAATTTTGGAAGAAATGTCGGCTTGTGCTTGTGGTTGTGGATCTAAAGTGGGACACGGAAGTGGAGCAGCAGAGAAAGAATAAGTTTAAGATAAGGAGATAAAAATATTATTTTTATTCTCCTTATTTTAGAAAAAATGAGTGGTAATATTATGGAATTAGCTAGAGAAGTGATGCTTATTAAATATGATAATAAATATTTAGCTTATAATTATTTTTCAAATAGAGCTGTGTTGATTAATGAATATACATATAAGCAAATTGATAAAATAAAGAAAAATGATTATGAATGTACAGGTTTTTTAAGAAAATTAACAGAAGTTGAGGTTAAAGCATTAATTAAAAATGGAATTATTTATGAAAATATGGATGAATATAAGAGAATGGATTATGCCTTAAAATTGAAAAATAGGAAGCCGAAGGTAGAAATTTCAGTGGCATATTTTCATATAACACAAAGATGCAATTTAAGATGTTCATATTGTTATAATAAATGTAATTTAAATAAACCTGATAAATTGTCAACAAAACAAATTTTTGAAATTATAGATAAACTATATCAAAAAGGAGTTAAAATGATTGTTCTTACAGGAGGAGAAGCTACTGTCAGAAGAGATATATTTGAGATTGTTAAATATTGCAAAAATTTAGGATTAAGAGTAAATTTGTTAACTAATGGTACAAATTTATTGCGAAAAATAGAATTGTTTGAGTATATAGATTTTTCTATTATCAGTTTAGATACTATTAATAAAAAAAATAATCAAAGATATGGTTTAGATATTGATAATTTAATTAGTGCATTGAAAATAGTTTCTAAAAAATATAAAAATAAAATTGCAGTAAGATCAGTAGTGTCAAAATTTAATATAAGCGATATAGAGGAAACAAGAAGATTAATAGAAGAAGAGCTTGAGCTGTCATTTATTACAGCGATTTATATACCAAATAATCTATCAGAAGTAAAATATATGATAAATTATAAAGATATTGAACCTGATTGTGATAGCCAAAATTTTGGAGGAAATATTTGTGGGGCGACATATAAAATTATTGCAATAGACTCTAACGGGGACTTGTACCCATGCCAATGTTTAATTAAATCAAAATATCATGTAGGAAATATTTTAAATGAAGATTGGTTTGAAAAATTAGAAGAGCATGATATAACTAATGATTTTAAACGAAGAACAGTTTTAAATATTGAAAAATGTAAAGAGTGTGAATTTAAATATCTTTGTGGTGGAGGATGTAGAGCTATTTCTGATAACTTATATAATAACTTAGATTCTTATATAGAATGTATATGTCCGTTTCAAAAAGATATAGCTATAAATAAGCTTATTTCATTGGTGAAAAGGTATGGATGAGTTTATAAAAAAATTTATAGAAAGATGCGAACAAAAAGAAGTTGGTGTTGAAGAAAATATTTCTTTAAGTGTTCATAAGCAAAATATTGCATATTTTTCAAGTTTAAATTATGATTCAAAAATAAATATATTTGATATACTTTCATTAAAAGTAAAATATATTGGTGAAGAAATAATAGTTATAGATAATAAGTCTGATATTAGAGGTTTAACTAAAGGGAGCAGAATATTGAAAATTAATGGAGTACCTCCTCTATCGGTATTTGGTAAAATTGAAATAGTTAATATAGAATTTAGACAAAAAATAAATAAAGGGGTGTATATACCTAAATCACTAATGGTAAATGTTCCTATTTTGTATTGTGAGAATAAGGATTATGAAATAAACTCTAACAACGATAGCTTGTATGTGAAAATATATAGTTTTAAAAAAGATCAATTCAGAGAAAAAATTTTT
>ERZ773090.757-NODE-757-length-13198-cov-9.5304_pt1 | contig 13198 bp, 15 predicted proteins | sample MGYA00580579_ERZ773090 | MGnify/ENA primary metagenome ERZ773090 (study PRJEB29015, sample SAMEA2738014) | human oral metagenome | biome: human oral; feature: human-associated habitat; material: dental | place: China | collected 2132 ... | reverse complement strand
TGGCTTCCTGCATCAAGAACAACACCCTTATCCATAACTATAATTTGGTCTGAATTTCTAATTGTATTTAAGTGATGAGCAATTGTAATGATGGTTTTATCCTTGCTTAAATCGTCAATTGCTTCGCCGATAAGTCTTTCATTTTCACTATCAACAGCTGCCATTGCTTCATCTAATATTAAAATCGGTGCATTTTTAAGTATCATTCTTGCTATAGAGATTCTTTGTTTTTCTCCACCGGATAACTTAACTCCCATTTCACCTACTCGTGTTTCATATCCATTTGGCAATGCTGAAATAAAATCATGGCATCTTGCTTTTTTAGCAGCTTCTATGACTTCTTCTTTTGTTGCATTTAGTTTTCCAATTGCTATATTTTCAAAAATACTTAAATCAAAAAGGATAACTTCTTGTTGCACACTACCAATCAGCATTGAGATATTTTCTTGACTATATTCTTTTATATCTTTTCCATTTATCAGTATTTGTCCTTCATCTGCATCCCAAAATCCCATAAGCAAATTAGATACCGTACTCTTTCCACAACCGCTTGCTCCTACAAAGGCATTCAAGCTATTTTTCTTAAAAGTTAAATTGATATTTTTTAGCTGAAAGCTATCTTTTCCGTATGCAAAATTCACATCTTTAAATTCTATATTTCCAAATTCTAAACCTTGTTCTATCTTTTTTTTTGGAAGCGAAACGGTTAAAACTTTTTCAATTGACTTTAAAGCCTCCTTAAATACAATAGAAAAATGTTGTAGAGTGGCTGTCTTGCTTATGGATGCTGTAAACGCAGAGGATAGAATAATTGCGAGTATAAATTTAGGTGTTGTAATATTTCCATAGTAAAGAAATATACTTCCCAAAATCATGACAATAACTACTCCAATTTCCATAAATATGTCAATGAGTCCCATTGGAATTGTAATTGCTCCCATGCTCTTTTTAACCCAGTAAATATATTCTCTTGCCGTTTTTAATGTTCTTTCGCTAATCTCCTCTTCTTTAGCAAAAGCCTTAATAACAGAAATATTTTTTACATATTCCATTAACTCTTCTCTCATCTTGTTTTCATGGTTAAAGTAAATAGCAAAGTTTTTATCCATTGTTTTCTGTGAAAGAACTTTTACCAAATACATGAGTGGAACTCCGGCAATCATTCCAAGAGCAAGACGCCAGTCTACAAAAATCATAGCTATGAAAATGATGGTAGGCAGAAGCGTAACTGCCATTATTTCAGGAAGACCATGAGCAAGGTATACTTCCACTTGCTCTACATCATGCTGAACAATGTTCGTAAGCTCCCCTGTATTATGTTCTTTGAAAAATCCTAAACTTAGGTTTTTCAGATGACCGATAATATCTAACCTAAGTTCTGTCAATTTCTCGTATGCTTTCTCATGAGCAACCTTTGTTGCAAAATAATAAAACACTCCTTTTAATACAAACGATATAAAGATTCCCAAGAATATATACTTTAAATTACCTTCGTTAATATTGTTTGTGATTAAAGAACTAATCAAATATACAAGTAAGATTTGTGGTATCAAATCAAATACTATTTTTAAAGCAAGAAGTGAATTGGATAAACCATTTTTTCCAATCACTTTTTTCCTTAATTCTTTTTCTGGCATGAACAACTCTCCTTTCAAAATTGAATAATATTGAATTTTAATTCAGTATTAAGGTTTAAAGTAAGACTTTGCTGATTACGCAAAGTCTATTTTTTAGTGCTGATTATAGGGATTCCACTCCCTTGTAATAACACCTTGCAATAAGTTTTAGCATATCTTTTGCCCACTTTTCACTTTGATAGTGCCTTGCTATTTCAAGAAGCCCCTCTGTAAAGTTACTGGCTAAAATATGGGCAAGCATTGGATCATATTCCTGTTTCGATTGTCTTTTTAAACTTACTTCAATATGAACCTGCATTTGCGATATGAGTTTTTGTTTTGCTTCTGTATGCTTTGTACCTGAACTTTTATCCATTAAAATAATTAACTTCTTACGCTCTTTTAAAAGTTCATGAATATAATTTTCTCCAACTTCATCAAACCTTTCAGAAGCAGAACCTTTTTCCAAAGATTCTTCCTCATTAAAAGCTGACTCGAAGTTTATATAAACAGAACTTACTACTGCATCAAACAAAACTTCCTTATTTTTGAAATAGGTATAAATGAGTGCCACAGGAATATCTGCTTCTTTTGCAATTTCTGTTAATTTGGCACCTCTATAATCCTTTTTATAAAATACTTTTTCTGCTGCTTCGAGTATTCTATTTCTAACTTCTTCTTTTAATACTTGTGCCATAGCACACCTCTTTCTATTCCAATACTGAATTTATATTTAATAATAAATCAAAATTCAATATTTGTCAAGTTACATGTGGAAATTATGGCGTTCTTATGGTATAATTTAATAACAAATTCAAAACTTGCTTAATGCTTGCTATCTAATTCATTCTTATGTAGCAAGCACAGTAAGTGTACGGACACTTACGAAAAAATTAATGGAGCAGACCTTTACGGAATGCTCCATTTTTTTATATGATATAGTAAAATGAATATATAACTGACTTTAATTTATCATCATTGCCAACTATCTACCCACTCTTTTACTTCATTTTCTGAAAAGTTTGTTCCAAATCTTTTAATAGGTTTCCATGTCACATTAGACTTACAAACAGAATGCATTCTCTTTTCAACTCCACTTGGTTCACTACTGTATGATGTGCATACTGGAATGAGTGTTTTGCCTGTAAAGTCATATGATTCAAGGAAAGTACTAATAATACGCGGCGCATCTGAATCCCAAAGTGGAGTAGCAACAACGATTGTATCATACTGGCTGATATCTAGTTTTTTCCCTTCAATTTCAGGTCTTGCATTATCATCATTTTGTTCTTTTGTTGCCCTACTATTACTGTTGTTGTAATTCAAATCCTCATCAGTATACGGAATCTTCGGAGTAATTTCATATAGATCTGCTCCCGTTTCTGAAGCAATGAGCTTTGCTACACCTTTTGTGTTTCCTGTACAGGAAAAATATGCTACAAGAATTTTTTTACTATCCTTGCTATCACTTTCTTGTTTTTGTGTTACTGATAAGTTGACATCTGCACTCTTTTGGTTTTTATTTCCACATCCATATAGCACAAGTGAAAAAAACACTAAAATCATCGTAAATATAAATAATTTTTTACCTCTTTTCATGCTTTATCCCTCCATATTTTTTTTAATACTATATTCCTAGAATGCACTTATACTATACAAGTTTTCCATTTATCATCCAAGCTTCTATTGTTGCCCCTTTTGCAGAGGCTTGAAGCTCTTTAACAGTTTTTCCAAATCCACTGCCACCGCTTGTTGCAAATAACTTTATTTTCTTGCCTGAAAAATCATCACTTTCCAAAAAAGTATTTATAATTGTTGGTGCTACATACCACCAAATTGGAAATCCAATATATATCTCATCATATTTTGAGATATCAATTTTTTCTCCGTTCATTTTTGGTCTAAAAGATTTATCGCTCATTTCAACTGATGAACGTGATTTTTTATCCATCCAATTCAAGTCGGTTGCTGTATATAGTGTTTCCGGAGTAATTTCAAATAAATCTCCACCAACTTCTGTAGCAACCTTTTTTGCCATATTCTTTGTTGTTCCAGTCGCACTGAAATATGCTACTAATTTCATAGTTTTCCCTCCATTTTCTGGTCTTATTACAGACTGATATTTGAGATAAGTTTAGGATTAGTGATAATTAATCAACTATTTCTGTCCCAGGTTTTCCGCTTTAGCCTTTAAGTTTCCCTCCATATACAGGGAAAAATCCAAATTCGCCATAGCTTTCAATTCTTTCCATATTTTTTAGTGTTTTCATATCTTCATCACTAATCACAAAGTCTATTGCCATATTTTCTTTTTGATGATCTGGATTAGCAGTTTTTGGTAAAACAATCATACCAAGTTGCCAATCATAACGAATACAAAGTTGAGGAATGCTTACACCATATTTTTTTGCAATTTTAGCAATTTTTTCGTTTTTAAGTACAAGACCATGGGCAACAGGAGAATATGCCTCCATTTCAATGCCTACTGATTTGCAGTAATCAATAAGTTCAAATGGTGTATTTGAGATGTGTGAAAGGACCTGATTTACCATTGGTTTAACTTCACAAGTAGCCAAGATATTTTCAATGTCTACTTTAAGAAAATTAGATAGTCCGATGGCTTTTACCTTGCCCGCTTTATAAGCATCCTCAAGAGCTTTCCATACTTGTATATTTTCTTCAAAGTATCTATTTTCAGATTGATTTACTTCAACCCAAGGCTGTGGGCTGTGAATAATCATCATGTCAATGTAATCAAGCCCCATTGCTCTTAAACTTTCATCAATAGATTCCATTGCTGATTCATAAGATTTATTCTCTGCAGCAATTTTTGATGTTACAAATAGTTCTTCCCTAAGTACTCCACAATTTCTGACACCGGCACCAACGCCAGCTTCGTTATCATATGCTTGTGCAGTATCAATATGACGGTAACCCATAGCAATTGCAGATTTAACTGCGGCTTCTGTTTCTTTTTCTGGAATCATCCATACACCAAGACCAAGTTTTGGAACTTTCACACCGTTTTCTAATTTAATCATTTCATTTGTAATCATATATTTAATCCTCCATTTATTTTAAGTTCAGCACACCATATTCTTCATCAGATACTGGTTCTAACCATTCATTGAATCCATTTTCTCCAGATACTTTGAGATTAACTAGCACCACAAGTAACCATTAGTTTATTTTTTTCTCTTCTACAAAATTAATTTTCTATGTGTATATTTGACTTGATGATGTGATGATAAGCTAAAGGATAAACATCACCCTAAAAGATTCTGCACACAACATCAATTCATGTTGTGTGCAGGTACAACCTAATCACCTTTTTTTTATTATTGTTGCTGGTACTCCGGCCACTACTGTGTTATCAGGAACATCTTTGGAGACAACTGCTCCTGCTGCTACAACTGCATTTTTACCAACCGTTACACCTGGTAGGATAGTTGCTCCAGAGCCAATCCAAGCATTCTCTTTTATGTGAATTGGCTTTAATTCTAAATTCCAAGTATTTTCTCGACGAGCCTTGGCATCTAAAGGGTGATTAACAGTTAATAGTCTGGCTCCTGGTCCAATTAAAACGTTATCCTCAATACGGATACCACCTAAATCATTAAAAATACAAGCAATATTAATAAGGACATTTTCTCCGATTTGTATATTAATTCCTGAATCACAATACCATGGCAAGCGAATAATTGTTGACTCAGGAATTTTTCGTCCAGTGATCTTAGCTATTTTCTGACGAACTTCATCTGGTCCAAAATCACCATTATTAAGTTGATAAATTAAGTGCTGATTTTCGTCTAATTTTTTTCTTTGCTCAGAATTTTCAGGCTTTGTTATCCACATCTAAATCTAAACCTCCTTTTATACATCTTGGTCTGTTGGACGAACAATGATTTCATTGATTCCTACACTGTCAGGTTGCTCAATCGCAAAAGTAATCGCTTCTGCAATAGCTTGCGGTGAAATAGCTACTGCATCGTAGAACGATTGCAGGACTTCCTTAACATCGGATGTTACGGTTGTCAGCAATTCAGTCGCAATAGCTCCTGGTGAAATCGTGGTTGCTCGAATATGGGTCTTATCTGTTGCAAGTTCCAATCTCAGGGTTTCCATGACTGCACGTACTGCGTATTTGGTGGCAGAATAAACAGCACCACCATAGTTAACCTGATGCCCCGCAATAGAGGAAACTGTAATAATATGTCCTGATTTTGCTTCATAAAAATCAGGCAGAACAGCCCCGATTCCATAGAGTGTCCCTTTTAAGTTCACATCAATCATTTGTTCCCACTCGCCTATCCGTAACTCTTTCATAGGAGACTGGGGCATTAAACCTGCATTGTTGACTAAGACATCAAGGCCACCGAACTCTGTTTTTGAAAGACGCACCAAGGCCTCGACTTCACTTTGTTTCGTGACATCACATACTTGATACACCACCTGACCACCAAAGGATTTGATTTCATCGGCTAATTTTTGCAAACGGTCTTGGTGACGTGCACCGAGCACCACCTTTGCTCCTTTTTGGGCCAATAACTTGGCGGTCGCCTCTCCAATTCCTGATGAGGCTCCTGTAATTACAACAACTTTATTTTTTATAGACATTCTATTGTCTCCTTTCTATTTTTTGTTAAAAGCCATTACTCCAACTAAATGATGAGGTTGATAGGGTTCTTCCAGATACCGGATTTCTTCTTCTGTCAACGTGACACCAACAGCTTTCTAATTTAATCATTTCATTTGTAATCATATATTTAATCCTACATTTATTTTAAGTTCAGCACACCATATTGTTCCTCAGATACTGGTTCTAACCATTCATTGAATGCATTTTCTCCCGGAACTTCAATTGCAAGATGAGAAAACCAGCTATCCGGCGCTGCACCATGCCAGTGCTTAACACCAACAGGAATATTGATACAGTCTCCAGGATTCATTTCTATAATATCCTTACCCCATTCTTGGTAATATCCTCTTCCTGCAACACAAATGAGTATTTGGCCACCACCCTTATCTGCATGATGGATATGCCAATTGTTTCTGCAACCAGGCTCAAATGTTACATTAAAAACTCCAACCTGCTTCATAGAAATAGGTGCAAGATAGCTTTGACCAACAAAGTATTTTGCAAATGCATCATTAGGCTTTCCCAATGGAAATATCATAGACGCTTGATGTTGTGCCTTTGCATCATTTTTATCCACAGTTTCTTTCCATACATCTTTAGCAAGATTAAACACCGCCCATCCTTTTGGCCAGCCAACATAAAATGCTACATGTGTAATAATTGCCACCATCTCTTTTTTTGTAACACCATTTTTTTTTGCATTCTGTAAGTGATAAATTAAAGATGAATCTGTAATACCAGACGACATTAATGCTACAATAGTAATTATGCTTCTAGTCTTTAAATTAATATCTTCATTATTCCAATTCTCTCCAAACAAAACATTTAAAATGAGCAAATTCAGGTGCAAATTCTCCAAGTTGATCTCTTCCTGCTGTTTGTACTATTTTTTCTGACATTTTTTTCCTCCTTTACTTTCCTTTAAAGATTCAGCTATTTTTTTTAGCATAGAAGCAACCTGTTTTTCGTTAGCATCAAGCGTGTCATAAACTTTGGATTCTATTTCATATAATTCGGAAAGGATATCTTCAGCATATGCCTTTCCTAGATTTGTCAGGACTATATTCATTTCACGCTTTTTTCCTTTAATCGGAATCAAGTCAATATATCCATTTCTTTCTATTTCTTTTACTACAGTATTAACCGTAGTTCGTGGTAGCTCCCAGTCCTTACAAATTTCAATTTGAGTGTGAGCATTTCCATCATTTAAGGCATACAGCACCCATAACAAGGTAGTAGAGATGCTACTTTGTTTTGCAAAATCATCATAAAATGAATCTACATGGTACATAGCTTTTCCGAAATTATAAAAAAATTGCTTTGAATTCATATATTCTCCTCTTAAAATCCTAATTCGTATTTTATTATAATACGAAACAGGATTTTAGTCAATACTTTTTTACAAAAAAAGACACCTCACCAATTTTAGTGAAGTGCCTGTTTTGAATTTTATTTATTTAATTCTATCTGGCTGCCATCAAGGAACGTGAATTCAACCTTTCCATCATAATGAACTGTAAGGTAGTCTACCATAGTTAAGAAATCAACTGTAAATGACTTTTGCAGCAGTGCATCACCTTTATATTTCTCATTACTAAGTATTGCTGCAACTGTTCTTGCTGACCATTTCTTCTTCCCACCTGGTGTTAATATTCCCTCGCTAGTCAGTTCCTTTGCGATGCCAAAAGGTGAATAGCTTTGAAGGAAAAGTCTAACAATTTTTTCTTAAATTCAATATCATATTTATTAATCATAAAAACCTCCATAAAATATTTTATCTTATTAGACTCTTGTGTTACAATTCTATTATACCACTACACGCAACACAAATTGACACACTTAAAATAAAAAAATCTAGCCTTCCGATTAGCTAGAACAACGATTATTTTTATTCTATTTTTGATTTTTCTTAAAGCCTTTATTTTAAGCACTTTGAGTAGTATAAAGTGTAGGTTTGTGTATCCAATCCTTTATCTTCTTCTCTCCTCCACACGATACAGTACCTTTCCTTCTACATCAAATCAAAATTTCTAGGTGGGTGCAAGTGGGTGCATTTTTTCTTGTTATCCATTCCCTAGTGTCAACTCTCATCTATGGATATGTTCCCACTCAACCATATTTTTTCTCAAATAACAAGGCTTACTCTAAGCTACCGATACTTTTTAACGATAGCCTATGAATAAGCCATTATTTTCTACACCTTATTTACTTACTGGGTGCAACTTTTGACATCAATCCCACACACTCAATATGGCTAGTTTGTGGGAACATATCCACAGCTTGTAGTTCCTTTAAAACATATCCCTTCTCAGAAAATAATTTTACATCTCTTGCAAATGTAGATGGATTACAAGAAATATAAACAACTTCTTTTAAATTAAGTTCAGCAACTGTATCTATAATAGAAGCCTCTAACCCTTTTCTTGGAGGATCAAATATAATAGTATCTATCTTTTGATTATTATTTATAAGTTTAATAATTTCTTTTTCAACAGCCCCATTTATAAATTCAATATTTTTTATTCCATTTTCTTTGGCAGTTTTTTCTCCATCTTCACTAGCAGATTTTACAATTTCAATAGCATAGACTTTCTTAGCTTTCTTTGCCATTATCATTCCAATAGTCCCAGTACCTGAATAAGCATCTACTATATATTTATTGTCTATATCATCAAAGAAACTTATTGCTATATCATATAATCTTTTAGCTTGTTTTACATTTATTTGGAAGAATGAAGTAGGTGATATATGAAATTCTATTCCATTTATATTTTCTTTAATAGATTTTTCTCCATAGATAAAAACATTCTTTTCACCAATGACAGTATTTGTCTTTTTAGAATTTAAAGAAATGTAAATAGATTTTATTTCTTCTATATTTTCTCTCAATTTAAACAATAATTTCTTAATATTTTCAGTAATTTTATTAGAATTTATAATAAGAACAACCATAGCTTCATTATTAGAATTTGTTCTTATCATTATATTTCTTAAAATTCCTTTATGAGTATTTTCATCATAGACAGAAATTTTATTTTTATTTAAAATTTCTTTTAATTCTTTTATAATTTTATTTCCTAATTTAGAGTTCAAAATATTTTCATCAACTTCAAAAACTTCATGACTTTTTCTTTTAAAGAAACCTGTAATAATCTTGTTAGCATACACAGAAAAAGGTTCTATAATTTTATTTCTATAATTATATATATCTTCACTTGCTAGGACATCAGAGATTTCAATATCAGAAAGCCCTGCAATTTTTCTTATAACTTCTTCAACCATAAGTCTTTTATATTTTAATTGGCTTTCATATTTAAGCATAGCAAAATCACAGCCATAGAAATCTTCAAAAGTAAATTTATGGCTATCTATTCTTTCAGGTGAAGCCTTAATAATATTTTTAATTAAGCCTCGAGCATAAGTTTTTTTTACAGAAATAATTTCAATTTCAAGTTCATCTTCTGGAACGGACATAGGAACAAAAACAGCAAAACCATCATAATATCCTAGTCCTTCCCCACCAAAGACAATCTTATCTATTTTTATTTTTATAATATCAGATACTTTTAACATTTTATTCCTCAATTTCAAAGTAAATGACCTCGTCACTTACTTTCATTCCCCTAGCTTCCATATCTTTTCTTATCTTGTCTAAATCTAATTTAGCATCATAAAACATTATTTTCTTATCTAATTCTTTTTCTAATTCTTCTAAATTTTCATTAGCTATTTTTAATTCTTTTTCAAGGCTTGTTACTTCTCTTAGAGTTTTTACATTAAAAAGCCAAATTCCAAGAATACAAAAAGCAAAAACAATAGTAATATACCTCATATTAATCAAATATCCTTTCTAAAATTCTAAGTTTTGATGAGTGAGCTCTATTATTATTTTTTAGTTCATCATCTATTGGTATTATAGGCTTTTTTGTGATGATTTCAAATTTTTTAACTCCACCACATACACAGATAGGAATGTCCTTTGGACACTTACAAGCAGTTGCTAAATCTTTAAATTTATTTTTTACTATTCTATCTTCTAATGAATGGAAAGTTATAATGGCTAGTCTTCCTCCAACTTTTAAAAGTTCAACTGCCTTAGACATAGCATTTTCTAAAACTTCTAGTTCTCTATTTACCTCTATTCTAATAGCTTGAAAAGTTTTTTTAGCTGGGTGCTTTGAAGCTCTTTCTGGATAAGCTCTTTTGATTAAAGTAATTAAATCAGAAGTTTTTTCTATTGGAGAAGATTTTCTTTCCTCAACTATAAGTTTTGCAATTTTTCTAGCATGTCTTTCTTCTCCATATTCAAAAATTATCTTTGATAGTTGCTCCTCTGAATAAGTATTTACAACATCATAAGCAGAAATTTTTTGATCTGTGTTCATTCTCATATCTAATTTGACATCATATCTATATGAAAAGCCTCTATCTGGGTCATCAAGTTGTTTAGAAGATACACCTATATCCATCAAAATTCCATCAACTTTATCAGCTCCTGCCATATAGGCAATGGTATCAATATTTTCAAAATTTCCCTTAAATACTTTCCATTTTGAACCAAATTTTTCTAACCTCTTTTTAGAATATTCTATTGCATTAGTATCTTGGTCAATAGATATAAGAAGACCTTTATCAGATAATCTTTCTAAAATTCCTTCTGAATGACTTCCTCCACCAAGAGTACAATCTATATAGACACCATCAGGATTTTTAACTAAATTATCTAAGGTTTCATAATATAAGACAGGGATATGATAATCATTTCCAATTTTTTCCATAAACTCTCCATAAATTTTTATATTAAAATGGCTGTTGCAACAGCCCCACAGTATTATTAAAAAATAACTATAATAAATCTTATTAAAATTCTTTCAACTGCTTCTAAACAAAGTAAAAAAAGCAATGGTGAAAAATCAATAGGTAAATTTATATATTTATTTAAAAAATCTTTAAATGGCTTTAACATAGGTTCAGTTAAATTGTAAATAAGTTCAGTAAAATTATTATTCATTGGAATCCAAGATAAAAGAACTCTAATTAATATTAAAATATCAACAAGCCAAAATAATTTTTGTATTATAGTTATAAGTGAATATGCTAAAAGTGACATAAAAATTCCTCTTTCATTGTTCAGTAAAATAGTGTTTTGCTTTAAAAGTATATTCCCAACCTGACCATATTGTCAAAATAACAGGTATCAACATCAAAACTTCTGCTACAGTAAAGAAATAATCAGATATATAAAAACCAATAGGTCCTATTGCCAAAGCAACTATAACAACAAGCATTTGGCTTGTTGTTTTGTATTTTCCCAAATTTCCAGCTGCAATAATTTCACCTTTTGCTGCTGCAAGTATTCTTATTCCACTGATTAAAAATTCACGAGCTAAGACAATAATAGACATCCAACCTGGGATATACTCTAATTGTACAAATATAACAAGAGCTGAAATAACAAGTATTTTATCAGCAAGAGGGTCCATAATTTTTCCAAAATCAGTTATTAAATTATATTTTCTTGCAATATAGCCATCAAAAAAATCTGTAAGTGATGCTATTACAAATATCACAAGGGAAATTAATCTAAAAATCAAACCATATTTACTTGAATCTGAATATTGTAAAAATATTATAAAAGGAATTGCCAATATAAATCTAATCATAGTAAGTCTATTAGGTAAATTCATAAAGTCCTCCCAGAATTAAACCTTTTTTTTACTTAAAGAGATTTTTCCACCTTCCATAGAAATAACTCTTACCTTAAATACATCTCCAACTGAAAGTACATCTTCAACTTTTTCAACTCTTTCTGGTGAAATTTCAGAAATATGAAGTAAACCTTCTTTTCCAGGTAGAATTTCCATAAATGCACCAAATTTCATAATAGAAACTACACGCCCTTCATAAACTTCATTGTACTCAACTTCTCTTACAAAAGAATCTACCAGTTTTAAAGTTTTTTCTAATGTATCAGCATCTTTTGCAAAGACAGATACAAGTCCATCATCAGTTATATCAACAGTAGCTCCTGTTTGTTCTATGATACCTTTAATATTTTTTCCACCTGGTCCAATAAGAGCTGCAATCTTATCTTTTGGAATAGTAATTTGTTGTATTCTAGGTACATTAGATTTTAATTCAGCAGGTTTAGAAATTGTATTATTCATAAGCTCTAATATTTGAATTCTAGCTTGATGAGCTTGATTTAAAGCAATTCTCATAATTTCTTCTGTTATACCTGTAATTTTAATATCCATTTGTAAAGCTGTAATTCCAGATTTTGTACCAGCAACTTTGAAGTCCATATCTCCTAAGTGGTCTTCTAGTCCCATTATATCTGTTAGAACTGTAAATTCTTCTCCTTCTTTAATAAGCCCCATTGCTATACCAGCAACATGTTCTTTTATAGGGACACCAGCTGACATAAGTGATAATGAACCACCACAGATAGAAGCTTGTGATGATGAACCGTTAGATTCAGTTATTTCAGATACAACTCTTATAGTGTAAGGGAATTCTTCTTCAGTAGGAATAACATAGCTTAAAGCTCTTTCGGCAAGTGAACCATGTCCTAATTCTCTTCTTCCAGGAGACCCCATTCTTCCAACTTCTCCAACTGAATATGGAGGGAAGTTATAGTGTAAATAGAATTTTTTATAATATTCTTTTTCTAAATCATCTATTAATTGCTCATCTTCTTTAGTTCCTAATGTTGTAATTGCAAGAGATTGAGTTTCTCCTCTTGTAAATAATGCTGAACCATGAGGAATAGGTAATACATTTATTTGAGCATCTAATGGTCTTATTTCAGTGGTTGTTCTTCCATCAACTCTATGTTTATGATAAAGAATAGCTTCTCTAACTAATTTTTTCATTAAATCATGATAGTAAGTTTTAAATTCTAATATTATATCTTCTGGTAATTCTTCTTCTGGAACATCAG
>ERZ773090.750-NODE-750-length-13316-cov-8.79903_pt1 | contig 13316 bp, 8 predicted proteins | sample MGYA00580579_ERZ773090 | MGnify/ENA primary metagenome ERZ773090 (study PRJEB29015, sample SAMEA2738014) | human oral metagenome | biome: human oral; feature: human-associated habitat; material: dental | place: China | collected 2132 ... | reverse complement strand
CCGCGGAGAGATGGCGCTGAGAGCACGTGCTGACAAGGCTAACCAGGCCGACGCCTGGGCCATGCCCCTGTTCGCGGTAGGCGTGAGTAAGCCTTGAGCCGGGTCGACTCAGCCCTGGGCGCGCCTGCGCAGGCCCCACATCATCCCCCGGGTCATGAACCTGGCGAGGGGGCGCACCGCCCACACCACCGCCGTCGTTGCGCTCCGGTGGGGTAGGTAGCGCTCCCGGATCCGCAAACGGCAGCGACCGGAGCGGGGAGCGTCAAGCTCGTCGAGCACGAAGGCCCAGGAGAAGTCGAAGTCCATGCCCGCCCCGGGCGGCGCGGCGCCGCCGTCGGAGGACAGGACGAGGCAGCGCCCGGGTTCGAGACGCGCGACGGTCAGGGCGGCGTCGGCGGCCAGATACACCCGGTCACCAACGGCGAGGTCCTGCCACCGCGGCTCGATGCGTCGGGCGTTGGTGATGCCCACACCCATCAGACGCTCGAGCAGATCGAAGCTGTAGAAGCCGCCGCGCTCGTACCCCAGTTGCACCAGCCAGGGCCAGACCGCGGCTACCGGGGCGTCGATGTCGATCTGGTGGGTCTCGATCACGGTCGCCTCGGGCACCAGGTCGTCGCCGGGCAGCGGGAGCGAGTCGTCCCCGCGTGGACGGGCGGCGCAGGCGGCCAGCACCAGCGCTCCACAGAGGCCGGCACCGGTGGTTGTCAGGAGGGCCAGACGATGGTGCGAGCAGTTCATGAGGCCATGATCCCCGTCCATCGTCGTCTTCGCAGGCTCAGCCTCCGCCTGGCGCCTCGCCCCATCGGTCGCGTTCGTAGGGTAGGTCTCGCGTTCGTACCCTTAACCCCGAACGCGAGGCCCAAGGCACGAATGCGAGACTCAAGGTACGACCGCGATGGCAGGGACGGCGTCGGTGTATTCACGCAGCGCAGGACGAACCGCCTCACGAATTCTGCCGCACGATCCGGAGCGGCCCACCACAATGGAGGTTATGCCTCCCGTGACTTCTCCAGCCGACGCCGATCATAACGACACGGCGCCGACTGACACCTCCGACACATCCACCGGTCAGGCCGCTGACACCGAAGCACGGGACGCCGAACGAAGGGCCGCGGATATCGCGCAACGTCTCCTTCCCTCCCTGCCGGCACTGAGAATCGGGGCGCTGCTCAGCGTCATCGGAGCCGTTGCGCTCTTCTTCGCTTGGCCGAGTGGCGTTCGCACCGCCCCCCTGTGGGGAATGCCCCCTGCTGCGATCGGGGTTTTCTGGATGGCGACCGTCATCGTCCGTCCTCGGCCCTCGAGGTTCCGCGACCCCGTCCACGGCTCCCCCATTGCCGTCATACGAACGGCGGTCGCCGTCCTGGCGATGAGTGGAATCGCAGTGTTCGCCGCCTGGATGATATGGGAGTGCCTGTCGACGTGGTCCTCCGTACTCTCCCGCACCGGGATCAACACCGTGGACCTCATTGCCATCGCCGCGGGAACGACGGGACTGACACTCCTGAGCATCACTGACATTCTTATTCGCACGCTTCGGGCCGCCGTGCTGCCTCCGGAGCTCTACCGGCGGAAATGGTGGACACGCCTCCGGCGGTCCAGAAGGCCGGTTCAGCGCCCCGAGAACCCGCGACGTCGGACGCTCGTACGTGCCGCTCTGGTGCTGACCCCCTCCGTCCTCCTTGCCGGGGCGGCGGCCGTCCCGCTGAGCCGACACAATAAGGCCATCCAGAAGCTGGCTCCGCCATCAGTCGCCACGACTCTTCCCGCCTACCCCGCCTCCTTGGCCAGCGAGCCGGCCTGGATCAAGGACATCGACAACGTCCTCGACATTGTGACGGGGGCCGCCGGCCCCGTCATCCACACTGCCGACGGCGTCACAGGAATTAACCCCCTTAACGGAAGCACCTTATGGAGCTACGCGAGAAAGGGCGCCACATACGAGACATTACTCGACCCCATAGGTGAACAAGCGGGGAAGAAATACGCTCGCACGCTCGTAGTCAGCCCCAACCACCGGTACATCGCCTTTCGCATCTCCGGCCCCGGTAAGGTGAAGCACCTTCCAGTCACCGACCAGACAACGATGACAATCGTCTTGGACACCATCACCGGCCAAGCGGTCAATGACCACCTCTCCGACGGCGGAGTCCTTCAGATCACCGACTCTGCGATCCTGGATGGAAGTAAGATCTACACCTTCGGCAGCAAGACTGAGAAATGGGATCTGAAGAAGCTTGGCGTCAGCATCGAAGACGGAGGGCGAGAAAAGTATTTCGGGACAGCCGGACGCTCAACATTTATTGTGGGACACTCCGAAGACCGCGTGGACGGCGCAGGCATTCTACAGTGCGGGAGCCTGTCCCTCATCTCCCAGGATGACCCCAGCCGGGTTCACACCACTCCCCCAGTCCCACTCATGGCAAATGCGGCACTACCATTGGTGATCGATGGGTGGACGGCCATCTTCAGTGACGGCACCCCCACAACCGCTAACGGCTCCGACGACCTGGGGTGGCAGATGCATGTCGCCGACCTCGACTCGCTTGCGAAGCCAGGCACCACCGGCACACCCACTCATCATGTCGGCCGAAGCGCCGGCATCAACGCCCCAGCATCCCTGACCACCGGGAGAATCGTCATGCTCCCGGCAACGCTACCCTCGCCGGCACGCAGCATTGGCGACCATCAGAAATTTCCCGAGTGGGACGAGTCCACCACTATCTCAACGATTTTCGACCCCTCAACACAGAAAACGCTGTCGGCCAGTCAGACATCAGGCCTCATTCGAGCAGTCGGACTCTCATCTGCGACCACGGGAGATTCCGCCGGCGCCAAGATAAGAATGTCCCCCATGGGCAACGACACCGAAATCTCCTTCACTATCTCGCCAGGCAGCATCTTCTACCCCCCAGGATATCCTACATACAACCCTGACATGAAGGACATGGCCATCGCCCTCAGCAACTTCGCAAACATCTTTGCGCTTCACACACCAGGAGCGAACATCATCATCCTCAACCCCACCGCGCGCCCCAGTTTTGAGAGCTGCCCCTATCGCCTCTACGGGATCACGGAGGCCACAAAACAATGAGAGTCACCGACAACAGCCTCTGCCCGCGTAGCCAACACTCGAGCCACCTTCTGCGCATCACCGGCGCGCTGATGTCACTTTCCCTCGGGATGGCATCACTAGCAGCATGCTCCTTCATGACCAGCAACCCCTCCAAGGCGTCGACCCCCTCAGCTTCTTCACTCAGTACCGGCGAAGCCAAGAACGTCGAACTGGGAGACTACTTCAGCCACTCCAGCGTCGCCCCACTTCCGACCAATAGTGGCCCACTCAGCATGTATGACACCCACAACGGTCAGACAACATTAATAAAACACAATACGGAGGGAGGTATTGTGTGGTCAACTACAATCACTCCTTCTGTTGCTGACATGCTCTTGGGGAAGACAACGACACCTCAGATGGCCGCCGAAGGTCAGCTTCTCGAGTCGACATCCGGATACGCAGTCGTCAGTCCTGACGGACGTCACGCGTCTCTCCTTCTACGACCCGCTGACATGCTCGATCCCAACAAGGCACGGGAGGAGAATCGGGACTTCACCGTCGCAGACCAGCGCGCCTACGTCGTCGTCATCGAGACCGAGACCGGAAGGACCGTTCGCACCGAGGAGGTCAAGGGGCTGATCCTGGGCCAGGTGCTCACCAATGACACCCTGGCCGTGGAGACCTCCCAGGCCTACTACCCCGGCGGAAACGGACACGGGACCATCACCACGTACTCCCTGGCCAAGCCGACGGCCAAGGCGGCCACGATCCCCACGGACAAGTGGCTCGTCGGAGCCACCCAGGACTCCCTGCTGCTGGCGCCGTCCAACATGAGCCAAGGGCACTTCGGCTCTCAGCCGCTGACCCGCCTGAGCGAGAGCGGCGACGTCGTCGGAACAGTCGCCGGAGTGACCGACGTCTACCGGGGCGGATGGGTCGGACGGGTCAAGGACACCAGCACACCGCCCCCGAAGGACACCTCAAACCCTCCTCAGACCGTCCCCACCGAGCTGGTCCACCTCGACTCCGGCGTCACCACCAACGTGGCGGGACTCAAGGTGGAGGAGGTCGCGTTGCCGACTGCTGCAGGGCTCCTCGTCTCCCGGGAGACCTCCACCGGCGAGAGCCAGAACCGCGAGACCACCTCCACCCCGCAGTTCTGGCTCAGCGCCGCCGACGACGGCCATCCCCACACCGAGAACCTCGAGCAGTTCTCCTCCAAGTAGAGCCCAAGCCGGCCCGTAACGAAGGACCCCACGCCATGCCACCTGCCGCCGAGTCCCCATCCGATGCCGACACTGACGCCGCCGAAGAGACCCCGGCTCGTCAGCACCGTCGCGGATGGTCCAAGCGCCTCACCAGCATCCTGAGGGCGCTTCGGGTCGGTTTTCTACTCGCGTCGGCCACCGCCGTCGGGCTGTACTTCCTGTGGGGTATCGGCCTGTCCCACCTGTTCACTCCGCTGCGCAAGCAGTGCCAGTATCCGGCTGTCATCGCCGTCGGGCTCTGGGCCGCCTGCGCCGCCATCTGCACCAAGAGCTTCAGTAAGTGGGCGGAGCAGACTGTGGGCACCCCCAAGCCGCCGAAGATCCCCCTGATCCTCCTGCCGGTGGGCATCGCGGGCTGCGCGGGCTACGCCGTCTGGCGGGTCATCCTGCTGTGGCGTGAGGTCCTGGACGCCGGCTTTCATGTCGGCGAGCTGCTGGCCGTGGCCCTCGGTCTGGCCGCCGCTGGATTGTTGACGACATGCGACGCCGTTCTCCGGGGGATCCGAGCATGTCGCCCTCGTGAATCAGCCCCCACCAAACGACGCCGTGACCTGCGCCGTTGGCTCCCGACGCTCAGGCCCGCGACACTCAGCCGACGTACGGTTGCTGCTACAGGCGCATTGATCCTTCTGCCATCTGTTGTCCTGACGGGCATCGCTGCGGTCCCGCACTACCGCGGGGCCGCCCCCGTGCACCACACGACCGCAGCCGCCATCAGCGACTCGCAGCTGCCGTCGGCCCCCTCAGCTCTCGGTTCCCAAGCCGCCTGGAGCAAGGACGTCGATGGGATGCTCGACGTCGTCGGCGGCGCCGCAGGCCCCGTGATCCTCACCACGACCGGCCTCATGGGGCTCAACCCGAAGGACGGCTCCGTTCGCTGGACGTACCAGCGTGACGACGCCGTGTACTCCGCGCTGGTTTCGGATCGTGCCACGCAATCCTTAGGCGACACCTACCTCATCACCAGCCCCAACCACCGTTATATCGCCCTGCGCCTGAGCGGCCCAGGTGTCATCATCAACGGCGGGAAACAGAATGAGGGCAGCCCGGACCGCCAGGACGTCCAGTCTTACGTCTCCTTGGTGCTCGACTCCGTCACCGGCAAGGTGACTCACGAGCACGTCAGCGCAGGAGGGGCACTCCAGCTCACGGACAGCGCCCTGCTCGATGACACAACCGTCTACTCGCTGGACAAGGACACCAAACTCTGGGACTTCCAGAGCGCCGGGCTTCAGGTGCCACCCCTCGGACCGGGCGCCTATGTCGGTACGGCCGGGCATGCGTCCTTTCTCATCGAGACCGGCAAGGACCTGCATCTGTCCCTCATCCCGCAGGCACACCCAGACCAGATCACTCCCACTCCCAACCTGCTCGAGAACCATCTAGGGCGGGTGGTGGTCATCGACGGATGGGTCGCCTCCTTCGACAACAATGCGTGGTCACGGGCCACCACCATGACTGAGACCGGCCATGCCTACGCGGCGAACCTTGACGGCCTGGCCGGCGTGCCAGGTGCCGACACCCAGACCTACGACCTGGGCGTCACGCTGGGCGTCAATGCCGTGGCGTCCTACGCATCAGGAACACTGGCGATGCTGCCATCGAGTCCACCACCCAACAACGCCGACAGGTTTCCTGACTTCAGAGAGTTCTGGGACGGGGTGCCGTCGGTCGGGCAGGTCTTCGACCCGCACAGCAAGGCAGTGAAACCCGCTCGAGAGTCGGCAGGAATCTCTGGTATCGCCGTCGGCATCACCTCCCGGGCAACAGAGACGAACCCTGGTGGCCAGATCACCGCTCGCACCCCTGACGGCCACTCCGCGTCCCTGCCCATCGCCCCCGGGACAACCTTCTACGCACCAGGAACGGACGACTCCTCCAACGCGAAACTCAACGACTTGGCGGTCGCGCACGCCGGCGGTTCCTACCTGTCGGCAGTGAACACCCCTGGCGTCACACTCGTCACTCTGAACGCCGCGCCTCCAGGAGATGGGGCATCACAATACGTCAGGATCTACGGCATCACGGGAGGGAAATGATGGGCAAGTACCCTCGCAACGCACTTACTTTCATGCCTCCTGCCGGCGCCACACCACACACGTTCTTCATCGCACTGTGCACCATCGCCGTCACCCTGACGCTTTCCTTGGGCGCCTGCACCCCTCGCAGCTCACACCCCACTCACGAGTCTCTCGCGATCACCTCGCGCACCCTGAAGAACATCGATGAGCTCGATACGCCATCCACCCCCACCAACGGTGGGACGCATGTTTCAACAGCCCTGAAAAACAACATTCTCACGGTCGCGAGCATCAACTCCACAGAGCACACACCTCAGTGGGCTCTCGACATCAGCCTGACCAACGCCTCTGACAGCAGCATCTCGTGGCCGGGCGATTCAGATCACGACCTGGCAGGGCGATTGAGTGCAACAACAGTTGGCGCACTCGTCGTGAGTCCTAACGGGAACTACGTCTCCCTCGCGTTACAGGTGACTCGGAAGCAGGAGGAGGCGCGGCTCACCGATCAGTCGAGCACCGTGGAACTGGCCTCCCAGCAACGCGGTTACGTCGTCGTTCTTGATGCCAGGACCGGGAAGACCGTCCTCACTGAGGAGTTCTCCGGTTTTATCCTGGCGCAGGCCCTCACCAACGATCACCTCGCCGTCGAGACCGCTCGCGCCTACTTTCCCGCTGGGGAGGGCAAAGGCGCCATCACCGCCTTCCCACTTGATGGAACCTCCTCTCCCACCACGGCTCCCACCGATCAGTGGCTCGTGGGAGCCGGTCAGGACTCACTGCTCCTGTCACCGCAACCGCTGTACTACGACATGTGCAGCGACCCCTGCGGTCCCTTCACCCTGACCCGTATCAGTATCAGCGGTCAAAAACTGGGTACTATCACGCATGCAGACAGGGTCTACCGTGGCGGCTGGGTCGCGAGGTCAAGGACCCCGCCCCAGACGGCGGGGACGGCGAGGCGTCTGCGCAGGCAGCACGGGAGGTGGTCGATGTCGACACCGGTGCCGCCACCGACCTCAACGGCGACCAGGCCGAGGAGACAGGACTGTCCACTGGTCCAGGGCTTCTCGTGACGAGAAGAACCGATCCCGACAAGCAGAGCTCGCCGTCGGTGCCGGTTGCCTGGCTCAGCGCCGACGACGACGGCCACCCGCACACCGAGAACCTCGAGCAGTTCACCGGCAAGTAGCGGCCCGGAAGACAGCACGATGACCGATCAGCACAGTGACCAGTCCCAGGACACCGAGTCCCCTGCACCCGCCGGCTCGGCCGAGTCCGCGGAGGCCACCGAGGCCACCGAGGCCACCGAGGCCGCCGAGTCCGCGGAGGCCACTGACTCCATTGGCGCCTCAGACGGGTCGGTACCCGATCCTCCGCGACGCGTCCTCACGATGCTGCAGGCTCTGCGGGCCCTGCGCCTCGGCTGGCTCCTGGCGGTCGGGGCGATGGCCGTGCTGTTCCTCGTCTACCAGAGCGGGATGAGGGATCCCGGTCACGCGATGAAGGCGGTCGGGGGCTTTATCGGCGGCCTGGCTGTGCTCATATGGATCGCCGGCTACTTCAAGTGGAGGGAGAACGCGCGTTCTGCCTTGAAGAGCTATCCCACCTCACCGCGAGCGCTCGTCAGGAAGACGGTTCTCTTCCAACCGCTGTGCTTCCTGGTGTTCTCGGGCGGCTTCGCCGTCGTCCTTCTGCGCCTGTGGTACGTCCAGCTGCGCAGTACCTCGGTCAGTATCGACCAGCTGCTGACGCTGGCGGTGGGGGCGCTGGGTCTGGGCCTGCTGGCGGCGACCGATCTCCTGGTTCGTGCCACCCGGGCCACCTATTTCCCGCCGCCGCAGAAGCAGAACCTGAGGGCACGGTTGGGAGGCCTGCGGAGGATTCGGCTGCCCCGGCCCTCGTGGCGCTCCGTCCTCGACGTGGTCGTTCTCATCGTTATTCCGCCGCTCGCCCTCGGGGCAGCGGCCACGGTTCCGCATTTGGTCGCGAGCCGGGTCACGCCGTCGACCGCTGCGAGCATGGACACCTCTGCGCTTCCGGCACTGCCTCGGTCCTTCGCCTCGACGGCGGCCTGGTCGCAGGACATCCACGGCATGATGGACGTGGTAGCCGGTGCTGCCGGGCCGGTCGTCCTGAGCAGCGACGGCGTCGTCGACCTCAATCCCGCCGACGGCTCGACCCGGTGGACCTATCCGCGCAAGCACGCGCGCTTCATCCGCTGCCACTCGAGCCCGGACCGCCGTCACCTCGCGGTGACCCTCGATGCCACCGACGGCGAGCAGCCGGAGGGCATGAGCGTCGACCCCCTGGTGGTGGTCCTCGATACGGTGACCGGGCGCGTCACCTATGAGGGCTTCATGCAGGAAGGCGTCCTCCAGCTCACCGACTCCGTCCTGCTCAACGGCGCCACCGGCTACTCGCTCACCGACGGCTCCCGACTGTGGTCCATCGACGAGGAGGAGGTCTCCACCGGACCTGGCATCCGGCCCTACTGGGGCACGGCGGGTCATTCCACCTTCCTCCTCGGGGGCGTACCGCGCAGTCCCGAGGGAGAACCAGACTGGCGCGGACCGTATGCGACCTACACACTCATGGCGGACACCTCCCCCGTCACGCGCCGTGAGAGCGCCCCACTGGTCACCAACGGTTGGGGCAAGCCGGACATCAACGACGGGTGGGTGGCCGCTTTCACTCAGACTCCCACGCCGATCGATTTCCAGACCTCCCCCACGGGCTGGGCGGCGCAGGCCGTCAACCTTGACGCCATGGCCGGCGTCGCCGGTGCCGACACCAGTACCTACGACCTGGGCCTGACCTCCGGAACCAACAGCGCAGCCTCCCGCGCCACGGGCACGCTGACGACTCTGCCTCGACGGGCACAGGGCGACTCGGTACTCGATGCGCCGCAGTCCCCCAAGGACTTCGAGGGCGGTAGAGCCGTCGCCGCGATCTTCGACCCGCAGACCCGGACCGTCTCCCACTCGGCGCAGGAGGCGGGGATCCTGTCCTACGCCGGTCTCGCCCGCGCCGAGTCTGGTGGTGGCGGCGTCCTGAGCGTCAGCAGTGGGGAGCGCACCCCGACGACGGTGGACGTGCCCGCGGGCTCCACCTACTACGCGCCCGGAACTCGGCACGTGTGGACCATCGAGGATCCGTCGCCGTCGTCGAATCCACTGCTCACCACCCTGAGCACGCCGGGAACAACCCTCGTCATCATGGCCACCGGCCCGGACAAGGGCTCCCACTCCTTCCGCATCTTCGGCATCTCAGGAGCCTCATCATGACCAGCACACGCCCTCACCTCCGTCGCCGGCGCCTCACCGGCTCAGCCCTGGCTGCGGGAATCCTGTTCGCGGGGGCCATGAGCGCCTGCAGCCCGAACCCCTCGCAGCTGCAGCAGGTGGAGTCCACCGCCCTGAGCGCCTCACAGGTCAAGGAGCGCGTCTCGGAGACTCCCACCAGCACCGACTACTACTCCACACCCATCGGCAAGGACTTCCTCCACGTCTCCGCCCCAGAGCTGACGGAGAAGGAGAAGGCGCAACGCGGCAGACAGGACCGGTCGGGGGCGAACAGCTCCATCGTCGCCAGGTACCGCGGCTCAGACGGCTCGGTGCTATGGGCGCGTGAGATCACGCCGGCCGTCGTCAACTGGCTCGACGACGACGGCAGCTCTGCCCAGGACGTTGCCCACGACCTCCTCGCCTGGCGGCCAGCCGGCTACGCCGTCGTCAGCCCCAATGGCCGCTACGTCTCCCTCGTCCTGCGTCCACCGCAGATGAGGCCCGTGCTTCACGACTCGGACGACGACCACAACCCGCTCGACGTCGCCGCACAGCGCACCCACGTCCTCGTGCTCAATGCCGCCACCGGGGAGACGGTCCGCACCGTCGAGGTCTCGGGGCTCATCCTGGGACAGGTGCTGACCAACGACGCCCTGGCCGTGGAGACCGCCCAGACCTACTACCCGGCCGGGGACGGGAAGGGGACGGTCACCGTCTACTCCCTGACCGACACGTCCGCCGCTCCAGCATCCTTCGCCACCGACCAGTGGCTCACCGGGATCGACGACGGCGCCCTGCTCCTGTCCCCTCAGTCGCCGGCCACCGGATGGCGCAGCGAGATGCCGGTGACGCTCACCCGCGTCGATGCCCGGGGACGAAAGCTCGGCACCATTGAAGGCGTCACCGCACCCGACCTGAAGCACTGGGAGCGACCGAAACCGCACCAGTAGATCAGCCGTCCGGAGCGCTCCTTCCCTTGTCCGTTCAACCGGGCGAATACCGCGCAAACACCGGACATCGTCACGGATGGGTCACCACAATAGGCTCATGCCTCCCACGTCCGACGCCGACACCGACGACAGCACCGATCAGCCCGTCATCGATCCCGGCACCCAGCCAGGCACTGCAGACTCCGGCGACGATGCCTCGACGGCGCCGGACACGGGTGAGGCCGAGGACAAGAGCAAGAGCGAGCCCTTCCCGCCTCACGGCACCCTCACGCTGCGTGCCCTGCGCTGGGCCGGGCTCCTCGGCGCCCTCATGTTCGGATCGATCGCGCTGGTGCTGCGCTGGGGGCTCAAGGATGCCAGCAGCCTCATACCTAACGAGGTCTTCACCGCGACCGGCTGCATGGTCTTCGGAGGGCTACTGGTCTGGCCGTTCCTCAACTTCAGGGAGAAGAAGGGCCCCATCCTGACAACGATCATGACCACGGTCATGGCAGCCCTGGGGATGACAGTTGCGGCATCTCTGACTCTGACGTGGTGGAACACCTACCAGGAGACAGGGTTCTCCGTCCTGTTCCTCCTGGTCCTGGCTGGAGTGGCGCTCTCAGCCACGCTCTTCCTGAGCGTCGGACCGCTCCTGCACTACCTGCGCATGCGCACCACCGCGGTAGGCAGCAGCGATCCCGATGACCCAAGCCGCTGGCGCCGCCTCCATTTCAAGACCGGAGAGAAGACCGAGGTGGGACTCCCCCGGTACGAGCGCATTCGGGTACCTCGCCGTACCCGCACCTGCCTCGCTGCCCTGGTCATCGCCCCTGCACTGACGCTCGGTTCCGCCATCGCGGGAACATGGGCGCTCATCAACCCAGTCCACCATGTCACGGCCACGGCCCCCATAGACGCCTCGCTGGCGCCACCTACGTCGCTGGCGCCAAAGGCCTCCTGGACCAAGGAGATCTCCTCCACCAAACTCACCACCGTCGCAGGCGCCGGCGGCCCCATCTTCCTCACCGACGACGGCGTCGTGGCACTGAGTTCCAAGGATGGCAGCGTCCTGTGGAGCTACAGTCGCAAGCACATGACGTACGCCCCCGCCGGCTGGAACTCAAACCGAGGCGAGCTAGTCACCAGCCCTGACGGCAAGTACGTGGCCGCCCGGGTCCAGCTGCCCACATTCGTCGCATCTCCTCACGCCATCACCCTGGTCTTCGACGCTTTGACCGGCAGGCTCGTCTTCGAGCATCAAGGTACCGGCGGCTATCTTCAGCTGACAGACTCCGCAGTCCTCGACGACGCCACCGCCTTCTCACTGACCGACGGGTCCCAGATGTGGTCTCTCCCGGAGAGCGCCGACGCCCCCTATTCCGGTCCGGCCGGGCACTCCTCATTCATCCTGAGGCTGTCTGAAGACCGCTCCACCGAGGATGCCTCCTCCAACTCAATGATGTCGGCAGTAAACATCACGGTCTGCCCACAGAACGACCCTAGCGCCAAGGTTGAGGTTCAGCATGTTCTGTCAGAACCTCCTTTTGGATCAAACCGGACCGATTACCTACTCAGTGTATTTATCAATGGATGGGCAGCCCGCTACACCGGCGAGGTTGATTCCTCGGGTAACCCTGTGGCTGAGGCGATCAGTCTGGATGCACTGGCCAAGGTCGACGGTGCCGACACCGCCAGCTTCCCCTTAGGAACAACCTCAGGAATCAATACGGAGGCATCACGCGTCTCGGGCAGCATGGTCACCTATCCTGTCATCAGTCGGGACGCGGACCTCCTCTACCCCGCAGAGGACTCACGAGCCGCGACAGTCTTCGATCCGGTCACCCGCACGGTCACCCCTGTGTCACAGGATCGGAGCCTCGCCAGCGCACGCACCGGGATCGTTGAGGTACCGGCCGAAGACGGCTCATCCTCCGCAGCACTCGTCATTCGGCCCGGCGACGACTCGCCTGGCACCACCATCCCCATCACACCCGGTTCCACATATCAGCCATCCCAGAAACTGACCGACTCCAAGAACGCTCCAGCCCAGCCTCTCATCGCCCGGGACGTGAGTTCCACAAGTCGCGTCAAAGCTGTCAGGACACCCGGAGCCGTCATCGCCATTCTCAACGCAACCGATACGTTGTACACCAGCTGTGGTGTCGATTCAGATTACCAAGATCAGACCTGCCGCAGTACATATCGGATCTTCGGAATCACCGGAGGACAGAAATGAGAGCCGCGCACCCCCTGAGTCCCCACACCTTCTCCGCGCTCCGGCGACTGACGGCACTCACCGCAGTCATGACGCTCGCGCTCACCATGGGTTCATGCAGCATTGGGGAGAGTAACGACGATCCAGTCATCTCCTCCCTCACCGCACAGGAGGCAGATGCTACCGCGCCACGGAATTCGAAGAGCGACATGGACAACGATCCATTATCATCGGCCGTTGGCACCGTCAGCATGATCACATCAGACGAGAACGGAAAGAAAGGTGCCGTATCCGGCGACCTGACAACGACCGTGGTAAGTCGAGAGCGTTCCACTGATAAGTTCCAGTGGGCGGTTTCCATCAAGCCCGCAGTCGCTGACCAAGAGAGAACCGAGTACGCAGACAACGCCCAAAGTGCGATGAATAACGCCATGGGCCGTTCGTCGTCGGGGAGCGCCGTCGTCAGTCCTGACGGTCGACACCTGTCGCTGATTCTCCTTCCCGCCGAGCAGCAGACGGGAGAGACAGCAGCCGA
>ERZ773090.747-NODE-747-length-13402-cov-3.4359_pt1 | contig 13402 bp, 7 predicted proteins | sample MGYA00580579_ERZ773090 | MGnify/ENA primary metagenome ERZ773090 (study PRJEB29015, sample SAMEA2738014) | human oral metagenome | biome: human oral; feature: human-associated habitat; material: dental | place: China | collected 2132 ... | reverse complement strand
CACACGTACGGTCGGGCTTGTGGCTTTCCGGTGCGAAACCAGCGTGATCCGGCACGGGACAGCATGCATTATCCCAGAGTCCCGGGGTTTGGGCCGGTTAGCGCCGTCGGGGCTTGTCTGTGCATTTTCTCCGCTCGTGGCATGGGGAGCTGGCGCCGGGATCAGCAGGGGCAGACACATGCCAGTCTTTGGCACGGCAGGTCTTTCCTGTCGGCGCCTCTGCCATGCCGGGCACTGCCCGGGCCGCGTTCCTGGTGCGGCTGCGCCCCTTGCATGGCCGCCTTCCGGTGCCACATATCCGGCAGCCCCGGCCGCTGCGCCGGCTGCCCGCGTGGCCTGCCGGGCCGTTGCCCTCTAGAATGCTGAAATCTGCAGCAGTCATGCCTGCCGGGAGGCTGGCCTGTCTGGCTGGCCATACCGGTGCGTATCGTGCCCCTGTGCCATGCACGCCGTGGTCCAGTCACCGTGCAGGGGGTGGGTCGCCTGCATGGCATGCCCGCCGTCATGGTCCGACTTCGGTCGGGGCCATGATCTTCCCCTGGCCGCCAGGTGTCGTGCTGCCCTCCTTTTTCGTCCTGTCACCGTATCCATGAACACCGAATCCGCTGCTTCCGCTTCTTCCTCCGCTGCCGGCCCGAAGGCTCCGTCCATGGGGCCCGTCGAAGCCCGCCTGCGTGAACTGATGGCCCAGCGCATCCTGATCCTCGACGGCGCCATGGGCACGATGATCCAGCAGTACAGACTGGGTGAGGACGACTACCGCGGCGAGCGCTTCCGCGACCATGCCCACGACGTGAAGGGCAACAACGAGCTGCTCTCGCTCACCCGGCCGGACATCATCCAGGAAATCCACGAGCAGTACCTGGCCGCCGGCGCGGACCTGATCGAGACCAACACCTTCGGCGCCACCACGGTGGCCCAGGCCGACTACCACCTGCCGGAACTGGCCTACGAGATGAACGTGGTCTCGGCCCGGCTGGCCCGTGCCGCCTGCGACAAATACAGCACCCCCGAACGCCCGCGCTATGTGGCTGGCGCCCTCGGCCCGCAGCCGAAGACGGCCTCCATCTCGCCGGACGTGAACGACCCGGGTGCGCGCAACATCACCTTCGAAGAGCTGCGTGCCGCCTATCTGGAGCAGGCGCGCGGGCTGGAAGAGGGCGGGGCCGACGTGTTCCTGGTCGAGACCATCTTCGACACCCTCAACGCCAAGGCAGCCCTGTTTGCCATCGATGAGGTACAGGCCGAGCGTGCCGCCCGGGGCCTGCCGCGCATTCCGGTGATGATCTCCGGTACCGTCACCGACGCCTCCGGCCGCATCCTGTCGGGCCAGACCGTCGAGGCGTTCTGGAATTCGGTGCGCCATGCCCGTCCGCTGACCATCGGCCTGAACTGTGCACTGGGTGCCGCGCTGATGCGCCCCTACATCGAGGAGCTGGCCCGCAAGGCCGACACCTTCGTCTGTGTCTACCCCAACGCCGGCCTGCCCAACCCGATGGCCGAAACCGGCTTCGACGAAACCCCCGACATCACCTCGGCGCTGATTCGCGAATTTGCCGTGGCCGGTCTGGTCAACGTGGCCGGGGGCTGCTGCGGCACCACGCCGCCGCACATCGAAGCCATTGCGAAGGCCGTGTCCGATGTGACGCCGCGCGTTCCGCCGGTCATTCCGGTGGCCACGCGCCTGTCGGGGCTGGAGCCTTTCAACATCGACGACGAGTCACTGTTCGTCAACGTCGGTGAACGCACCAACGTGACCGGATCGAAAGCCTTTGCGCGGATGATCCTCAACGAGCAGTACGACGAGGCCCTGCAGGTGGCGCGCCAGCAGGTGGAAAACGGCGCGCAGATCATCGACGTCAACATGGACGAAGCCATGCTCGACGCGATGAAGGCCATGCCGCGTTTCCTGAATCTGATCGCCAGCGAGCCCGACATCGCCCGCGTGCCGATCATGATCGACAGCTCCAAGTGGGAGGTGATCGAGGCCGGCCTGCGTTGCGTGCAGGGCAAGGCGGTGGTCAATTCCATCTCGCTGAAGGAAGGGGAAGAGAAATTCCTGCGCGAGGCGCGGCTGGTGCGCCGCTATGGTGCGGCGGCCGTGGTGATGGCCTTCGACGAGCAGGGCCAGGCCGATACCTACGAACGCAAGATCGAGATCTGCAAACGCGCCTACGACCTGCTGGTCAATGAGGCGGATTTTCCGCCCGAAGACATCATCTTCGACCCCAACATCTTTGCCGTGGCCACCGGCATCGAAGAGCACGACGAATACGGCAACGACTTCATCCGCGCCTGCCGCTGGATCAAGGAAAACCTGCCTCACGCCCGCATTTCCGGCGGCGTGTCCAACGTGTCGTTCTCGTTCCGCGGCAACAACCCCGCGCGCGAGGCCATTCACACCGTTTTCCTGTATCACTCGATCCGGGCCGGGCTGACGATGGGGATCGTCAACGCCGGCATGATGGGCGTCTATGATGAGGTACCAAAGGAACTGCGTGACCGCATCGAGGATGTGATCCTCAACCGCAAGCCGGTCTTCCCTGACGACCTGCCGGCCGATGCCCCCGAACGCGAACAGACCCCCACCGAGCGCCTGATCGAAATCGCCCAGACGCTGAAGGACGGTGGCGAGAAAAAAGAGGCCGACATCGCCTGGCGCAAGCTGCCGGTGCAGGAGCGCATCACCCATGCGATGGTGCATGGCATCACCCAGTACATCGTCGAGGACACCGAAGAGATCCGTCAGGAAATCGCGGCCCGTGGTGGCCGCCCCATCGAGGTCATCGAAGGCCCGCTGATGGCCGGCATGAACGTGGTGGGTGACCTGTTTGGCGAAGGGAAAATGTTCCTGCCGCAGGTGGTCAAATCGGCCCGCGTGATGAAACAGGCGGTGGCGCACCTGCTGCCCTTCATCGAAGCCGAAAAGGCGGCGCTGGCGGCGGCCGGTGGCGATGTGCGTTCGCGCGGCAAGATCGTCATTGCCACCGTGAAGGGCGACGTGCACGACATCGGCAAGAACATCGTGTCCGTCGTGCTGGAGTGCAACAACTTCGAGGTCGTGAATATGGGCGTGATGGTGCCCTGCGCGCAGATTCTCGACAAGGCCCGCGAGGAAGGGGCCGACCTGATCGGCCTCTCCGGCCTGATCACTCCGTCGCTGGAAGAAATGGCCTTCGTGGCCGGCGAGATGGAGCGCAACGAATATTTCCGCGACCGCAAGATTCCGCTGCTGATCGGGGGCGCCACCACCTCGCGCGTGCACACCGCGGTCAAGATCGCCCCGCATTATTCCGGCCCGGTGGTGTACGTGCCCGATGCCTCGCGCTCGGTGCCCGTGGCCCAGGCGCTGGTGTCGGAAGAACAGCGTGAAGGCTTCCTGGCCGACCTGAACAGCGAATACGAGCGCGTGCGCAACCTGCATGGCAAGAAAAAGGGGCCGGCCTTCATTCCACTGGCCGATGCCCGTGCCAACCACGAGGTGACCGACTGGTCCACCTACGTGCCGCCGAAGCCGAAATTCATCGGCCGCCGCACGTTCAGGAATCAGGACCTGGCCAAGCTGGCCGAATACATCGACTGGGGCCCGTTCTTCCAGACCTGGGATCTGGCCGGCAAGTTTCCCAACATCCTGACGGATGAAGTCGTGGGGGTGGAAGCCACCAAGGTGTACGAAGACGGCAAGGCCATGCTGAAGAAAATCATCGACAACCGCTGGCTCACTGCCAATGGTGTGGTGATGTTCCTGCCGGCCAGCAGCATCGGTGACGACATCGAAATCTACACCGACGAGACCCGCCGCGAAGTGGCCATGACGTGGCGTAACCTGCGCCAGCAGAATGCCAAGCGCGAAGGCATCCCCAACAAGTCGCTGGCCGACTACATTGCACCGAAATTCATCGACGGCAAACCCAGCGGCATCGAGGACTACATCGGCATCTTTGCCGTCACCGCCGGTATCGGGGCCGAGAAAAAAGAGGCCGAATTCATGGCGAAGCTGGACGACTACAACGCCATTGCCTTCAAGAGCATTGCTGACCGTCTGGCCGAGGCCTTTGCCGAAGCGTTGCACGAGCGCGTGCGCAAGGATCTGTGGGGCTACGCCGCCGACGAGAAGTTCAGCAACGACGAACTCATCGCCGAAGCCTACACCGGCATCCGTCCGGCGCCCGGCTATCCGTCCTGCCCCGAGCACACCATCAAGCGCGAAATGTTCGAGCTTATGAACTGCGCGGAAATCGGTATGTTCGTAACCGAATCACTGGCCATGATGCCGGCGGCCAGCGTGTCGGGCTTCTATTTTTCGCACCCGAAGTCCGACTACTTCGGCATCGGCAACATCGACGAGGACCAGCTGCAGGATTTCATCCAGCGCAGCGGCCGCGACGAAGCCGAGGTGCGCCGGGCACTGGCGCCGCTGCTGGGGTGAGCGGGCCAGGGGTCAGGTTTGGAAAAACCGCCTTCCGGGCCTGACGCAGAGGGCTGCCCCCTGTGCCGATCAGCTGCCTTGCACCTTTTCGTGCAACCAGGTTTTGATCAGTGATTGATAGGGAACGTCCCTGGCATTTGCTGCTACCTTGATTGCATCGAGCAAGTGTTGTGGAAGTCTCAGGGAAATCGTGCGACTGGTGGGTTTCAGGTTTGGAAAAATGGCGCGTTGCGCCTGTGTCCAATCCAGATACTCGGTAGAATCGTGTGTTTCCCAGAATTCCCGCTCTTCGGCCTCGTTTCTGAATACAGGAATATCCTTACGCTTGCTGTTCATAAACGGTGCGTTCCTTTCTGTGCATATCCCTTGCAGAAATGACGCGGATCAGGGTTATAGACATATACGCCGATCATCAAGACCCATGCGCAGGGGACGGGAATCCGAGAAGGCTTCCGGGCGTTGTGCCCGGGCCAGCTCACAGTGACTCGGCCCCCAGCGGTACGATCATCGGCGACCCTGCCACCGGATCCGGAATGATCCGGCACGGCAGGTCGAACACCCGTTCGATCAGCGCCGCATCGACGATGTCGTTCGGCGCCCCCTGCGTGACGATCTGCCCCTCGCGCATCACCACCAGATGGTCGGCATAGCGGCAGGCCTGGTTCAGGTCGTGCAGCACCGCCACCATCGTGCGGCGCTCCTGGCGGTTGAGACGGCGCAGCAGCTCCAGCAGCCCGATCTGGTGTGACAGGTCCAGAAAGGTGCAGGGTTCGTCCAGCAGCATCAGTGGTGTTTCCTGCGCCAGCACCATGGCAATCCACACCCGCTGGCGCTGCCCGCCCGACAGCTCGTCCACGAAGCGGCCGGCCAGATCGGCAACGCGGGTGGCCTGCATGGCATGGTCGATGGCCTGCTGGTCGGCAGCGCTCCAGCGGCCCAGCCAGTCCTGGTGCGGATGGCGGCCGCGTGCCACCAGCTCGGCCACCCGGATGCCCTCCGGATGCCGGGCCGACTGCGGCAGCACCCCCAGCCGGCGCGCCACCTCGCGCGTGGGCAGCTGCTGGATCAGCGAGCCATCGAGCAGCACCTCGCCCGCCTGCGGCCGCGACAGCCGGGCCAGCGCCTTGAGCAGTGTGGATTTGCCGCAGCCATTGGGGCCGATGATCACCGTGAACGCGCAGTCCGGCACGTCGATGTTCAGCCCGCTGGACACCACCCGTTCGCCATGACCCAGCGTGAGGCTGCGGCCGCGCAGACGCGGTTCACCGGTGGTGGAGGCACAGAAGGCGCTCGAAGCAGCGGCCGTGATGGAAGTCTTGCCGGCGGCGCTTTGTACGGGAGAGATGGGGGTGGATGACATGATCGGAAATCGGTGTGTCGGGGGCGAATGCGTCCATGAAACGCGCCAGGGTATCCGGAGAACGCGCCAGGGTAGTCGGAGGTTTCCGTGTTCCGGGCCAAACATTCTGGGCCAAATATTCCTGGCCAAATGTTTCAGGCCAAATGTTTCAGGCCAAACGTTCTGGGCTGAAGGTTCTGGGCCGAAGGCCGAAAACGGCAGATGTTTTCAGGTCATGCCTTCCACTCCCGCGCCAGCAGCCACACCAGATAGGCCCCGCCCAGCATGCTGGTCACCAGTCCCACCGGAATCTGGAAGGGGGCCAGCATCGTGCGCGCCAGCGTATCGCCGGCCACGCACAGCAGCGCACCCATCAGCACCACCGCCGGAAAATACGCCCCGCCCCGGCACAGCCGCCGGGCCAGCTGCGGCGCCACCAGCGCCACGAAGCCAATCGGCCCGGCCAGCGCAATCACCAGCGCCGTCAGGGCTACGGCCACCACCAGCAGGATGCTGCGTGCCCGGCGAACCGGCAGCCCGAGCGCACCGGCCACCTCGTCGCCCATTTCCAGCAGGTCCAGTGCCGGGGCCTGCAGCGCAGCCAGCGCCAGCAGCGGCATGCCCAGCACGGCCATCACCGTCACCTGCGTCCAGTCGGCCCCCTGCAGGCTGCCGAACAGCCAGGTGCGTGCCATCAGCGCATCATCGATATCGGCCCGGGTGATCAGATAGTCGTTCACGGCCGACAGCAGGGCACCCACGGCAATCCCGGCCAGAATCATCCATTGTCCGCCAATGCCGCGCCGTGCCGACAGCGCATACACCAGCGCAATCGTCAGCAGCCCGCCCACCAGCGTGCCCAGCGGCACACTGCCGGCCGCCTGTGTCATGTCCGAATGGCCCAGCAGCAGAATCACCACCAGCCCGCCGGTGGCCGACCCGGTGCTCAGCCCGATGATGTCGGGGCTGGCCAGCGCATTGCGCGACATCCGCTGGAAAATCCAGCCGGCGCTGGCCAGACAGGCACCGGTGAACAGGGCCGCCAGAATGCGCGGCAGCCGCAGGTCCCAGGCCACCAGCCGGTCCAGCTCACTGGATGAACCCAGCAGCCGGGGCAGATCGGACCAGCCCAGCGGGTAACGGCCGCTGCCCAGCGCCAGCAGCATCATCAGCAGCAGGCCCACCAGCAGCCCGGCCGTCATGCGCCGGTGCATCCGCCGTGTCTGCCAGGCGGGGCTGTGCAGCACGGTGGTGGAGGAAGAGAGGGGAGATGTGTTCATGGGTGGGGATGTGTATTCATGACCTGAAAATCCGGCATGCCCATGCTGGCATCACGGGTTGGCATCACGGATGCGTTGCAGGAAACGCATGGCAGGAACATCGGACACGTTGCAGGAAATGCGTTGCAGGCACACCGGAGACGTGGTCCCGGCCGGCACGGCGGCGTCATTCAGGACACCGGTCCCTGCCGGTCGTCGTGCATCTGCTTCATGCGTTTCAGTCCCAGACCCCGCCGCCGCCCCTGGCCCCGGTGCGGGCCATGCCCGCCACGCACGATCAGCAGCATCAGCACCGGCGCGCCCACGGCTGCCATCACGATGCCGGCCTCGATCTCGTCCGGCCGCGCAATCACCCGGCCCAGCACGTCGGCGGCCAGTACGATCACCGGCCCGCCCAGCAGCCCGTAGGGCAGAATCCAGCGCCAGTGTGGCCCCACGATCAGCTTCACCACATGAGGCACCACCAGCCCCACGAAGCCCAGCGGCCCCGCGGCAGCCGTGGCCGCACCACACAGCAGCACGATGGCCACAAAGCCCACCACCCGCACGCGCAGCATGTTCTGGCCCAGCGCCTGACCCAGCTCGTCGCCCAGCGCCAGCAGGTCCAGTGCCCGTGCCTGCGTCAGTGCCAGCACCAGTCCCACCGCAATCAGCGGCCAGACCGACTGCAGCACGCCCAGGCCGCGTCCGTCGAAACCGCCCACCATCCAGAAACGCCAGGCATCGAAGGTGTGCACATCGAACATCGTGATGATGCCGGTGGCTGCTGCCAGACAGGCACTGATGGCCGTCCCGGCCAGCAGCAGCCGTACCTGCCGCACCGACGGTGGTGCCTTGCCGGCCAGCAGCTGCACGGCTGCCGCCGCAAGGGCCGCCCCGGCCAGCGCGAACACCGCATAGCCGCCAAAGGACGTGATGCCCAGGAAGGACATCGATATCACCACCGCAAACGCCGCTCCCGCATGCACGCCCAGCAGCCCCGGATCGGCCAGCGGATTGCGGGTGAGCGCCTGCATCAGCACCCCGGCCGCACCCAGTGCCGTGCCCACCACGATGGCCAGCGCCGTGCGCGGTACCCGGTAGTGCCAGACGATTTCGGAAATGGCGGAATCGGCCGGATGCCACAGCGCATGCCAGATGTCGCCCAGTGGCACGGGGCGCGAGCCCAGGCTGAGGCTGACCATCGTCAGGACTGCCAGCAGCACCAGCAGCAGGCCCAGACCACCCAGGCGCCGGGTCAGCCAGAGCGCGCTGTCCGGATTGTGGGCGGGGGCGGGCAGGGGCGCACCCGGTGCAGGTGGGGAGAGGGAGGCGTTCATGAACGGTAGACGGGAAGGAGCGGCGTTGAACCGGAAAAGGCGTGGTGGCCGAAACGGAAGGAACCTGAACGATGTGTGCGATGACCGATGAGACCATGCAGAACCCTGGTACGGATGAGCATTCCGTGGTTCTGTTGCCTCGCCCTGCATGCCGAAGGTGTTTCACAGGGTGAACAGGTTCATGACATGTACCGGGTGCTCAGTCGGGTACAGGCGCAGAAAATCCATGAGGCGCCAGAACATTCGTCAGCGTATCCATGGCGGTTCTGGCCGCCGTGGGGCCGGCATTCATGTAGAAGGCGTCGTAGTCCACCCGCACGGCGCGGTTGTGCTTCACGGCGTCCAGGTGCTTCCAGAGGGGTGAATCCAGAAACGCCTTCACCCCATCGCCGCGTGCTGCGTAGAACACCCAGTCACCATCGGCCAGATCGATGCGCTCGATGCCGATGTCCTGGGACGTGCGGGCAAACTGCTGCGACGGTGGCCGCGGCAGCATCATGTCCCTGGCAATGTCACCGATGAACGACTGCTGGCCCATCAGCCGGATGCGCCCGGCCCCGGCCTGCACGAAGGAGATGCCCGTGAGGGCGCTGGACGGAACGGAGCCGGCAAGGCTGCCGGTGGCGGACCCAGGTGCCGTACCCTGGCTGGAGGTGGCAGCGCCGCTGGTTGTGTTCGCCCTGCCGGCGGAAAGGCCATCGCTGCCTGCAACCTTCTGTCGTGCGCTGTCGGCACCGTCATGCTGTGCCTTTCGGGCTGCAAACCAGCGCCCGAAGGTCTGTCCGCGCTGCACGAAGTCGCGCAGCCATCGTTCGGCCGCCTCCCGCTTGCCCAGCACATCGGCCAGCAGTACGAAATCGGCCCGCCAGTGAAAGCCCGTGCCATGTGTCACCACCGTGGGCGCGATGCGCTGGTACTGGGTCAGCACGGACGGCGGTGTGGCCGCCCGGTTGACCAGAATCAGGTCGGGCTGCAGGGCGGCAATGGCCTCCACGTCGGCCGACTAGCGTGTACCCAGGTCCGCTACCTGTGCAATTCCGTCCCGGAACGCCGGATACGCCTGCAGCAGGTAGTCTGAAATCAGCGCGCCACGGTCATCGCGCGTGGCACCGGCCGGCACCACGCCCAGCGTCAGCAGCCCGTCTGCCTGGCCCGTGGACAGTACCGCCACCCTGGCGGGTGCCCGTTCCAGCGTGGTGCTGCCTGCCCAGTGGCGGATGGTGCGCGGAAACACCCCGTCGGCAGCCGTGCTGCCCAGGGGCGGTGGGCTGTTCGGTGTGGCGTCTGCCGACAGCGGGCTGCCGGGGGTCACCCCCTCGTGCCTAGGTGGGCGGGCGCCGACCTCCGGTGATGTGCCTGCACCGGATGGAGCGGCGGCATGGACCGGCCGGGCGAACGGGGGCAGGGTGGCCAGCAGCGTGGCCGACGATGCCAGTGCCAGCAGGTGCCGGCGACGGGCCATGGACAGAGGGGAGGGCATGGATAGCGGATACGGCAGCCGTGAAACAGCGGCGGGATCGCTAGGATAATGAAATCCCGCCCAAAACGCTCGCAGACTTTTTCGGTGGTCCCGGTTCCTTGGTCCCTGGTTCCTTGGTCCTTGGTTCCTTGGTCCTTGGTCCTTGGTGCCTTGGTTCCTGTGCCTGTTTCTGTGCCTGTTTCTGTGCCCGTCCGCGGCGCGATGACGCGCGTCAGGGATTCGTTCGTCTGCGCCCTGGCTCCGGGCATGTACCGGCGAGGTGCACTTCTCGCGCTTCTATTTTTTTTCCTGGGCCACCAGCAGTGCCTTCAGGACATTGATGGCGTGCAGCACCGGGCGGGAATAGCCCTGCTCGCGCCGGGCCAGCGCCACACCGATGGCCAGCTCGTCACCTTCGGCCAGCGGGCGGAAGGCCAGGCCGGGCCGGCGTGTCGAACACAGCGACATGGGCACCAGGGCAATGCCGTGACCGGCGGCCACCAGCCCCAGCAGCACGTGGTGATCGGTAGGTTCACTCTGCCTGGGGGGCGAGAAATGATGCCGCATGAAGACCCGCTGGGCGTGGTCGTACCAGACCGGGTTCTGCCGCCGCAGGAACCAGAAAAGCCGCTCTTCGCTGATGTGCGCCAGCGACAGCCGCCGCTTGCGTGCCAGCGGATGGCTGCTGGACAGGCACACCATCATGGCCTCGCGGTGCAGGGGGGTGATCTGCAGCCCGTCGGTCCAGGCGGGCATGCCGATGATGGCCGCATCCAGTCGGCCACGCATGAGGTTGCGTATCAGCTGGGCGGAGTTGGTCAGCTGCGTATCGATATGCACATGCGACATTTCTTCCTGCATGGCTTCCTTCAGCCACGCAAACTGCGTGATGTCGATGACGGGCGTGATGCCCACGCGCAGGATGAGGGGGCGTACGGGTGCCCTGGGCGCAGCCTGCCCGGTCTGGCCATTCGCACCGGGGCCTGCATTGCCCGTCCAGAGCATGGCGCCCTTGACGTGGGCGAAGCCGTTGGTGGTGCCTGCGCCGTCGCCGTTCGTGAAGCCGTGACGGGCTTGCGTTCCGTTGCCATGGGTGAGGCCATTGCCGGCGCTGCCGGCATCGTGGCCGTTGCCGAAGCCGTTGCTGGCGCTTGCGCCGTTGGCATGGGTGAAACCGTTTACGGACCCCGCGCCATGGGTGTGGGCAAAGCCGTTGCCAGCACCCGCACCATGGCCATTGGCGAATCCGTTATCTGCTCCATGACCCGGGTTGGCGCCATTGCCCGCGACGCCCCCATGGCCCGGACTGGCACCATTATCCGGAGTGGCTCCATGGTCCGGACTGGCCCAATGGCCAGCGCCGATGTCGTGGCCATTGGGTGAACCATGGCCATTGCCAAAGCCATGGGCGTTGGCAAAACCGTTGCCGGCACTGGCGCCGTTGCCATGGGCAAAACCGTTCCCGGCCTCTGCGCCATTGCCGTGGAGATGACCGTTGCCTGCGCCGTTTTCGTGGCTGAAACCGTTGCCCGCTGCGTGGCCAGACCCGTTGCTGGTGCCTGCCCCATTGCCCGTGCCGGCGCCGTTGCCCCTGCCGTTCCCGTTTTCCGGGACACGTCCGGTGAGCGCACCGGCCGGGGAGCTGCCATTGCCGGTATCGGGTGCAGCACCGGCGCCATTGCCATGCCAGGCGCTGGCTGCCTGTCCATTTCCGGTCAGGGAACCTGCGCTGCGTACCCGTGAATGGTTCTGGCCCGTACTACCGGCCATCTGTGCGGCCAGCCCGGCCGTTCCGGACAGGGCGGAGGTTCTGCGGCTGCGGGGTGTGCCGGCCAGCCCCAGTACACCATTGTCGTGGGTATGGATGTGCTCGTGGCTGGTCAGGGCGGCTGTCAGGAACTGGCCATCCGAGGCAACCCGGCCGCCTTCCACCGACAGGTCGTTGTCTTCCGAAAACCGCTGCAGCAGCAGGTCCATTTGCTCGAGCAGCTGCTGCACCTGCGGCAGAAAGCGCTGCCCGGCCTCCGTCAGGATGACAGGCTGGGTGGACCCGGGCATGTGACGGATGAGCAGGGGCGCACCCAGCGCATCTTCCAGCTGCCGGATCTGTCGGGACAGGGGAGGCTGGCTGATGAACAGCCGCTCTGCCGCCCGCCGAAAGTTCAGCTCTTCGGCCAGAACGCAGAAATATCGGAGCTGCCGAAGTGTGATTGGATCAGCCATGAAAACGAAGGATCAGAGAACCCGAAGTGCTCCCCCAAGCCGCATTATGACTCAGAAACGGGCCACCGGCGCCTTTGGATGACCTGTTCCCCCGATATTTCACGATACCCAAAAGATATCAGCAAAAAGGTATTGGGAATAGTCAAGGAATGTTGCTACGGTGGCGCCGTATACCCTGTGAATCTATCCGTTTCAGACGGGGCAATGGCAAGAGGAAAGAGACGATGAAAACGATATGCCCCCAGGCATTCCGTCCTGCGACGGATGCACCCGTCATGCAAGGGCATGGCCAGTCTCGGCGCCAGAATCGCCCTGACGATTCCGCGCGTACCAACGTATCTGCTACTTCCGTTCATGATGGCCATGGGAATGGCCGCCATGCTGCCGTGCCGCATGACGGCCATAATGGTGAGCACATGCACGACATGCGTAACAGTGCTGTTCAGAATTTCGACGTGTCATTGAATGCCGGTATGGCACCGGAAACCGGCGCCACCTGGTCCGCCGGTCCCGATGTCGCGCTGCCGTTTCGCCAGGCACGCACCGACGGGCTGGCGCTCAGCGCCATCGGCCTGGGCTGCATGGGGCTTTCGGAGTTCTATCCGCCCCGTGAGGAAGCCCGTGCGCGCGACCTGATGCTGCATGCCATCGAACGGGGCGAGCGCTTTTTCGACACCACCAACGTCTATGGTTTTGGCCAGAACGAACAGCTGGTCGGGGATGTCCTGCGCGATCACCCGCTGCGCAGCCAGATCGTGCTGGCCACGCAGGGCTGCATCTGCACCAGCCGCTGCCCGGGCAGTGTGAGTCCGGAGAGCACGGGACCCGAACTGGTGCGCCTGGCCATTGCCCGCTCCCAGGACCGCCTGCAGACGGATATCGATCTCTATTGCCTGCGCTGGCCGGCCGATGACGACCTGTCGGTCGAAGAGGTCATGTCGGCCCTGGCCGATGAACTGGTGGCCGGCAACATCGGTGCCGTCGGGCTGGGTGACATGCCCCCTTCCATCATCCGCCGGGCCGATGCTGCGCTGCGGCGATTCAGCCCCGACGGGCAGGGTCTGGCCGCCATGCAGACCGAATATCCGCTCAGACGCTCACTGGCCCGCACGCGCGACATTCGTGCCACCTGCGTCGAGCTGGGTATGCTGATGCTGGTCTACAGCCCACTCTGCCATGGCCTGCAGGGTGCCAGCACCGGCACACCGGGCCAGCAGCCGGCCGAAGAGGAAATCATCCGCCGCCTGCTGCAGCACTGGGGCGAGCAGTCCGAGCACAACCAGCAGCTGGTGCAGGTGCTGTGCGACGTGGCCCGTGAAGAGTCCCTGAGCCCCGCTCAGGTATTGCAGGCAT
>ERZ773090.746-NODE-746-length-13406-cov-3.55494_pt1 | contig 13406 bp, 15 predicted proteins | sample MGYA00580579_ERZ773090 | MGnify/ENA primary metagenome ERZ773090 (study PRJEB29015, sample SAMEA2738014) | human oral metagenome | biome: human oral; feature: human-associated habitat; material: dental | place: China | collected 2132 ... | reverse complement strand
GGTTTTAGCCCTTCAAATGGGCCAGCAGGGCGCGGGTGGACGCGTCGGACTGGGTCTCGGTCTTACCTTCCAGCGCCGCTCGACTGCTTTTCGCCAGAATCTTGCCGTACTCAACCCCCCACTGGTCATAGGCGTTAATGCCATAGAGCCGCGCCTCGACGCTGGTTTTGTTCTCGTAGAGGGCAATCAGCTGGCCGAGGCTCTGCGGTGTCAATTCATTCAAAATCAATACGTTGCTCGGCCGATTGCCCGGCGAGAACTGCTCGTTGCGGTCGGTTTTGCGACCCAGCATCAGCGCTTCGGCCTGGGCGATGCAGTGGGCGTGCATGACCGTGTTGGCCTCGGCAAAGGCCGGATTGCCGTTTTTTACCGTGAGCAAATCCAACGGCACCACATGGTTGCCCTGGTGCAGCAGCTGGAAGAAGCTGTGCTGGGTTTCGGTGCCGCTGCCGCCCCAGATAATCATGCCAGTGCGTTCCTGCAGCGGCCGGCCCTCGGCGTCGCAGTTTTTACCGAGGCTCTCCATGCTCAGCTGCTGCAGATAGAAGGGGAAGGCCCGCAACGGCCGGTTGTAGGTGATGACGGCGCGCGAATTGTACTGGAGGAAGCGGTTATAGCTGGCGTCAAGGCTGGCCAGCAGCACCGGCAGGTTCACGCTGAAATCGGCGTTGTAGAAATGCTCGTCCATGAGATGGAGGCCGGCCAGCAGCGCTTCGTAGTCGGCATAGGAATTCTGCAGAATCAGCGGCAGGGCCAGGGCCGAGGACAGGGAGAAGCGGCCGCCGACCCAATCCCACATGGGCAGCACGTTCTGCGAGTCGAGGCCGAAGGCCGAGGCCGCCGGCACATTGGCGGAGATGGCGACGATGCGGCTGGCGCCGTTGGGGTCGCCGGCCAGCAGCCAATCGCGCATATAGCGGCCGTTGAGCATGGTTTCCTCGGTGGTGAAGGTCTTACTGGCGATAATCAGCGCCGTGCTTTTGGGATTGAGCCGCTGCAGCTCGGCCAGATGTTCGCCGTCGGTGCCGGCGAGGAAATGGATTTTGACCCGGCCGTTCTTATATTTGGCCAGGGCCTGGCAGAGCAGCTTCATGCCGAGCTCGGAGCCGCCGATGCCGATGTGCACCACGTCGCTGATGTTTTGGGCCTGGAGCCGTTCGGCCACCGCCTTCAGCTGTTCACGCATGGCCGTGATTTCGGCGCCAAAGAGATGGGGCTGGGGTTCGCGCAGCAGCTGATGCAGCACCGGCCGCTGTTCGCTGCCATTGACCTTATCGCCCCGGCGCAGGGCCTGGAGATGGCCACGCAAATCGCAGTCCTGCCACCAGCGCGCCCAGAGCGCCTTGGTCTGGCCATCGACGAAGTTTTTGCTCAGGTCGGCATAAATATCGCCCACCGTCAGCGTCCACTGGGCCAGCTGCTCGGGGGCGGCCACCCGGTCGGCCAGCGGTTGCCGGGCCAGGGTTTGGAAGTGTTCGGATAGTTGCTTCATAGGGTTGCTCCAAAAAGTTGCAGGGAAAAATGGAGAAAGAGTAGGGCCACCGGCGCCATGCTCAGGGTGCCGGCGCGGCGGTAATCGCGCAGCCGGGCCGACAGCCGGGGGCCGGGGTGGCTGGCCCCACTGAGACCGTAGAGGGAGTTGGGGCCGGGGAGTAGGCTAATGCCCACCGCCCCAAGGCTATACACACCGAGATTTTGAATGCCGTCCATATTCAGGGGGTTGCAGAGGAAGAACCTAGTATAGCGCCGGGGCCGAAGGAAGCGCTGCGGCGGTTCAGCCCAGCCACCAGGGAATTCAGCAGCCGAAATGAATGAAGCGCTTCGTTCTGACTTAAAAAGGGGGAAGCGCTTCAGCCTCGCCCAAATATTAGCTCTTGCGCGAAGCGCTTTGCTCTGGGAAGACGGTTCATTCCACCGATGTTCTCCGGGTTATAGCTTCTTTGTTAGTTACTTAAAGCGCTTTCCTCTGAACCCGCCAGCCAAAGCGCTTCGGGGGTTCCGCCCAGATAGGGGAAGCGCTTCGTTCTGAAATCCTGTGTTTTTCCGCTGGGTCGGAAATCCGAAGCGCTTCCCCCGCAACAAGCCCTAAACCGGGCCGGGGCGAAATCGAAGCGTTTTCCCCTCGTTCCAATAACAAAGCGCTTAAAAAAAAGACTGGCCGGCGAGAAGCGAAGCGCTTCGGTCTGGAATTAGGTCAAGGTTGAAGCGCTTCACTCTGAAATCTCGTGTTGCTCCACTGGGCTAAAAAACCGAAGCGCTTCCTTCTGGAGAATGAAAACCTCAGTTGGCTGGAAAGAATTCTTGCGGGGCGAAGCGCTTCGACCCGCCGGGCTTTCAGTGGCCCACTTCCAACGGGCCGGAGTAGGGAAAGCGCTTCCCCTTCCGGACTGGCTCGCCACTCTGAACGGGAGGAAGCGCTTCGTTCCAAGCTGCAAAGGGGAGCGCGGCGCCGAAGCGCTTCCGGCCATTCAAACAGGGGGATTCAATACCAACCGCCCCAATTCCGCCCATAAAAAAAGCCTCCGGGCGGAGGCTGTGGCGGAGGGGGAAATTAGCGTTTCCAACACTCCTGGGAGGCCGGGGTGCGGCTGTTGTCGGCACCGAAGGTGGTTTCGGTCCAGTAGGTGGAACGGCTGGCAATCTTGGCACCGTTGCTCTGCTGAATATAGGTGATGCACTTGTTATCGGCCTTGGCCTGGCGGTTGATGGCGATGCCGCGAATGACGGTGCCGACCACCTTGCCATTGTCCTTAACATAGTCAAAGCGCACGGCGAAATCGGCGGTGGTGCGGTCCTTGCCCTCGGGCAGGAAAACGAATTTCCGACCGCCGTCGCCGGTTTTTACCAGACCGCTGTAAAACTTGGTCAGGGCGTCGTCCTCGGTCATGGCCGTTTTATTGCCATTGCTCTGGTCCACCTTCTGGATTTCCCAGGTGCGGAAGAGGGTGTAGTTCTGTTCCAGCCGCTGCTGCAGGTCGGCGATTTGGTTGCGCACCGACACCCGTTTGCCCCGGGCCACATAGTCCTGATAGGCCGGAATGGCCAGCATCGACAGCACACCCAGAATAATCACCACAATGAGCAGTTCAATCAGGGTAAAGCCTCGGTTGTTATTTTTTTGATATTTCATCGATAAATTCTCGCTAATTAGGGTTTTTTCATCATGAGCCGGCTGTTCTGGATGGAAAAGACCTTGCCATCGTAGGACTGGCTGGCGTCGCAGTCGGCCCGGGTCATACGCGATTCCAGACAAATGGCCAGACTGCTCTGGAGATTAACCCGGCCGTTGCTGGCAAAAATCAGCGGCTTGTTGCCACTGCGCAGCACCAGCTTGATGCCCTTCTCGCGGAAGGGCACGTCCTGCAGCACGCGGAAATTGTTCGGGCCGGTGGGCTCCTTGACGGCCACAATCCAGCCGTTGCTGAAGTCCATCTCGCGGCCGCTCAGGTCGCAGGTCTGGCCGTCCTTGCTGCCACAGAGATAGACGTTGTCCTTCAGGCGCATGGCCTCACGCTGGGCCAGGTAGAAGGAGTTCTGCCACTCATTGACCGCATCGCGCACCCGCTGCCGTTCCAGCATCTGCTGGTAGGCCGGTGCGGCAATGGCAATCAGCACCGCCAGCACCAGCACCGTAATCAGCAGTTCCATCATGGTGTAGCCCTGTTGTTGGCTTCGTTTCATCGGCATCTCCTAGGGCAGAATGTAGGTGGATTGCAGCATCTTGGACGTCAGATGGCTGCCCGATTCGCCGCGACCGACGCCAACGGCGGTAATCCGCATGACGGCGTCGCTGCTGCCACCACTGCCGCCGGTGAGTTCGTCGGCGGTGAAGCGCTCAATAACAAACTGGTAGGGCGGCCGGTCGTTGGCATTGACCAGCATGGGCAGCACCTCCAGATTATTGGCGCTGGCACCGGTGGAACCGCGCTGTTCCTGGGCCGCGTCCAGCACCGCCTTGGCGCTGTCCATCCACTTCATGCAAATCCAGGTGGGTTTACAGCTGCTCAGGCCGTGGCTGTTGTAGTACTGGGCGTCATAGATGCCCTTGCCATAGGCCAGCTGGTAGCTACCGGCCACGTTGCTGCCCCGGCTGTAGGGCTGGGTATAGGCCAGGGTGCGGTAGTCCTCACCCTGGAAGAGGTCGGACAGATAGGAAATCAAATCCTTTTCCTCGGTGCAGTTGGTGCCGCCCTTGTCCTGGCAGTATTTCTTCGCCATGCGGAAAACCTCGGTTTCGGCCTGGTCCAGACCCATCTGGGCCGCCTCGTGGGCGGTCATCAAATCCAGGTCAGTGCCGGCCTTATCCTCTTCCACCTTGGCGCTCATCAGGGCAAAGCGCAGCATGGCCAGCAGCACCATCAGGAAGACCAGACAGGTGAGCAGCACAATGCCTTGCTCGTTTTTTCTTTTTCTCATCGGTTGCAACATGGATAAATCCTCAGGGCAATTTAATCTTCTCCATGTTCAACATGGGCAGATTTAGGTTATTACTAATGCTAAAGGTGCGCACATAGCGACGGTAGAACTTGTTATCGCCGCTGCTGCGGGCCGTGCCGTCCTGGAACTCGCTGTAGGATTCTTCGCCGTTGTTCTTACGCAGACAGCTGGGAATGATGGGTTGCACCTGAGCCAGGTCGTCGATGATTTTTGAACTCTTGGCCGCATCGCTGGTCTGTTCCATGGCCACCACCAGGCACACTTCCACGCCGGTTACCGCACTCCAACCCAGCGGGTTTTTGTTGGCGTCCTGGACGCTATTGGGCTGCAGATAGGATTTGGTGTTGCGGGCGGCGCCGGTTTCATTCTTGATTTCTATCTTGTTCTCGCCGTTGGCGCTGGTAACCAGATAGCGGAAAACCATCTGTTCGATGTTGCTCACCGCCGGGGCGTTCTGGTTGGCAGCCAGGTTGGGGGCCTTCTCGGGCACGGCGTCCTCGGTGGGCTTTTTCAGTTGCCAGCGGGCGCTGTAGCAGGACAGGCCGGTGTCCTTCTCGTGGGTGGGTTTCTTCAGGAAATAGGTGTTGGCGATGACCGAGTAGGTCGAGGCCGAGGCATTATCCAGCAGCGCTTCGCCGTTGCAGCTGCCGGTCGCATCGGAGCGGCTGTCCTTCTCCTGTCTCAGGCTGGACAGAGACGGGAAGGGAGGTGGGGTGGCGCCGCCAATCTCCGGCCGAATCACCTCATGGCTCAGACGGATGCTCTGCTGGGTGGTGGGGTTGGGATTGGGGCAGGTGCCGTCATCGTTGAGCTTGGTGCCGCAGCCGAAGACCGGAATCACCTTGTTATTGGACAGGTAGCCGAGCAGGCTGTAGCGGTTGGCGTTTTCCCAGTTGGCGCCGCTGATGCTCAGCTCTGACAGCTTCTCATCGGAGAATTTGCCGAAGCGGGCCACAATTTTATCCTCGCCCAGCAGCGAGTTTTCCACCCGCTCCTTATCGACGAAGGTATCCACATAGCCGGCCATGGTGATGTCATGGCCAATCTTGGCGAACACCTGGCGGGCGCTTTCGTCCATCATTTCCGTGAGCGTGCGTTCGGCCGAGGATTTGTTGGAGGTGGTCATCAGAATGGCCAGGGCCATAATCAGCAGCAGGCCGATGCCCATGGCAATCAGCATCTCCAGCAGGGAAACGCCCTTTTGTTTCTTCGTAAATTTTTTCATCTTAAGTTCTCATGAATCAGATGGAGAAGGGCACGGCAATCCCGTAGGTTTTAAGCTTAACCTCTTCGTCGGATTTGGCTTCGCTGGCCTTCCACATCACATAGACCATATAGTTTTCGTTCGGGGTTTTTTGCACATAGCCGATGCCCTGGGGCAATTCCTGTTCCAGACTGGTGAGCCAGGTGGCCATTTCATTGATGGCCATTTGCTTGGCCGCCTGCTTCACGTCGCAGGGTGACGGACAGGCCGCGCCCTTCTTGCTCTTGAAATTGCTGGTGTTCTGCGCAATCAGGTTGTTGTCGTAGAGCGTCTCAAAGTTATATTGCGGCTCGTTGTTGGCGGCCTTGTTGGTGGCGCCGTAGACCAGATAAGTATCCCGGGCCACGTTGTTGGCGCGCATCTGGTTGATGATGGTCTGGGCCTGCTGCTGGGCTATGGAGGTGAAGGCCGCACTGAGGCCATAGCGATTGGACGATTGAATCATGGCAATGCTGCCGGCCAGGGCGATGCCGATGACCAACATGGCAACCACCACTTCCAAAAGGGACATGCCTTTCTGTTTGCTGCGTCGATTTAATTTCATTTTATTTTCCAGGAATAATGAGTTAAGGGGCTTATGCAATAAGCACGCCAGCACCGGGCCGGGCCCAAAAACCGACCCTAGAGGGTTTTGCTGAAGCGCTGGCCGGCGTTGTGCCGCTGCAGGTAGACATCGAAAATCATGGCCACATTACGAATCAGCAAGCGGCCCGGCGGCAGCACCGTCAGCCGGTCGCCGTCGAGATGAATCAGACCGTCTTCGGCCAGCGGCTGGAGCCGCTGCCACTCCTCGGCAAAGTAGCGGCGACCGTCGAGGCCGAAGCGCTCCCACACCTCGGTTAGGTTCAGGCGCAGATTGCACATGATTTGGCTGATGACCCAGCGTCGCACCTGGTCGTCGGCGTTGAGACGCCGGCCGCGCAGAATTGGCAGCCTGTCCTCGTCCAGGCGCTGGTAGTAGCGGCTGCGTGCCTTCTCGTTCTGGCTGTAGCTGTCGCCGACCATGGAAATGGAGCTGATGCCGAAGCCGAACAAATCACAGTCGCCGAAGGTGGAATAGCCCTGAAAATTGCGGTAGAGCGTGCCGGCGCGCTGGTGCTGCACCAGACTGTCGCTACTCTTGGCGAAGTGGTCGAGGCCAATGAATTCGTAGCCGTTGCCGGTCAGGGCGTCGATGGTGTGTTCCAGCATGGCCAGCTTGGCCTCGGCGTCGGGCAGGTCGCCGTCGCGAATCTGGCGCTGGGCCCCGAAAAGCTGCGGCATATGGGCATAGTGGAAGACGGCCAGCCGGTCGGGGCCGAGGCTGAGCATCTGGCGGATACTCTCGGCAAAGCTGGCCACGGTCTGCTTCGGCAGCCCATAAATCAAATCGGCGCTGATGCTGTGGAAGCCCTCGGCCCGGGCCGCCGCCATGGTTTTTTCCACATCGCTGAAGGGCTGGATACGATTGACCGCCCGCTGCACCTCCTCGTTGAAGTCCTGCACGCCGAAGCTGACCCGGTTAAAGCCGAGCGCGCGCAGATATTTCAAATCGGCCGGCGTTACCGTGCGCGGGTCAATTTCAATGGAAAATTCGCCCTGGGCATCGTCGGCGAACTGGAAATGGCGGTGGAGAATGGCGAAGAGCCGCTCCATCTCGCTGCGGCGCAGGAAGGTGGGCGTGCCGCCGCCGAAATGCAGCTGCACCAGCGGCCGGGCGGTGTTGATGTCCTGGCACTGGAGGCGGATTTCCTTTTCCAGATAGTCCAGATACTGCTGGGCCTGCTCGTGGTTGCGGGTGATGATTTTGTTGCAGCCGCAGTAGTAACAAACGTGCTCACAGAAGGGAATGTGGATATAAACCGACAGGGCCGCCGAAGCGCTTCGTTGCAGGGCGGCGCGGTGCTCGGCGATGCCGTAGTGGTCGCCGCTGAACTCCACGGCGGTGGGATAGGAGGTGTAGCGCGGGGCGTTTTGACTGTATTTTTGAATCAAATCCCGCTGGAAATAACGGGCCATAGGTTTTTTTAGGGTTGGAGAAAGTGAAGAAGCGCTTCCCGGTCGAAGGGATAGCACAGTTCCCGGTCGCGGTCGGCACGATAAAGCACCGGCACCAGCCAGTCATAGCGGGCTTTGAGCTCGGCCTGCTGGTCGATGTCCACCAGCCGGACCGACAGTTGCTCGGCGCCCAATAAACGCCGGGCCTGGTCGCAGAGATGGCAGCCCCGGCGGATATATAAAGTTAGATTTTCCATAACTTGCATATACTACAATAAAGCCTTTACCCCCTAAGGAGTGTTTCCCATGAGTGAAGAACAGACCGTTCCTGAAGTTTTCGTTGATATTCGCAAGATGTACATCGACGATTTGTCCGTTGAAGTTCCCCACGCCCCCCAGATTTTCCAAGAGGAGCAGCAGCGCCCGGAAGTGGGCATGAATCTGGTTCACGAGGTGCAGAAACTGCCCGAAGCCAACTACTACGCCGTTAAATTGAAACTGACCGTTACCGCCAAGGACGGCGAACGCACCATCTATCTGGTGCAGGTTTCCCAGGGCGGCGTTTTCGAGATTCAGGGCCTGACCGAAGCCCAGCTGCATCACGCCCTCAACGCCTACTGCCCGAGCCTGCTCTTCCCCTATGCTCGCGAGGTGGTTTCCAACGCCGTGGTGCGGGCCGGCTTCCCCGCCCTTTATCTGATGCCGGTGAACTTTGATGCCCTCTATCAGGAGCGTATGCAGGAGCAGGTGGCCGAACAGGAAGCCCAGCAGCAATCATGAGCCAGGTCGCGGTGCTCGGTGCCGGCAGCTGGGGAACAGCGCTGGCGCTGCAACTGGCCCGGGCCGGCCAACGGGTGAAACTCTGGGGCCACCGGGCCGAACACATGGCCCAGCTCCGCGCCGACGGCGAAAACAGGCGCTATCTCGGTGGCATTCCCTTTCCCCCCAACCTGGAACCCGTGGTGGACCTGCAAAGCGCTTTGACCGGAAGCGCTTTTATTTTATTGGTAGTGCCCAGCCATGTTTTCGTTGAGACCTTGGAACGGCTGCGCGCCCTCAACGTGGCCCAGCCGATTTTCTGGGCCATCAAGGGCTTCTTCAACGGCCAGCCGTTGAGTCACAGCTTCCGCGAACGCCTGCCCCACAACGGCTTCGGCGTCATCGCCGGCCCCAGCTTTGCCAAGGAGGTGGCCCTGGGCCGGCCGACGGCCATCACCGTGGCCAGCGCCGATGAGAACCTGGCCCGAACCTTTGCCGAGCGGCTGCACGGCCAGAATTTCCTCTGCTATACCACCACCGACCTCATCGGCGTGCAGATTGGCGGTGCCGTGAAAAACGTCATCGCCATTGCCACCGGCATTGCCGACGGCCTTGGCCTCGGCGCCAACACCCGGGCGGCCCTGATTACCCGGGGCCTGCGCGAAATCCGTCGGCTCAATCAGGTGCTGGGCGGCCAGGAGGAAACCCTAATGGGCCTGGCCGGCCTCGGCGATTTGGTGCTGACCTGCACCGACGAGCAGTCGCGCAACCGCCGCTTCGGCTACCAGCTCGGCCTGGGGGGAAGCGCTTCCGCCGCCAAGGCCCTGATTAATCAGGTGGTGGAGGGCGAACACACCACCCACGAAACCTGGACCATGGCCCAGCACTACGGCGTCCACATGCCCATCACCGAGCACCTGCACCGGCTGCTCACCGGCCAGTGGGATTTGCAACGGACGCTGCAAAGTCTGCTGGCCCGGGCGGTGAAGGCGGAGAACCAGTGAAATTGGAGCTGGTCTACGAGGACGCCGACCTGTTCGCCGTCAATAAGCCGGCCGGCCTGCTGTCGGTGCCGGGCAAGGGGGCGGAGAAATTCGCCAGCGCCCAGAGCTACTGCCAGGAAGTTTGCGTCGGCGCCATGGCCGTGCACCGGCTGGACATGGCCACCAGCGGCCTGCTGCTGATTGCCAAGCACAAGGAGGCCGAACGCTACTACAAGGGCCTGTTTGAACAGCGCCGGGTGGCCAAGGTCTACCACGCCCTGGTGGAAGGCGAAATTCAGCCGGCCCGGGGGCTGATGGACTATCCGCTTATCGTCGATTGGGAGCGCCGGCCGCGCCAGAAGGTGTGCTATGAAACCGGCAAGGCAGCGCTCACCCACTACGAGCTGCTCGGCTATGAAAACGGCCGCAGTCGCCTGGCCCTCTATCCCCACACCGGCCGCAGCCACCAGCTGCGCGTCCATCTGGCCACCCGGGGCCACCCCATCATCGGCGACGAGTTCTACAACGAAACCCACCCCGGCTCGCGCCTGCTGCTCCACGCCCACCAGCTGGATTTGCCCCGCCGCGACGGCCAGCAGCTGCGGCTGGTCTGCCCCACCCCTTTCTAATTCCGACAACGGAGAAATCACATGAGCGATAAACCCCAAGATAATTCCCTGCCCGTGGCCCCGGAGGTACTGGCCCGCAAGCTGAAACAGCTGGAGGACATTCCCACCGAAATCGGCGGCCCCCAGGGCCCGGAACCCACCCGCTTCGGCGACTGGGAACGCAACGGCCGTTGCATCGACTTCTAGGAGTAACCATGGCCTTTGATTACCGTAAATACCGCCCCTTTGCCTTCGCACCCCAGTCGCCGCGCGATTTCCAACGCACTTGGCCCGATAAAACCCTGACCCGGGCGCCGCGCTGGGTCAGCGTCGATTTGCGCGACGGCAACCAGGCTCTCATCGACCCCATGACCATCGACCAGAAGCTGCGCTTCTTCAAACTGCTGGTGGATATGGGCTTCAAGGAAATCGAAATTGGCTTCCCCAGCGCCTCGCAGATTGAATTTGACTTCACCCGCCGGCTCATCGAGGAGAAGCTGATTCCCGACGATGTAACCGTGCAGGTGCTGGTGCAATCGCGCCAGCATCTCATCGACCGCACCTTCGAAGCGCTCCAGGGCGTGAAACAGGCCGTGGTTCACCTCTACAACCCCACCTCCCGGGTACAGCGCGAGAAGGTCTACGAGAAATCCCGGGCCGAAATCATCGCCATCGCCTGCTTCGGCGCCGAGCTGCTGAAGGAGCGCGCCGCCCAGCACCCCGGCAGCCGCTGGATTTTCGAGTATTCGCCGGAGAGCTTCTCCCAGACGGAGCCGGATTTTGCCGTCGAGGTCTGCGAGGCGGTGGCGGCCATCTGGCAGCCGGGGCCGGAGCAGGAGGTGATTTTCAACCTGCCGAACACGGTGGAATCGGCCACGGCCAACGTCTATGCCGACCAGATTGAATATTTCTGCCAGCATTTTTCCCAGCGCGACCGGGTCAGCATCTCCATTCACACCCACAACGACCGGGGCGGTGCCGTGGCGGCGGCGGAGCTGGCGGTGCTGGCCGGGGCCGACCGGGTCGAGGGCACCCTGCTCGGCAACGGCGAACGCACCGGCAACATGGACATCATGGTCATGGCCATGAACCTCTATGCCCAGGGCATCGACCCGGGCCTGGATTTCAGCCGCATGAACCAGATGGTGCAGATTGTCAGCGAGTGCAATAACCTACCCGTCCACCCGCGCCACCCCTACGTGGGCGAGCTGGTCTTCACGGCCTTTTCCGGCTCCCACCAGGACGCCATCAAAAAATCCCTGGAAAAACCGCACAACGGCGTCTGGGACATCGCCTATCTGCCCATTGACCCGCTGGACATCGGCCGCAGCTATCAGGACGTGGTGCGCATCAATAGCCAGTCCGGCAAGGGCGGCGTCGCCTATATCCTCGCCCGCGACCACGGCCTGCACGTGCCGCGCTGGCTGCAGATTGACTTTGCCCAGCTGGTGCAGCGCGAGAGCGAACGCACCCAGAAGGAGCTGAGCAGCGCCGACATCCTGCGCCTGTTCCAGGACAGCTACATGGGCGAGAGCGCCTACCAGCTGGAGGAATACAACATCAAACGCCAGACCAAATTTGACGCCTTCGCGGCGGTGCTGAGCCGCGCCGGGGAGCGCTTCGCCGTTAGCGGCAAGGGCAACGGCGCCCTGAGTAGCTTTATCAACGGCCTGGAAACGCTGCTGGGCCGGCAGATTACGGTGCTGAACTACAGCGAGCACGCCCTCACCAAACACACCGACGCCCAGGCCGTGGCCTATGTGCAGCTGCTGGTGGGCGAGGACGTCCACACCGGCATCGCCTACAGCCACGACACCCTGACGGCGGTGCTGCGCGCCACCCTGGTGGCCCTGACCCCGGCCCTGGCCAACTAGTAGCGGGCCCCGCCGCCGGGTTTTCCGAACCCCCAACGGGTTTTCCAGCCCCCCACCGAGCGCTTCCTTGTCCGGAAGCGCTTTTTTTGTGGCTGGGGCCTCTGGCCCGGGCGCTTCGTTCTAAATAAATCGGCGGGAAGCGCTTCCTCTTCTTTTTCTTTGCAACTCCCCCAAACGAAGCGCTTTAATCCAAGCGTCGGCAAGGGGGGAAGCGCTCCCCCCTCAACCCAAAGCGCTTCGTTTAGAGACAGGCCGCTGGGCTTTGCCCACCGAAGCGCTTCACAGAAACCGGCCCTTCCCTGCCGAAGCACTTCGGTTGTTTCCTAAAAAGCCGAAGCGCTTCGTTCCAGTTGCCCAGGGGGAAGCGCTTCGACCATTCGGATTGGCCCAGCCGGAAGGCTTTGCCGAAACCAATCTTTCCCAGCCGAAGCGCTCCCCTTTTGGACTACTGGAAAATCTATCTTTCCGGCTTGAAGCGCTTCGTTCTAGCAGCCCTTAGCCTGTTGGCCCTGCCGAAGCGCTTCAGCCTGCTAGCTCAGCCAGAAGCGCTTCCCCTTCTTCACAGCTCATCAAACCGAAGTGCTCCCTTCCCAGCAGTCTTTTGAGAACGAAGCGCTTCCTGCGGAACAACCAAACCCGGACCGGGGCTTTCCCAATTGGCAAGACCGAAGCGCTTCCCTATTGCCAACCTTCTAAACCGAAGCGCTCCCTCTTTCCAGCTGGCCAGTTCAAACAAGTTCCAGACCGAAGCGCTTCGTTGTCTCCCGTCTGTTTGGGCTGAAGCGCTTCACTCCTAACAAACCGAAGCGCTTCGTCTTGATGAATCCGTCTGAAGCGCTTCTCTCTGGAACCCAGCCCCGTCCCGTCTTTGCCATACCACCACCGAAGCGCTTCGTTGGAAACTAGGTTGCGGTCAGAAGCGCTTCCCTCCCAACAAACCGAAGCGCTTTGCCAATATCACCAGGGGAAACGGTCTGAGTCGAAGCGCTTCCTCCTGAAATCGTCTCGACCTGTCTTCATTCGGCGCAATGCCGCTACGGCCGAAGCGCTTCGCTGAAGCCAATACTTCCCAGCCGAAGCGCTTCTGCCCCCGGCCCAAGAATTTAAATCAGCCCCCAATCGAAGACCTGGGGAAACTATCTGGGTCGAAGCGCTTTTCTCTAGAACACCGCTCCGGCCCGCCTCCAGCGCTTCCCAAAACACCGACGCGCTTCATTCCGAAACGCCGGGCCAGTTCGCTAGAGCCAAGGCGCATTCGCTTTGGAATGCCACCTAGGGGAAACCATCTGGGCTGAAGTCTTTTGCGCTTTCCCGGCTCGTCCTTTTTTTAGAAGCGCTTCGCTGGGAACTGGGCTTCAAGCCGGAAGCGCTTCTCTCTGGAATAGCGCCCCGGCCCATCTTTGCAATACCACCACCGAAGCGCTTCGTTGATTCTGCTTTCCTTAGGGTGAAGCGCTCCCCGGCGGCGGGCTGGGATATTCTAGGCCGTAGGTTGGAAGCGCTT
>ERZ773090.745-NODE-745-length-13409-cov-3.19844_pt1 | contig 13409 bp, 11 predicted proteins | sample MGYA00580579_ERZ773090 | MGnify/ENA primary metagenome ERZ773090 (study PRJEB29015, sample SAMEA2738014) | human oral metagenome | biome: human oral; feature: human-associated habitat; material: dental | place: China | collected 2132 ... | reverse complement strand
AGGCCGACCACTTCTGCATGCACTGGCGCGGCGTGAAGGACGAGAGCCAGATGACCTCCTCGGTGATGCGGGGCGCCTTCCTGCGCAACAGCAGCCTGCGCCGCGAACTGCTGTCGCTGATCGCCGACATGGGCAAGGGTTGAACCCAGTGCGCAGCCCGGCCGGGGCGTGGGTGGTACATGGGCGGTACATGGGCGGTACATGGGCGGGGCCGCAGGGTCGCCGCGGGCCTTCCAGCATCGCAGCCGCTTTGTTTCTGTGTAACAGTGCATGCCAGAGCTTTTCCCGCACGGGAAAACTGGGGACGGCACGACGCCCCCTGTGGGAAAATGCCCCGTCCGCAAGGCTGCCACCGGGTATGTTGCAGTGCAGCGCCGGCATGGCGCGCCGCGACGGCCTTTCTCCTCCCTTCTGCTCAACGCCCGCCCTCCCCGGGCAAGGTATCTCATGGACAAACAGACACTCCTGGTCACCGGCGGTGCCGGTTACATCGGTTCCCACACCGTGGTGGAACTGCTGGGCGCCGGGCATGACGTGGTCATTCTCGACAACTTCAGCAACAGTTCGCCGAAGGTGGTGGACCGCATCGAAGAGATTGCCGGCCGCCGGCCGCTGCTGGTCGAGGGCGACGCGGGTGATCGCAGCACGCTGCAGCAGCTGCTGTCGCGCCACCGCATCGATGCCACCATCCACTTTGCCGGCTACAAGGCCGTGGGTGAATCGGTGGCCAAACCGCTGGCCTACTACGGCAACAACGTCAGCGGCACCGTGGTGCTGCTCGAGCGCCTGCCGCTTCGTGTTCAGCTCGTCGGCCACCGTCTATGGTGATCCGGCCAGCGTGCCCATCCGCGAAGACTTCCCCACTGGCCCCACCAACCCCTATGGCCGCACCAAGTGGCACATCGAGCACATGCTCAGCGACCTGGCGGTGGCCAGTCCGGACTGGTCCATCGGCATCCTGCGCTACTTCAACCCGGTGGGGGCCCATGTCTCGGGCCGCATCGGCGAGAATCCGCGCGGCATTCCCAACAACCTGATGCCCTTCGTCACGCAGGTGGCCGTGGGCAAGCGGCCGCAGCTGTCGGTCTTCGGCGGCGACTATCCCACGCCCGACGGCACCGGCGTGCGTGACTACATCCACGTGGTCGATCTGGCGCTGGGGCACCTGGCGGCGCTGGAGAAGGTGGCCCGCGGCAAGGGCGCCTGGACGGTCAACCTGGGCACCGGCATCGGCTATTCGGTGCTCGACATCGTCAAGGCCTTCGAAAAGGCCAGCGGCCGGCCCATTCCGTACCAGATCGTCGACCGCCGCCCCGGCGACGTGGCGCAATGCTACGCCGACCCTTCGCTGGCCGCGCAGGAGCTGGGCTGGCGCGCCACCCGCGACCTGCAGACAATGTGTGCCGACAGCTGGCGCTGGCAGGAAGGCAATCCCGAGGGGTATTGAGGTACGCCGGCCGGTGCCCGACGCTCCCACTGGTTTTTGCCGGGGAGCCATGCCTGCAGAGCCTCTGCCACGGCCTCCTGTCTGCCGGTTTTCTGGACATTCTCCGGAAAATAACATTATGTTACTGTAATGGATATCACCCGAAACCCGCATGAACAGCCGGTTTCGGGTGAAAAACCCGTCTTCCGGGTTATTCCCGGAATGGTTTTCCGGGTGGGGGCTGGTTATTGCGTTATAATGCCCTTGCTGTTCCCCATTAATTTCCCCGTACGAGGTGCATTTTCAACCACACCCGGGGTTCAGCTTCGCGTCGGGTTTTCTGCTTCATGCCAGAGATGTCTCGTACCCGGGATGTCCCGTGCATGAGGGGTTTCCCCCTGAAGGCAGAAAGCGCCTGCATCGCCAGCGCTTCCGCTGCTGCCCGTTTTTTGCGGTGGCCATCGTCTGGTCCGTTGCGGGCGCATGTCTGGGCCTCACCGCCTTGCCGGTGTCTGCGTAGTTTTTCTGCATATCGGCCTGTTTTGCCCACCCGGCATTTTCCGGCTCTGTCCGGATAACACCTGTGCGCACGCGCCTGCGTGCCACGGCATACCAGTATCGGTTCACCCTGGGCCGTCCAGATCGCCGCCATCGGGCGGGTCTGGCCCAGTCGCGCGGGCTCTCGTCCGGCGGCCGGTCAGAGGGCCAGTATCGTCCGCCTGCAGCGGATGGTGCCCGGCCTTCCGTCAAAGAGGAGTCAAACATGTCCCGTCTTTCACCGCAGCCTTCCGCAGTCGTCAACTCCGCCCGGCACGAGGCCGGCCTCCGCCTTCCCCTGGCCGCCCTGTCTGCCGCAGCCCTCGGCGTGGCAGCCCTGTTTGCCGCACCGGCCGCCCAGGCCGCCGATGCCCCGGCCTGTGAAGTGAATCACCCCGTGCGCTTCGGCGGCATGAACTGGGAGTCCAACCTGGTGCTGACCGAAATCGAGCGTCGCATCATGGAGAAGGGCTACGGCTGCGAAACCGACGTGCTGCCCACCGAAGCCCTGCCGGCGCTGGCCGCCCTGGGCCGGGGTGACCTGGATGTGAACAGCGAGATCTGGCAGAACAGCGTGGCCGAACCCTGGGCCAAGGCGGCTGCCACTGGCAAGGTCAAGTCCGTCGGTACGGCTTTCATGGGCGCCGAAGCCTGGTACATTCCGCGCTATGTGGCCGAGCGCTTCCCCGACCTGAAGTCCGTCAAGGACCTGCCCAAACACAAGGAAGACTTCGTCGACAACGAAGACCCCGACAAGGGCCGCTTCTACGGCTGCCCGGCCGGCTGGGGATGCGAGGTCGTGACTTCGCAGATCTTCAAGGGCGACAAGGAGCTGGCCGCCAGCTTCAACCTGTTCTCGCCCGGCACCGGTGCCGCCCAGAAGGCCGCGCTGACCTCGGCCTACAAACGGAAGAAGAACATCGTCTTCTACTACTGGTCGCCCACGCCGGTGGTCGGCTCCATGGATCTGGTCAAGCTGGAAATGCCTCCGTATGACGAGGCCAAGCACAAGTGCCTGACCGACCCCGACTGCCCGAATCCGGAAATCGTCGACTATCCGCAGAACCCGGTGCTGACGGCCGTCAACACGAAGTTCAGCGAGCAGGCGCCGAAGGCCACCGAGTTCCTCTCGAAGGTGTCGCTGCCGGTGGATGTGGTCAATGCGGCACTCGCCCACATGGAAGAGGAATCGCTGGAGGCCCCGGACGTGGCCAACTGGTTCCTGAAGAACCACGAGGAGGTCTGGACCAAATGGGTGCCGGCCGACGTGGCTGAGCGTGTGAAGGCGGGGCTCTGACATGGCGTTTCCCGAACTCTTCAACCCGGCCGGCATGCGCAAGGGTATCGACAGCTTCGTCGATACCATCGTCACCGACTACGGTGACACCCTGGGCGCCCTGTCCGACCACTTCGAGCGCTGGCTGTCGTGGTTCGAGAAGCTGCTGCGCACCTCGCCCTGGTGGGCGGTGGTGCTGGTGGTGGTCCTGATCGCCTGGGGCCTTACCCGGCGGCTGGGCTTCTCCATCCTGATGGGGGCCATGCTGTGCATCATCGGCCTGCTGGGCCTCTGGGATGCCGGCATGCAGACGCTGGCGCTGATGCTGATGGCCACCTTCCTGTCGGTCATCATCGGCATTCCGGTGGGCATCCTGATGGGCCGGGTGGACTGGGTGCGGGCCGTTCTGCACCCGGTGCTGGACGTGATGCAGACCATGCCCAGCTTCGTCTATCTCATTCCGGTGGTCATGCTGTTCGGCCTCGGCAAGACGGCAGCGCTGATCGCCACCATCATCTACGCCGTGGCCCCGCTCATCCGCCTCACCGACCTGGGCATCCGCCTGGTCGACCGGGAAGTGCTGGAAGCAGCGCGCGCCTATGGGGCCAACACCTGGCAGCAGCTCTTCGGTGTGCAGATTCCGCTGGCGCTGCCCAACATCATGGCGGGCATCAACCAGACCACGATGATGGCGCTGGCCATGGTGGTGATCGCCTCGATGATCGGCGCCACTGGTCTGGGCCATGAGGTGCTGCTGGGCATCAACCGCCTCGAAGTGGGCCGCGGCCTGATGGCGGGTGCATCCATCGTCGTGCTGGCCATCCTGTTCGACCGCATCACCCAGGCCTATGGCCATCGCCAGCGCAAGGGGGGCGCACACTGATGAGCAAGATCGAGGTCCGCAACATCTACAAGATCTTCGGCCCGCACCCCGAGCGCTGGCTGAAGGCCGCCCAGGACGGCATGAGCAAGGAAGATCTGCTGGCCAAAAGCGGCCACACGCTCGGCCTGCGCGACATCTCCCTGTCCATCGAGGAAGGCAGCATCTACGTCATCATGGGCCTGTCCGGTTCGGGCAAGTCCACGCTGATCCGCCATTTCAACCGCCTGATCGAGCCCACTGCGGGCGAGATTCTGGTCGATGGTCAGAACGTGGTGCAGATGGGCAAGCGCGAGCTGCAGGATTTTCGCCAGCACAAGATGTCCATGGTGTTCCAGCGTTTCGGCCTGCTGCCGCACCGTACCGTGCTGGACAACGCTGCCTATGGCCTGGCCGTGCAGAAGGTGCCCCGTGCCCAGCGCGAGGAGAAGGCCCGCTACTGGCTGGACCAGGTGGGCCTGTCCGGCTTCGAGCACCAGTATCCGAACCAGCTCTCGGGCGGCATGCAGCAGCGCGTGGGCCTGGCCCGGGCGCTGGCCACCGATGCCGAGATCCTGCTGATGGACGAGGCTTTCTCGGCGCTGGACCCGCTGATCCGCCGCGAGATGCAGGACCACCTGCTCAAGCTGCAGGCCCGGCTGAACAAGACCATCGTCTTCATCACCCACGATCTGGACGAGGCCCTGCGCCTGGGCAACCACATTGCCATCCTGAAGGACGGCGAGCTGATCCAGGACGGCGAGCCCGAGGACATCCTGCTGGCCCCGGCCACCGAGTACGTGCAGTCGTTCCTGCAGGACGTGAACCGCTCCAAGGTGCTCAGCGCCGGCCATGCGCTGCAGGAAGGCCCGCGGCTGACGCTGACCATGCGGACGCGCCCGCACCATGCGCTGACGCTGCTGCAGGAGAAGAAGTTCGACTATGCACCGGTGCTGGACGGCAAGCGTCTGGGCGGCGTGCTGACCGTGGGGCGCATCATCGAGGCGCTCAAGGACGGTGCCCGCGATGTGTCCGACTACGTGGAGGACATGGCGTCCGTGCCGTCCACCGCCGGTCTGGACTCCGTGCTGGGTCATCTGCTCAAGAGCGACCAGCCGCTGGCCGTGACCGGTGATCACGACGAATTCGTCGGCATGCTGTCGCGCAGCAAGGTGCTGAGCCTCGTCAGCAACGAAACACCGGAGCTGGTGCCCGAAAACGCTGCCTCGCCGGCCATCATGGCCGAGGGAGAGGCCCAGAAGGCGGCGGCGGAGCAGGCCGCAGCGGAGCAGGCCGTGGCAGAACAGGCAGTGGCGGGACAGGCCGCTGCCGAAAAGGCCGCTGCGGATCAGGCGGCCCCAGGCCAGCCGGCCGCGCAGGCTGCTGCCGAACCGAAAGACACTTCATCGGGAAGCAGCAGCTGACAAACGACGTATATCATGCCCCTTTGAGGGCGTGTATACCGCCGTCATCACAGGGCGATCCTTTTCGCGAGGGGTCGCCCTGTTTTCGTATCCTTCCCCGTTGCGTGAAGAAGTGTCGTGTTGCGTCATACGCGAATTTCAGGGGCAGTCGGGGAAGTACCCGATCAGCCCGCCATCCGCCGGCAATCCTGGCCGTGGGCCGTGGCCTGCAGCCGTTCCAGCAGCGCTGCCACCGTGCCCAGCCCGGGTACCGGCAGCGCTGCGTCGATCTCGGCCAGCGGCATCAGCACGAATAGCCGCTCGTGCAGGCGCGGATGGGGCAGCGTGAGCTGCGTGTCCGTACGCACCTCGTCATTGAACAGCAGCACGTCCAGATCGAGCGTGCGCGGCGCATTGCGATAGGGCCGCTGCCGGCCAAACGCCTGTTCGATGCCCTGCAGCGCAGCCAGCAGGGCAGGGGCGTCCAGCGAGGTGCCTGCCCGCACCACCTGGTTGCAGTACCACGGCCCGGATGAGTCGACTGGTGCACTGTCGTACAGGCCGGAGGCCGCCTGCAGCGTGATGCCGGGCAAGGTGCCCAGCTGCTGCAGGGCCGCCCGCAGCGTGTCGGCCGGATGCCCGGCCTCGCTGGGCAGGTTGGCGCCCAGGCCGATCCAGGCGGTGTTCAGATGAGCTGGCATGCTTTATCCGGGGTATGACAGGGCACGAAGGCGCTTCGTTGTGCCGATACCCCTGGGACGCCTGGCTGGCGGAAGGGCACGGCGTTCCGCGAGGGGAAATGATCAGGGTTCAGTGCAGCTGGCCAGACCGAAGCTCTGCTCGGACCGCCGCATCAGACCGCAGCCCCACTTACGGGCGGCAGCGGTGCCATGACGGTAGTGTCAACGGCACCTGCCGCCGCTCCCGAACCGGCCACGTCACTACTGTCACCCCCTTCGCCACCTGCCGCAGCACCCTTGCTGCGCCGCCGGCGCCGCTTGCGGTTGCCGCTGCCTTTCGGGGCATTGGCCAGGCTTTCCTTCACCAGCCGTTCGCGTTCGTCATGGTTGCCGGTGGTGAAGGCCGTCCACCAGTCGGCCATGGTGCCGTCCAGCTCGCCGGCACCGGCGCGCAGCAGCAGAAAATCGTAGCCGGCCCGGAAGCGCAGCTGGGTGATCAGCGTGAACGCCTGGCGGCCCCGTTTTTCCAGCCGGGGCTGCATCATCCAGATTTCGCGCATGTCCGCCTGATAGCGCCGCTGCAGCGACAGCTTCACCCCCTGCTCGTCCAGCACGCTGGTAATGGCCAGATCCAGTGCCGGCACCACGTGTTCGCCCCGGGTACGGGCGGCTTCCCAGCGCACCCGCACCTGCGGCCACAGCAGGGCGGCAAACAGGAAGCTGGGCGAGACCGACTTGCCCTGCTGCACGCGCTCGTCGGTGCGGGTCAGTGCCTGCGTGACGAAGTCCTCGTCGGTTTCGAAGATGGTGTCGAGCAGCGGCAGGATGCCGTGGTGCAGCCCCTCGTGCCGCAGCCGCTGGATGCAGGCCAGACCATGGCCGCTTTCCAGCAGTTTCATGATTTCGTCGAAAATCCGTGCCGGTGGCACGTTCTCGAGCAGCGGCGCCATCCGGCGAATGGGCTTGAGCGTGGGCGGGTCGACCTGAAAATCCAGCTTGGCCGCAAAGCGTACCGTGCGCAGCATCCGCACCGGATCCTCGCGGTAGCGGGTGGCCGGGTCGCCGATCAGGCGCAGCAGCCGGGCGTTCAGGTCCTGCACGCCGCCCAGCGGGTCGATCAGCGTTTCGGCAATCGGGTCGTAATACAGCGCGTTGACCGTGAAGTCGCGGCGCAGGGCATCTTCGTCGCGGGTGCCGAATTCGTTGTCGTTGAGCATGCGGCCGTGCGCATCGGTCTGGCCGTTGGTCTGCGCAGCGCGGAAGGTGGTGACCTCGATGGTCTCCCGGCCGAACATCACATGCACGATCCGGAAGCGCCGCCCGATCAGACGCGCACGCCGAAAGACGTGCAGCACCTCTTCCGGGGCGGCATCGGTGGCCACGTCGAAATCCTTCGGTTCACGCCCCAGCAGCAGGTCACGCACGCCGCCGCCCACGATGTAGGCCGCAAAGCCCGCCTGCTGCAGCTCCTCGCAGGTCCGCAGGGCGGCAAAGGAGATCCGCTGCTTCGACAGGCCCAGCGCCGCGGCCGGGTGACTGTGTGCATTCGCGCCCGCTGCCGCGCCTTTCCGGCTGCCGCTGCGCGCTGGGCGGGAGGCCGGCAGGGCAGCCTGTCGCGGCGCACTGGTCCGGGAACGGCGGGTGGCGGGAGCGGGCGTACGTGATGCCGGTGTCTGGCCTTCGGAGGCCGGGGCGCTGTCCTTGCCGTGGCTGTCTGTCCGCGCGGTCTGGCCGGACATCCATTTGAAGAGTCGGTTGAGCACGATACCTTCTAGCCCACGAGCGGGAACAGTTCGATGACCGGCCAGCCGCGTGTTTCGGCCGTCTGGCGCAGGATGGCGTCGGGATTGGTGGCGACGGGGTGGGTGGCCAGCTCCAGCATCGGCAGGTCGTTGTGGGAATCGGAATAGGCCCAGATCTCGTCGAAGCTGTCGCGCGACAGGCCCATGTCCTGCAGCCAGGCGTCGATGCGGACCAGCTTGCCGGCCCGGTAGGTGATGACCCCTTCGGGCTCGCCGGTGTACTGGCCATCACGAATCTCGCCCTCGGCCCCCAGCAGGTGCGCCACGCCGAACAGGCCGGCAATGGGGCGGGTGACGAAGGCATTGGTGGCGGTGACGATGGCGCACAGGTCGCCGGCATCGCGGTGTTTTGCCACCAGGTCGAGCGCCGACTGGCTGATGACCGGCCGGATCACCTGGTCGATGTATTCCTGCCGCCAGCCTTCGATTTCGGCCATCGGGCGGTGCGCGAACGCCCCCAGCGCAAAGCGCAGGTGCTCGACCGGATCGAGCTGGCCTTGCCTGTACTGCGCGTAGAACGCGTCGATCGCGGCGTTGAACGCGGCTTCATCGGGCACCCGGCCGGTACGGCACAGAAAGCGCCCCCATTCGTTGTCGGAGTCGATGGGGAGCAGCGTGTGATCCAGATCGAACAGGGCTAGTCTTCTCATGGTGGCCATTCTAAAGCGTGTTGGGCCTTTTGGGACGCTTTCCGGGCAGACAGGGCAAACGCGCGACGGGCAGGTAGTGATCTGGACTGGTTCGCATTCATAATACGGGTCATGTCACCTGCAGCGTCCCCGCCGGGAAGGGCGGCCACGGGTGGCGTTCTATCTTCTGGCGGTCCGTCATGGACTGCAGCCCTCCGTCGTATCCCTCCATTCGGTCGTGGTGCGGCCGGCCCTGTGCCGCTGTGCGAGCGGTGCCAGGGGGCCAGACGGGCGGGCAGTGCCGTGCGCCGCATTACAAGGAATCCCCATCATCATGTGGCAACAGGTCTACAACCCGCTGCAGGCGCCCGTGCTGTCGGCGCTCGTCGCAGCCATTCCCATCCTCTTCTTCCTGCTGGGGCTGACGGTCCTCAAACTGAGCGGCGTCCGGGCCGCCCTCGGTGCACTGGTGCTGGCGCTGGGTATCGGCATCCCCGTTTTCGGCATGCCAGTGGGCGTGGGTGTCGGGGCCATCGTGCTCGGTTTTCTGTCCGGACTCTGGCCCATCGGCTGGATCGTGCTGATGGCCGTGTGGCTCTACCGCATCAGTGTGCGGGCCGGCAATTTCGATATCGTGCGTTCGTCCATCTCGGCCATCACCACTGACCAGCGCATTCAGATGTTGCTGATCGCCTACTGCTTTGGCGGTTTTCTGGAAGGGGCGGCCGGTTTCGGCATTCCGGTAGCCATCTGCGCAGCGCTGCTGGTGTCGCTGGGCTTTCAGCCACTGCGGGCCTCGGTGCTGGCCCTGGTGGGCAACGTCGCCTCGGGGGCCTACGGGGCCATTGGTATTCCGGTGAGCAACGGGGCCGAGAAGGGCGGGGTGGCGCTGGCGGCCCTGTCCACCGACATGGTGTTCGTGCTGCAGATTTTCGCCATCCTGTGTCCGGTCGTGATGGTGATGCTGCAGGACGGCCTGCGGGGCCTGCGCCAGACCGGCGTGGTGGCCCTCATCACCGGCGCCGTGTTCGGCGGTGGCCAGTCGCTGATGCTGCTGGTGCTGGGCAGCCCCGAACTGGTCGACATCATCGCACCGCTGCTGTCGCTGGTGGTGCTGGCCCTGATCATGCAGTTCTGGTCCCCCAGTCACGTGTTCCGTGAACCGGGTGCGCCCTGTCCCGAAAGTGTCCAGGAGCTGAAGCAGAAGCGCCAGACGTTCATCGGCATCGTGCGCGCGTGGAGCCCGTTCATTTTCCTGTCCGTCACCATCCTGCTGTGGTCCACGGTACTCAAGCCGGTGTTTGCCCCGGGCGGAACGCTGGGCTTTGCCAGCTTCAGCTTCAGCATGCCCGGCGTGCACCAGGCCATCCAGCAGATGCCGCCCATCGTGGCCGCGCCGAAGGCGGTGGAGGCGGTCTACACCTGGAACATCCTGGGGGCGTCCGGCACGGCCATTCTGGTGGCGGCCATCGTCACCATCCTGACGGCCAGCATCACCTGGCGCGAGGCCTTCGAGGAACTGCATGCCACCCGCCAACAGCTGCAGCTGCCCATCCTGATGATCTGCCTCGTCATGGCCGTGGCCAACGTGATGAACTACTCCGGCATGATCTCGGCCATTGCCCTGGCCGTGGCGGCGGCAGGCACGGTCTTTCCGCTGCTTTCGCCCATCATCGGCTGGATCGGCGTGTTCGTCACTGGTTCGGTGGTGAACAACAATACGCTCTTTGCCGGCCTGCAGGCCACGACGGCCCAGCAGATCGGCGTCAGCCAGAGCCTGCTGGTGGCCGCCAATACGGCCGGAGGCGTGGCTGCGAAGATCGTGTCGCCGCAATCCATTGCCATTGCGGCCGCGGCCGTCGGAAGCGCCGGACAGGAGTCCACCATCACCTCGATGGGCTTTCGCTACAGCATCATTCTGCTGCTGCTGATGTGCGGCTGGGTGTACCTGCTGTCGCTGCTGGTGGGGGGCTGAGGGTATATTGAAGACTGCTCCTGCGCCGGGTGCCGGGGCTGGGGTAGGGCTGTCCGCAGTCCCCCGCGTGCACGGTGCCTGAACCCGGCTTTCAGGTGCAACCCGAAGGGCGGGCATGGAGCAGGCACGAATCTGCACCTGCCTGCACCCGGGCGCCTCCGAAAAAGCGGATGGCTCCGAAAAATGAACGTCTCGTCATCAATACCGGTGCCGGGGTGTTTTGATGACAGGGAGGAGCGAAAGCACGGGGGCCAAAGAGTCCATGACAGGCCCTAATTTGACGGGCGTCAAATTACAAACCCGGCAACGCCGGAGATATTTACAAAGCATCAGAGACCTTACCCTATACCGGGCCAAATTTCGCATGGCGGCGATAAAACGATGCAATAATCCGCCGGCTTCCCCGAAACACAAGAAGAGGTCCTCCATGAAGAAACTCGCCGCTGCCGTGGCGCTCAGCCTGCTGCCCCTGGCCTTTGCTGCCCAGGCCGAAATCACCGCCACCGATGTCGTCGGACGCAAGGTTACCGTACCCGATGTACCCAAGCGCGTGGTGCTGGGTTTTTATTATGAGGATTACCTGGCCATTACCGGCCCGGGTGCCGTCGACAAACTGGTGGGCCTGTCGCTGACCACCTGGAAGGACTGGCGTCCGAAGCAGTATGCCGCCTACGAAAAGGCGCTGCCCCAGCTCAAGAAACTGCCGGACGTGGGCACCACCGACGACAATACCTTCTCCATCGAGAAGGTCATCGCCACCAAGCCGGACCTGCTGATCCTGGCGGCCTTCAGCTACGACGCACTGGGCGAGAGCGTCAAGCAGATCGAGGCCGCCGGCATTCCGGTGCTGGTGCTCGACTACAACGCCCAGACCGTCGAGAAGCACGTGGCCTCCACACTGGCACTCGGCAAGATCATGGGCCAGGAAAAACGCGCCCAGGAACTGGCCGACAACTACAAGAAGGCCTTCGAGGACATCGACGCCCGCATCAAGAAGGCTGGTCCCACCCAGAAGAAGGTCTACGTCGAGCTGGCCCAGAAAGGCCCGTCCGAAGTGGGCAACTCCTATGGCAACAGCATGTGGGGCGCACTCATCACCCAGCTGGGCGGCCACAACATTGCCGACGGCCAGATCGGCAACTGGGGGCCGCTCAGCCCCGAGTATGTGCTGTCGCAAAAACCCGATCTCATCTTCCTGTCCGGCTCCGAATGGCTGAACAAGCCGCAGGCCGTCGAAATGGGCTTCGACGCGAAGGAGGCCGTCACGCAGGAGCGCATCGCCGCCTATCTCAAGCGCCCCGGCTGGAGCAACCTGCCGGCCGTGAAGAACCACGAGGTGCACGGCATCTATGCCGGTGGCGCCCGCACCCTGTCCGACTACGTGTATGCCCAGTACATCGCCAAACAGCTCTACCCGGCTGCCTTCAAGGATGTGAATCCGCAGCAGAACCTGCGTGACTTCTACGCCAAATGGCTGCCGGTCAAGGCCGACGGCGTCTTCATGCTGCCCTACGCCAAGGGCCAGGCCGGCAAGTAAGGAGGCCAGCGCATGCAGCAGGCAGGTAGTCCCACGCCATCTCCATCCCGGGCGGGAGAGGGGGCCTCGCAGGCCCATTCCCTGGGCCGCGACGCGCACCGTACACCGGCAGCCACAAATGCCGGCACGGCGCCGGTCGCCTCCACGTCCCGTCATGACGACTATCACCGGGCCTCGGCCCGGCGTCTGCTGCTGATCGGCGTGGCCTGCGTGCTGCTGGTCACGCTGCTGCTGCTCGACCTCACCACCGGACCATCCGGCATGCCCTTTGCCGATGTCTGGCGGGGGCTGAAGGCCGGCCCCAATGGCGGCGACCTCGATGTGGCCACCATCCTGTGGCAGCTGCGCATGCCGCAGACACTGATGGGCGCGCTGGTCGGCGCCTGCCTGGGCCTGGCCGGCCTGCAGATGCAGACCATCCTGGGCAACCCGCTGGCCAGCCCGTTCACCCTCGGCTTCTCGGCGGCGGCCGGCTTCGGCGCGGCGCTGGCCATCATGTTTGGCGGGGCGCTGCCCATACCCAATTTCGTCGTCATCCCCGTCAGTGCCTTCATCATGACCATGGTGGCCTGCGGGCTGGTCTACCTCATTGCCCGGCTGCGCAGTGCCTCGCCCGAAATCCTGGTGCTGGCCGGCATCACCGTACTGTTCTTTTTCCAGTCGGTGCAGTCGCTGATGCAGTTCCTGGCCTCGCCCGAAGTGCTGCAGCAGATCGTCTTCTGGCTGTTCGGCAGCCTGCTCAAGGCCACCTGGACCAGCGTCACCGTCTGTGCACTGGTGTTCGTGGCGTGCCTGCCCTTCATCATGCGTGATGCCTGGGCCCTCACCACCCTGCGGCTGGGCGATGCAAACGCGCGCAGCCTGGGCCTGTCGGTCGATGGCATTCGCCAGCGCACCTTCTTTCTGGTGGCGCTGCTCACGGCGGCTGCCGTGTCGTTCGTCGGCACCATCGGCTTCGTCGGGCTGATCGCCCCGCACACCGCCCGCACGCTGGTGGGCGAAGATCACCGCTACTCGCTGCCGCTGGCTGCCATCATCGGCGCCATCATCCTGGTGGGGGCCTCGGTGTTCGGCAAGTTCATCTCGCCGGCCGCCGTCATTCCGGTGGGCATCATCACCGCCGTGGCCGGCGTGCCCATGCTGTTCACCATCATTGCCCGACGGGGGAGCGAAGGATGAGCAATGGCTGCATTTCCGCCTTTTCGGGTCTGTTCCATGCTGCTCGCCATCGTTGCCCGACGGGGGAGCGAAGGATGAACGCCGGTTGCATTTCCCTGTTTTCAGG
>ERZ773090.744-NODE-744-length-13463-cov-7.04646_pt1 | contig 13463 bp, 9 predicted proteins | sample MGYA00580579_ERZ773090 | MGnify/ENA primary metagenome ERZ773090 (study PRJEB29015, sample SAMEA2738014) | human oral metagenome | biome: human oral; feature: human-associated habitat; material: dental | place: China | collected 2132 ... | reverse complement strand
TTAAAAAATGATGCTAATGGAAATTTCTTCCATCAACACCATTTATTATACAACCCATAAAACTTCCTAAACTAAAATCGCTAGTCAAAATTAAATTACATAGAGAAATAAAAGGTGTAATTAAATCAGTAACAATAAGTAAAAATAGTCTTGATCATTATTTTATTTCAATATTATGTGAAGAAGAAATAGAAGAATTATCAAAAACTAATAAAAATATTGGAATAGATTTAGGAATAAAAGAATTTGCAACAATGAGTGATTGTACAAAAGTAGAAAATTTAAAGCTATCAAAAGAATATGAGAAAAAACTGAAAAGAGAACAAAGAAAACTATCAAAGAGATGTAAACTTGCTAAAGATAGCGATAAAAAACTATCAGATAGTAAGAATTATCAAAAGCAAAAGAAAAAAGTAGCAAAGATACATAATAAAATTAAAAATAAAAGAAAAGACTTTATAAATAAGTTGAGTACAAAAATTATCAATAACCACGATATAATTTGTATAGAAGACTTAAATATAAAGGGAATGTTAAAAAATCACAAATTAGCAAAAAGTATATCAGATGTAAGTTGGAATGAATTTGTAAGACAACTAGAATATAAAGCAAATTGGTATGGAAGAAAGATTGTAAAAGTACCTACATTTTATCCAAGTAGTAAGGCTTGTTCAAGTTGTGGTAATATAAAAGAAACTCTAACATTATCAGAAAGAATATATCATTGTGAATGTTGTGGACTAGAAATAGATAGAGATTATAATGCAAGTATAAATATATTAAGAAAAGGTTTAAAAATATTAAAAGAAGAAAAAGTAAGTTAGAAAAATATATCAGGGTAGGGACTACCCGAAGAGCTTGGTAAATATATGTGGCTAACAAAAGCACATACTTCCCAAGAAGCTCCCACTTCTATAAATGGGAGTAGTTCACTGATATTCCGGAACGTTTAAAAGATATGAGAGTTAATGAGGTTGATCGAACTCCAGCAGAAAATCTTGCTTATCAGGTTGGGTGGACAACTCTTATTATTAAATGGGAATCAGACGAAAGAAAGGGTCTTCATGTCAAGACTCCTTCGGATAATTTTAGGTGGAATCAGCTTGGCGAATTATATCAATGGTTCACAGATACATATGCGCATCTGTCGCTACAGGATCTGAAAGCCATGCTGAATGAGAATATTAATATGATTTATGAAATGATTGACTCATTAAGCGACGAAGAGTTATTCGAGCCACATATGGGAGAGTGGGCCGATGAAGCAACCAAAACAGCGGTCTGGGAAGTATACAAGTTTATACACGTTAACACGGTTGCGCCATTCGGAACATTTAGAACTAAAATCAGAAAATGGAAAAAGATTGCACTATAACTTCCAGTTTGATGAAATAAAGAAATTATTGGAGAGGAAAAATATGGTTGGAAGAATTTATCACGTTGGATTAACCGTTTCTGATTTAGATCGCTCGATTGCTTTCTACAGAGATATTCTTGGGCTTGAATTTCAGGGCGAAATCCTTATGGAAGGCGAAGAGACCGATAAAATATTCCGTAAGGAAAATTGTAAAGCAAGGGTTGCATATTTGAATGGTTCGAAGGCTCTTGAAGCACCACCTGTTGAATTGATTCAGTTTGTAGATAGCAAAATCCATAAAGAGCAATCAGACTTGTTTACGACATCTATCTCAGAAGTATGCTTTTACACGGATGACATTGATTCTGTCTACAAAACCCTTATTGAAAATCATGTGGAGTGTTTGTCTGAACCGCAGTATTTTGATTTCAGGGCAGATGGATTTGGGGAAAGCAGAGCGTTTTATTTCAGAGACCCGGATGGAATCATTCTTGAGATGATGCAGCCTTTGTAAAAAGAATTTGAGAGGGAACTTAGATGGTATTCGAAAAAATTGATAGAAGTAGTTGGAAACGGAATGAGTATTTTGAACATTACTTTACGAATATACCTTGCACATACAGTATGACTGTTAAATTGGATATTACACAAATAAAAAAGAAACGAATGAAATTATACCCTGCGATACTTTATTATCTTGCAACGATTGTAAACCGTCATTCAGAGTTTAGAACGGCAATTAATCAGGAGGGTGAACTGGGAATATATGACGAGATGATACCCAGCTATACCATATTCCATGAGGACACAGAGACATTTTCCAACCTTTGGACGCCATACATACCAGATTTTGAAGCATTTTCTATGGCGTATGCGAATGATATGCAACGGTATGGAAGCAATTATGGAATGATAGGAAAACCAGATGTACCCGAAAATGTTTTTAATGTATCGATGATACCATGGTCAACCTTCGATGGCTTTAATCTGAATTTGCAGAAAGGATATGATTATTTGATTCCTATTTTTACGATGGGGAAATATTACAGAGATGATGAAAAAATCATACTTCCTCTCGCCATCCAAGTGCATCATGCAGTGTATGATGGATTTCATATCTGCCGGTTTGTCAATGAACTGCAAGAATTGATAAATAGTTAACTTCAAGTTTGTCGAACAATTGATTGGTTAGAAGACTATCATTCAAGGACATATTCTGTTGTTCGCAGAAATAGGATGGCAATATTTTAGAACACTCAACCGTCTAAATTTCAGGCTTGAAAAGGGCAGTATCGTGCAAACGGAGATAAATCAGCGAAAAATTGCTGTCGTTCAATTCCCTTGTACCATAGGGGTTGAGTATCGTTTTTTACTGAACAATCGAGCCATATTGAGTGTGTGGGATTGATTGTGAATATAAATTGATATTATCTAGGAGATTTTATGAAAGCTAGAGAACTTTGTGAAAAGGCATGGCAAGAAATTTCTTAAATATTATAAAAAATTCTCAAGATCAATTCTAGTATATTAAAATACTACTATTGATCTTTTTTTATTACTGTTTAGTAGTTATATTTTTGTTTTCTTCCATTTAAATATGTTTATTTATTATTGACATTGTACTAATAAAGTTTTATAATATTCATAAATTTAATGTCAAAATAAGGTATATAAAAAAATATATAAATTTTAGAGATTGTAGAATATTAGTTGTTATAATATTAATCATTGGGCACAGCCTTTAAAAAATTTTATTTTGGAAAATAGGGGGTTTTTTAGACCAAATATCGCAATTGAGGAGTGTATTGATATTTGGCTTTTTGTTTTTACTTTATTTTAAAGAGGGAGAATAATTAATGGATGAAAGATACTTAAATAATTCGTATGAGGTAGAATACGATGGATATGAGGATAATGGATATAATGAGTATGACGATGACGATGGATATGATAATGATGATGCTATAGATAATTCTGATATGTATTTTTATGATGAAAATATCTGTATCAGATTAAATGACAATGAAGAAAGGAATGAAAGATTAAAAAGAAGTGAACTTGCATTAGTGAAAAGATTTCCCAAATTAAAAGAATTACCATCAGATAGCAGAATGCAACTGATCTTGGAAGGAATGTTTCCAGAAGGTTTTAAAAAACAAATGTATATTAGAAATTTAACTTTTACTAATGAAAATGGATATGATATAAAGTTGCTAGGAATTAGACCAGAAAGAACTCCTGGAGATTTTATGGAAAATTATTTACCTGATGAGGTATCATTATTATTCAAAGGACGTATTGCTAGTAAAGAGTTTATAGTTGAATCTGTATTTGAAATTATGGATACTGAATTATTAAGCTTTGAAGTAGGTGGTGTGGCAACTCCATATCGTACACCAGAAAGAATTCGGGCTAATTTTCTCTTTGATATCTTAAATAGAGCAAATTCTCTTACAAAATATACAGCTGAAAAACTAGAGGAATGGAAAGAATATCTTGCTTGGAAAAAAGAATTAGCTAGTCGTCAAATTTATGGTTGTAAGTATTTTAAAGTTGGATTTGATGAGGAAAAGAAAAAACTTATTTTTTGGCTTGTATTTAAAAATCAAGATGAATTTAAAAGTTTCAAAAAGTATCTAAACAGAGATATTCAAGTTTTTGACAATAACTATTCTAAGAACAAATGGTATTTTGATTTCATAGGTGATGCCAATAGTAAAAAGAAAAGGTATAATAGTATAGACTTAGGTCGTTATAAAGGAGTAGTTAATGAATACTACCTTAAAGATAATTCTGAGTATTTTGAAGATGGATATAAAGAAAATTATGATATTACAAATGAAGGATTGATGAATGGAGACTATGAAGAGGATAATCTTGAAAGAAAGATTTATGATATTTTTGAAAATCCTTATATAGTTCAAGTAGCTTATGACCTTAATTCTCGTGATCTTGATGAAATAAATCAATCTAATTTAAAAGATGAAGAAATAGTTGATTATGTATATAACAATATTTTAGGTAATTATTATAAAGATGGATTTCTAGCTTTGTCTGCTATTGGAGATTTTGTTCTTATTAGAAGATTTGAACAAGCAATTGAACAATTAGAAAGGGATCAATGTTATTCTCCTAATCTTGCAATGTGGCTATTCAATGTTAGATGTGCAAGAACTCCTGAAAATTATGGTGAAGTCATACCTACATGGCTTAATCCTAGAATTGAAAAAAACGAAAATCAAAAAGAAGCTGTTTACAAGATGTTAGCAACACCTGATCTTTGTTTAATTCAAGGCCCCCCTGGAACTGGTAAGACAACTGTTATAGCAGAAGCTATTTATCAATTTGTTCGTAGAGGGGATAGAGTATTAATTGCATCTCAATCAAATGATGCTGTAGATAATGCATTAGAAAGACTTATTGACTCTCCAGAAATCAGAGCTATTAGATTGGGACAGAAAGGAAGAAGAAAAAGAAAGTCTGAAGATTTAAATGCAAGTAAATTTGCTGAAGATGAGGCACTTAAGTACTATTATCGTGCTCTGTCAACTCAGATATCAAAAAATTGGCTTAACTTATGGGATTCTCTTGAAAGTGATGGTGTTCAATATGATACGGATATTCGTGATGCAAGTTTATTTAATGAGGATATCGCAAATTTAAATGACGATTTATCTAATTTTAATCAACAACTAAATGAAGAAATTAAAAAATTTAATCTTTTAACTGAAGAATTAGAAAATGCAAATAACACAAATACTAAAATTGAAGAAGATAAACATCAATATGCTTTAGCAGTAGAATGCTTAAAAGGCAGAATTGACTCTCAGTTTTATCTATCAGACTATGTACTTAAAATTTTTGAGCAAAATTTAAATGAACTTATTAATGATACAATAAAAAAAGGAATTTTCTTAACTCCATGTAAACTCGATCTTGATATAATGGGACTTAGTCAAGAACAAGCCTATGTGTATATGATTTCAAAGAATCTAAAAACTATTAAGGGATTATGCGAAAAAATTAAAAATGCCAAAGGAAATAAAAGTGATAATAATGGAGAAGTAATAATTCTTAATTCTCAATTAACTGAGGTGAAGCAAAAATTACTTGATAGCATACAAAATGATGATACAGATGACATTGCAAAGTATACAAAAGAAATGAAAAATCTTCAGAAAAAAATTGATGAAATTAACTTTTCTTCTTCTGTAATTGCTGTCTCTAGTATAGAACGTGCTATTTTACATACAGATGTAATTAGTGGTATTGAATCTAGTGATACAGATAAATGGCTTGAAATATTTGAATCAATAATAAAAAAATGGGAACATACATTAGATATTTCATTGGATACTACAAAGAAAGTTATAGATTCTTTAGATAAGGTTGATGTTTCTGATATCATAAAAAAGAAAGAGATTTCTCAAAGTAAAATAGTTGAAATCAAAAATAATATAGATAAAACTATAAGTCAGCTTCGTTCTAAAGAAGATACTTTACTTGAATTGCGTAAAAAATATCAAATAGAGGCAACATCAGCCAATGATATTATAGAACATATTGAGTTACAAAGAAAGAAAAATATAGAGCTACTTAGAGAGCAAACTGTTATTAGAAATGATTGGGAAAAAACAATTAGAAGTTTTAAAGAACATTTAGATGATGTTAATTCTTTTAAATATGAACAAGAACATTATCAACAAATTTATATAAATGCATGTAATGTTGTAGGTATTTCTTGCACTGATAATATGAGAAATCTTTCTGACAATGGATATAATGATTTTGATGTTGTAATTATTGATGAAGTTAGTAAAGCAACTCCACCAGAATTACTTATTCCATTGATGAAAGCCCGTAAGGCCATATTAGTAGGAGACCATAGACAATTACCCCCAATGTTTAAAGAACATGAAGATTCATATAAAGAATTAACTGAAAATCAAGATAGTATCCCTGAAGAAATAAGGGATTTACTTACTCAAGAAAATTTTAGAAAATTTAAAAAAATGGTTACTTCATCTTTGTTTAAGGATTATTTTGAGCAGGCAGATGAAAGCATAAAGCATTCACTACTTGTACAATATCGTATGCATTCAGATATTATGGATATAATTAATAGATTCTATGAGCAACGTTTATCATGTGGAAATTCAAAAGAAGTAGAGATAATGGAAAAAAATCATAATTTAACCATTAGAGGTATAGATGAAAGTACTTTTGTAATACCAGAAAGACATGTTTATTGGATTGATTCTTCTTATACACCAAGCAATATACCGATTTATGAAGTAAGACCTAATAATAGTACTTCTAATTACAATATTTTAGAAAAATATATTGTGATAGAACTATTAAAAAAAATAGCTGATGCTTATAGAAAGCAAGGGTATAATAAGAATAAACAAAAGACAGTTGGAATAATTAGTTTTTATCAAATGCAAGTAAATGAGATTAGAGATGCCTTTCGTAATGCTAAAAAAACTTATGATTTCTCAGTTATTAATGTAGATATAAATACTGTTGATAGATTTCAAGGTAAAGAAAAGAATATTATCATTACAAGCTTAGTAAGAAATAATGAGAAAGGAAGAGCTAGTAAGCATGTGGTTGCATTTGAGCGTATTAATGTTGCATTCTCACGTGCTCAAGAACTGCTTTTTATTGTGGGAGCTAAACATATGTATGAAAATCAATCTGTACAACTTCCTAATATGGATATGCCAGGATTTAAAACAGCACCAGTATATAAAAATATTATGGAAGCCTTATATAGAAGGGGAGGTTTTAAGGACTGTAATAAAATTATTAGTCCTGAAATTGAAGAAAAAATTATTGTTGAATATAAAAATATGGGAGGAAAATTATGAATTTTACAGAAGTAACCCTATCGTATCCCTGTATACTATATAAAGCTGAAGTTTCTCATTTTACATCTAGAAAATCTACTGCTATTGAGTGGGTTATTTTAGAAGCTATTACTAAATGTGAAAAATTACAAAATTATTCTGGAATTTCTATTGCCAGCTTTTTTGAACAACTGTTTACAATTTCTGATGCCGATTTATTAATTCGTCCAGTATTAATTTCACTTCAAGATATTGGGGCAATTATTATTTCTGGAATTGATGATGAAACTGAACTTAATACAGTTGCTATGAATAATTTAAGATTAACTCCAACAGGACGTGAAATGCAGGCACAAGGATTATTGCCTGGTGTTTCCTCTGAAGAAACATTTTCTATATATTATGATCTTGTGGATAAGCTCTTAAAAGGTGAGACAAATCTTTATAAAGAAGAAGCTACTGGTATTCATATCATTGATATTGATGATCCCTATGATACTGAATTTCCAGAAGGAAAGATAAGAGAATGGTTTTCAAAAATTCAAAATGATAAAAAACAAAATATACTAAATTGGCTTACAGCTACTACTAGAATAGAAAGTATTAAACGATTAAGTACTAATTTATATTGGAAGAATATTATTAGAAAAGTTGAACTTATTGATGGAATGAAATGGAAAATTTCTGGTATGGATGACCAATATATAGATGAAATAAGCCTAAAAAAATTTGATGTCCCCTATACAGATGAGTTAAAAAGTTTACCATATCTTGAAATCAAAAATCCAGATGAAGAAATTAAAAAATTAGTATCATTTAATGAAATAAGAACACTTATAGAAGAGTTTCTAGAAAAAGAAGATTTATTCTGTGTTGAAGCAAAATATTATAAAGATGCAAAAGTTAAGCAAGCTAATAAAAAAAATATTAGAATTGGGATAGTATTTGGTGCTGATAAATTTGAAGTTAAAAAATCAAAAATGCAATTAATCATCCATATTCCAGATTATGACTTGAATACTCAAGGTCTATATTTTAATACTAGCAACTCAGTAAAGGCTTGTATAACAACTGTGTCAGCTGGAGAAATATTTAAGGATATACCAATTGCATATATTCCCAAAGAATATAAAAATAATTTACCCAATACTATAGCAACTACTGTAGCTAAATATTATACTCAAGATAATATTATATTATTTGCACTCTATGAACTGGGCTTAAAAAATTTATTTTTAGAATATGTCACTAACATAGTCTCTGAAAATAAAAAACTTGATGATAAAGCTAAAATTATTGAATCATTTAATCAAAACAGTAAAGAGTTTTATGGGAAAAATGCAATTTTAGCTACAGATAAAGAAAATTTCCTTATAGATAAAGACTATATTATTAAACATAGTAAAAATATAGAAAATGCAAAAAAAATAATAAGTGAGTATGCTGAAATTAATCTTTTTAAACAAGATGATACTTTATTCCAAAAAATGTTACAAATTGTGATTGAAAATATTGGAGTACAGGATTCATTAGAAAATATTTGGAGTTTCTGGAAAGTGATTGCATCAACTAAAAAAACTCATATAAATTGGATTACAAAAATGGAATTACACAAATATTTGTACTCTGAAAAAAGTATTCTTAATTTCTTTAATAGATTTAAAGATGAAAATCTTTTTGAAATAGATGAATACACAATTGTAGAGAAAACTATTCTCAATTTGAAAAGAATATCTCTTCAAATTGAAAAATTAATTCCTAAATTAAATTTATACAAAACAGTAAGTAATGAAAAATATAATGAGATAGTACTTGCACATAAGGATATTTTAAAAGAACTCTATGAAAATGTTAGACAATGGAAAAAAGAGGAAGAAGAATTTATAAATAAAGTATTTAATTTAGATGAATTTCTTAAAACGGACAATCCATTCATGAGTGTTAAAAAGAATATAGATGGTTTGAGAAATGCACTTGCTACATTCTTTGATGATTCATTCATGAAATTTAGTAAAGTGTATATAGTAGATACTTGTACACTACTGAATGAGCCTAATCTAATTTCATGGTTTAATGAAAAGAAAACTTTGTTAGTTATCCCAATGATTGTATTAGATGAATTGGATGGACTTAAAAATTCAGAGAATGAAGAAACAGCCTATAAAGCTAGAGAAGTAATTAGAAATATAAGTAAATACAATAAATGTGACTGGTTAAATATTAAAGAATCAAGTTATCCAGAGTTATTATCAAAAGATTTAGTTAAAGAAAAAAATGATAATAAAATTCTTTCAATTGCAATTAGATATTGTACAAAGAAACCAATACTTTTAACTGATGATACTAACCTTGGAAATATTGCTATTGCCAATAATATTGAAGCTATGACTCTTGACTCATATTTAACTACAAAACAAGAAGAAAAAACAGCAAATAAAGATAATAAAAAGAAAGCTAAGAAAAAAAAGAAATAAGGGGGAGCTATGAGTAGTTCATATGAATATTCTTATCAGCTAGAAGCTGAACGTAGAAGACAAATTTATTTAAACAGAATTGCTGCAACAACAGAAGAATTTTATCGTCGTTATGAGCAACAATACGGAGAAATGCTAAGTCATGGACTTTCAGCCTATATCCCATCTGAAATGAGTAGGCTAGAATCAGATCTTGCTAGAATTAGAGATTTATTAGTGTCTGATCCTGAAAGTGCTAGAGATATAAGCTTTGATGTTGGCTCATACATTAGAAGTATGTCATCATTAGCATCTGCAGCCCGTGAAGAGTTTGATCGTTCAGAACGTATGAGAGTAGCAGCTCTACGTGCTGAAAGAGAGCAACAACAAAGTGAATTAATGAATGAATATTTTAAAATACTTCAAACAATTACGAATCCTATTGTTGTTAATTATTCTATATCAAAAATGCAAGAACTTAGAAAAGATATTGAGAATGGAAAACTGTCTTCTTCTACAGAACTTAAAGAAATCTCAGCTTCCATTATTTCTGAAGCTGAAAAAAAAGCTTCTGACTGGAAGGAAAACACAGTCAAAAAGCATTATCAAAAGAATGTGGCTCAGGCTATTAATGAAGCTGAAAGTCGTTTAAAATCAGAAAAAATTGAAAATCAAAATAAGACACAAGAATTCTTAAATAAAATAAATAAACTTAGGTCTGCTCTTGAAAATGGAACAATAGACTCAAATACTATTGAAAAAAAAGTAATTGAACTTGAAAATGAAGTGGATGAAACGCTTATTTCCGAAGAAACTCGTAGAGAAATTGTAATATCTATTATAAAACAACTTCAAAAACAAGAATTTACAGTTGAAAAACCTCAACTAGTACAGACAGATGGAAAAAATTATGTAAAGATTGTTGCTAAGCAACCATCTGGAAAACGTGCAACATGTAATATAAATTTACGTGGAAAGATTGCATATAAATTTGATAACTATGCTGGAATGACATGTTTAAAAGATATTGAAAAATTTAATATTGATCTTGAAAAAGTATATTCTATAAAACTATCTGATGAAAGAGTTTTATGGGAAAATCCTGATAAACTTTCGATGGATGCAAACACTTTACCAACTAATGAAGGGAGAAAAGCATAATGGCAGATAGAGAATTAAATCTTTGGATTGAACGTTTTAGTAGAGATATAGGCTATAAATCTTCTATTATTATTTTTGGAAATACAGCTGATATAATACTTAATCCTAAAAATTCTGGAAAATATGACTCTGTTATTAATACACTTATTTCTTATATACGGGATAAAGGATTTAAGCAAGTTATTAAATGGGATCGAATTGATGGAATAGATTATAGTGTTTCAGATGAAGTTACAGATTTTGATAATATAAATACTCAAGAAACTTCAACAGTTCCTTATGATTTAGGTAATTTTGATATAAGTGATAATAGAACTCAAAGTGGAAATTGCTATAAATCGCCTGATAATTTTTTTCCGTATATGTTAAATATTATGAAAAATAGTCATCAGAAAACTGCCTTTATTCTAGATTATTCTGATTATATATTTGGAAATGCAAATTCATTATCAGAAAAAGAAAGAGACTATCTAGCAACTTTGGGAAAAACTCTTGAAGTAAGTCAATCATATAATATGCTAGATTCTAATTTTGCTAATATAGGAAATATCGTAGTTATTGTTGCACATAATAATGCAATGATTCCTCCAGCATACTATTTAAATAACTCTATGGTTAGTTCTGTAAGTATCCCAATGCCTGGGCACAATGAAAGAGAACATTTCATTGATACAAATAGGGCTTGTTTAAACATTACTCAAGATATTATTTCAGATAAAACAGCAAAGGATGATCTTATTGATGCATTAGATGGTTTCTCATTAAAAGACATTGCACAAATGATGAAATTATCACGTCAAATGAGTGAAAGAATGTCATTTGAGAAACTTATAAACTTATTTAAATATGGTGAAAAAGTAAGCCCTTGGGAAGAATTATCAAAAGATAAAATAGAACGTATAGAAGAAGAACTTGGAAAAAGAGTAAAGGGACAGGATACTGCAATCTCTAAAGTAAAGGATGTAATCATAAGAGCGTATACTGGATTTTCAGGTTTACAACATTCTTCCAAACAAAAAAAACCAAAAGGAACTTTATTTTTTGTTGGACCAACAGGAGTTGGTAAGACAGAACTTGCAAAATCTTTAGCTAGCTTTATATTTGGTGATGAAAATGCATGTATTCGTTTTGATATGTCTGAGTATAACCATGAGCATAGTGATCAAAGATTAGTTGGAGCTCCTCCTGGATATGTTGGATATGAAGCAGGTGGTCAATTAACAAATGCTGTAAAAGAAAAACCTTTCTGTGTTCTATTGTTTGATGAAATAGAAAAGGCACATGGTAGAATTTTAGATAAGTTCTTACAAATATTAGAAGATGGTAGACTTACTGATGGTAAAGGTGAGACTGTCTACTTCTCTGAAACAATCATCATTTTTACTTCCAATATAGGTGCAGCAGAAGTTGATTCAAATATGAATACTAAAGAAGTCAAAAAGGAATTTGTTAAAAAAGTTCAAGATCATTTTATTAAAGTACTTAGAAGACCTGAATTGCTAAATCGTATTGGGGATAATATTGTTGCATTCAACTTTATTGATGATCCAGAAGTATTTACAAAAATTGCAAAACTTAAATTTAAGACAATAGAGAACTTTGTTGAAGAAAGATATGGTGCAAAAATTGATTTTGAAGATGAAGATAAAATATTTGCTTCTATTGGAAAAAAAGCTGGAAAACAAAATGGTGGAAGAGGGGTTTTGAATGTTATGGAAACTGTCATTATCAATCCATTATCAGAATTTATATTTGAACGTTCTGATATGTTGAGAAGTAGAAAAATTATAATTAAACAGTTATTTCCTGATAAGCCAGAATTATGTCAGTTTGACTTCGAATTAAAGTAGGTGAATTTATGGCTTATCTAAATCTTGCATCTATTAGAATGTGTACTGAGTCTGAGGGACCAGGAAGAAGACTTGCTATTTGGGTTCAAGGTTGTAAAAAAAGATGTCCAGGATGTTGCAATCCAGATATGCAAGAAATAAAAAAAAATATAATAGTAGATACAACTGATTTAATTAGACTTATTCAAGAGTCTATGTCAATAAATAAAATTGAAGGATTATCTTTTATAGGTGGTGAACCTATACTACAAGCTGAAGGACTTAGTGAAGTTGCAATCTGGGCCCATTCTGTTGGGCTCACAGTACTTTTGTTTTCTGGTTATTTATATGATGAATTACAAGCAATGAACAACAAAAGTATCAATAACTTGCTCTCTCATACTGATTTACTTGTTGATGGATTATTTATTCAGGAAGAATACGACACAGAACGAGATTGGATTGGCTCAAAAAATCAAAAAATTCATTTTTTGAGTAAGGCTTATGAACCAGGTATTGAGTATGAGAAACAGGAACAGCAAATGGAAGTTTTGATATCTGAAGACGATATCTTAGTAAATGGTTGGCCATATTAATATATGAATCAATGATAGAGTCTTTTTTACATTAAACATAAATGATATTATGTCTTTAGATTTTTTATTTTTTTCTAAAATAGAACGCTATTAAATATATTTTTATAAAGTAATAGGGGCTGTTGCAAATTAAATAATTGAGCCCAAAAAGAAAAATGACACTAAAAAACATTTTTTTGTAATTTAGTGTCATTTTTAATTTAAAAAAGTATATT
>ERZ773090.743-NODE-743-length-13467-cov-9.84409_pt1 | contig 13467 bp, 11 predicted proteins | sample MGYA00580579_ERZ773090 | MGnify/ENA primary metagenome ERZ773090 (study PRJEB29015, sample SAMEA2738014) | human oral metagenome | biome: human oral; feature: human-associated habitat; material: dental | place: China | collected 2132 ... | reverse complement strand
CGAGGTCTCTCGTGACGGGTTGTGTAGCAGCTCCCATCATCGGGGGACCTCGACCTCTACCCAAGCAACGACGCACCCACCCCACCTATGAACTTCAATAGGCTTCAACTACCACACCCTCAAACGCGAAGAGCCCCTTTACATTCGAGTCAAAACTGCATCTCCACAACCGCTCCCTGAATGATATTCACCACTCTCGCCTTTTTGATCGGAGCAGGCCGCTCCATCCTCAGCCCGATGGGCAACTCTTGGGAAGTAGTATTGATCCTGATATCGCGCGCAAAATGAGGGGGATTGCGGAATCTCGGCAGCGTCGATCATCCGATCGCTGACCTCGTCCGCGACTGAAACTCACCGGCTACAGCGCCGCGTGGGTCAGTGCGATGCGGTGGAGCTCGGGCAGGTACTTGCGGGCGTCGCGGAAGTCGGCGGTGACGTACTCCGGTGGGATCGGTTGGGGCTGATGGACACGCTTGTGGAGGGCGTCGTATCCGAGTGAGGTGTCCCACGGCCTCTCAATGAGGGCGACGAAGGCCATGAACGGCAGCCACGTGAGAACCGTCAGCGCCGTCATCGAGGCCGGGGCGACGAGGCGGGCGGCCAGGAATCCCGCGACCGCGGGGCAGGTCACGGCGATGAACGTCAGCAGCAGGCCGTGAGGATCCCTCGAGCGCCAGGCCCGCATGATGAGTCGGTGGGCCGAGGCGTCAATGAGCTCGCGAATCGCCACCGCCACCAGGGAGAACAAGCACGCCCTGCCGAGTCCCAGCCCGGCACGGGTCAGCGCCGACCAGACCAGCACGATGACCGTCAGACCGAATACGCCGGGCAGTCCGAGGACCAGGCGGCCCACGACCATCGCGGAGACGGGCGTGACAGGCCTCCAATGATGACGCCCTGAGCCTCCCGACCCTGTGCTGCCCTCGTTCATGACGTCCCCTCGGTGTGATCGCGAATTCAACCGCGTAGGCCATTCTACAAAGGTCCGCGGACAGTGGCCTGCGCTCACGGCCGCGCTCGGTGCTGGAGCCGGGGCGGACGACGGCACCGGACAGCCCGCTGCGCAGCCCCGTGGGTGTTTGCCGAGGTGGGCCCCGCCACCCTTGTCCCGGTTTCGTCGTCGTGATTGAAGATCGTGCGTATTCTGTGCCCGTGAGTCCGGACCATCAGCATGCCAGCGGCGAGATCGACATCGCCTCGCTTCATGCTCAGGACTCCACCGGCCTACTGGATCGCATCGACCGCGCCGTCGTCTGGGACATTCCCCTGACGACGCCGTTTCGCGGCATCACCCGCCGCGACGGCGTCCTGCTCCACGGCCCCGGGGGCTGGGGCGAGGTCGCGCCCTTCTGGGACTACGGGTTGGAGGCCAGCGCGCCCTGGCTCGCCTCCGGACTGTGTCAGGCCCTGGGAAACTCCCTTCTTCCCCGCTACCGGGAGACCATCTCCGTCAACGTGACCGTCCCCGAGGTCGGCGCCCAGGAGGCCGCTGAGCTGGTGCGGGCCTCCGGAGCCAGGACCGCCAAGGTCAAGGTCAGCGGCAGCAGCTCCAAGCGCTCGGCGGACCTGGAGCGCCTCGAGGCGGTCCGCTCGGCCCTGGGGCGCTCCGGGAAGGTGCGCATCGACGTCAACGGCGCCTGGGACCTGGACACCGCCCGCGAGAACCTGCCCCTCATGGACCGAGCCGCCGGAGGGCTGGAGTACGCCGAACAGCCCTGCGCCACCGTCTACGACCTGGCCGACCTGCGCCGCGCCGTCGACGTGCCCATCGCCGCCGACGAGTCGATCCGGCTGTCGGCCAACCCCCTGGAGATCGTCCACCGGCGCGCCGCCGACGTCGCCATCCTCAAGGTGGCCCCGCTGGGCGGGGTGCACCGGGCCATGGACATGGCCGAGCGCCTCGGACTGCCCACGGTCGTCTCCTCCGCCCTAGACACCTCCGTGGGCATCATGGCCGGCGCCACCCTCGCCTTCAGCCTGCCCTCCCTCAACCACGCCTGCGGCCTGGGGACCACGTACCTGCTGACCCAGGACGTCGCCGACCCCAGCGTCCGTCCCAGCAACGGGACCCTGCGTCTGGACGCCGCCGCCCCCGTCTCCGAACGCCTCCTGGACGAGGTCAAGGCGGGCCCCTACCTCACCAAGCACTGGCAGACGCGGCTGCTGCACCTGGCCGGCGCCCTGCACGCCCGCCGCCAGCGCGAGGCCCGCGACCCGAGCCGGGCCGTGGCCGGGCTGCCGCTGTAGCCCGCCCCAACCGCGCGGTGGGCTCACTGGGCTGTCCCTACTGTGATCAATCGCAGCCCAGCGAAGGCGGGCCGCTCTCGTATCCTCGCCCCTGTGACCGACTCCCCGGAGCCCCCGCAGCTCCCGCCCGCCATGGCCGACGCGCGCAGCCTCGTGGCGGCCCTCCTGGCCGAGGGCGTGCGCGAGGTCGTCCTGTGCCCGGGATCGCGCAGCGCCCCGCTGGCGGACGCCCTGGCCGATGCCGCCGACGCCGGACGCATGCGTCTGCGTGTCGTCCTGGATGAGCGCAGCGCCGGTTTCATCGCCCTGGGGGCCGCCCGCGCCCACGCCCTGAGCGGGCACAGCCGCTGCGCCGCCGTCGTGACCACCTCGGGCACGGCAGTCTCCAACCTTCACCCGGCCGTCAGCGAGGCCGACGCCGCCGGCATCCCCCTGCTCGTCATCAGCGCCGACCGGCCCCACGAGCTGGTTAGCACCGGCGCCAGCCAGACCACCGAGCAGACCGGGCTCTTCGCCCCGGCCCTGCGCCTGGGCGTGGACCTGCCCGCTGACCTGGCCGCCGACCTCGGAGGCAGCGAGGTCGACGCCGCCATCGCCGGGCAGGTGCGCCGCGCCGTCGTCGCGGCCACCGGGGCCCTCAGCCGGGATCCCGGCCCGGCCCAGATCAATGCTCGCTTCCGCCCGCCCCTGACAGTGGAAGGCACAGTGGAGGGTGCAGTACCCTCCGCCCCGGCGCCGTCGGCCACCGTTGCCCGGGCAGCGGTGCCGACCGGAGCCCCAGCGGCCGGTGCTGGCCAGCAGGTCGGCTGCGGTTCCTCCACGCAGGGGCGGGGGCTCGTCGTCGCCGGAGACACCGCCCACCCGGCCGCCGGCGCCCTAGCCAGGTCTCTGGCCGAGCACCTCAACTGGCCACTCCTGGCCGAACCCACCTCCCAGGCCCGCAGCGGCCCCCAGGCCCTGAGCCGCTACGCCGAGCTGCTGGGCACCCCCGCGGGCCGCGCGCTCGCGGAGCAGGCCGAGCACCTCCTCGTCCTGGGCCACCCCAGCCTCAGCCGCTCCGTCACCGCGCTCCTGGGGCGCGAGAACCTCGATATCACCGTCCTGACCGAGCGCGCCCGGTGGACCGATGTCTCCGGGCGAGCTCGACGGGTCGTCCCCATTGACGCCCCCGATCGCGAGTCCGACGACGACGCCCTCCGCTCGGCCCGGCTCGCAACCCGGCTCGGCCTGGAGAGGGCCGACGCCTCCTGGGCCGACTCCTGGCGCCGGGCGGCGTCGGATCTTCCCGAACCGGACTGTTCCAACAGCGCCGACGCCGTGGCCCGGGCCGTGTGGGAGGCGAGCCAGGCCCCCGGCGCCCCCACCCTCCTGCTGGGCTCATCCATGACAGTGCGGCGCCTGGACCGACTCGCCCAGCCCGGCGCCACCGCCCCGCAGGCGGTTGCGAACCGCGGCCTGGCGGGAATCGACGGCACTATTGCCACCGGAGTCGGACTGTGGATGGCCTCGGACGGACCGGTTCGCGCCGTGATGGGTGACCTCGCCTTCCTCCACGACGCCATGTCCTTGAACCGGGGCGTGCATGAGGAGGAGGCCGACCTGCAGGTGATCGTCGTCGACGACGGCGGGGGCGCGATCTTCTCCCACCTCGAGTACGCCCACACCACCCCACCTGCCCGGTTCGAACGGATCTTCACCACCCCCCAGCGTGCGGATATCGCCGCACTGGCCGCAGCCCTGGGGGCCCGGGTCCACGTCCCCGATGACGTCGCGGCCCTCCGCAGGATCCTGGCCGAGCCGGTCGACGGTATGAGTGTCGTCATCTGGGAGACCACGAGGCACGATCCTCACACCGTGACAACATGAACGACGATAGAGATAGACGGCAGCCGGCGGGAGAGGACCCGCGCCAGTGGACCCGGCTCACCCCGAAGCCCACTGCAGGACTCTCAGCCCGCTGCGATACAACGGTTACACGATCCACAGCGCAGTCTCAGGGAATCATCGGAAACGGTACAGAGCCCTGGTGTTGTCTACCCGTGGATCTGGAGAGGGCGACACGCCCGAGGAGGAGCACAGATGAGCGGATACGACGAGACGAACCCGGAGGCATACCGGCCCACTGAGCCCGGAGCGGTGGCAGACGGCGGGCACTCCGGTGTCGACTCCTGGTCCGCCAGCGGCCAGGCCGACCCGGCAACGGCGGTCTCCAGCGGCGAGGGCCCGACTGCGGCCGACAACCACGGGGGCTACGAGGATCTCTCCCAGGCCTACGCCGCCGACGCCTCCGACTCCGAGCCGGTCCTGCCTCAGGGGGCAGGCGCGCAGCGCTGGGATGAGACCCGGCAGCTGCCCGCCGAGCCGCCGACCTCGCAGCTGCCCGTCGAGCAGTCCACGTCGCTCTACGCGCAGTCCGCCCAGGAGCAGTACCAGCAGTCTCAGCAGCAGTCCTACCAGCAGTCGCAGGGTCAGTACTCCGCTCCTCAGGCGCAGCAGGCGGCGCCGTCCAGCTACTCATCCCCCCAGCAGCCTTACCAGGGGCAGCAGTCGCACTTCGGCTCGCCCTACACGAGCGTCCCGACGACGCCCGGTGGTTACGCGCCGGCCGGCGCCCCCTCCGGGGAGTCCTTCTACGCGGCCTCGAAGTCCGCAGGCACTGAGAACGGCACCACGAGGCGCCGAGGGCCGGGCTGGTTCGCCCTGGTCGCCTCCGTGCTGGTCGCCTCCCTGCTGGGTGCCGGTGGGGCTGTGGGCGCGGTCAGGTACATGGATGCTCACGGTGGGGACACCTCATCGCGCCCCTCGACGGCGCCCACTGCCATCGCCACCGGGAGCACGACCCAGACCGTCAACAGCACTGGCCAGGCCCCCGACTGGGAGGCCGTCTCGGCCGCCGTGTCCAACGCCGTCGTCTCCATCGGCGTCGTCACGGACAAGGGCACCGCGCTGGGCTCCGGAGTCATCTTCGACAAGGAGGGGCACATCATCACGAACAACCACGTGGTGGCGGGGGCCTCCAAGATCCAGGTGACGCTGGCCGACGGCCGCGTCTATGACGCTGAGGCCACCGGTACCGACCCCGCCACCGACCTGGCGGTCATCCAGCTCAAGGACGCCCCCGACAACCTCACCGTCGCTCAGCTCGGAGACTCCGACAAGCTGGCCACCGGTCAGGACGTCATGGCGATCGGTAACCCGCTGGGCCTGTCCTCGACCGTCACCACCGGCATCATCTCCGCCCTCAACCGGCCCGTCGTCAACTCCCAGAGTGAGGACGGCTCGGGCGGTTCCGCCTCTTCGGCGGTCTACACCAACGCCATCCAGATCGACGCCGCCATCAACCCCGGTAACTCCGGTGGGCCGCTCTTCGACGAAAAGGGGCGGGTGATCGGGATCACCAGCTCCATCGCCACCATGGGGCGCTCCAGTGACGGCGAGGGAGGCTCGGGAAGCATCGGCATCGGCTTCGCCATCCCCGTCAAGCTGGCGGACAAGGTCGCCAAGCAGCTCATCAAGTCCGGGACGGCCACTCACGCCTACCTGGGAGTCACCCTCGACACCGCTGGTGCCACGGCCGACGGCGAGAAGCGCGCCGGCGCCAAGATCACCTCGGTCGAAGGCGGCTCGCCGGCTGACAAGGCCGGTCTGAAGAAGGGCGACGTCGTCATCGCCATCGACGGCAAGACCACTGCCCAGGGCTCGGCGCTGACCGGTTACGTGCGCCAGTACTCCGCCAACGACAAGGTCAAGCTCACGGTCATCCGCGACTCCAAGAAGCAGGACATCGACGTGACCCTGGCCGAGCGCAAGGACTCCTGACCGGCAAGGTTCCTGACTGCCCTACCGAGACCGACGGCTCCAGATCCAGGAGCCGTCGGTCAGTTCTTCCTCGGTGGGTTCCAGGACGGCGAGGACGGTGCTGAGGGCCTCTGCTCCCGAGAGCTTGGCACGCAGCCGACCGTCGGTGGAGAAAGTGCTCAGGAGGCGCTCAAGCTGGCGCATGCTCAGAGGCAGGTAGCCGATGGGGTAGCGGGTCTCTAGATGATTCTTGAGAACGATGACGGCGTCGGCCTGACGGACTCCAATGAGACGCGGGTGCTCCTTCCATGGAATCTCGAGGCTGTGTCCGTTGGCCTGAGTCAGCTCGATACCGCTCTTGCTGACCGTGATTCGACGCCTCACGGGGTGGAAGCCTTGAAGAGCCTGTAAAAGATAGGGGAGGCTCAGTGCTCCCAGTGCTGCTAAGGCTGCTGATCCGATCCAATCACCCTGGCGGTGCAGCAACCAGGTGACTGCCGCAAGCGGTACTCCCAGAACACCCAGCAGTGGAACACTGACTTCAAACAGGAGCATGCCGGTTGGGGTCGTCATGACGACATGATGGCTGTCGCGACTCCAGTATGTTCGGCCGGCTGAAAGAAAGTACTTGAGGCGCCAGGCTGAAACTGCGTAGCTGACGATGAAGACAGCGAGGTAGATCATGGCCAGTGCTGTGGTGGTGCTTCCGGCGAGAAACATGGGGATGCTGAACATGGCTGCAACCACAGCGATCGCTCCGAAGAACAGAGGTGCCCGATACCGGTTCTTGTCGATGCGTTCCGGCGTGATGATGGGCTGGGCTGCCTTGCCCGTCAGGAAACTCATGGTGGTCATCCTTGCGTTGGCGTTTGTGCTGTCTAGTGGCTCCAGGTCCAGGAGCCGTCGGTCCGTTCTTCCTCGGTGGGTTCCAGGACGGCGAAGACGGTGCTGAGGGCCTCGGGGCCTGAGAGCTTGGCGCGCAGGCGGGTACTTCTGGAGAAAGTGCTCAGGAGACGCTCGAACTGGCGCATACTCAGGGGCAGGTAGCCGATGGGGTAGCGTAGGTCTTCGTGGTCCTTGATTGCGATGACCGCGTGTCCCTGATACACCCCGGTGAGGCGTGGGTGGGCCTGCCATGGAATGATATCCGTACGCCCGTTGATTCGGGTGAGTTCGACTCCATTGTTGCTGAGAGAGATTCTCAGCCGAGTGCCACACCCTGGACGGAGAACTGGAAAATAGTAATACAGGCCAATCGCTCCCATCGTTGACAATCCGAATGGGATCATCCATGCACCACGAGGTCCGAGCACCTGAACGATAATGCCCACGATGCTGGAGAATGCAAGTAGAGAAAGTGCACCTAGTTCTGCCCAAATCAATGCTGGTGGATCAATTAGCTCTACCCGCATACCATCGCTGATCCAATGCCGTTTCCCTATGGAAATCTGGCGCCTTAGGATGAGTAGAGATATTATCGTGCATGCCACGACAAACCCCATATAAAGAAGGCCTGCCAGTGCTGGAGTGTTGCCGGCCAGGTAGGGAAAAATGGCAATGAGAGCCACAAAGAGGCAGATCAGGGCTAGTATTGCTAGGACAATATTTCTCCCCTTGTCTGCTAGGGTTGTCGGATCAATCTGAGAGTGGCGCGTCATTATTTGTGCTCAATATTCTGATGTCCTGAGGGGTCAATTTTCGTAGGCCCAGTGAGCGGCGCTCCTATTCCTGTAGTGACTTCCCTTAATGTAGGCGAGGGTGAGCGCAGCGATAGGACCGTACTTTCTGCCCCTGTCTCCGCTTGTCGGTGAGGCGGCGTTGTTGGTGCGTTTCGAGAACAGTTTCATGTGCTGAAGTCTTCGTGAAGCGGTACCACGGTTCTATTATGGCTTCTTTGCGGTAGTTCCACTAGAATACCAGGTCCAGGAGCCGTCGGTTCGTTCTTCCTCGGTGGGTTCCAGGACGGCGAGGACGGTGCTGAGGGCTTCGGGTCCCGAGAGCTTGGCGCGCAGCTGGCCGTCGGTGGTGAAGGTGTTCAGGAGGCGCTCGAGTTGGCGCATGCTCATAGGGAGGTAACTGATGGGGTAGCGGAGCCCATGGTGGCTTTCGAGGATGATGATGGCGTATCCCTGGCGGATTCCGATCAGAATGGGGTGTGCCTTCCAGGGGATGGTGTCAGTGTGTCCGTCGATCCGGGTGAGCTCGACGGTATCCTTGCTCAAGGCGATTCGACGCCGAGTGGGGCCACCTGCTTTAAGGATCGGTATGAGATGTAGGAGACTATATGCACCCACAATTATGAGGAGAATGGGTGGCTTCCATGCTCTTTGGGGCTCGAGAGAGAATAGGATAATGCCAACCACGATGGAAAGGCTGAATAGCAGCATCAACCCGAATTCCCATCCGCTCAGCGCGCTTGTGGTTACTAAAACTACTTTACTGTTACCTTGGCTCCACCTTCCCCTCCCTTTAGTGATTTCTGTTCTTAGAACATACAGAGAAATACAAGAGAGAATGAATAGTGCGGCTACATAAAGGAAGGTCAGGCTAAACGTATGGTCTTCATGCTGGAGTGTTGTTAAACCTGCGGTCGCGCACATACCAGCAATGATGGAATAGAATAGAAATCCTTTCGGGCGACCATTGTCGGCCTTATTCGTGGACATGAGTTTGCTGTAGCGCGCTAGCGAAAGCATGAGAAATCCTTTTTTGTCTGGTTCTGCTGTCTTTCGACAAAGATGTTCACGACGCGCCCCGCACAATATTTCTCACTTATGCGCACCAACTTATGGTTGATTGACTGGGTTCCGGCTTGGGTGAGTTGTAGCGTTAGATTGAACTGAGGGATTCGTGAGGCTTATTCATAGGGATGTTTAGGGTGTTTTGTTAGTAATAGTGTGTCGTCAAGCAGGGTGGCGGCTTGCTCTTGAGAGAATCTTTGGTGATTCAAGCCAATCCAACCAAGAAGCAAACTGCCATGGCGAATAGTAGCACGAGAATCTCCCGCAGCGAGGTCCTGGACCTGTGCGAGACCATTCACGCCGCCGGTCCCCTGCCGGTGTTCGGGGCGAGGGCGTTGGGGCTGTTCCTGTGCGTGCGCCTGACCCTGACCTACCTGAGGCACAACCTGCCCCAGGAGCTGCTCACCGAGGCCTGCTGCGTCTCGCAGGCCACCGCCTCCCGCGTCATCGGCGCCTACACGCCCTGATCGCCCAGGCCCTCCAAGCCTGTGTACCGACGGTGGAGGATCTGGACCCCACGGCCCAGCTGATCATCGACGGCACTCTACTCTGGAGTGCTGGTCCTGGGCTGAGAATGATCACCCCCAAGAGAAAACCCCTGAATCTGCCTCTTCACCCAGACGACAAGGCCTACAACAAGACCGTCAACCAGGTCCGCTACAAGATCGAGCGAGTCATCGCCAACATCAAGACCTGGAGAGTCCTGCACACCGGCTACAGGAGACCACTAGACACCTTCCCGGAAACCATCACAGCCGTCCTCGGACTCATATTCACCTACACCCCATGAATAAGCCTCGTGTTGTAATCTGCAGGCAAGGGAAGTACTGTCATCTGACGATCGATAAAGAGGGTTCTTACTGATAAGTCGTCAGGATCAGTTCGCCGTCAACATACTCTCCCAGGAACACGTCCTCATAAGTGTCCACCCCTTTCTTCTTCATCTCCTTCATCAGCCATTCGTCATCCTTTCCGATGACCTCCAGGATGTCGGTCTGCAGCTGTCCGTCTGTGATTAAGGGGAGCTTTGGGTTCTCTTCGCCTTCGAGGGTGATAATCAGCTCTCCGTCCTGCTCAACCACGGCTCTTTTCACCTTTTCTGTTGAGTAGACGTTCTGGACTCGAAGCTTGAAAGACACGTCATGAGCACTCAGGCCGACTCGCCTGCAGTTGTTAATGTCAATCTTTCCGTTGTCAATGATGATCAGTGCTTTGCCGTCAATGAGCTGCTTCGCTGTGACGTTGTGCTGCTTGACCCACTTCAGCGTCAGGACAAGTCCGCACCACGTACATAAAATTCCGACGTAGTCCAGTATTTTAATATCATTGTTGTAGATTACGCCTCCGATGATGCCACCCAGGACGTAGTTCTGAACCTGGTCGCTCGCGGATGACGGGGCCAGGTTTCCTTTCCCTGAAACGTTGATAATTATTGTCAGGGCAAAGAGCCCAATGAGCAGCTTTATCGCCACCAGGATGAATTCATTCACGATTCTCTTGTTTCATATTGAGTTTTGATGGACTCGTATCGGTGGGTTGTGTCGGGCAGGGCTCAGCCGGGTACGCCCAGTGCCCCCAGCATGGGGCGCATCTTGGCGGTCGTCTCCGCCAGCTCATCGACCGGCTCGGAGTCCGGCATGATGCCGCCGCCCCCGAACACCCTCGCGGGGGACTGTGGTCCAGGCCCCTCCGGGGGCAGCTGGGCGCTGCGCAGCGCGATGCACCACTCGCCCTCGCCGTGCCAGTCCACCCAGCCCACCGGCCCGGCGTAACGCCCCCGGTCCATGGACTCTGCCTCCTCAATGAGGCGCGCCGCCGCCTGAGTCGGTGTCCCGCACACGGCCGCCGTCGGGTGCAGTGCGCCCACCAGGGCCAGCGCCCCGGTGTCCCCGGCGACGACCCCGGTGACGTCACTGGCCAGGTGCAGCACATTCGGCAGCGTCAGGACGAAGCGGGCCGGGGCCTCCACCACCGAGCACAGCGGCTCCAGCGTCGTGATCGCCGAGTCCCGGGCCAGCTCATGCTCCCGGTTGTTCTTCTCCGAGCCCTTCAGCCAGGACGCCAGGCGCGCCGTCGCCAGAGCGTTCTGACCAGCATGCCGGCGGGCAGTACCGGCCAGTACCCTGCTGATGAGGTGCCGATCCCTCAGGCGCAGCAGCAGCTCAGGGCTGGCCCCCACCATCTGGTCGACAGCGAAGACCCAGGTGGAGGGGTAGTCGCGGGCCAGACGCCGCAGCACCGTGCCGGTGGTTAGCGGCGCGCCCGGGTAGGCCAGCACGTCGCGAGCCAGGACCACCTTGCGGGCTTGCCCCGCACGCATCCGCTCCTGCGTGGCGCAGACCGCCCGGCACCACTGCTCCTCGCTGAGCGCCCCGGTCACGACAGTGGCAGCGCCACTGGAGTCCCCGGTATCGCCGGCTTGCTCCCGGCCAACCACCGCGTGCGCCTGCGCCACCATCGCCCCCAGGAGCATCTCGGGATCCGGGTGCTCCGGCTCCGCCCCGTCGGCAGCCCTGGGCACCGCGGTCGTCAGCCAGGCACCGGAGTCGTCACACCCGACGAGCACCTCGGGAACAACCAGGACCGAGGACTGCTCGGAGCCGGGGGAGAAGGTGACCGTGCCCAGCGCCACCGGCCCGGTCCCGGGGCGGACCAGCGCGTCACGCCACCAGGCCGCGCCGACGACGGCCCGCCACGCGGCCCGCAGCGCCTCAATGCGATCCTCCCCGTGCGCCTCGATCACCAGGGCACGGCCCAGGCCGATGAGTCCGCCCCCCTCGTGCACCCAGGAGTTGACATCCTCACGGCCCGCCAGCAGGTCGATGAGCGCCAGCCCCTCCAGCGCGTCCTCGGGCAGCTCGTGAGTACGGAAGGACAGGCGCGGCGGCGCGGCCCGGCAGTACTCGGCCCTCACGACGTCGGCCCCAGAACCCTGCTCAGGCCGGTTCTCACTGCTCGCCCCGGGTGTGCTCGGGCCGGGTGGCCCGGTGGACCGCGACGATCCCGCCGGAGAGATTCTTGTAGCCCACGCCCCGCCAACCGGCCTCCTGCATGAGGCCCGCCAGCTCCCGCTGGTCCGGCCAGGCCAGGATCGACTCGCCCAGGTAGTCGTAGGCCTCGGTGTTCGACGAGACCAGGCGGGCGGCGGCCGGCAGGGCGCTGCCCAGGTAGAAGCGGTACAGGCGGCGGAAGGCCGGCCAGACCGGGGTGGAGAACTCCGCGATGACGATCCGCCCGCCCGGAACCGTCACCCGGCGCATCTCCGACAGCGCCCGCGCCGTGTCCTGCACGTTGCGCAGCCCGTAGGAGATGGTGACGACGTCGAAGCTCTCATCGGCGAAGGGCAGCGCCGTGGCGTCCCCGGCCACGAAGGCGATCTCGGGGTGGCGGCGCTTGCCCTCGGCCACCATGCCGGTGGAGAAGTCGCAGGCCACGACCTCGGCGCCGTCGGCGGCGTACTCCACCGAGGAGGTGCCGGTCCCCGCGGCCAGATCCAGGACGCGCGTCCCCGGCCCCGCGGCGACGGCCGCTCGCGTCACCCGGCGCCACATGTGCACCTGGAACAGGCTCATCACGTCATTGGACAGGTCGTAGCGGCGCGCAACGGCGTCGAACATCCCGGCGACCTCGCGCGGGTCCTTGGCGAGGCTGGCTCGAAGAAGGGATCGGCTCATGGAGGGCATCATCGCAAATCCCGACCGCGGCAACGCAGCCGAGGCGTGCCGCAGACCGCTCCAGACCGACTTCCGACCACTCAGGGGCGCTCTAGGACGCAGGTCCCGTCCGACAGTGTTGAAATTCGTCACGCACTTGCAGCGTAATTCGGGAGCGCCGTCATCTGTCGCAGAGACGGGAGCTACCCTGAAGATTGCCGTCACGGCAAGGAAAACCGCTGTTCGCCTCCTGTCTTGGCGCTCTCGTCATGGAGGTGTCGGCCGCCTGGGTACAGTCGGTACGGGCTCCGCCCAGTGCGGGGCCTGCATGACGGTGCCAACTGTGATGCCTACGACAACACCCGCATTACCAGAAGTGCCGAGGAGGGAAACCCGAGTGACTCAGGCAGCCGCCCAGTCCAGCGCCTCCGCCACTGCCGACGTCATCGTCGTCGGGGCGGGCCCGGCCGGATCCTCGGCGGCCTACCACATGGCCACTCTCGGCCTCGACGTCATCCTGCTGGAGAAGCAGGAGCTCGGCCGGGACAAGGTCTGCGGGGACGGGCTGACCCCCTCGGCCGTGCGTGAGCTGGTCTCCATGGGGGTGGACACCACTGGCTGGCAGCGCAACCGCGGCCTGCGCGTCATCGGCGGCGGGCACCTCCTCCACTTCCCCTGGCCGGAGCAGGCCTCCTTCCCGTCCTACGGGATGGCCCGCCCCCGCGCCCTGCTTGACCGCGACCTGGCCGAGCACGCCGCCGCGGCCGGCGCCCGGCTGCTGACCGGCGTGACCGTCACCGGCCCCGTCACCTCGCCCACCGGCCGCGTCACCGGCGTTGAGGCCCGCCCCACCAACCGGGTCGCCTACCCCGGTATCGAGGGCCCCACGACCTTCACCGCACCTCTGGTCGTCGACGCCGGAGGCGTCTCGGCCCGCCTGGCCACCGCCGTCGGACGCGCCAAGAACGAGCGCCGCCCCATGGGCGTGGCCGTGCGCGCCTACTTCCGCTCCCCGCGCGCCCAGGACG
>ERZ773090.742-NODE-742-length-13493-cov-2.81508_pt1 | contig 13493 bp, 18 predicted proteins | sample MGYA00580579_ERZ773090 | MGnify/ENA primary metagenome ERZ773090 (study PRJEB29015, sample SAMEA2738014) | human oral metagenome | biome: human oral; feature: human-associated habitat; material: dental | place: China | collected 2132 ... | reverse complement strand
AGCCCTCCACGCTCCTATTCCCTAAGAAAGACGGATGCATCCGCATACACCTCCTACGCCGCAAACCTTCGTCCGACACACCGGCCTCCGACCCGTGGCTACCTGTAAAACGGCAGAGTGTTATAATAAGGGCAGCGGTTTCTGGAAAACCGTGAAAAACCAAATAGAACACGTGCGACTCCTTTCTAGAATTGTTATAAACCCTCATCCTCTTTAGTAATAACAGGAACAGTTGCACAGCCCCAGCCCCAACATCTCAGGCTGGGGCATCTTCACATTCAGCCCAAAAAATCACACCATAGGCGACTCCAAAATTTTGTCGGTTGGGACTTGAAAGTATTTAGCAATCTGCACCACGTCTTGAAGTGAAAAGGATCGAGTTCCATTCAACTTATTTGATAGGGTTTGAGAATATGTGCAAAGTTGCGGACTATCTTGGATTAAGTCTTAACGATCTTGTTAATCCCGCTTTATCGCCTTCACAGGTAACACGATATGAAAAAAACCGTCAATACAAATAGAAGTATTGACGGAAATCAAGTAGCGGGGCAAGGATTTGAACCTTGGTATCCAGGGTGTGCGTGGGGGTAAACACCCTATCACCACGAGAAGTGTGAAAGGAACAGGAGGCAGACTCGATCTTGTGAACCGTGATTTCACGGCGTATGCACCTAACCGGCTGCACGTGACGGATATCCACGTATGTCAGACTCACATCTGGGGTTTTCGCGTATAGACGTGTTTGTTACACACGTGTTCTCTGGTCGCATCGTGGGATGGGCTATCGTCCACAATGAAAACTACACAGTTACCGTTGAAGGCGTTGGAACACAGTATGTACTGGGCTGTTTCTCATAGGGATACAAGCCGGCTTGGTCATCATAGTGATCATGGTGTTCAATACATCAGCAGCGTGTATCACAGTGTTTGACAACGGTTTCATATAGCAGCTTCTCCAGGTACGGTGGGTGACTCGTATGATAATGCCATGGCAGACAGTGGTAATGGCGCGTATAAAACAGAACTCATCCGCACGCACGCCCCGTTTACTACTGTTCAAGCGTTGGAACAAGCAACACTACAATGAGTTTCATGGTAGACTACGAAACGCGTGCACAAGGCACTGGGATATAAAACACCAGCCCAAGTCAAGCAAGAATCCTACCAAAAACAAAAAACAAGTAAACTAACAACAACAGCATAAACAAAAAACAATCCATATCATAGCGAGGTAAAAATAAAATGAGTTTGAAAGTGACAAAGCATGATAATGTTATTCCATTGGAAACAAGACAGGATATATCACGTAGATATCGTACTGTTACAAAGGCTATAAACCAGGAGTTTTGGAATTCCTTAAGTGAAACAACTCACAGCCTTTATGTTGGATCGTATGGAAGAAATACAGCTGTCAATACAAGCGATATTGACATACTTGTTGAAATCCCGGAATCTGAATATAATCGGTTTTCGTATTCAAGAGGAAACGGGCAGTCTCGTCTCTTACAGGTTGTAAAAAATGCGATCGAGAACACCGACTCAAGAAGCAATATTAGGGCGGATGGACAGGTCGTTAAAATTGATTTTTCTGACGGGATGAAGTTTGAGGTGTTACCAGCTTTTCCACTGACGAGTTGGAGTGGCGCAGTTACCTATAAGTATCCTGACACTAATATGGGAGGAAACTGGAGAACAACAGACCCAAAGTCAGAGCAGAAAGCGATGAAGGATAAAAATATCTCATCTAATGGTCTGCTGTGCGCTACCTGTAAGCATATAAGAACCATAAGAGATGATTCTTATTCAAGCTATCACTTGTCCGGAATTTTAATAGATTCTTTTGTATATGTTGCAATGGGTGGATGGCATTTTACTGATGGAGATGGCGGATCATCGAGTTCCACTAAATCATATGAACAGGTTCTGCTTGATTATTATAATCAGGTTTCACTAAACGGGATGTTTCCTCCAAACTTATCAGCACCGGGAAGTGGAATGCAGGTTGATACATCTAATGGTTGGGATGTACTCGGTAAAATCCTCAATAAAATGGTGTAAGGCGGTAAAAATATGGATGATGATAAGAAATACAGAGACAGGCTTAGAAATCAGATCAAGGAAGCGTGCGGAAAAGTTATCTACACATATACTGCTCATCATAAATTAGCTGATCGCCTTGAAAAAGAAAATAAGTGTGTAAAAAATGCACAGATTATACTGACTGCACTTTCTTCTTGTGGCTTCTTCGCCAGCATTATAACAAACAAGGCCATACTGACATGGGTAGGAGGAATCTCAGCTGTATTGTCTTTGTGTCTGAATCTATATGCAAAGGAATATAAGATTCAAAATGAAGTCAGTCAGCATAGAAATGCTGCAAATATGTTGTGGGACATCAGAGAAAGCTATGTTTCATTATTAGTTGATTTTGAAGTGCTTGAAGATAATGAAATACAGAAAAGAAGAGATATTCTTTGTAAGAAAGTGTCAGAAGTCAATAATAATTACCCTGCAACGGATGTTAAAAGCTATAAGGCTGCTCAGAGGGCATTAAAAGATGAAGAAGAGCAGACTTTTAAAGATAATGAGGTCGATTCTATTTTACCTAATGGAATTGATAAGTGAAAAATTGAAAGGGGTGAGTTATATGATGCTCCCTGAAAATTTGATGAGCCTGATCCGTCAGGGCGAGGGACTAACAGTCGAATTCAAAAACGGATATTACAAAAGATGTCTATGATACCGTCTGCTCTTTTTCCAATCGAGATGGAGGCCATATTTTCCTTGGAGTGAAGGATAATGGAGCGATTTTCGGTGTTGATAAAGACTGCGTCGAACAGATGAAGAAAAACTTTGTTACGACGATCAATAATGAGAGCAAAATCTACCCGCCGTTATATCTGACTCCTGAGGAATATGAGGTCGATGGACGTATTCTTCTTTACATTTATGTTCCGGTTGGAAAAACGGTTTATCGCAATGCAGGCAGGATTTTTGACCGGAATAATGAGTCTGACATCGATATCACAAATAATGCGGACATGGTTTTCAACCTTTATGCCCGCAAACAAAGCACCTATTTTGTTAATAAGGTCTATCCTGCTATTCCGGTTTCCAGCCTTCGCCACGATTTGATGGATCGCGAAAATCCTCAACCAGGTTGAAAAATTCCGCTGCGCCAAACTCGGCAATACCAAAACCGTCATATGGGTCATCGACGCCCTCGACACGCGTGACATCAAAACCATCACTGGCAGATTCGGACTCGAAGAATACAACGAGCTACCCGAAACCATCAACCCCATCCTCGAAATCACACTCGCACAATAAGCAATGAATCATCCATTCTCCTCAAGTGTAATTAATACGTAGTTTGGTGACTGTCCACGCGATTTTTCTGACCCACAATAAGAGATAAGACATTATCCGTAAAACCTAAGGAAACACCGTGGGATGGAAACAGAACCGACAGTATGGCATCCGTAAAGAGATAACCTTTACACACGTCCAATGGGGTACTATCTACGCGCGTTTCCAAACAGACGCCACCATACATCCACAAAGTTTCACTACCTGGGCCAGAACGCAACTTACAGATCCCATAAGTGTTACAGTGACCACTCTATACGACATGAAAGTAGCAGAAAAATATTGGAGATCTATCAGTAATAACATCAACCAGATAGCCCATCGGGTTAACACGAAACAGCAGGCCGATATTACAGATCTGAATGACATCAGGGATCAGCTACTGTCTATACAGCGTCAGATCAATGACATCCAATACCACAACGATATGATGATCCTGCAGCAAAAACGGCCTGCAGGGGAAAGAAAATAACTATGGCTGTCGTGAAAGTAGGGCAAATAAAAACAACCCTTGATAAAAGTATTGCTTACATTCTCCGGGATGATAAAACCGATCATGGGCGACTCGTTAGCACCTCGTTCACAGCTCGGTATACGCACGATCCACAATACCTGTCTGACCGTATGATGAACGACAATAAAGCATCCCGCAATGGCCTGCGCCCAGGAACCGTCTTAGCGCGACATGTAATCCAAAGTTTTAACCCTCACGACGCTATTACACCAGAAGAAGCCCATCGTATAGGGGAACAATTCGCTCAATCCATCACCGCTAACGGTGACTACAAATATGTGATCGCTACGCACATTGACCGCCACCACATCCATAACCACATTATTATCTGCAATACCAACAGCCATACATACCACAAAATGCGTATGCACAAAAATACCCTTGCCGCATGGAGGGCTATCTCTGATACTCTCTGCAAAAAAGAGAACCTTACAATCATCACACCCACATACGCGGGCAAAAGTTTCAGCGAAATCTATCCCACCCTACGAGGCGAGGGACACAAAAATAGACTCACTACACTCATAGATCGTGCTTGCATGAACGCACGAACTTTCAGCGAATTTCAAACCCAGCTATCCGGCTATGGGATCACGGTAAAACCACGTGGTAAGCACTTAACCTACACTGACCAGGCTACACAACGATCCTTCAGGGATACTCGGCTTGGCATTATGTACACAGAAAACAGTATCATGAGCAAACTGAACCATCACACTGTTAAATATATCAGTGTCAATGATAAACTCATCCGCACCAGTACTCCTGACACTATAACGATATGGATCCCGGGCACTCACCGGCAGAAAACTATCACTATCCCACTCAGCATGGTCGTACGCGATAACCATACGCTCCGAATCTACATGGCAGAAGATACCCCCATCCTTCTCGCTGATAAAACGGGACGATACGACACACAGGTGAGTGTCACAGAACTCTACCAATATTTCTCTCAACCTATAGAAACCTACGAGGATCTCACCCGTCTCGCAGCATCTCATCCGCTACTTGTACAAGGAACCAGCGAGAAACATACCCGGTATCTACGCTACCAAGCCCATATTCTCCATACTATCCAGCAGCAAGCTGATACACTAGCTGCGCTCTATCATTACGACAATAAAAATGGGCACGTTCAGCAAGCGTTAACAGCCGCTACCACAGAACTATCTACCGTATATAACATGCTCAGCAGCCTCATGGTTGCCCGGCAAGATATCCTCACCCAACTCACTAACCCACACTTAGAAAACAAAGACAAACACCAGTTACAAAAAACACTCACTGCTGATACCGCAGAACTCAACCGGCTGGAAAGGAAACTTACCCATACCGCACACGCTATCACGCTCCTAAAAAAACTTCGAAACCAAGCATACGAAAAAGCAAACAGACAATCACCATCCCGCAATTAAGTGGGGAATACCCTTGAAAGAAAGGAAATAATAAGATGCCCTTTGAAGACCAAGCCACACAAATGATGGCTGAAAGTGCAAAAACAACAGCCCGGAAAGGACTCCTTTTAACCGCCCGAACTATCCAACTCCTCTTAAAACTAGCAGGAATCTCCACAGTACGGGCCCTCACTGCTTCCGCCCATCATATGGATAAAACGGTACATACGGGGAAAATGAGCCTAAAAAGACTCAACCAGATCACCCACGGCAAATTCGCCCCCATGGATGTGGATGAACGGGTTTTAACCCAACTTATAACCCGCCTGAAACAAGCAGGAATCAACTACAGTATCGCCCATAACACTGATGGCCCAGGCTGCCTCTATTTTCCCGCTGACAGCCTTCCCCTCATCCAGCATGAAATCAACATAATCTACCAGAATACAGGGATCAACCCACAACACCTGTCCGATGCAACCATGAGCGATACGCAAGTAAGCACACTCCTGAACGATCCTCACGTACACACAGTAGCAGGAAACATGAAATACGCTACCCCACAGCACGCCGCCATCACTCATACTGATACGCAAAACCGCGATAGTATCAAACGTTCACGGAAAGCCCAGGGGAAGAAAATCAGCAAACACGACCTGACAACGGGAATCACTACAGGAGCCAAAAACCGCAGCGTACAGCCACACACCCACCACCCTGTCCAGATCCATAAAAAAACTCGCTAAAACATAGTAAAAGATAAGGAAAATAGCATGGAAACAAAGCACACGCCGCACAGCCAACAGCCTGCATGGGTACATATAACCTTCCCAGCCAGCTTCGTCCACCCCTACACAATGACCGACCAGCAAGGAAACCAGTGGGACAAAGCAATCATTACCCTCCCTGCCCATACCACAATCAACGGGATCACAGCAGACTACTACAACATAGATGTATTCCTCACCCCCACTATGAAGGAACAGAAAACCAATAACAAGCCAGTCACCCTCAGCGTCCCAGACAATAAGAGCATTGAACTCTTCCGCGGAAGAAAAGAACGCCGCACGACATTCCTTATCGAAAACCCCTGGCAGCTAGCCAAAGCAGTAAAAAACAGCAGACGCTATTATGCTGCCCACCAGATGCATGGATCTCAAGAAATCCAAGAAAAGAAAAGCCGGATCAAAAACCAGCGTACTTTCCCCGGGCCTCTTCCCTTACCTGATACACAGGATCACATAACCGTATCTATCATTTTTGGAGAAATAGGGATATACAATAACCTTACAGAACCCTTAACCATGAGTTTCGCGCAAGCAGACTACGAACTCACCGAACTGGACTACTACCGCAATAAAGCCCTATGGAAATACCCCGCTGCCTACCAAGGCTACGAAAAAATCTACCTCACCCTATCAGGACAAATCAACGGGCGAGAAATCGCCAGTGAACAGCGTATCGATCTTGAACCCCTCGGACACGGTCTAACAACCTATTTAGAAAGGCTATGGTCAACGCCGGAACACGAGTATAAATATGGACAAAATACTATACTACCCTACCTTAAAGCCCACACCACACCCACATGGGAAGAAATCCAGGATAGTAATATGCGCATCAGCCAAGCCATTACCGATATGGACACATATGGTAAACGCTATAACAGAAACATCCAGGATCCCCAAGACCGCACACGGCTCATCGAAAGCGAAAAAGAGCGTGAAGTCATCACCGAACAAGCCCAAGGCCTTATCGAGGATAACCCTGCGATAGACCAGAAAATTGATGATCTCGCAGCACAGATTGCAACCCACCAGCATAGCCCAGCATTGGCATGGGATGATATCGTCCACCACTCTGCAGCACTAACTAAAAAATATATTGATCCAGCCACCACGCGTTTTGAAATCTACAGCCAGGCAGCCACCATTATTGAGCATACTGTAGAAACGCGAGTACGTGACAACCTCTCCAGCCGCCTGGCAACCCCACACCCCTACCACCATAAAAAGAAAACAATGAGCAGATAAACCACTAACACCAACGACAAGCTCCCCACACACAATGTCCCACACCCAGTAATAAGGAACATCAATGAACACTCACGATACCATATGGATAGACGGAACACTTATTAAACCCCCACACCTTTTCCAACCCGAAGACCAAGCCACCCCCATCGTTTATCTCACCATCGCCGTACCCATTGATAAACACACCACACAATACGTCGATGTACGATGCAAAAACACGACTGCCCTATGGGCATTAAACCAGAACCTTACCCCGGGAAGTGACATCATCCTCAAAGGCTACGTATACGCCCCCGCCACCACCAGCATCGACGGGCATGAAATCAACATGAAAATCACTGCTACCACAATAGCCACACACACCAGCAGAACACACCACAACCATGACCAGCCTCACGCTTAACACTCACGACATCCATACCAACCCCGCCAGCAGCCTTGCCCTCATGAGCCACCAACAAGCTGCCACCTTCCACTTTACCGGCCCAAACATGCTCATCATCCACCAACAGACTCCTGAACAGAAGAAAAAAACTACTAATGAAACCACTCTTGCAGATCCAGGATCCTCAATCAATCACCAGCCTATCCCCAAGAGTAGCAGCCCATCGACTGTGCCTCTTCCTTGCTCCCATCAGCATAGAATCACTATCACCGACATGAGCACTATACAGCTACCCAATGAGCCGGAAACACAGCACACCTTAGCTAAGCCCACACCACTCGAAAAAGAAGACCTTCCCGAAGAAAAATTCACCAGACAGCAAGTCGTCCGCGCTATCCGATACGGAGCACACCTAAGAACCACCACACTGCCGACTTCCGGCGAGCCGGCTGCTATACCCATTCACACCACAGACACCACTGATCCAATAGAAGAAGCATCATGATACGCAAACTACTTCCATGCATCCTCTTCAGCCTTATTACAGGCTGGGCTTTCAACCTCATCAGCTACACCATACGTACCACGTGGCTCGCCACCCACGATATCCACCTTACGAACACTGCTATCATGGACAGGCTCTCCCACCCCCTGTTTTTCAGCCTGCACAAAAATGATCTCATCAGTAGCATCGCCGGAATCATCATAACTATCCTCATCTGTCTCTACCACACCGCTATGGAAGGGAACACCAGAATAGGGGAAGAACACGGATCCGCAGCATGGGCTACGCCCGCTGACATGAAACCTTTCACCGACCCTGACACTCACTACAACCTCCAATTCACCCACACAGAAAAACTCAGCCTCAACACGCAGTACACCCACAGAAACCTCAACGCCCTCATTATGGGAGCCTCTGGATCAGGTAAAACCCGAGGCTACGTCATCCCGAACATGCTCAGCCTGTCCACCAGCAGCAAACCCGTCAGCTTCGCTATCACTGACCCTAAAGGAGAGCTTTACAAACACACTGCAGCCTACATGAAAAAGGCCGGATACACTATCAAACAACTCAACCTCATAGACATGGCCTCCAGCAGCCGCTTTAACCCATTAGCCTACATCAACCCCACAGACCCGGAAGGAGCCATCATGCGGCTAACCGAAAACATTATCACTAACACAGGTGGGAAAAACGATAAAAACGACTTCTGGGATAAAGCCAGCAAAAGCCTCCTCAACGCCCTCATCGCATGGGTATACTTCTTCGAAGACAAAGAAAACATCACCCTCAACACCGTCACCACCATGATAAGCCGTATGCAAGCCAGCGAAGAAAACGAAAACGCTATGAGTAGTATCGATAACCTCTTCGCCGAAGCAAGAGAATGGATCCACGACTACCATAACGACCCGGAAAGCTACGACAATAATGCTGCACACACCCTTGACGGGCTCGCCTTCGCATCCAGCCAATACAGAGCCTATGAACAAGGAGCAGGAGAAACCAAAAAAAGCATTATCACCACACTCGCCAACCTCACCACAGGACTCCAAACCAGCCGGATCAAAAGCCTCCTCAACACAGATGACATGGAGCTGGACAACATCAGCGAACAGAAAACCATCATCTACATCATGATCAGCGATACCGAAAAAACCTTCAACTTCCTCGCCGCAATCTTCTACCAATGCCTCTTCGAAAACAGTATCTACAACGCAGACCACACAGCCACCGGAACACTCACCCAACCCCTCCATGTTTTCCTGGATGAATTCGCTAACATCGGGAAAATACCAGGATTCCCCACCCTCATCGCTACCATGCGTAGCCGTAACATCAGCTGCAGCATCATCCTACAAACCCTTGCTCAAATCAAAAGCATGTACAAAGATAACTGGGAAACCATCCTCGCCAACTGCGACAGCAAACTCTTCCTCGGAGGCAACGATCAAACCACCACCGAATACTTCAGTAAAACACTCGGCAACCAAACTATCGATATCATCACAACCAGCGAAACCAAAGGAATAAACGGTAGTTGGAGCATCCAACACAGCAAACAAAAACGAGAACTCCTCACTCCCGACGAACTCGGCCGTCTCAAAAACACCGACTGCATCTACATCCTCCGCGGACTCAAACCCTTCCACAGCACAAAAATCAACTAACACACATACGTACTATTTCCACCTTTATCTGGTAGTATTATCCCTACAATTTATGGGGGATTGATCAGACTTGTGCCTTATAGGGGAGGAGCCCACAGATACCTTGTCTGCCTTATCCTGGAGGTGAGAAGGGGCAGGCAGAAAACATGCCGGGCAGGATCGGGCCATGGAAGGAATAGGAGTATGACAACGAAGGCACCCCCATAGGTAGTTTTAATTAGCCTTGTTGTTTATTATCAGAAGGAGGGGTTGTCACCATTCCCTCCGGCAGTGTCATACGGGTGATTTTCCATCCGCCGGATGATTGCTTACTAAACGTGAGTTCCACCGGTCCTAAGGGGGAATACACATCAATACTGCACATTACCACTTGTGGAGTGCTATGAGTAAGGGAGCCGGTAAAGGGGGAGGAGCCCATAGTCAGGAAACTGCCTGTTGGCAGATCTGCTTGAGGAACACGGTGTGTATCGAACCGTATCCCTAACTGCCGTTGCCGTTCCTTTCCATACCCATCAAACAGATAATATAAAGCTTCCGGACCCAACTGCTCGCACACACGCTGCGGATCCATACCAACACCCAGACCTTCCGGATACCCCGTAGGCGGAACCGATGATGGAGACGGACTGTGTACAGAAGTCGCAGACTGTGCTGCAGAGGGAAGGGAAGCATTATGATGGCATGATACTAAAAGAACAGACAATCCCAGAATAACGGCACACACTAGGACAATGGATAATATATATACTGTCTTTTTCTTTTTACGGTTCACAATAACTCCCTTCTGCTAATACCAGTTCGTATCTTGGGAATGCTTCCACGCTGCCAAGGGAGACTTGTACCGGTGCTTAATATAGTCTAACCCCCATTTAATCTGCGTATGGGCATTCGTTTTCCAATCACCGCCAGCTGATGCCATTTTACTGCCAGGCAATGCTTGAGGAATACCATATGCTTTCGATGCCGGGTTCTCGGCATTCCACCGCCAGCCGGATTCCTTCTGCCAGAGCTTGTCCAACGCAGTGAATTCATTCTTATCCCACCCATACTGTTCCATCAGGCTCTTCGCGTAAGATTTTGCCTCTTTCACGCTCCCGTCACCCTCACTCGCTTCCACAGTATTCTCGACAGGACACCCGTAGGAAACAGATGACGAGGAAGACAAGGAAGGGGACGAAGATTCAGCTACGCTATGGGAAGCATGGATAAACCGCAGACCTTGACGGTTATCCCTTAAAGCTTTAGCAGATAAACGAGTAATCACCGGCGCGTTAACAGTTTTGAACCACCCCGTACCCGACTCGGATACCCAAATACTGCCATCATCATTAATCTGCTCCACAACACTCACATGACCTGCAATAGACGATGAGCCTAACGTTCCCGGCTTATACGAAACCACATCCCCTAACCGGGGAGTAGAATCCACCAGCCAACCCTGGCGCCGCGCAGAATCAGCCCACGAACCACCGTTACCCATAAACTCAGTAACAGGCTGCCCTAACTGCTCACGACGTAACGCCGCCCACCACGTACACTGCTCAAACGGATACGAGCGACTATTATTATGATACGGAGCCTTACTAAAACCCATACCCATATAATCAATAGCCTGATACTGCCCCTTCTCCACAATCTTCAACCCGTCAAGCCTGCCCGATATCGCCCCGAAATTAGCCACAGACACCTGCGGTGAGCTCGCCCCAGAACACCCCGCGGAGAAGAACCCCCAAAAAAGTGGCACTATAGACGCCACTACTAGTACAACGCTAAGAACCACTACCCCCGGCAGGCCAAGAAAACCTACCAGTTTGATCACACCCATAACAAGAGCCCGTACCAAGCGAGCCGCAGCCTTGCCTACCCTCCATACAGTTTTCCCTGCTTTCACTGTATTCACAGCAGTTTTCCGCACCCGTCCCGGCAATTTCACTAACTGGCGATACTCTGAGTAAGCCAGGCGGGTTGTCTCATCCACATTCGTTGATGCCCGCTCAACAGTCGTGGACCCGTGACGTCCAGCAAGCCGAGCAGACCGGTAGTATGCGCGAGGAGAGCGAAGGAACACCAGTTTCAGACCGCCTCGCACGCTGCTGCCAGGAAGCTTCTTCACCCTCTGCTTTATCCGATACGACAGGGGAGCAGTCCTTGGGCCTAGAGGACGGCCATACAGGATCCGCCGATGCACGCGAGAAGCTATACCATGCACTTTCTGCCCAGCATGATACGCATTTTTCGTTCCATGAACAGCCCCTTGAGCCACGTGGAAACCAGACTTCACACTTATCGTACTTGCCTGATAAGCGTGAGAAGCGATCTCAACCGTAGACTGTGCTGCAGAATGCTCACTCTCATACGCCGGCATCACACACGCTCCACAACCGCTGCAGACGACAAAACAGGATACTGTTCGTCAAACTTCGTTGAATACAACCGGTACAATGGGTTACTCGTATCCATCGTATTATCCACTCCCAACGCAACCCCATGCGTATACAATAACCCATGACCAGGCTGCACATTCACAATATCCTGCATCTGGCCATCCGACAAAGCCAATAGATCCTGGAACATGCGCGCATCCGTTGCATCCTGGTTCATCAAAAGAAGGAAATCAGCGTTCGAAAGCATATTACGAGCCTGATCATTCGCTAAAAGCTCATCAATATTCTGCGTGATCCCTGTAACCCCTAACCCATACTTACGAGCACGCTTATAAATATCAGAAAACGTAGAAATCGAATACTTATTAGAAAAGAAACGGTGAAACTCATCCACATACAACCAGGTACGGTTCCCGGAATCACGATTAGACCTGACCATACTCCATACCTGGTCCAAGATCACCATCATCCCAAACGTTTGCACTTCACCCGTTAACGCAGACGTATCAAAAACAATAAACCGGTTCGATAAATCCACATTCGTCTGCTGGGAAAACCCGCTTGAAGAACCCTTCGTATACATATCCAACTCAGTAATCAGATTCACAGCATCCACAGATGGATTCGGTACATCCACATACAAGCGTTTGATCCATACAGACAAGTCCATTAAAGTAGGCTGTGCTACTTCACAGCCAGATTCGACCTTATTCTTATACTCCCGATACATACTCATCGCAGCACTATCAATCATTGACTTGCGTAACGCAGACAACCCCGATACGCCACCCAGTAACGCACCCAACAAAGCCACCACCGTGGACACTTTACTCTTAACAGGATCTGTCTCATCCATATGAAAACGAATATCCAACGGGTTAATGTGCTCCCTACTATCCGCACTCACCGTAATAATAGACCCACCCAACTGGCCCGCCAGGACAGTGTACTCATGTTCCGGATCAATAATCAAGATCCTGTCCTGACTATCCAAGATCCTTTGCGTGATCTCCGCTTTCGCACTCTGAGATTTACCACTACCCGTCACCCCTAAAATAAACCCATTCGAATTCATATGCGAACTACGATCCACAAGAATCGGGTTACGCGACTGCGCATTCACCCCATAAAAAAGCCCTGATGTCTCTGTAATCTCCCGCGAAGTAAACGGGATAAGAATACTCGCAGTATCTGTTGTTAATGCCCGGCGCAGTCGTTTTCTTTTGCCCATTT
>ERZ773090.740-NODE-740-length-13574-cov-8.24395_pt1 | contig 13574 bp, 14 predicted proteins | sample MGYA00580579_ERZ773090 | MGnify/ENA primary metagenome ERZ773090 (study PRJEB29015, sample SAMEA2738014) | human oral metagenome | biome: human oral; feature: human-associated habitat; material: dental | place: China | collected 2132 ... | reverse complement strand
TTGTTGATTTAATTAGAAAAAAAGTTTTAACACTTGAAACTTCTGATAAAAAAACCATAATAACTTTAACAGGAAGTACAGGACTATTGTCTGCTCAGGAAAAAACTATAATAGATATCTATATAAATGATTTTGGAGATGGAAGATCATTAGATTTAAAAAGCATTGGATTTTTCCATAAAGTTCCAATGACAACTGCTGGAAAATTTGAAAAATGGAGTGATTATATTATCAATGAAATGAATAGAAAAGACTTAGTTTATGAACATATAGGCTGTGGTGCGACATTAATTTTTGTGCTACTATCTATAATATTTACTTTTGGTAGTTTAATACAAACAGCTTTAACTAATAACACTCTTTTTATGTTTGGGATTCCATTAGGAGTTGTACTTTTCTTTTCAGCTGGAACAGCTAAGTATCCAAGTAAAAAATTAGCTGAAACAATGAGTAAATGGCAAGCATTTAAAAACTTTTTATCAGATTATTCTCAATTAGAAGAAGCAAAAATCACTTCTATACATCTTTGGGAACAATATTTTGTTTATGCAATAGCATTAGGAGTATCTGATAAAGTAGTAAAAGCATATAGAAAAGCATTAGATATGGGAATTATAAAAGATACTGATGGAATAAATAATCTTGCTTATTCACCTATATTTAATAGCAATTTTAGTCATTCATTTAGTAATTTAAATAGTTTAGTTAGTAAAACTAATTCAAGGGCAAGTTCAGCAATTGCTTCAAGTAGAAGATCAAGTTCATCTGGTGGAGGTGGAGGATTTAGTTCTGGCTCATCAGGTGGAGGTGGCTCTCGTGGTGGAGGCGGAGGCTTCTAAAATTTATGGAGATAACTATGAAAGGTGATTATGATATTATTGAGATAAAAAAAGATAATATAAATTTAATAAAAGATTTATGGGAAAAAAATAGAATATTTCATCAAAATAAAACAAGTAATTTTTCTTATCAATATTTGAATTTAAATTTCAATGAAAGAATGAATAACATATTTAATTCAAAAAATATAAAATATTATAAAATTAGTGCTATAATAAACAAGAACAATATTATAGGATACTGTTTATCTATAATTCAAGGAAGTTCGGGAGAGTTATGTACATTATTTGTTGATGAACAGCATAGAAATAATGGCTTGGGACATTTGTTAGTGGATAAACATTTAAATTGGTTAAAAGATAATAAATGTGAGAATATATCTGTAAATGTTCTTGTAGAAAATGAAAGTACTATAAGATTTTATGAATCACTTGGATTTAAACAAAATATAATAAATATGGAAATTCCATTAAAAAAAATTTAGGAGGAAAAATGATAGCATTAGGAGTAATAATAGGAATAATTGTAATTTTAGCTATGGTAGCTATTGGCTACAAAAATAAGTTTGTAGTTTTAGATAACAGAGTTAAAAATTCTTGGAGTCAAATTGATGTACAAATGCAAAATAGATTTAGCCTTGTACCAAACTTAGTAGAAACAGTAAAAGGCTATGCTAAGCATGAAAAAGAAACTTTTGAAGGTATTGCAAACGCAAAAACAAGATATATGTCAGCAACTACACCAGAAGAAAAAATGGAAGCTAACAATCAATTAAGTGGTTTCTTAGGTAGACTTTTTGCAATATCAGAAGCATACCCAGAATTAAAAGCAAATACAAGTTTTGAAAATTTACAAGCTCAACTTGTAGAAGTTGAAAACAAAATAAGATTTGCTAGACAATTCTATAATGATACTGTAACTGAATATAATCAAACTATTCAAATGTTTCCTGGTAGTTTATTTGCAGGATTTTTTAACTATCACAATGCAGAATTATTTAAAGCAAATGATATGGCAAGAGAAGAAGTGCAAGTTAAATTTTAAATTATAATGGAGGTTTTATGAAGAAAGATTTTTTATTATCAATAGTTGTAGCTATTCTTTTAGTTTTTGGAGTTAAGACTTATTATGAAAAAAAAGCTGATAGTAACACTCAAGTTGCAGCAGAAAAAGAAGTTTCAAATGGAAACGAAAATGAAATGTTAGTACCTGGTTATGCCTTAGGAGAAATCCCTCCTATTACAGCACCTGAAATGCCTGACCTTTCTGTAACAGAAAATCCAGATGCAAAAATTACTTTGGATATGACTAAAAAGATATCATCTGTTTCTGGTATCTCTGTTACACCTGTAAAAGTTGAAAATAGTAATATAGTTGGTGGAGATTATTCTATGCAAATTGGACAAAATGGAGATGGACAATTTACTGATAAAGATAAATCTGTTCAAACTGATGGAAAAGGTGCAGGGCAATATACAGATGAAAATGTAATAATTCAAAGAAATGAAGATGGTTCAGGACAATATACTAATAAAGTAACTGGTGTTACTCTTCAAGTTGATGCACAAGGAGAAGGGCAATATCTTGATGAAAAAAATAAAATTTCATTCCAAATTGGTGCTGATGGAACAGGTGTATATAAGGATGAAAAGAATGATATGACAGTTACTATAAATGAAAAAAATGCTACTTATACAAGTGGTGACATCACAATAGAAAATAATGGTGACGGTAGTGGAACTTATAATGATAAAGCAAAAAATCTTTTAATAGAAAATGATGGAAAAGGAAAAGCTAAAATAACATTTAATGGAAAAACTACTGAGGTAGATGCAAAACCTCTTGAAAAGCCAGAAAAATTTCCTAAGTTAAAAATGGTACCTCCTGTTCCTAGTATAGAAGCAAATAGTTTATTAATAACTTTAGATTCAGGTATATTGTTTGATGTTGATAAATATGATCTTCGTCCAGAAGCAGAAGAAGTTCTTAAAAATCTTGCTATTGTTTTAAAAGAAGCAGATATAAAGGCATTTGAAGTAGACGGACATACAGATTCTGATGCAAGTGATAAGCATAATCAAATTTTATCAGAAAATCGTGCTAATGCTGTTAAGAATTTTTTAACTTCACAAGGTATAACAGCTGAAATTACAATAAAAGGTTATGGAGAAAGTAGACCAATAGCTTCAAATGATACAGCAGAAGGAAAACAAAAAAATCGTCGTGTTGAAATAATTATTCCTACAATTTAATAACAATAAAAAATAACCTTTGACTAAAATTTTAGTTAAGGGTTATTTTTTTATAATTATTTTTTTGGATTTAAAACATTTTCAATATTTTGTTTCAATTCTTCCTTTGAAATAGCACCTTTTATATAAACTTTTAAATATCCATTTCTATCTATAATAAAAGTTGAAGGATATTCTTCTATTTCATATTCAGCATAAGTTTTACCTGTTTCATCAAATAAACTTGGAAAAATATATTTATTATCTGTTATATGTTTTAATAATGCTTTTTTATTAATTCTATCTTTATTATCTGGATATTTCTCAGAAATAGGAGTTACAACTCCAAGAATTATTAAATCTTTTTTATTTTCTCCATATTCTTTATATAGTTCAACAACTTTTGGAATTTCTTTTTTACAGTCACTACACCAGCTCACCCAAAAATTAATCATAATAACTTTACCTTTATAATCTTGTAAATTATGTTTTTTTCCATATTGATCAATAAGTTCTATATTTGGTAGAGTAACATTACCATCTTTATCCATATTGTTTAATGGTATTGCAAAACTTGTTAAAGATAAAATAAATAACAATAAAATTAAAAGTTTCTTTTTCATTTTTTCCCCCTGTTGATATTTAAGTTAATTTATTTTCTCACCTTTTAAAATTTTTGTCAATTTTATTAAATTTTAATTTTTTAGGATAAAATAAAATAGATTTTAAAAAAAACATCTGTTATAATAAAGAGGGTTTTATTTTATAAAACATAGAAAGGGGAGCTAGATAAATGCAAATCGTAACTGACAAAAATAAAGTAGCTTTATATTATAAAAATGAAGCTATTACTTATAAGGAGTTTATCCTAAACACAAAGAAAATAAAACAATTTTCAAAAATAAAAGAATTTACAAACAATATGATATATATGGAAAATAGACCAGAGTTATTATATAGCTTTTTTGCTATCTGGGATAGTAGAGCAACTTGTGTTTGTATTGATGCTTCAAGTACAGCAGAAGAATTGACATATTATATTGATAATTCAGATGTTATTAAAATATTTACTTCTAAAATGCAGGTTGATAAAGTAAAAGAAGCCTTAAATATTTTAAATAAGCAAATTGAAATTATTATTGTAGATGAGATAAATTTAAGTGAAATAAAAATTGATGAAAACTTACAAGAAAATTTAGTGATTAATTCACCAGAAAAAGAAGATACAGCATTAATCTTATATACTTCTGGGACAACTGGAAAGCCTAAGGGAGTTATGCTGACATTTGATAATATTTGGGCAAATGTCGGATCACTTGATGTATATAAAATGTATGAAGAAACTGATGTATTTCTTGCATTGTTACCAATGCACCATATATTGCCTCTTTTAGGAACAGGTATTATGCCTCTTTTATATTCTGCTACAATAGTATTCCTTGAAGATATTTCTTCTGCTGCACTTATAGATGCAATGAAAAAATATAAGGTTACTATGATGATAGGTGTTCCTAAGCTTTGGGAAGTAATGCATAAAAAGATTATGGATACTATAAATTCTAAGGGGATAACAAAATTTATTTTTAAACTAGCTAAAATAGTAAATTCTTTAAGTTTTAGTAAATTAATATTTAAAAAAGTGAGTGAAGGTTTTGGAGGGCATATTAAATTTTTTGTGTCAGGAGGCTCTAAATTAAATCCAGAAATCACAAAAGATTTTTATACTCTTGGGATAAAAATTTGTGAAGGTTATGGAATGACTGAAACTTCACCAATAATTTCATATACTCCTAAAAATGACATAGTTTTTGATTCAGCAGGAAAAGTTATCAAAGATGTGGAAGTTAAAATTGCTGATGACAATGAAATACTTGTCAAAGGTAGAAATGTAATGAAAGGTTACTATAAAAATCCTGAGGCAACTGCTGAGATAATAGATAAAGATGGTTGGTTGCATACTGGAGATTTGGGAAAGTTAGTAAATGACTATCTATATATAACAGGTAGAAAAAAAGAAATGATAGTTTTATCTAATGGTAAAAATATAAATCCTATTGAAATTGAAACAAAAATTTCATCTATGACTAATTTAATTTCTGAAATGGTTGTTACAGAATATAATTCTATTTTAACAGCAGTTATACATCCAGATTTTGAAAAGGTAAAAGAAGAAAAAATTGATAATATTTATGAAAATTTAAAATGGGAAGTAGTTGATAAATATAATCAAAAAGCTCCTGATTATAAAAAGATATTAGATGTTAAAATTATAAATGAAGATTTTCCAAAAACAAAAATTGGTAAGATTAAAAGATTTATGATAGCAGATATGCTAGATGGAAAGATTGAAAAGCAAGAAAGAAAACCTGAACCAGATTTTGAAGAATATAACAAAATTAAAAAATACCTTATCAATGTTAAAGAAAAAGATGTATATTTTGATTCACACATTGAAATTGATTTGGGTATGGACTCATTAGATATGGTTGAATTTCAACATTTCTTAGACTTAAATTATGGGATTAAAGAGGATAATTTAATCTCTAAATATCCTACTCTTTTAGAACTTGCTAATTATATAAAAGATAATAAGAATCAAGAAAAAATAGGAAATCTTGATTGGAAAGAAATTGTAAATAAAGATACAGATGCAGATTTACCAAGTTCAAGTTTTATTGCAGTATTTTTTAAATTTTTATCTTTTATTCTGTTTAAAACATTTTTTAGAGTTAAAGTAAAAGGTAAAGAAAAAATTGAAAAAGATAAGCCTACTATCTTTGTTGCAAATCACCAAAGTTTCTTAGATGGTTTCTTGTTTAATTATTCTGTTCCTCTAAAAGTTATGAAAAAAACTTATTTCTTGGCAACGGTAATACATTTTAAAAGTTCTATAATGAAATTTATGGCTGATTCTTCAAATGTTGTATTGGTTGATATGAATAAAGATATTGCAGAAGTAATGCAAATACTTGCTAAACTTTTAAAGGAAAATAAAAATATTGCCATTTATCCAGAAGGGACAAGAACAAGAGATGGTAAGATGGATAAATTTAAAAAATCGTTTGCTATTATTGCAAAAGAATTAAATGTTGATGTTCAACCCTATGTTATAGATGGTGCTTATGAATTATTTCCAGCTGGTAAGAAATTACCTAAACCTGGAAAAATTACTGTTGAGTTTTTAGATAAGATAGAAGTTGAAAATTTAACTTATGATGAAATAGTAAATGAAGCCTATACAGTTATTAAAAATAAAATAGAAGCTTAAAAAATTATTCACAAACTTTATTGTATATGATAGAATAATAAATGGTTTTTTGATATGTGTTTTATAATTTTTTAAATTTGGGAGTAGTGATACAAGATGAAAATAGGTTTTGACCATGAAAAATATTTAGAAGAACAATCTAAATATATACTAGAAAGAGTTAATAACCATGATAAACTGTATATTGAATTTGGAGGAAAACTTTTAGGAGATTTACATGCTAAAAGAGTTTTACCAGGATTTGATGAAAATGCAAAAATTAAAGTTTTAAATAAACTTAAAGATAAAATAGAAGTTATAATCTGTGTTTATGCAGGAGATATAGAAAGAAATAAAATCAGAGGTGATTTTGGGATCACTTATGATATGGATGTTTTTAGACTTATTGATGATTTAAGAGAAAATGATTTAAAAGTTAATAGTGTGGTTATTACAAGATATGAAGATAGACCTTCAACAGACCTTTTCATAACAAGACTAGAAAGAAGAGGAATAAAAGTCTACAAGCACTTTGCTACAAAAGGTTATCCAAGTGATGTTGATACAATAGTAAGTGATGAAGGTTATGGAAAAAATGCCTATATAGAAACTACAAAACCAATAGTTGTAGTAACTGCTCCAGGACCAGGAAGTGGAAAACTTGCCACTTGTTTAAGTCAACTTTATCATGAATATAAAAGAGGAAAAGATGTGGGATATTCTAAATTTGAAACCTTTCCAGTTTGGAATGTACCTTTAAAACACCCTTTAAATATAGCTTATGAAGCTGCAACTGTTGATTTAAATGATGTCAATATGATAGATCCATTTCATTTAGAAGAATATGGAGAAATTGCTGTAAACTATAATAGAGATATTGAAGCATTTCCTCTATTAAAAAGAATTATTGAAAAGATAACAGGGAAAAAATCAATTTATCAATCTCCAACTGATATGGGAGTCAATAGAGTTGGTTTTGGTATAACTGATGATGAAGTAGTTAGAAAAGCATCTGAACAAGAAATAATAAGAAGATATTTTAAAACTGGTTGTGATTATAAAAAAGGAAATACAGATTTAGAAACATTTAAAAGATCAGAATTTATAATGCACAGTTTAGGTTTAAAAGAAGAAGATAGAAAAGTAGTAATTTTTGCTAGAAAAAAATTAGAACTTTTAAATGAAGAAAAAAGTGATAAACAAAAAACAGTTTCTGCTATTGCATTTGAAATGCCAGATGGGAAAATAATAACAGGAAAAAAATCTTCTTTAATGGATGCTCCATCAGCGGCTATATTAAATTCATTGAAGTACCTTTCTAATTTTGATGATGAACTACTATTAATTTCACCAACAATTTTAGAACCAATTATAAAGCTAAAAGAAAAGACTTTAAAAAATAGACATATTCCACTTGATTGTGAAGAAATACTAATTGCATTAAGTATAACAGCAGCAACTAATCCTATGGCAGAAGTTGCTTTATCTAAACTTTCACAATTAGAGGGAGTACAAGCTCATTCGACACATATTTTAGGAAGAAATGATGAGCAATATCTAAGAAAACTTGGAATAGATGTTACATCAGATCAAGTTTTTCCAACTGAAAATTTATACTATAATCAATAAAAAAACTCTCATAACCTTAAATTAATAAGGCTATGAGAATTTTTTAAATTAATCATTATACTTAGGACCAGCATTAGTAATATTTTTTGGCATATTTGGATATTTTTCTTTAAAATTAGTATAGAATAAATTAGCCAATTTTTTAGCTGCTGCAATATATTTATCTCTATCTGCCCAAGTATCTATTGGATTCATAATTTCACTAGGAACATCTGGACAAGATTGAGGAATATCTAAATTAAATATTTCATCATGTTTATATTCAGCATTATCAAAATATCCACTCAATACTGCTGTTACCATAGCACGAGTATATTTTAAATTTATTCTCTTGCCTGTTCCATAAGCCCCACCAGACCAACCAGTATTGATTAAATACACTTTTGTATTATGTTTTTCTAATCTTTCTCCAAGCATTTTAGCATATACACTTGGATCCATAGGCATAAATGGTTCTCCAAAACAAGTTGAGAATGTAGGGACTGGTTCTTTAACACCTAATTCTGTTCCAGCTAGTTTTGCAGTAAATCCAGTTACAAAGTGGTACATTGCAGCTTCTTGACTTAATCTTGAAATTGGAGGCAATACTCCAAAAGAATCTGCTGTTAAAAATATAACTACTTTTGGTATACCACCTACCCCTGATAATTCTGCATTAGGGATATAATGTATAGGGTATCCTACCCTTGTATTTGGTGTTATACTTGCATCTTCATAATTAATTTCTCTTGTTTTAGGATTTAGAGTAACATTTTCTACTAAACTTCCAAATTTAATTGCATGATAAATTTCAGGTTCACTTTCTTCTTTTAGATTTATACATTTTGCATAACATCCACCTTCAAAGTTAAAAATTCCCTTATCACACCAACCATGTTCATCATCACCTATCAATTTACGATTAGGATCAGCTGATAGAGTTGTTTTACCAGTTCCAGATAATCCAAAGAAAATTGCAGTTTCATGAGTTACTGGATCCATATTTGCTGAACAGTGCATAGGTAAAATATTTTCATGAGGCATGATATAGTTCATTATAGAGAATACACTTTTTTTGATTTCTCCTGAATATCTTGTTCCACAAATGATAGCTAATTTACTTTCAAAATCAATTATTATAGCTGCTTCTGAATTTACTCCATCTATTTCAGGTACACAGTGAAAATTAGGTGCTGAAATAATAGTGAAATCAATATTATTATTTTCATTGTATTCTTCATCTGTTCTAATTAATAATTGATGAATAAATAAGTTTTGACTAGCTAATTCATTTATAATACGAAATCTTCTAGTATGTTCTAAATCAGCTCCAGCTCTTCCATCAAAAATAAAAATTTCACGATTTTGTAAATAAGCAACTAACTTTCCAAAAATTGCATCAAATTTTTCTTTTTCAATAGGTTGATTTCTACTCCAATCAATATATTTATGAACTTTTGGGGTGTCCACAAAAAATTTATCATCTGGTGCACGACCAGTGTATTTTCCAGTTGTTATAACAAAGGCACCAGTATCACTCAATGTTCCTTCGTTATTTGCCAAAGCTTTTTCTACAAGCTGTGCAGGGCTCAAATTATAGTGAGCAGCTGTTACATTACTAATTCCTAATTTTTCAAGTCCATACATTTTCATAAAAAACTACCTCCATAAATAGAAATCGTTAAATTTTTAAACTTTGTGGGCTAATTTTTAAAACTTTATCTTAAATACATAATAATCTAGTTTTAAATAAAAAGCAACTTTATTTATTTAAAAAATGATAAAAATTTAATCTATTTTAGGATAAATTCTATTCATATTATATAATATATATATTATATATAGTAAGTATAATTATTATAAATTAATTATTGATTTGTAAATAAAAAAATCCTAAATTAATAGGATTTTTAATTATTATTATTTTTCTGAATATACAGAAATTTGTTTTCTATTTTTTCCTAATCTTTCAAATTTCACATATCCATCAATTAAAGCAAAAAGAGTGTGATCTTTACCAATCCCCATATTATTTCCTGCATGGTATTTAGTTCCTCTTTGTCTAACTATGATGTTACCAGCCTTTACAACTTCTCCATCATATTTTTTAACTCCAAGATATTTAGGATTAGAGTCTCTTCCATTTTTAACAGAACCTTGTCCTTTTTTATGTGCAAATAATTGTATATTAAATAAAAATTGCATTTACTTTTCCTCCTTTTCTACAAGTCTAATGTATTTAGGATATTGCTTAGCTAATTCTTTTAAAAATAAAGCCATAGATTCTGTGAGTATATTTATTTCTGTAAATTTATTTTGGCTAATATCTTTTAAATCAACATCAAGAAAACCATCATTTAATTTAAATTTAGGTTTTAACTTTAACACTTCTTGAATTCCTGCCAAAGTCATCTGCATTGATGTTGAGATAGCAGAACAGATGATATCACTACCTTGCTCTGAATATCCAGAATGTCCACTTGCTTTATATCCTACTATACTACCATTTTTTCTAAAAATTTCTACCTTAGTCATAAACTATGCTATTATTGAAGTTACTTTAACTTCAGTAAAAAGTTGTCTATGTCCTCTTTTTCTGTGACTAGCTTTTTTAGGCTTGTATTTGAAGTTAATTACTTTTGGACCTTTACCTTGTGATAAAACTTCCACAACTACTTTTGCTCCTTCTACTAATGGTTTACCAACTTTAACTGCGTTGTCTCCACCAGCTACTAAAAGAACTTCTGTTAATTCAACAGTTGTATTAACTTCAGCATTTAATTTTTCTACTTTTAATACATCACCTTCTGTAACTTTGTACTGTTTTCCACCAGTTTTAATTACTGCGTACATATTAACACCTCCATATGTAATTCGCTAATATAAGGTTGCTGAACACCTTTATTATGCGTTAATCCTATTCATATTATCATAGAAATTTATATTTGTCAATAAGATATTGCTTATTTAATTTCAAATTTATCATCTTTTACAATAATAGCTTGGCTATTATTTATAGCAATAATATTTAATTTATCCTTATATTTTTCAACTGTTTGTTTTGCACTTTCTTCAAAAGGAAATTCATTTAAGTGAGGAACTACATAGAAACCAACTAAATTTAATCCTGAATACTCTTTTAAATCCTTTGCAATAGTTTTATCATCCATTAAATAATTATATTCTATATCTTTGGAAGTAATTATTGCTCCAGCTGATTCTCCAATATAAGTCATTCCAAAATTTACTCTATTTTTTATAAAATCAATTAAATTTTTTCTTTTTAATTCTTGTAGTAAATAAAATGTATTTCCTCCACCAACATATAGATAGTTAGCTTTTTCTATCTTATTTTTAATAGTTTTTTCATTTAGTTTAGAAATTTCTAAATCTTCTACTTCCATCCCAAGACTTTCAAATACTTCTTTTGCTTCATCAACTAGAAACTTTGTTTCTTCATCTATATTAGCAGTCGGAATAAATAATACTTTCTTTCCCTTTGTATCATTATTCATAAAGTCCTTAAATGTATCTTTTACTCCTGCAAAATATGAGCATAAAAATAGCTTTTTCATTTTTCTAACATCTCCTCTATTATTTTTTAAATTATTACTAAAAGAAAATTGTGAAATTAATATAAAAGTTAATAAACAAAAAATTTTTAATACATATTTTTTCATTTTATTCCCCTAAAATCAATATTTGAAATATACCAAATAAAATCATAAGACTAGCTCCAACTAATGCTAAAATCTTATGTAATTTAAAATTCTCCTCTTCAACCAAAGTCTTTTTAAAAGTATTAGCCAAAATTCCAAAGAATAATATCACTAAAAATATTCCTGTTGACATAGATAAAGTAAATAAAAATAAATTTTCACTAAGTCCAAAACTTTCTAAAAACAAAAGTACTGTCATTACACCAGGACAAGGACAAAGTCCTAAAACAATAGAGAAACCTAGAATATTTTTTACCTTTGTTTCATGGCAATGTTCACAACTTTTATTTCTTAAAACTGAATAAATGTTATATAAGCCAATTAAAATAATCAAAATAGAAGCAATCAATCTTGTTCTATTATCTAAATCATAGAATAACATCATAGAGGCTTTATCTGAAAGATTTATAATAAATTTTACCAATATATAAGCCGATACTCCTTGTAAATATGCTATTAAAAAGGATACTAAAAGCAATTTAGCCAAATTTAATTTTTCTTTTACTGAATATGTCAAAACCAAAGTTTTACCGTGTCCTGGTCCAAAAGAATGGACTATTCCATATAAGAAAGTAAAAAATAACATTGTATAGATAATTTTTTCATTTCCTTTTTCTATTAATTCGCTTATTTTTTCAACTATTTCTTGTTGATATATTGCTATTTTATACATAATTAAATTAAAATTTGAAATCAATAAATAAATTAATGCAATAGCAATTATTCCAACTATATATTTAATAATTTTTTTCATCTAAAATTTACCTCTCTAAGTTAAGATTTTGCCATTAAAATCAGTTTCATAATAATAAAAGTTCCAAAAAAAGCTAGTAAAAAAACTCCAACTACTTTAATTATTATTCCCATTATATCTTTCATTCAAAACTCACCTCATATTCATCAGGACTTACCAAATTAAAATAAAATTTTATCTTATCATTTGTAAAAAAATTTATCTTAGCTTTTATACCTCTATCAATTTTTAATGATGATTTATCATAATCATAATTGTAGTAATATTTTGTGTCATATAAAGCTATTTTTAATTTAGAATTTTTTGTTATTTTTTCATCAATAGGAATAAAAAAATATATTTCCAAACTACCATCTTCTAATTTAGCTTGTTCAAAAATTATATCATCTTCCTTATAAGTTTTGTTATTATATTTAACTCTTATATGTTTAAATAAATGTTTTAAAAATACAATATTTTCTTGCTCAACATTCATTTCTTTATCAGGCTTTAAAATTTTTTTATTTAACCTTGTATTTAATTCATCTAAATTTAGTTGTAATTCTATTCCTTCAAGTTGTTTATTTTCTATCTTCACATTTATATTTGCATCAAAAAAAACATGAGGATGAGAATAGGTGCATATACTAAGAATAAAAAATAATATTATATTATAAATAAATTTCATTTGTTTTTCTCTTTCTTATTTAATTTTCACCTTTTTATAATACATCTATTTAATCATAATTTCAAATATTTTTTATAAATAAAAATAGCTGTTGTAAATTACAAATTGTATCAGAACCTAATCTATTATTTTATTATGAGGTTAATACAAATATAATAAATTTATAACAGCTTTTTAATTATTCTTTATATTTCTAAGTATTTTTGTAAAGCATTAATATGTAATAAAAATATTTTTTCAGGATTATTTTTAAAAATTTTTTTTAGCTCTTCAATTTTCATCCAATGAATATTCTGACTTTCATTTGTTTCAGTTAAAATTCTCCCTCAGCTTCACATAAAAAAGTATTTAGGATGATAGAATAAGCTCAAAAATGTTTTCATATTCTCTTATTTTTCCAGCAGAGACCTCTAATATTCCATTTTTTTCTATAAACTTATAAACTTAAATATTTATTTTTCATAAAAAATTAAAGTAAGTCTATCATTAATAACTTGTGTCTTTCCAG
>ERZ773090.736-NODE-736-length-13679-cov-4.12764_pt1 | contig 13679 bp, 11 predicted proteins | sample MGYA00580579_ERZ773090 | MGnify/ENA primary metagenome ERZ773090 (study PRJEB29015, sample SAMEA2738014) | human oral metagenome | biome: human oral; feature: human-associated habitat; material: dental | place: China | collected 2132 ... | reverse complement strand
ATTTTGGAAACGGCCCTTCAGCCGGACGGGCAGCGCTTCGCCGTGCTCTGTTCCAGCGGCATGAGCGACGATTATTTCTGCCTGTGGTTGCCGGCGGACGCTATTGTCGGTGCGGACACTAGGAAGGCACCGGGCATCGGCGGCCAGACCTTCTACATGCCCGGCAACGGCTTCGTCTACGCCATCAGCGACTCCGCCGGCAGCAGCTACACCGAGCATCACCGGGAGAAATGGGCGCTGGTGGACGGCCAATTTAAGGAGGTGGAGCAGCCCTACTACTACATCGGTCGAGAAAACAGCGTCTACCAGGGCCGGCGCGGCACGGACGATGACGATATCCGGAAAAAACCGCTAACTCTGACCGACGCCGGCGGCAAAACTGTGGCGACGCTGCAACCCGGCGACCAGGTTACGCTGCTGCTGCGCGACAACCAGCATAAATGCCCCAAGGAAGCGCAAATTAATGAGCTGGGCCTGTGCGGCGAGGAACGCTACCTGCTGCGCACCGGCGACGGCACCCTGGGCTGGATTACGGTGGATTACAGCAAGGAGGACGCGCCGGTCATCGATGGCCTGAGCCCCATGGCCGGCTAAATCGGGGGAGCGGAAGCTCCCTTTTTTATTGGGGAAGCGCTTCCCCCCAAGAGCCCCCCGGGGGTTGTCGCTCCGAAAACCGGCCCCGGCCCGATGCAGTAGAATTGCAACCTTTTGGAATTTTTTTATGTTCAAAACCGACGATACCCGCATCGTGGCCATTCAGGAGCTGCTGCCGCCGGTGGCACTGCTGGAGGCCTTCCCCACCACCGCCAAGGAGGCCCGCACCGTCTTCGAGAGCCGCCAGGCCATTCATAACATTCTGCAGAACCAGGACCCGCGCCTGCTGGTCATCATCGGTCCCTGCTCCATCCACGACCTCCAGTCGGCCCACGAATACGCCGACCTACTCCTGGCCCAGCGCGAGAAATATAAGGATTCCCTGGAAATTGTCATGCGCGTCTACTTTGAAAAGCCCCGCACCACCGTTGGCTGGAAGGGGCTTCTCAACGACCCCTATCTGGACGGCTCCTATAACATCAACGACGGCCTGCGCATCGGTCGCAAGCTCCTGCTGGATTTGGTGCGCAAGGGCCTGCCGGTGGCGGTGGAATATCTGGACATGATTACGCCGCAGTTCATCGCCGATTTGGTGAGCTGGGGCGCCATCGGGGCCCGCACCACCGAAAGCCAGGTGCATCGCCAGCTGGCCTCGGGGTTGTCCTGCCCGGTGGGCTTCAAGAACGCCACCAACGGCGACGTGCAAATCGCCATCGATGCCATCGGTTCGGCGCGCGCGCCCCATGCCTTTCTGTCGGTTACCAAGTTCGGCCATTCGGCCATCGTCCGCACCACCGGCAACGAGGACAGCCATCTGATTCTGCGCGGCGGTTCCAACGGCCCCAACTATGATGCCGAGCACATCCGCGCCGCCGAGGAGGCGCTGGAACGGGCCGGCCTGGCGCCGAAAATCATGGTGGATTTCAGCCACGCCAACTCGCTGAAGCAGCATGACCGGCAAATGCTGGTGGGCGCCGACATCTGCGCACAGATTAAAGCTGGCAACCGCTCCATCTTCGGCGTGATGATTGAAAGCCATCTGGTCGCCGGCGCCCAGAAGCTGGTGGCCGGCCAGCCGCTGCGCTACGGCCAGAGCATCACCGATGCCTGCCTGGGCTGGGAGGACAGTAAAAATCTGCTGGCCCAGCTTGCCGCCGCCAGTGCCGAACGCCGGGCCGCCCTGGCCCCCTGAGCCGCCCGCACCAGCGCCCACTTCGGTGGGCTTTTTTTTGGGGGGAAGCGCTTCGGCTTTCTGGGCCGGTGGGGGAGCAACGTCCCGCCGGGGCCGGTGCTGATTCCCAAACGAAGCGCTTCGCCATTGGAGGCCGCACCATAAAGAAGCGCTTCGGTTTTAGCCGCCCGGGCCGGAGAAGAAAACGGCCAAGAGGGAAGCGCTTCGTTCGGAACGCTAGCTTTCTTGGCAGGTTTCCGGCGGGATAGCCAGAACGAAGCGCTCCCTAGCCCGGCCCGAACGGCTATTTCTGGAGCTTAAAAAGCTACCGAGCTGGATAAAGGGGAGCGCTTCCCTTGGGCCGGAGCCGTTGGATTGAAGCGCTTCGGTTTGAAGAACAGCTGGAGAAGGAAGCGCTTCGTCGGGGGAAGCCTGTTGTGATGGCCCGGCCCGAACGGCTGTTTCCGGAGATTGAAAAGCTACCGAGCTGGATAAGGGGGAGCGCTTCGTTCGGGGGGGGCGTTCCAACCGAAGCGCTTCCCAGCCCGGCCCAACGAAGCGCTTTGGTCTGGAAAAATTGGTTTCAACAAAGCACTTCGGTTCTCCGGCACGGAAATAACGAAGCGCTTCGTTCCGGAGAGATTAGGAATGGCCGGCGCCCCGGGGCCGTGGACGTTAAAGCGCTCTTCTTCATTTTTGTTCTGGCCCACGCGAACGGTGCCCGGTTCTAACGGGAAGCGCTTCATACCCCGGGCCGAATGACTGTCCCTGATAATTCAAATCTCTGAAGCACTTCAAGCCGGACGGGTGGTAACGGGGGAGCGCTTCGGCTTTCTGATCTGCTGGAACGAAGCGCTTCGCTCTGGCCCGCAGGCGGGCGGATAAATCCTTCAGCCAAAACCGAAGCGCTTCGGTTCATAGCTGTTTTATTACCAGCAAAGCGCTTGGGTAAAGCCAGGGAGACGGGACGGAGAAAAGAACAGCGGCCGGGGAAGCGCTTCCCCCTTGAGTGGCGCCGGATAAGCGCGCCCAGCCGGGGCCGATGATGGTTCCCGGGTGAAGCGCTTCGCTGGAAACGGCCGGTTCCGAGCAGAGCGCTACGGCCTCGGCTTCGGGAGGGAAGCGCTTCGGTTTCTGTTTAATTCCCAGCGAAGCGCTTCGGCCCAGCCGGGGAAAACACTTCCGGCGGGCGGGGTAACAAAGCGCTTCGATGGCCGGCATCAGAATTTCCCACCGGCCGGGCCGGGGCCACCGGAAGGAAGCGCTTCAATCTGAGGTCGTTTAAACCGTAGCGGTTGCTACGCGCCGGAGCGGCTCGCCATAGTCCCTCGGAAGCGCTTCAATCGATCGAAGCATTTCGTTATTTGACGTCTTCGCGAAGGGAAGCGCTTTCTTCGGGCCAACTTCTCGAGCGAAGCGCTTCGGCTATTTCAAATGGCCAGGAACGAAGCGCTTCCTCTCCAATGGGGTTGCCGAAGCGCTCCCCGTTCCCCATCGGGCCGGGGTTCCCCGCCCCTCCCAAACGAAGCGCTTCAACTTCCTAGCGGCCCAGCGAGAGGAAGCGCTTCACTCCATTGGCCCCACCAGTCGAAGCGCTCCCTCCTAAGCAATCTACAGCGCCGAACCGAAGCGCTTCTTTGCTCCGGCCCCCGGCTGGGTCGGGGCTTTTCCGGCTCTCCCAGTGAAGCGCTTCATCCCAGCGTCCAGAAGAAAAATCGCCTCGGCCGAAGCGCTTCCAACGGGGCGGCCAGTGAAACGGTCCGGCCGGAAGCAGCGTTTCCTTTTGAAGCGCTTCCCTCGGGCCAGCCGGCTGAAATCGAAGCGCTTCGGTTGGGGTCGTTCAAATTGGGAATGGCAGCGGCGCGGCTGGAGCGGTGGCGGCCGTTGGGGGGAGCGCTTCCGGCTGGAGATGCAGAACGAAGCGCTTCCCTCGGGCCGGGGCCGGTGAGCGCTTCGGTCCCAATCGGCGCGGCCAAAAAAAAGCCCCTCGGGGAGGGGCAAGCGGGGGTTGCAACGGCAACCGCCAATGGCAACGGGCTATTGGCTCTGCAGGAAGAAGGTGCCCTCGGGTTTGACCGGCAGATATTTTTCGTAGAAATCCACGTAGGTTTTCACCGGGTCCACGTCCTTGAACTGCTCGGGATAGAGGGCCTTGGCCAGGTACTGGACGGCGGCGGCGTCGGCCAGCGTCCGCGAGGCGCCCTGGTAGAGGCCAAAGAGGCGATTGTTCTTGATGGCATCGAGCTCGTTCCAGCCGGTGCGGGTTTTGTAGCTGTCCAGGCGTTTCTGCGCCTCGGCGGCGTCGATGCCGATGCCCATGACCAGCGCTTCGGGGTTTTTCTTCAGCTCGGTTTCGCGGCCGGTGATGAAGATGGCGTCGGGCTTGGCGGCCAGCACCGCTTCCGGATTCATCGGGCTGGTCTGTTCAACCACGCCCTTGGCGATGTTTTCCCCCTGGGCCTGTTCCACCAGCGGGCCCCACATGGTACCGCCGTAGCTGAGGCCGGTTTCTTTCGGGCCCTTGTTGCCAAATTCAATGTAGGCCTTGGGTTTCTTCTGGCCGGCGGTGCGTTTGTGCACATCGTCGATGATGCCCTGGTACCAGTCGGCCAGCTCCTTGGCCCGGGCCTCCTGGCCGGTGATTTCGCCGAGAATGCGGGTGCTGGCCAGATGCAGGGGCAGCTGCTCCTTGTTGTAGTCGAGGACGACCACGGGGATTTTCAGCTTGGCCAGCGGTTCGAGCTCATCTTCCAGGGCCTGATACTGCCAGTCGGCCAGCACCACCAAATCCGGTTTCAGGGCGATGACCTTTTCCACCGAGAAGGTGCCCACTTCCACCTCGCCCACGTCGGCGAGCTCGTTCAGCTTCGGCAGGGCCTTGGAAAACACTTCCCAGCTGGCCGGCGTCCAGTCCGTCCAGACGGCCTTGGAGAAACCGACCACATTGTCCAGGGCCTTAGGACCGCCGACGGCCAGATAGTCGGTGTAGTAGAAGCCGAGCATGATGCGCTTGGCCGGCACGTCCACCGACACTTCGCGGCCGAGCACGTCCTTGATGGTCTTCACTTCGGCCGCAGCCAGTGCACTGAACGCCAGGGCGCTGCCCAGCAGTAATTTTTTCAACATGGTTATGTCCTTGGGTTGATGAAAAATCAGGGATTCAGGGGTTCGAGGAAGAAGGTACCCTCGGGTTCGACGCCAAGATGTTTTTGGTGGAAATCCCGGTAGGTTTTTCGGGGGTCGATGTCCTTAAATTGTTCCGGATAGAGGGCCTTGGCGATGAACTGGGCGCTGGCCAAATCGGCCAGGGAGCGCGAGGCCGTGTGGTAGAGGCCGTAGACCCGGTTATTTTTGACCGCCGGAATGTCGGCCCAGCCGGTGCGGCTCCGGAAGGCGGCCAGCCGTTTGCGGGCGTCGGCCTCGCTGATGTTCAGGCCCATGGCCATGATTTCCGGGTGGGTATCGGTGTTCATTTCCGTGCCGGAAATCATCACCACGTCCGGCGGATTGCTGAGGAACTGCTCGGCGCTGATGGGGCCCCAGCTGTCGATGAACGGCGCGGCGATATTGTCCCCGCCCACCTGGCGGGCGATGGCCCCCCACATATTGTTGCCGAAGGTGTAGCTGTATTCGTCCGGGCCCTTGTTGCCGAATTCGATGTAAATCTTCGGTTTGGGCTTCTTGGCCGCCGCCACCCGCTTTTCAATGTCCTGCATGCCGGCTGCGTACTCCTCGGCCAGGGCGTTGGCCCGTTCCTCGGTGCCGGCCAGCTGGCCGAACAGGCGGGTGCTCTTGGTGTGATTGGCGACGGTCTGGTCGTTGAAATCCACCACCACCACGGGCACGCCGGCCTCCTCCAGCCGTTTGACCTCGCTTTCCAGGGTTTTATATTGCCATTTGCCCATAATCACCGCGTCCGGCTTCAGGGCCAGGGTTTTTTCCAGCGAAAAGGTCTGGGTGCTGACGTTGCCCACGTCGGCGATGTCCCTTAGCGTCGGGATTTTATCGACGAAGAGCTGCCAGCTGCCGGCGTTGTACTTTTCCCAGAATTCCCGGGAAATGCCCTTGATATTTTTGAAATTTTCGGCGCCGGTGGCGGCGATGTAGTCCGGGTAATAGAACAGCAGCACGGCATTTTTCACCGGCACGTCCACCTTCACTTCGCGGTCGAGCACATCGTGCAGGGTTTTGAGTTCAGCCCGGGCGGCGCTGGCCAGCAGGGCGGCAAGAAGAAACAGTTTTTTCATATGGAAACCTGGAGTTTTAAACGGGAAGCGCATTTTAGCAGAGATGGGAATTTTTCGTATTTATGCCCGGCCGTCGGCCCGGACTTAGAATGGTCGTTTTTTTGAGGAGGTTCCTATGAATAAATCCCCACTGCTACTGATGCTGCTGGCCGGCTCGGCCTCGGCCCAGCTGAATTTTGAGCAGGGCGACTGGCAGGTCATCTGCGACAACACCCACCACTGCCGGGCCGCCGGCTACCAGCGTGAGGCCGACGACGGACTGCCGGTGTCGCTGCTGCTGAGTCGGGCCGCCGGGGACGCGGCGGTGAGCGGCAAAATCGCCTTCCAGAGCGCCGACGAAAAGCCGCTGCCGGCGGAAATTAGCTTCCAGCTGAACGGTAAAGATTTGGGCCGCCTCCGCCCCGGCCGGGAGAACCAGGCCGATTTGGACCCGGCCCAGCTGGAGGCGCTGCTGGCGGCTCTGCAGACCGAGAAGGCCCAGATTCAACTGGCCGGCGGCGGGCAGAAGTGGGAACTGTCGCCGGTCGGCGCGCCGGCGGTGCTGGGAAAAATGGACGAGGCCCAGGGGCGCAGCGGCACCGCCAGCGCGCTGCTGGTGCAGGGGCGGGGCAACGGCCCACTGGGTGTCAAAGCGGAACCCACCCCGGTGATTCGGGCGGTCAAGGTGGCGGCGGCCAACCCAACCCCCATTGCCCCCGGCACCGCCGACTATGAGCGGCTCCGGAATCTGCTCGGCGACCCGGAGCGCTGTTTCAATCTGAGCCCCGAGGCCGGCGACAACCCCGATGTCTACAGCGCCGAGGACAAGGTTTTGCAGGCCTGGCCCCTGGACGAAAACCATCAATTGGTCGGCGGCCTCTGCTGGCGCGGGGCCTACAACGAAACTTGGAGTTTCGGCGTTTTTGACCGCTCGCTGCAGAACATGCAACAGCGCCTCGGCAGCGACGAGGAGCCGGTGGACCACTACAACGCCGGCGTTATCAGCGGTCGCAGCAAATACCGGGGCGTCGGCGACTGTGAACACGGCGTCAATTATGTTTGGACCGGAGAAAAATTCAGCAAAACCAGCGCCTGGGATAGGGGTCTGTGTCGCGGCTTCCCCGGCGGAGCCTGGCAGCTGCCCACCTTCGTCAGTGAGGTGAAGGACGCCGACTAGGCGGGGCCTCCTCCCTCGGTCGGCACAATTAAAAACCGGGGAAGCGCTTCCTTTTTGCCCGCTTTCCCAGAACGAAGCGCTCCCCCCTTTTCACTGAATCCAACTCGGACCGGGGCTTTCCCAGGGGAAGCGCTTCTTTCCCCGGGTCGTGAGGTTTCCCTTCGCCTGTCGGCTTTCAGAACGAAGCGCTTCGGCCCGCCCGGTGGGGCGAAAACCCCCTGAAATCTTTGCCAGAAAATAGGTCTTTTTTAGGAGAAACCCATGGAAAAACCCAACAGCAACAGCAGCGCCAGCAACCCCCCGCCGGCGGAGCTGCTCAGCCGGGCCCGGGTGGCCCTGTACGGGGGCGACAATGCCCAGGCACTGGCGCTTTATCACCAACTGGCCGCCCGGGGCCACGCCGAGGCCCTGGACTGCATCGGTGCTTTCTACCGGTATGGCTGGGGCGTTGCCGTGGACTGGGCAGCGGCTAAATATTGGTATGAAAGGGCCGGCACCGCCGGCTATGGCTTTGGCTATGTCAACATCGCCCAGCTCTACGAGCGGGGCGGCCCGGGGCTGGCGGCGGACTGGGCGGCGGCCAAAGATTGGTACGAGAAGGCCGGCGCCAGCGGCAACAGCTACGGCTATCGGGCCCTGGGCGACCGTTACCGGGAAGGCCGGCCGGGTCTGGCACCGGACTGGGCCGCCGCCCGGGATTGGTATGAGAAGGCCGGCGACAGCGAAGACTATCTGACCATTGGCCGGCTCTATCAACAGGGTGGGCCGGGGCTGGCCCGGGATTGGGCCGCCGCCCGTTGCTGGTACGCAAGGGCCGGCGTCGGCATTCGCTATGGGGGCGAACTCTATGAGTGGGGCCGTTGGGGCTTTACCCGGGACGAGGCCCGGGTCCGGGAATGGTACGAACAGGCCGCCGCCGCCGGCAATCCCGAGGGCCATTGGGAGCTGGGCCGCCTCCGGGAGGCCGGCAGAGACTACGCCACGGCCCTAAAGTGCTACGAGAAGGCCGGCGCCGCTGGCTATAACGCCGGCTATGTAACCCTGGGCGACTGCTACCGGGTGGGCCGGCCGGGCATTGCAGCGAACTGGGCGGCGGCCCGGGATTGGTACGAGAAAGCTGGGGACCCCGAAAGTCTGGTTCGCATTGGCCAGCTCTATCAGCAGGGCGGCCCGGGTTTGCCCCGGGATTGGGCCGCCGCCCGTTACTGGTACAAAAGGGCCGGCCTGCGCGCCGGCGGCCGGTGTCTGGGCCAGCTCTACGAGTGGGGCGGACCGGGGCTGGCGGCGGACGATGCTGTCGCCCGGTCGTGGTACGAGAAGGCCGCCGCCGCCGGCGATGAAGGCAGCTACTGGGAACTGGGCCGGTTCTACGCCGAGGGCAAAGGGGGCCTCGCGCCGGACCTTGCCGCCGCCAAGAAGTGCTACGAGCAGGCCGGCGGCCGGGGCTATTGGGAGATTGGCCGGCTTTACCGGGAAGGTCGGCTGGGCGCTCCGGACTTTGCCACGGCCAAAGATTGGTACGAGAAGGCTGGCGATGCCGGTTACCGGCTTGCCTACAAAGACATTGGCGACCTTTACCGGGACGGCGGGCCGGGGCTGGCGGCGGACTGGGCCGAGGCCGTGGTCTGGTATGATCACAGCGATAGCCATCTCCAAATCGGCGACCTCTATCGGGACGGCGGCCCGGGTCTCGCCCGGGACTGGGACACGGCGGAAAGTTGGTATCTGGAGGCCATTCACGCCGGCGACGAAGAAGGCCGCAGCCGCCTGGGCCAGCTCTATGAGGCGGGCGGGCCGGGGCTGGCCCGGGATTTGGCCCAGGCCGAAGCCTATTACCGTCAGGCCTGGGACTGGCTGAACGACGACCAGTGGCGCCAGGCCGCCGACCGGGTGGCCGCCGCCCGGGCCGCTGCGGAAGCCGGGGATAATGATTAAATTGGGGAGGAATCATGATGAGCCCGGAAGCACTGGACGAAATTTGGGAAAGGGCCGAAGCGGCCTGGTTTGACGACGACTACGCCACCGCCATCGGCCTCTATCAACGGCTGGAAGCCGCCGGCCAGAGCCGGGCGATGCTGCGGCTGGGCGAGATGTATCGGGAGGGCTGGGGCGTGGCGGCCGATGGCCGGCGGGCCCGGGACTACTTCACCCAGGTCATTGCCGCTGGCAATGCGGAAGGCTTCAGGGCCCTGGCCGAGCTCTATCGCTACGGCGCCCCGGACATTGAAAAAGATTGGGTCGCAGCCCAGGAGTGGTATGAGAAGGCTGCCGTCAGCGACCCCTGGGCCTTTATGGAAATCGGCGAACTCTACGCCCGCGGCGGTCCGGGACTGGTAAAAAACTATGCCACCGCCAGGGATTGGTACGCCCGGGCCAGCAATGTTGATGGTCGCGAATGCTTTAACATCGCCGTCCTCTACCGCGAGGGCGGGCCGGGGCTGGAGCGGAACTATGGCCGGGCGAAAGAATGGCTGGAAAAGGCCGTCGGCCCCGACCCAAACATTAGTAGTTTCGTGCTGATGATGATTGGCGACCTCTACCGGAAAGGCGGCCCGGGCCTGCCCCGAGACCTGGCCCAGGCCGAAGCCTATGAGCAACGGGCCCGGGAGTATTTCCCCCAATGGCCCGGCTAGTTCCTTGCTGACGTCCGACCCTTCGCCTTAACCCTTAATTTAAACAGGAGAAAAACGATGAAATTACGAACCCTGCTACTTCTGGCCCTGCTGGCCATCACCCCGGCCCGGGCCGCCTCGCCCACCCCAAGCGCTTCGCCCACCCCGGACGAACTCTGGGCCGAAACCCAGAAAGCCCTGAGCCAGAATGACCACGGCCGCGTCCTGCCCCAGCTGCAAACCCTGGCGGCGGGCGGCCACGTCAAGGCCATGTTGGTGCTGGCGCAAATGTACCGCGCCGGCAACGGGGTGAAGGGCAACTGGAAGACGGCCCAGGAGTGGTATGAGAAGGCGGCGGCGGCCGGCCACAGCGAAGCCTACTGGCTGATTGGCCAGCTCTATCTGGACGGTGGGCCCGAGCTGGAAAAAAACTGGGCCACGGCCAAGGACTGGTTGGAAAAAGCGGCTCCTGCCCTGCCCGAGGCCTATTGGCTCATCGGCGACCTTTATGACGAGGGCGGCCCCGGTCTGCCCAAGGACCCGGCCCGGGCCTGTGCCTACTACCGCCGGCCCTCGGGCACTACCGATAAGCCCATCTGCCGGGATTATCCCTCACCCTGACCGCCGGGCCCGTACCATGACCCCGGAACTCATTCGCCGCAAACTGGCCGAACACAGCACCGCCGCCGGCTGGCACCCGCTGCTGGCGGTGGAAAGTGGCAGCCGGGCCTGGGGCTTTGCCTCGCCGGACAGCGATTTCGATGTGCGCCTAATTTACGTGCACCGGCGCGAAGCCTATCTGGCCATCGACCCACCGGCCGAAACCTTTGAACTCATTGAAGAATCCTGGTTTGACCTCGGCGGCTGGGAACTGCGCAAGGCCCTGCGCCTGCTGCGGCGGAGCAACGCCGTTCTCTTGGAGTGGCTGCAATCGCCGCTGGTCTACGCCGGCGACGATGCTTTCTGCGCCCGTCTCAGGGCCCTGGCCCCGGCCTATGTCCAGCCGGCCGCCCTGCTCCATCACTATCGCGGCATTGCCCACAACAGCCTGAAGCAAATTCAGCTGGCCGCGCCGCTGCGGCTGAAACGCTGGTTCTATGTGCTGCGGCCGCTGCTGGCGGCGCGCTGGGCGGTGCAACGGAACGCCCTGCCACCGATGACGCTGGCGGCCCTGCTCGACGGCGTGGCCCCGGCCACCGTCGGCCTGATTGATGAACTCATCGCCCGGAAGGCCGAGCTCGGCGAGGGCCAGTCCGCCCCGTTGCCGCCGGCCCTACGAACCTTCACCGTCGCCCTGGCCGAGGCCGTGGCGGAACTGGAAGCACCGCGCCGGGAGCCGGGGCCAACCGGGCCGCTGGACGAGCTCTTCCGCGCGGCGTTGCCATGCTGAGCGTCGCCGACCTGCACGACCAGGGCCTGCTGCTGCTCGACACCTTGAGCGGCAGCCACGCCTACGGGCTGGCCACGGCCACCTCCGACCAAGACTGGCGCGGCGTTTTCTATCTGCCCCGGGAGCGCTTCTTCGACCTGGACTATCTCCCGCAAATCAACGCCGACCAGAACAACACCGTCTACTATGAGCTCGGCCGCTTCGTCGAACTACTGTTGCAGAGCAATCCCAATATGCTGGAACTGCTGGCGCCGCCGGCCGACTGCCTGCGCTGGCGTTCGCCGCTGCTGGAGCGCTTCCGGCCCGAGTGGTTTCTGTCCCGGGACTGTGCCCGCACCTTCCTCGGCTACGGCCGGGGCCAGCTGGAGAAAATGCGCCGGGCCGCCGCCTATGACGCTAAAAACATGATGCACGTCTTTCGCCTGCTGGAAACCGGCCGCGACCTGGCCCGCAGCGGTGAACTACGGCCGCGCCGGCCGAACCGGGCGGAGCTGCTCGCCCTTCGCGCCGGGGCCATCGACCGGGACAGCCTGTTCCGCCGGGCCGAGGCCCTGCTGGCCGAGGTGGAACGGGCCTTTGCTACCACGGCCCTGCCCGCCCACGTAAACACCCCGGCGGCCCGGGCCACGCTGGTGGCGGTGCGGACGGAACTTTATGGCGGCCGTTAAAATAGGCCCTTTTTTGCAGGACTAGCCAATGGAAAAAAATCGCGTACTGACCGGCATCACCACCACCGGCATTCCCCATCTGGGCAACTATGTGGGCGCCATTCGCCCGGCCATCGCCGCCTGCCGGCAGAGCCCGGACGAGAGCTTTCTCTTCCTCGCCGACTACCACGGCATCATCAAGTGCCACGACCCGGCCCAAATCCACGCCTCCACCCTGGCCGTGGCTGCCACCTGGCTGGCCTGCGGCCTGGACACGGAGAAAACCACCTTCTACCGCCAGTCGGACATTCCGGAGATTCTCGAACTGTCCTGGATTCTGCAGTGCGTCTGCGCCAAGGGCCTGATGAACCGCGCCCACGCCTACAAGGCCGCCGTCGATGCCAACGTCGCCGAGGGTAATACGGACCCGGACCACGGCATTTCCATGGGCCTGTTCTCCTACCCGGTGCTGATGGCGGCGGACATTCTCATGTTCAACGCCGGCCGCATTCCCGTCGGCAAGGACCAGATTCAGCATGTAGAAATGGCCCGGGACATCGCCGGCCGTTTCAATCATCGCTACGGCGAAATCTTCACCCTGCCCGAGGCCCAGGTGAGCGAGGACATGCCGCTGTTGACCGGCCTGGACGGCCGCAAGATGAGCAAGAGCTACGGCAACACCATCGCCCTGTTCGAGCCGGAAAAGGCGCTGCGCAAGCAGGTGATGAAGATTGTGACCAACTCCCAGCCGCCGGAGGAGCCGAAAAATCCCGATGATTCGGTGATTTTTGAGATTTACCGCGCCTTCGCCAGCCCGGCCGAGCAGGCGGCCCTGCGCCAGCGCTACGCCGAGGGCATCGGCTGGGGCGAGGCCAAGCAGGCCCTCTTCGAGAAAATCAACGAAGAATTGGCCCCGGCCCGGGAACGCTACCAGGAGCTGACGGCCCGGCCGGCCCAAATCGAGGAAATCCTTCGCGCCGGCGCCGACAAAGCCCGGCGGGAGGCGCGCCAGCGGCTGGCCCAGGTGCGGGCGGCCGTCGGTATCCGGGCGCTGGGCTGAACTTCCAGTACAATGGCGGCGGCCGTTCAACGGCCGTCCCAACTTCAACCTTTTGTGAGGAAACCTATGAAAAAAATTCTGTCTTTTAGCCTGGCCGCGCTGCTGCTGGGTGGCTGCCACAACCCCTTCGGCATGAATGACCCCAAACCCCAGAACGGCGCCAACGCCCCGGCCACCGGCGCGGCCAACCCGGCCTCGGTCTACTGCCAGCAGCAGGGCGGCACCAGCAACACCCTGAAGGACAACACCGGCGCCGAATATGCCGTCTGCAATCTGCCCGACGGTCGCATCGTCGAGGAATGGCAGTTCTTCCGCGAAAACCACCAGTAGGCCTTCGGCCCAGCAACCGCTCCCTCCGGGGGGCGGTTTTTTTATGGGAGCGCTTCGGCCCCAGAGGCCGGCAAGCGAAGCGCTTCCTTCCCGGAGCCCAGTCCGAAGCGCCGGCCGCGAAAAAATAGCCAGGGCCAATCCTTTTCAGCGCTTCAACCGGAAAAAAACCCCGGCCCGGTTGGATTAATCGGCGGTGGGGAAGCGCTTCCTTCCTCGGGACGGGTTCGGCTGAAGCGCTCTCCCCTTGATAGGCCGGTGCTAACTTGCCCGGCGGCCGGCCGAAGCGCTTCTAGGGGCAGCGGAAAAATACCGGTGGCCGGGTCGGGGTAAATCTTTTATCAGGCCGAAGCGCTGCCCTTCTTTTCAAACGCTAGAACCTACTAGCCCCAGTGCCCTTGCCCAGGGGGGAGCGCTTCGGTGGGACGAACCGCCGGCGAGTACTGCGGTTTTCCGGAAGCTAGCCCCGAAGCGC
>ERZ773090.734-NODE-734-length-13718-cov-4.09632_pt1 | contig 13718 bp, 9 predicted proteins | sample MGYA00580579_ERZ773090 | MGnify/ENA primary metagenome ERZ773090 (study PRJEB29015, sample SAMEA2738014) | human oral metagenome | biome: human oral; feature: human-associated habitat; material: dental | place: China | collected 2132 ... | reverse complement strand
AACTGAATCGGGATAATCTCGCGGCCCTCGAACATGACCGGCTCGATGGAGGTCATGCCCACGTTCTCCAGCACCTTCAGATGATTCAGATAGTTATCGGAAAAGGTCATCCAGAAGCGCGCCACTTTAATTTCCGGAAAGTGCTTCACCAGCGATTCCAGCTCCTCGTGGTACATCAAATAAATGTTCTTCTCGCCAATCTGCGGGAAGTCGAAAACCCGCTTGTGGCTCAGGGCCGGGCTGGTCTGCCAGCCGCCGTGCTCCCAGTGGCGGGCCTCGGCGGTAACCTCGCGGATATTGATTTCCGGATTGAAGTTGGTGGCGAAGGGGTAGCCGTGGTCGCCAGCGTTGGCGTCGATGATGTCCAGCTCGTGGATTTCGTCCAGGTAATGCTTCTTCAGGTAGGCGGTGAACACATTGGTAACGCCCGGGTCAAAGCCGCTGCCGAGCAGGGCCATGATGCCCTTCTGGGCGAAGCGCTCCTGATAGGCCCACTGCCATTTGTATTCAAACTTGGCCTCCTCCGGCGGCTCGTAGTTGGCCGTGTCCAGATAGTCCACGCCGGTGGCCAGGCAGGCGTCCATGATGGGCAAATCCTGGTAGGGCAGGGCGATATTCAGCACCAGCGCCGGCTTTTCCCGTTCAATCAGGGCGATGAGGGCCGGCACATTGTCGGCGTCAATCTGGGCGGTTTTGATGGCCACGCCGGTGCGCCGTTGCACGTCGGCGGCGATGGCCTCACAGCGGCTCAGGGTGCGGCTGGCCAGGGTGATGGCGCTGAAGGTATGGGCGGCCTGGGCGCATTTGTGGGCCACCACGTTGGCGACGCCACCGGCGCCGATGATGAGAACTTTTGCCATATTTTTCCTCGTTGGGTTGGGGGTTATTGGTCCGGGGGACTCCGAAGCGCTTCGGGGGGAAGCGCTTACTGCTCGTAATAGGTATAGCCGCGCAGGCCGGCGGCGAAGGCATTGACCAGATGCTGGCGCTCGGCGGCGCTGATGGTGCCGTTGCGCACGGCCCGTTCGGCGGTCTGGCGGAACTGGGCCAGCAGATTGTTCGGCTGATATTCCACATAGCTGAGCACGTCGGCGACGCTGTCGCCCTCGACCTCGCCGACGAAGTCAAAGCTGCTGTCCTCGTTGATATAGACGGACACCACATGGGTATCGCCGAGCAGATTGTGCAAATCGCCGAGGGTCTCCTGGTAGGCGCCGACCAGAAAAACGCCGAGATAGTATTCCTCCTCGGGCCGGATTTCGTGGAAGGCCTGGGCCCGGGCGATGGCGCCGTCCTCGGTGAACAGGTCAATCTTGCCGTCGCTGTCGCAGGTCATGTCGGCGATGATGGCGGTGCGGGTCGGCTTCTCGTTGTGGCGGTGCAGCGGTACCACCGGGAAAATCTGGTCGATGGCCCAGGCGTCCGGCAGGGACTGGAAGACGCTGAAATTGCCATAGTAGATGTCGGCCAGCATGGTTTTCAGTACCTCCGGCTCGGAGAGGGCGTCCGGGCGGGCATCGGCGATTTTGGCGATTTCGGTCATGATGACCATGAAAATCTGCTCCACCTGGGCGCGGATGCGCAAATCCAAGTCGCCGCGCATGAAACCCTCCCGGGCCTCGTCGCGGTAATAGACGGCGTCGTTAAAGCACTCCTGGGCGGTCTTGTCCGAGAGCATGCGGTAGCTTTCCATGAGCCCATGCACCAGCCGGTTTTCCTCGTGGATTTCCGTGGGCAGGGTGCTGTTGGCAAAGCCGGTTACGTCGAGAATGTTGAACATCAGCACCGTGGAATAGGCCACGGTGGAACGGCCCGATTCGGTAACGATGGTGGGGTGGGGAATGTTCTTCTCGTCGAGAATGGCTTGAATGGTTTCCACCACGTCGGCGCAGTATTCGCCCAGGGTGTAGTTGCGCGAATGCACCGCCGAGGTACGCGAACCGTCGTAGTCCACGGCCAGACCGCCGCCCAAATCGAGGAACTGCATGGGCGCGCCCTCCTCCACCAGGTCGATGTAGTAGCGGCAGGCCTCGCGCACGCCGGTGCGGATGTCGCGGATATTCGGAATCTGCGAACCCAGGTGGTAGTGAAGAAACTGCAGGCAGTCCAGCATGCCGGCGGCGCGGAGGCCGTCCACCACGCCCACCAGCTGGGAGGCGTTGAGGCCGAACATGGAGCGGTCGCCGGAGGTGGCGTTCCAGTGGCCGGAGATTTTGGAAAAGAGTTTGGCGCGCACGCCGATGACCGGCCGCACGCCCATGGCCTGGGAGCTTTCCACAATAATCGGCAGCTCCGAGGGCGTTTCGATGACGAAAATCACCTGGAAACCGAGCTTGGTCATGCCCAGGCCCAGTTCGACGAACTCCCGGTCCTTGTAGCCGTTGCAGACGATGAGCGGGCCCGGCTCGGTGAGCATGGACAGGGCAATCATCAGCTCGGCCTTGGAGCCGGCCTCCAGCCCGTGCTGCCAGGGCTTGCCGAAGCGCACGATGTCCTCGATGACCTGGGCCTGCTGGTTCACCTTGATGGGGAAGACGCCGCGATAGTGGCCACGATAGCTGCTGTCGGCGATGGCCTTGGCGAAGCCCTCGTTAATCAGGCGAATCTGGTTTTCCAGCAGATTTTGCACGCGCAGCAGCACCGGCATGGATTTGCCACGCACCTGAATGCCCTTAATCAGCTCCATCATCGACACCGAAGCACTTCGCCCCGGCCCGACCGGCGCATTCACCACCAGTTCACCGGCGGCGTTTAAACCAAAATAGCCGGCCCCCCAGCCGGCGATGCGATAGAGTTCGGCGGAATCGGCCGTTGTCCAGTGATTTTCCATGGTCCTCAAAGCAAGCTAAAAAAAAGGGCCCATTATAGTTTCCACCCCGGCCCGCTTTGGCTTTTTCTCGGGAGTACAATCGGGCTGCCCTTCAACAAAAAATGGAGTAACCATGACAAACAAACTGACCCTGGGCCTGCTGCTGCTGGCCCCGCTGGCCCGGGCCGACGAAGCGCTTTTTGCCGACCCGCCGGAAGCCGGCCGCAGCGCCCTGAACTACCTTAATAAGGAAACCACCGCCGCCGTGCCCCTGCGCCTGAGCCACGGCGACCAGGAGGTGGCCACCCTGCCGGCCGGGGCGCCGCTGACGGTGCTGCTCAGCGACAGGGAGGGCCGCTATCTGGTGAAAACGCCGCTGGGCCTGCTCGGCTGGGCCTCGGCCACGAAAGAGGCGGCCCCCGACCCCTTCGCGGGGCTGAAGGAATTCAAGGACGACCAGGAGAGCCCCAGCTTCACCCTGCACTACCGGCCGGAGAACAGTCAGGTCATCAATAAAACCCTTACGGAAGAGGACTGGGAGTATTACCACTTCCTCGACACGGTCCTAACCCCCGGCGGCCCGAAGCAGCAATGGGTCTGCGAACCGGGCCCCAGCGGCGACCCGGCCTGCGGTTTCTTCCCGGCCGAGGCCAAGAAATACATGGGCCAATCTTCGGATAACTGGCTCGGCGGCGACCATTTCTATCTGCCCGGCGACGGCTACGTCTACAGCGCCAGCGACAGCAACGAGTTCTTCGTGGTGCGCCAGAAGTTCAAAGTTAATTTGGAGAAACAGCGCTTCGACGAGGTGCGGCAGCCCTACTACTACGTGGGCGTGGACAGCGTGGTGCAGCGGGAGCTGGAGGCGGAGAGCGTGGACGGCGGCAAGATGACCTTGAGTAAGGGCGACAGGGTGCAGGTGCTGCTGGACGCGCCGGAGCGTAATCCCTGCTTCGGCAAGAGCGAGGCGGAAATGGATAAGGATAAGCGCTGCAACGACACCCGCCTCGACCTGCTGCTGCGCACGGAGAGCGGCGCCCTGGCCTGGCTGGAGTACAAACCCTTCGACCGTCCGGACGAAGAGCCGCGCGGCCTGAGCAATCTAGAATTCCACGGCGACTAGGAGGTGCCCATGAAACGTTTCTTGCTGACCCTGACACTGCTGCTGAGCCTGAGCGCTTCGGCCTGGCAGAAAACCCAGCGCGACGGCCTCACCATCTACCAGCCCGAGGGCATTGGCGACCGGGGCTTTATGGTGATGGAACTGAAACCACTGCCGAGCCAGGGCCAGAGTCTGGCCCAGTGGCTGGAGCCGCTGGCCGAGAAGATGTCGGCCGAATACGGCACCATTCAGGAAAAACGGCCGGTGGAAACCACCCCCACCATCGCCACCCTCAGCCACCGGCTGGAGGTGCAGGGCCGGCCGTTCCTGGCCAGCTACAGCGCCTTTGCCACCGCGAACGGCGACTATGTGCTGATGCTGCTGCTGGCGGAAATCGACCGGGAGCTGTTCCAGAAATACCAGGGCGACGCCCTAGCTCTGATTAACGAGCGCTTCCACGCCCTGGCCGGCGGCAGCGCCACCCGGCCCATCGGCCTGGGTGACGGCATCAAGGTCAGCATCCAAACCCCAACCCCCGCCGCCGCCGTGGGCGAGAGCAGCGCCAGCCAACGGGCCATTGCCAAGGCTCTGGAGGGTATGAATCTCGGCACCATGCAGCGCGGCGGGCCCCTGGCCCTGGGCCGCTACCAGTGTTCCTTCACAAAGGGGCGAAAATTCAGCCTCAGCCTCTATGACAACGGCCAATTCCGCGTCAATGACGCCGACGGGCGCAACGAGAAGGAGGGTAAATACCGCTATCAGCCGGATAGCGGCCTCATTGATGTGGACGATGACTATCACCTGCTCAACTTCGCCATGGACGACGAGGTGCACGAAATCGCCTTCTTCTTCACCAAGGAGGGCAAGGGCTATCTCTACGGCCAGAATTTGGATTTTCCCGGCCTCGACAGTTCGGTGGTCATCTGCCAGCACAGCGGCACCGCCGAGGAGCCGTCCCCCGAGGCCGCGGCCGCCGCCCGGGCCGAGGCGAAGCGCTTCAAATGGACCACCGCGCCGAACCAGGGCGTGAAAATGGACGACATCGAAGTGCTGTTGCACCACGGCTACAACGAATATCTCGGCGCCCAGATAGACTTCATCGAGGAGGCCCGGCTGCTGCTCAAGGACGGCTGGCTCTACGATAATCTGCGCTGTCCGCCGGCGGATTTGGACGTGGCCGCCTCGCGGCAGAACGAGCCGGAGCACTGGCACCGCTGGCGCAAGGCCGGCGACGGCTACGAAATGGAGAAGGACGGCCGCTGGGAGAAAGTGCCGGGTATTCCCGCCACGCCGGCCCAGGCCGGCGAGCGGCTCAACGGCAGCTATACCTACTCCTCCTATGCGGGCAGTCCCTTCACCAGCGGCATCGCCTCCTTCGACAGCTACCACTTCAAGGCCGACGGCAGCTTTGACAGCAGCGCGCGCAGCGTCGGCGGCAGCGGGCCGCTGAACGGCCTCGATGTCAGCGCCCACGTCGGCAGCTATGCCGCCAGTGCCCCGGGCAAATATGAGCTCAACGGCTACACCCTGCAGCTGACCCTCCCCGACGGCACCGTGCAACGTAAGCCCTATTACCGTTGGAGTGAGCACAACATCAGCATCGACGGTGCCACCTACAACGACGAGGACTAGGTCCGTATAATGCCGCCCGGCCGGGCGAGCCCGGCCTTAATTTCACAACCCCTAAAACAACAATTTGAGGAAATTGTTATGAAAAAATTTTTCCTGCTGGCCCTTATCATTAGCAACGTTCACGCCGGCGAATGTTCCCCCTCGGACAACTACCCGGTGGCCGGCATCTGGCTGGGCATGAGCTACGACGCGCTGAAAGCCACCTTCCCCAAGGTCTACAACAAGGGCAACGACCTGGTTGGCCTCAAGGACGGCGTGGTCGGCCCGGAATTCAGCCAGATTGAAGGTCTGCTGTCGCCCACCAAGGACCACATTTCATCGCTGACCTTCTATCTGCAGAACGAAATGAACTGGGGCTACAGCCGGATGCTGACCCGCACCATCAGCGACTATTCCCTGCCCCGCAAGGGCTGGGAGAAGGTCGATTCCAAGCGCCAGATGATTCAGTGCGAGGGCTACCAAATCTGGTTCATAGAGGACAAGGACCGTGGTTTTCTTCTGAAATTCAGCGAAGCGCCGCTGAACTAGACCGCCGCCCCGAGGCCGCTGCCACCTGCCGGTGGGGCGGCCTTTTTTCTAATCACAACAGGAAATAACGATGCTGAAATATTTACTGGGCCTGCTGCCCTGGGCGCCGGCCCTGGCCGATGCCCCCTGGCGGGTGGACGATTGCAACAATCTCGGCACCTGCTGGCTGACCATCGAACAGAGCGACGCCAGCCCGCCGGCCGCCATTCAGCTGGAGGCTCCGGCCGGGGCGCCGCTGCTGGCCGAGGTGGTGGTGGCCCGCACCCCCTTTGAAATGGACGGCGGCGACGGGTCGCTGCGGCTGGTGCTCAACGGTCGGCCGCTGGAGGCCATCGATCTGAATCAGGGCATCGGGCTGCTCTCGCCGGCGGCGGCCTCCTGGCTGCTGGCGGCCGGGGCGGCCGGCGGGCTGAAATTGGAACTGCAGCGCGGCGATGACCGCTGGACCCTGTCCAGCCGCAACAGCGCCGAGGCCGTGGCCCAGTTTGAGGAAAAGCGCCGGGCCTTCCCCAGTCCGCTGCCGACGCCCCGCATTCTGGCGGCGCCGGTGGGAGGCAGCGTACCAACGGCCCCGCCGGAGCAGCTGGCGGCCCTGCTGCGGCCGCTGCGCGAACAGCACTGCGACGCGGACAAATGGGACGAACCCATCGCTTTGCAATCCCTCAATGAAAACTATCTGCTGGCCCTGACCGACTGCTGGGCGGCCCCCTACAACAGCGGCCAGCTCTATGTGCAGCTCAGCCGCGATTTGCGCCGGGTCATCGGCATGGTCGGTAGCCGGGAAAATCAGGACTACGGGGACGGCCTTATCCGGACCGGAGGCCGTGGCCGGGCTCCGGCCGACTGTGGCGGCAGCAGCGAATATGTCTGGGACGGCCACACCTTTGTGCTCAGCAGCCGCACCAGCTACGGGCCCTGCAACGGCCTGGCCGCCGGCGGGGCTCTGTTCTACGACTACTATGTCAGCGAAGTGGTACGGGCCCCGGCGCCGGAAACCACCCTGCAGCGGCTGAAGCGCTTCGCCGCCGAGAGACGCGAGGCCCGCAGCGAGGCCAATGCCAACGACTAATCCCACCGGGCCCGGCCCGGTTTTTTTGGGGGCCGGGGGAAGCGCTTCCGCCAGCGCTGGAGATTAAAAAGCCAAGGCCGGGGTTAAAGCGAAGCGCTTCATTCCGAGCCGCCGCTAAAGCGAAGCGCTCCCCTCGGCCGGGCCAGCCGGTGGGCTAATAAATCTTTAGGTCAGAGTCGAAGCGCCCCGGCGGGCCGGGGGCAAACCCTCACCGGCCTTAGTCCAACCAGGGGAAGCGCTTCCCTCTCCAAAGGCGTTTTTCTAGCGAAGCGCTTCGGTCTGGAACCCCAGCAGGAAGTGCTGCTCACCGAAAAGCCAGACAGAAGGCGAAATGCCGGCGCCGCTGGGCTCTAGAAATCTTGTTTTTACCGAAGTGCTTCGGCCAATCCCTTTTTAGTCCTGCCTCCGGTTCTAGTCCTTAAAAAGCAGGAGCCCTTCACAGTCGGGTGCCTATTCCCAATGAAGCGCTTCCGGGGAAGAAGCCGAACCTGGAACCGAGTCTCTGGCCCCATCAAAGCGAAGCGCTTCCCTTCGGTTAATGATTGAAAGTTGGCAAAGCGTTTAGCGCGGCCGGTCGAGAGGAAGCGCTTCGTTCTAGGAAAACTAGAAAGAAGGAGCACTTCGGCCCGGGCCAATGGATTTTTCTTCGACGAGCCGGCCGTTATTTTTAGTCATCAGGGGAAGCGCTTCGCTCTGGAAGGGTTATAGAAATGAAGCGCTTCAATCTGGCGTCCTGCAGATGAGGAATGCGGCCGTCGCTTTTTCCCAGGTCGTCAGGTCGAAGCGCTTCGTTCTGAAACCCTGCCAGAGAGGAAGCGCTTCCCTCCCGGGAGCCAGAACGGCGGCCATAAAAAACCACCCCCGGAGGGGTGGTTCTGAACAGAATCGGCAAGAAGAACTTACTCCGGCTTAGCCAGGGGCTCTTCACGTACTTTAGTCTCCTTATCGCCCTGAATGGTCTTCACCTGCTCCAGCGCTTCGTCCACCGCCGCCTTGTCGGCCAGCAGGCTGTAGGTGATTTCAAAGTCCTTGCTTTCCTGTGGCTTAATCTTCGGTACCAGACCTAAATCCCGCTGGTAGCGGCGGTTATAGGAAAAGCTGGTGCCCGGCTCCAGGCCCGTAACGTAGCCCTGGCCGGTGGTGTCCGTATTCTTCCACAGGGAGAAGGCCGGCAGCTGGTTGATGTTAAAGCTCAGACTGACGCCGAGGCTGCCGGCGGCGTTGTGCAGCACCGCCAGGGTTTGGCCCTGCCCGTCGCCGTAGGGGAAGACGTTGTAGACCGTTTCGTCATAGTCCTTGGTCGGCGCCCGGTAGCTGGTCCAGTCGGCCAGGTCTTTTTTGGCGTAATCGTTGAAGGGCGAAACCTCACGCACCGGCGCGGCGAATTTGGCCTTTTCCTCCAGCAGCGGCGGGCCGAAATTGCTGTGGTAGAGGGCCTGGTACTCCCGCTCGTAGTCGCTGTTATTGGTGAGCCGGTCGGCGATGGTGAAGCGTTTCGCGCCCGGCTCCGTTCTCAGCTCCGTATCAATGAGGTAATCGGCCTTCTTGAAGGCCTGCTCGCGCAGGAGACCCTTAAGGCGAATGGTATGGGGCGGCCTGTCGTCGATGGACAGCACCACCTTGGAGGCGGGAATGTTGGCGGCCAGGCCGTGTAGGGTGAGGAATTGGCCGTCGCTGTCCTTGCCCGGGTGGCCGACCCACTCGTAGCCGCAGCGGGTAACCAGCTCGTTAAAGCCTTCCAGCCAGCCGAGGCCGTCGCGGCCGGTGAGATTGATAAAGTTCGGATTAACCACCTCTTTAACGGGCGAATCCCAGCCCAGGCGCACGTCGCCGGCCACGGCCCGCAGCACGTTCATGCCCCGGTTCGGCACCACGCTGATGACCATTGCCCCGGTGTCGATGTCGATGACGCCGACGCCGTCCTGGCGACCGCCGTGGAGCAGGCGGGTGGTGATGGAGAAGGGCTTATCGGTTTTAATGCCCAGTTCCTCGCTGCTGATGCGCTGGGCGGTCAACGGTTTATCGCTGTCGAGTAGCACCGCTTCCCAGCCGAAGGCGCTGGCGCTGATGGCGGCCAGACTGAGCGCTAGAGTGGAACGTTTCATAGATACCTCATTTTATTTAGGACGAGTTTTCAGCTTACGCCTCTCACCGGGCCGGGGCCAGCCGGGTAGAATTAAGAATTCTCCACTAACTTGGACGCAAAAATGGCCGAAAAAATCACCCTGGATTTAAACATCGTCTCGGAAACTCTGCTGATTCCCCTCTGGGCCCGGGCCGTCGAACAGCAACAGCCAGAGCCGCTGCTCGTCGACCCGGTGGCCGAGGGCATGTTGGCCCGCATTGACTACGATTTCAGCAAATTCCAGCGCGCCCGGGCCTCCCAGGTGGGCTGCTGTGGCCGGGCCGCCCTCTTCGACCACGAGACCCGGGCCTTCCTCACCGCCCACCCCGATGCGGTGGTGGTCAATATGGGCGCCGGCCTCGACAGCCGCTATGAGCGCCTCGGCCGGCCGGCGGTCAGTGCCTGGTACGAGCTGGATTTACCCGAGGTCATCGCCCTGCGCGAACGGCTGCTGCCGGCCAGCGGCAATCAGTATCTAAGCGCTTCCCTCTTCGACGAGGGCTGGATGGAAACGGTGGCCGCCCTCGATAAGCCCACCCTGCTGCTCTGCGAGGGCGTGCTGATGTATTTCGAGGCCGCCGAGGTCAAGGACTGGCTGCAACGGCTGGCGCGGCGGCTGCCCCGGGCGACGTTGGTCTTTGACATCGTGCCGCCGCTGCTGGTGGGCAAGGCCCGCCACCACGATGCCCTGCAGAACATGGCCGAGGCGCCGGAATTCAAATGGTCGGTGGCCGAAAGCAGGGAGCTGGAGGGCTGGCTGCCGGGGCTGAAGCTGCAGAAGGAAATCGGCCTGAGCGCCCTCTGTCGGTCGCGCTATCCCTGGATTCTGGGCCTGCTCTATCGCTTCGCCTGGGGCCGGAAAAAGTTCGACCAGCGCGTCGTGCGCGTGCAGCTGCCCTAGTGGGCCGGCGAAGCGCTTCCCCGACCCCTTTGCTAAAATCCCGCCCGGGCCCCGGCCCGCGATTTTTTTCCAACCCAGAGACTTCAATATGATGCGTAAAATCCTCCTCACCCTCCTCACCCTGAGCCTCACCGTCCCCGCCCTGGCCGCCGACAAAACGGTGCTGCGCTGCACCACCACCCAGGGCAAACAGCTGCTGGTAACCGAAAGCAAAAACGCCTTCCGCTACCGCTACGGCCGGCCGGGCAAGCCGGAGCTGGTCTTCAGCAACGGCCGCGCCGAGGCCCTGGAGCGCTCCCAGACCGGCACGCTGATTCTGCGCAACGGCGGCAACTATTTCTATGTGATTTATCGCGACGGCAGCAATATCGGTGTGCGCGTTATCAAGGGTTCCTCGCCCGAGGACGGCCAGCTGCTCACCGACTTGGCCTGCAAGGGCGCCGTAACCCTCAACTTCCCCGCCGCCCTCAACGACTAGCTCCCACCCCGCTGCGGCGGGGTTTTTTCATATTTTTTCGGAGTTCCCTTGACCGATTTTCCCGCCCGCACCCCCGATTTCTGGCCATCGCCCGGGCCCTGTTCGTCCTGCTGGGCCTGAGCTTCTGGGCCCAGGTTCTCTTTCATACCGGCTACACGGCCTACGCCAGCCGGCCCGAGCCCCGGGCGCTGTTCTACTGTGCCCTGATGCCCCTGCTGCTGCTCGTCCTGCTGGCCCTGCAGAACCGCCAGCGCCAACGCCTCGGCCTGAGCTGGGCCGAGCTCGGTTTCCGCCGACCGCGCCGCAGCCTGCTCCAGCTGCTCTGGCAGCTGCCGCTGGCCTATGGCCTGTTGCTGCTGCTGTTCCACGGTCTCCGCCTGCTGGTGGGAGCGCCACTGTCGCCCGGGCCCACGCCACTGCCGCCCTGGTGGCTGTTCGCCGCCAGCATCATTTTTCTCGTGCCCCTGGCGGAGGAAATCGTCTTTCGCGGCCTGCTTTTTTGCTATCTGCAGCCGAACTACCGGCGCCGGGGCGTGCTGGGCTGGTCGTCGGCCCTCTTTGCCCTCGTCCATCTGGGCGAGGGCGCCCTGCTGCTACAGCCCTATTTCTTCCTCATGGGCTGGCTGCTCGGCTGGCTGCGCCTGCACCATCGCAATCTCTGGGCATCGGTGGCCCTGCACTGCTTTATTAATGCGGGGGCGACCCTAATCCCCCTGCTGATATGAGCAAGATTCATTGGACAATGCCAAATCATCACTTTAATTCATCGAAGCGCTCCCTATAATGGGCGCTTTTTTCTGAGAAGAGAGTTCCCCATGACCATCATTCATACCCTGGGCTCCCCCCGCGTGGGCGCCCGCCGCGAATTGAAATTTGCCCTCGAATCCTACTGGAAGGGGGAAAGTGGCCTGGAACAGCTGCTGGAGGTGGCCAAGGCCCTGCGGGCCCGCCACTGGCAGAATCAGGCCGGCCTGGATTTTGTCCCCGTCGGCGATTTCACCCTCTATGACCACATGCTCGACATGAGCCTTACCCTCGGCAACCTGCCCGCCCGGGCCACCGCCGGCGGGGGCAGTGAACTGGACGCCTTCTTCCGCACCGCCCGGGGCCGGTCGCCCAACGATTCCGGCGCCGGCGTCGCCGCCGGGGAGATGACCAAGTGGTTCAACAGCAACTACCACTACATCGTTCCCGAGTTCGACCGCAACACCTCCTTCAAGCTCAACGCCCGCCGTCTGCTCGACCAAATCGCCGAAGCCAAGGCCGCCGGCGTCAAATTCAAGCCGGTCATCGTTGGCCCCGTTACCTACCTCTATCTCGGCAAGAGCAAGGATGACAGCAACCGGCTGGACCTGCTGGAACGGCTGCTGCCGGTCTACAAACAGCTGCTCGACCAGCTGGCCACGGCCGGCGCCGAGTGGGTGCAGATTGATGAGCCGGTGCTGGTTACCACCCTGGACAGCACCTGGCGCAGTGCCATTAAAACCGCCTACCACGAGCTCAACCGCACCACGCCGAAGCTGCTGCTGACCACCTATTTTGGCGACTTCGGCGACAATCTCGACCTGATTCACGATTTGCCCGTGGACGGCGTCCATCTGGACGTTATCAACGCCCCGGCCGAGGTGAACAAGCTGGTGGATTTGCTGCCGGCCACCAAGGTGCTGTCCCTGGGTGTCATCGACGGCCGCAACATCTGGAAGAGCGACCTGAACAAAATCCTCGACCTGCTCGAACCGCTGCAGGAACGCCTCGGCGACCGGCTCTGGGTGGCCCCGTCCAGCTCGCTGCTGCACGTGCCGGTGGACCTGGCCCAGGAGGACCAGCTCGACGGCGAGGTGAAAAACTGGCTGGCCTTTGCCATTCAGAAGCTGGACGAACTGCGCACCCTGAAAACGGCGCTGGAACAGGGACGGGCCGCCGTGGCCGATGCGCTCCAGGCCAACCGCGCCGCCCTGCAGGCCCGGGCCCAGAGTCCCCGCGTGCACAATCCGGCGGTGAAAAGCCGGGTGGCCGGCGTCAGCAAGGCCCTGGGCAACCGTCAGGCCCCCTACGCCGAACGGGCCAGAGCCCAGCACGCCCTGCTCAAACTGCCCGCCTTCCCCACCACCACCATCGGTTCCTTCCCGCAGACGGCGGAAATCCGCAAGGCGCGCAGCGACTTCAAGGCCGGCAAAATCAGCGAAGCCCAGTACATTGAGGAGATGCAGAAGGACATCCGCTATTGCGTCGAAATTCAGGAGCAGCTGGACATCGACGTCTTCGTCCACGGCGAGGCCGAGCGCAACGACATGGTGGAATACTTCGGCGAACAGCTGGAAGGCTACGTCTTCAGCCGCTTCGGCTGGGTGCAGTCCTACGGTTCCCGCTGTGTGAAACCGCCCATCATCTTCGGCGACATTTCCCGGCCCAAGGCCATGACCGTGTTCTGGTCCCGGTACGCCCAGTCGCTGACCCAGCGGCCCATGAAGGCCATGCTTACCGGCCCGGTTACCATTCTGAACTGGTCCTTCGTGCGCGACGACCAGCCCCGTTCCGAAACCTGCCTGCAAATCGCCTTCGCCATCCGTGACGAGGTGCTGGATTTGGAGAAGGCCGGCCTGAAGGTCATTCAAATCGACGAGCCGGCCCTGCGCGAGGGTCTGCCGCTGAAGAAAGCCCAGTGGCAGTCCTATCTGGATTGGGCGGTCTTTGCCTTCCGCGTTTCCGCCAACGGCGTGGCCAACGACACCCAGATTCACACCCACATGTGCTACAGCGAGTTCAACGACATCATGCCGGCCATCGCTGACCTGGACGCCGACGTCATCACCATCGAAACCTCCCGTTCGGACATGGAACTGCTCGATGCCTTCGACAAGTTCAACTATCCCAACGAGATTGGCCCCGGCGTCTACGACATCCACAGCCCCAACGTGCCGACGGTGGAAGCCATGGTCGATTTGATGGAAAAAGCCCTGAAGCGCATTCCCAAGGAACGGCTCTGGGTCAATCCGGACTGCGGCCTGAAAACCCGGGCCTGGCCGGAAACCAAGGCGGCCCTGGAAAACATGGTCAAGGCGGCCAAAATCCTG
>ERZ773090.731-NODE-731-length-13801-cov-2.24938_pt1 | contig 13801 bp, 15 predicted proteins | sample MGYA00580579_ERZ773090 | MGnify/ENA primary metagenome ERZ773090 (study PRJEB29015, sample SAMEA2738014) | human oral metagenome | biome: human oral; feature: human-associated habitat; material: dental | place: China | collected 2132 ... | reverse complement strand
TCGCCTTAACGAACTGGCCTGATGTAAGCGTACTGGAATACCTGTCTGGAGAAACCAGGTTTGCAATCAGCGGGTTGAGGGAAACCTGCATGATAGCATTCCCGATCCCCAGAAGGATAAAGGAAATAACCATCAGTATCAGCTTGACCGCTGAAGAGACCCCCGGGATCGCATACGCGATAATGGGGAAAATGCACGCAGCAATAGTAACTGCAACGGAAAGCAGTACCGTAGCACGCCGTCCATAACGGTTCATGCAATAGCTGCTGGGGATAGCAAAGATGAAGAACCAGAAGAACACCATAGTTGTGAACAGGCTCACCTGGCCTGCTGACAGCCCAAGGTCATCTTTCAGCTGGTTTGCGGCAGTCCCCACGAAATCCACGAACCCCATAGTAAAGAACGTGATAAAAATAGGGATAACTACTGCTGCAGTTGTTCTTTTCTGCATTTCTGTCATAAGAAACCTTCCTCTAAAAAAAGTATATTATTACTGTTTCTGGAACTCTTCGGCGCGATGGCTACTCAAGCCCCTGCTCAACGACGTAATCAGGTAACTCCTCCGGGTATTCCGGCCATGCGCCGGCTTTAGTGCAGACAAAAGCAGCCACATTAACAGCACGCTTATGCGCCTCATGAAGGGGGGTACCTTTGAGTATTTCAATACAGAACACTCCAGAGAAAGAATCCCCTGCGCCAACGGTATCAGCGACTTCCACACGAGGGGTCGCAACTTTTGATTCCCTCCCGTCAGCCGCAAATACCTGGGAATACTCGCCTCCCGCAGTGAGGATAACGTACTCCAGGCCATATTCCTTGAGGAACCATTTCGCAACTTCCTCAACCGTCCCGGGGATACTGAACATCGTCTGCAGCTGTGAGATCTCTTCGTCGTTGATCTTAAAAACCGTTGCAGATTCAAGCTGCTCTTCAATAAGTATCTTTGAATAGAAATCCCCGCGGAGATTAATGTCATCGTACCTGGCCTCACACAGTCAAGAAGACGCATAATAGTATCATGGGACTCCTGCCCGCGGCATGCCAGCGTGCCATAGCACACTGCGTCAGCCCGCCTGATCAGATCGACCATGTCCTTAGTGAAGGGGATATGGTCCCAGGCAACATCTTTAACGATGTCATACGTCGGGATCCCCTCGTTGAGATGGACTTCCACAGTACCTGTCGGGTATGCGTTACGCTTGATAACATGCTTGATCCCGGCCTTTTTGATCTCGCCTTCGAGTTCGTCGCCAAGGGAATCCTCACCAAGCGCACTTACAGCGTACCCATCGGCACCGTTTTTCATCGCATGGTAACAAAAATTAGTAGGGGCGCCGCCTGCCCGCTTGCCGCTGGGAAGCATATCCCACAAGAGCTCGCCCAAAGCTACAACAACGTGTTTATTATCTGACTGAACCGGATCACTCATCGGTTTCCTTTCTATTTTTGAAGGCGAACCACCATTGGGGCATGCCGCCATTCAATGAGACTTTCATGCCACTAAGCCTGCCGGCTCTAGCATACTGTACTTCCTATGGTAGTACTCCCTATGGTAGTACCTTCTATGGTACTCCTGAATCAGCTCGATTATGATAAATCTGCACAAATATTTGTGTAAGTTTTTATGAAAGGAACAGCTGGCTAATCATCCCCCACCCTATTTTTAACCAATGATGGCCGTACTGCGTACACCCTCCGGTGTTAAAACACGCAGATACAAAAAATGTTTTGCCGGTTTCCCGCAGTTTTCATTTTTGTATCTGCGTGTTTTACCACCAGGAACGAATACCAGAATAAAAGGGAACTATTTCACGGGGAATGGATGCCGCTGCATATGAAAATGGGGGAACAGCATAAGTGCTGTTCCCCCATTGATCATCTAAAATTACTGAGACGCCCTATTTTACTGGAGCATTGACATCTTTCGGAAGTGCTTTTTTGGCCTCTTTGACAATGGACACAAAAGTATCGTGGTCATTGACAGCTATATCGGCCAGGGCTCGGCGGTCAAGCTCAATGCCTGCCAGGTGAAGCCCCTGGATAAAACGGTTATATGTCATTCCTTCCGCACGGACAGCTACATTGATACGGGTGATCCACAGTTTGCGGAAATCCCCTTTGCGCGCCTTGCGGTCACGGAAGTTGTAGTTAAAGGAGTGCAGGAGCTGTTCCTTAGCCTTGCGGTAAAGGCGTGAGCGCTGGCCGCGATAGCCGGACGCACGTTCAAGTACTGTACGACGCTTCTTATGTGCATTCACTGCGCGTTTTACACGTGCCATAATTATTTCCTCGTCTTTCCTGACGTCTAGATTATTATATTTTCCCTGTTATGCCTGTTTAAGCCCTTGCAGCTGCCCGCTACCGGTTGAGCATGGCGCTGAGTTTCTTGGTCTGCGCCTTGGCAAGTACCTTATTATCAGACATACGGCGGCGTCTGCGGGCAGACTTGTTTTCCAGATTATGGCGCATAGCGCTGCCATTATGCACGAGCTTGCCTGTGCGCGTCCTGCGGACACGTTTGGAAAGCGCGGAATTACTTTTCATCTTTGGCATTATTGCCCTCCTTAGGTGATGCCTTCTTCGCTGCCTTCACTGCAGTGCGGGAAGAGGTCTTCTTCGCAGAAGCTTTTGCTGTTGCAGATGATTTCGAAGCTGTCTTCCTGGAAGCGTTTTCCCCGGCAGTTTTCGAAGAACCTGCTGTGGATCTGCCTTCCCTGGAAGCCCTAGCCCTGCCAGTCCCACGCGGCTTGCTGCCGCCTGATGCTGCCCTGCCGGATGAGGAAGCATGTACCTGTACCGGTTCGATGCCCAAAGACTCAAGGGTTTTATGGGCTTCTTCAGCCGCAGCCTTCTGAGCCTCCTTTTTAGCAGTCAGACGGGCCTGCTGACGGGCCTGGCGTTCTTCACGCAAACCGGCACCGCGGCGGCGCTGTTCAGACTGCTTATGGACTTTCTTACCTTTAGGCGCAAGCACCATAATGATATTCCGTCCATCACGGCGGGGAGCAGATTCAACTGTGCCTGATTCCTCTACCTCGCCCGCAAGACGCTGCATCAGTTCAATACCGCCAACAGGGCGCGACTGCTCGCGTCCGCGCAGCATAATACTGACTTTGACCTTATCGCCCCCCTCAAGGAAGCGAGCGACCTGGTTTTTTTTCACTTCGAAATCATGATCATCAATTTTCAGACGGAAACGTGTTTCTTTTACCTCAGCTGTGCTCTGGTTGCGGCGGGCCTCACGGGCCTTGATCTTCTCGTTATACTTGAATTTGCCGTAATCAATAAGCTTTGCTACCGGCGGTTTGGCATGCGGAGAAACCTCGACAAGGTCAAGGTTTGCTTCGCGGGCAAGATTGAGCGCTATCGTTGTTTTAACAATACCGACCTGTTCACCCTGCGGTCCAATGAGACGCACTTCAGAAGCACGAATCTCATCATTTATACGCTGTTCGCTGATGATGACTCCATTTCATATTGTTCCGTATGAATCACCCGGACATACGTAAACTGCTGCGATCAACATATATGGCATATTACTGCCACAAGGCATAAGCCTTACCCGAAGCTGCGGAAAGCTTCCAGGTGGGAGATCCACTTTCTTGATTTCTCAAGCCTTAAACAGATTACCATACCCCTTGACATATATGCATATACAGAATATTTGCTTTACTCGCCGCCCGTTCCTGGAGTATTGGTGCCATCCGGACTATGTGTGCCTGCAGTGCCTTTAATACCGCCAGTATTCTCAGCATCCCCATCTTTGGTACCTTGCGTATCATTCGGGACGGCGCCCTGCTCAGGCAAAGGCCCGATATAACGGGATTCATCTACCCGGCGCATGGAACTGCGAAGCCAGCGATGTTTCCGGGACGGCCTCTTTTTGCTTACCGGCCTCTTTTTCTTCGGGGTATGTACGCGGATCTCCTGAGTGATCATATCAGCCAGCTTTTCCACAGACGAAGGGTCGCCGTAGCGCCCGCGCCCATGGAGGTACTGCTCCTCATCATCATGGAGATAACCGCGGTAATCGCCCCGCCAGCCGTGCGGAGTGACGCCTGAAGCACCATAGCTGTCCGGAAGCTCCGGCTGTGCACCGCCAAACGGGCGCGGCGTACGCGCAACTTTAACGCGCACGACGTTAGAAGGGTCATTGATAGCAATAGGCGCCGTAGGGTCAGGGATCGTTGAGCCCGATGTACGGCTTGCAATATGCGCAGGCAGCCACTCGGAGATCCTGGAAACAATGAAGCACATGATGAAATACAGGACCGCAGCGATAGTCAATGCCTGGAGGATATTGAAATACATAGAACCCAGCCGCCTGGACTGCTGGAGCAGGTCCGTATACAGGATGATAGAACCCAATGCCGTATCCTTAAGGACAACAACAAGCTGGGTAATCGCCGCAGGGAGCATTGCATATAACGCCTGCGGGACTTCGATAGTCATAAGGGATCGCGTCCTGGTAAGCCCCAGCGCCAGGGCCGCTTCGCGCTGTCCTCCCGGAAGGCTGCCGACGCCGGAACGTACAAGCTCAGCAACAACGGAGCCGTTATACAGCACCAGAGAAAGCGTCACAGCCCAGTAGCTTGATGATGGGATATTAGCAGCTGCGAACCAGCGCCACATGAAAATCATCATCAGGAGGACAGGCACGGCCCGGCAGAACTCAACTACGATCCCTGATACTGCGCGTACAAGCATATTAGGGATAAGCCTGCCTACCCCAAAGATAAGGCCGAAAACCACAGACCCTATAATTGCTACCGCTGATGCGCTCAGCGTCTGCACAAGCCCGGGCAGGTAGAAATCGGCCCATGCCTCACCGTCCAGTGCAGGCTTCCACAGTTCCCAGCTAAGCTGGTTTTCCCCGTCAGGAGGATTGTGGAGCCTCATAAGGACGAACACAATAAGGGCTGCTATGAGTACCGCACCAATAGCATTGATAACGCGGATCCTGCGGCGCCCCTTAGGCCCCGGGGCATCAAAAAGGAGCTGCGATGACGTATCGCGGGAATTCTGGGAATTGTTCATCGGCGCACCGCCAATCTGTTGGACAGGTATGTTGTAACCAGGCCTATCGGAATGATAAGGATAAGGTATCCGACAGCGAAAACAAGGAATATCTGGAGTATCCGGCTGGGATGGAACTCAAGCATTTCACTCATTAATGATGATGTCTCTGTTGTCACTGATGCCGCTGCCGCAACCGTTGAATTCTTGAGGAGGGCAATAAGCGTATTGCCCAGAGGCGCTACTGATCCGCGCAGGGCCTGCGGAAGGATGACCGAAGACGCAGACTGCATAAAAGTGAGCCCCAAAGCACGGGATGCTTCAGCCTGCCCCAGAGGGACGGTATTGATACCGCTCCTTAACGACTCTGAGACGAATGCAGCCGTATACGCGCTCAGCCCGACGACAGCAAGCCAGAAGAAGTTGACAGTAAAGTTATCAGAAAACTTCAGCTTTAGCTGGCCGAAGAAACCCAGGACCATGAACACCATAATGATAGTGAGCGGCATATTTTTGAAGAATTCAGTGTATGCCGCAGACAGCCCCCTCAATGACGATATTGGGCTGATACGCATCATAACGAGTATCACTCCAGCAACCATTGAGAAAAGCGCTGACCATAACGTGATCTGGATATTGACCCAGAACGCCGCAGGGATATTATATTCCTGGAAAAGCTGGACAAATCCTGTGAAAAAATCCCTCATCTGCTATTCACCTTCCCTGGCGACCGGCGGGTTATACTGAGGGTCCGGTGAATATCCTGAACCTGCAGTGGAATTTTTGATTGCCCGCATCCATGTACCGGTTTTGACCATATCATTGACCGCAGCATCTATCTTTTGCGCGAAAACTTTGGAGTTCTTATTCTTCTGTATACCGATGCCGTAGTATTCCTGGGTAAAGGGCTTCCCGACCAGTTTCAGTCTTCCCCGGGCATTGGAAGCCAGCCCGGCGAGGATAATGTCATCTGTTGTGACTGCATCTACGATACCTGAAAACAGGGCTGTAGCGCATTCGGCATAGCTTGGCTGTTCCATAAGCTGGACTTTGCTCGCGTAGCGTTTTTTGATCACAGTTGCAGATGTTGAACCGGTCACAGAACACAGACGTTTCCCGTTAAGGTCCTGAGGGCCACGGATAGATGTGTTGTCTTTGCGGACAAGGAGGTCCTGCCCGGCAACCAGATACGGGCCGGCGAAATCAATAGTCTTTTTACGGTCAGAAGTAATGGAATAAGATGCTATGATCATATCGACATCACCGTTCTGGAGCATAGTCTCGCGCTGTTTTGAAGGCGCTTCAACCCATACGATCTCGTAATCCTTATATCCAAGCTTGTGCGCGATATAGCGGCCTACCTCAACATCAAAACCGGAGTATGAATCCCTTTTCTTGTATCCAACCCCAGGCTGGTCGAACTTGATACCGATCTTTATCACATGGCTGCTGCTGGACGTGCTGCCGCACGCAGCCAGGGATACTATGCTTGCCATGGCAATAAACAGTGCCGCAATCTGTGCTGCGATCCGCCTGCGGCGGGTACTGCCGCTGCCGGCCCTGCTACCGTACCCCGGGCTGCGGCGCATACTGTGCCCGGCACAGGCACCGGCACCGGGGACAACCGTATTTCCACACATCATAAAACTACCTTCTTCCTGCTTAATGCTCAAGGATCTTAGACAGAAAGTCTTGTGCACGGGCTGTCTGAGGGTTGCCGAAGAACTGGTCGGGGGTCCCGGATTCGAGGATCTTCCCATCAGCCATAAAAATAATACGGTCTGCAGCTTTACGGGCAAAACCCATCTCATGGGTAACGCAGATCATGGTCATCCCTTCAGAAGCAAGGCTTACCATAACATCCAGGACTTCATTGACCATTTCAGGGTCAAGCGCTGAAGTCGGCTCATCGAACAGCATGACTTTCGGATGCATGGCAAGGGCACGGGCGATAGCTACGCGCTGCTGCTGCCCGCCGGACAGCTGAGAAGGCATTTTACCGGCCTGCGAATCAACACCTACACGCGCCAGAAGCTCCATCGCCTCATCCTGCGCTTCACCTTTCTTCATATGGCGCACTTTGATAGGGGCGAGCGTTACATTATCAAGGATGTTCTTATTCGCAAACAGGTTGAACTGCTGGAAAATGATACCGACTTCAGCACGCAGGTCAGCGAGGGCCTTACCCTCCTGCGGAAGCGGCTCACCGTCAATAAGGATGGAACCGGAATCAACAGTTTCAAGCCTGTTAATGGTACGGCACATAGTAGATTTACCGGAGCCTGACGGGCCGAGGACCACAAGCACCTCGCCTTTGGTGACTTTAAGATTGATATCTTTCAGGACATGCAGTGAGCCGTAATGTTTTTCCACGTGCTGCAGTTCAACAAGCGTGCGGGAAGGGTCCTTTTTATCGCTCCGCCATGCCTCCCGCATACTATGCGTATCCGGCTGCAGCATATCAGTCTGGCCACTGCTGCCTAACTCTGCATTGCCTGCCAGATCCTGAGCGCTCTGTATCTCGGCCATCACACACCTCCTGGAATCCTGTGCGGGAATATCCCGGCACCCTATTACTGCTCATTTCCGTTTTTATGTATCCCCGTCGTCTCAGACGGGGTGGGCGAAACTGCCCGCATAGCCGTCAATGGGACCTGAATCCTACTTACCACAAAATAATACCATACAGGTATAGCACACAGGCAAAACCCTGCGAAACCTGGGCAAAGACAGCCTACACTATGCCGAAATGTTTAAGTGCCTTGTACACCCCGTCATCATCGACACTCTGGGTGACATAATCGGCATGCGATTTAACAGAGGAATGCGCATTCCCCATTGCTACGCCGATACCTGCATAGTCAAGCATATCAATATCATTGCCGCCATCCCCAAATACGACGCAGCCTTCCCGGCCGAGGCCCCATGCGTCAAGCATGGCCTGTATCCCCTTATCTTTGCCGCCATCCGCAGGGATAAAATCAGCAAAATCAGGATGCCACCGGACAGGACGGATATGGGTAAACATCGTATCCAGCTCCTTTTCGACATCAAGCGGCACAAACATGCTGAACTGGTAAATATTGTGATCCAGGGCACGCATCGGATCATCAATTACCGCCTTATCGACGGTCCCCCCAAGATCCTTGTACAGTTTCGTAACCTCAGCACCGATACGGTTAAAATATCCGTAATCCTTTTCAGAAAAATGCACGCTGATATTAGGATGGTCCTGGAGATAGCCGATGAACAGCTCTATTTCTTCGTGTTTCAGATATTCATCCCTGTAAGTGCCTTTCCCGTCGTATGCTATCTGGCCTGTCATGCAGACACAGCCGTCAAAATCCATATCAAGCGTACGCTGTACTGCCTGGAGCTCCTGAGGCGAACGCCCTGTTGCAAGCGCTGTTTTGATACCCTTCTGCCTGCATATCTCAACTGCATCACGGGCAGACCGCGGGACATCATTCGTTGCAAAGCTTGTCAGAGTCCCGTCAATATCAAAGAATACCGAAGTAATTGTGCGCATGGTATAACTGTACAGTATCGGCAGCAGATCATGATCATATGAATATACTGAAAGCCTTTTATACTGAACATATGACCCAGCTGACAGGTTCTCCATCCACCGCAGGTGATCCGCGCGGATACCGCGGGATATCTTCCCCGGTGTTCACGCGCTGTGCGATTTTTGCGGCAGGCGAATACTACGAGGAAATACCTTATCTCGACAAAACTTCGTATGTTATAGCTGCAGACGGAGGGCTTGATTATGCGCTGGCGACAGGAGCCACTCCCCATGCCCTTATCGGCGATAATGATTCCCTGGCAGATCCGGCGGCAGCGGGGTCACTGGCAGAAGATACAGAGATTATTACCCTGCCGTCGCAGAAAGATGATACAGACCTCTCAGCAGCAGTAAAATATGCATGGGATAAAGGCCTGCACCAGTTTGATATTTATGGGGCACTCGGCAGGCAGATCGACCATACAATCTCCAGCATGACCATACTTGCGCTGATTGCACAATCCGGCGGCATCGCTTTCCTCCACGGCGACCATACGATAGTAACAGCGATATGCGATGCCAGGATGGAATTCCCTCACGGTTATGTGGCTCCCCGCAGGATGGTTTCTATTTTCGCATACAGCGATGTATGCACAGACGTATCTGTAACCGGCCTGAAATACGGGCTGGACCATGCAACTGTGAAGAGTATCAACGATTTCGGGTCCCGTAACGAATTTATCAGTGATACCAAGTCTTCTATAGAGGTTTCTTCCGGGACGCTGCTTATTACGTATCCCAGCGAGGCCCCCTATCCGACTGTTGTTACACAGCGCGACCCTGCAAAATCGCTTGGCACTGTGAGTACAGCTGTTTCCAGCCATCTGGCCCATTAGCATACGGGCACTGCAGCCGCATCAGTACAGCGAGTATGCTGCTGCAGGAAAAGGCCTATCCTTCCGATACTTCAATATACGAAAGCAGGTTTTCAACAACGCGCCGCAGTCCCACCTCTGCAGCACCGTGCAGTGCCGGGTGGTCATTGACCTGCGGTTTGATGACCTGTATATCCATCGCTTCGGAACCAAGTACCGCATGATCAAATTTGCCTGCGAAGGCGGGGCAGCTACAGGAAAGCCTGTAGGCGTCTGCGGCGAGGCAGGGGGTGATCCGCTTATGGCCCTGGTACTTACCGGGCTCGGCGTCAACTCGCTTTCCATGGCTGCAACCAAAGTAAATGCCGTACGTGCTGCCCTGCATATGCATGATCTGTCTACCTGCCAGCAGATGGCTGCCTATGCACTTGATGCGCGTACAGCTAAGGATGCGCGGGCCGCTGTTATCGCATTGGCGGATCCCCAGCTCCTTGACCTCCTGTAGGCTCCGCTGCCAAATACACGTATCCCGGAATTCACAACACAAAGCCCTGTACGCGAATGCCCGTGCAGGGCTTTTTCTCACGGCACACTCGCACGCAAGCGCCTTGATTCAGTACAGTATCGCAGATACAATAGAGCCGTTGGCAATAAAGCCTATCCCGCTGGCAGGCCCAGCGAGATATTTTCCTAAGGAAGTAAATATATGACAGTAAAAATTGGTATTAACGGTTTCGGCCGTATCGGACGCCTTGCATTCCGCCGCATTTTTGAGCTTCAGGAAAAAGGCGGTGAAGCTAATGACATTGAAGTCGCAGCAATCAACGATCTGACTACGCCTTCCATGCTTGCTTACCTTCTGAAATATGACAGCAGCCAGGGTCCATTCCGCCACGCCGACGGTACTCCGGTCAAGGTTTCTTCAACCGATACCGCCCTCGTAGTTGAAGGGAAAGAATACCCTGTTTATGCCGAAAAAGATGCATCTAATATCCCGTGGGTCGCTAATAACGGTGTCGAGTATGTCCTTGAATGCACTGGTTTCTATACTTCTGCCGAGAAGAGCCAGGCGCATTTGGATGCCGGAGCAAAGAAAGTCCTTATTTCTGCCCCTGCTAAAGATGAAACCACCCCGACAGTCGTATACGGCGTCAACCATGATATCCTCAAGTCATCAGACAGCATCGTGTCTGCAGGCTCCTGCACTACAAACTCCCTGGCAGCCATGGTCAAGACGCTTGACGACAACTGGGGTGTGAAGATCGGCTTCATGACTACTATCCACGCCTATACCGGCACACAGATGATCCTTGACGGCCCGCGTTATTCCAAGGAGCGCAACAACCGCGCTGCTGCCGTGAATACCATTCCGCACAGCACCGGTGCTGCAAAGGCTATCGGCAAGGTAGTACCTTCTGTTGACGGCAAACTCCAGGGGCATGCCCAGCGCGTGCAGGTCCCGGACGGTTCCATAACGGAGCTGACTGTTGAACTTGAAAAGCGCACTACCGCAGATGAGATCAACGCAAAGTTCAAGGAAGCATACGAAAACTGCGAGTATTACGGCTATAATGCCGACGGGATCGTATCCTCCGATATCATCGGCGATACCCACGGCGGCGTGTTTGACCCGACCCAGACTGTTGTCAACACTACTGAGGACCACCAGCTGGTACAGACAGTAGCTTTCTACGATAATGAGTACGGTTTCACCTGCAATATGATCCGTACCCTCCTCTACTTCGCAGAACTGGCACAGTAGCAGGACTACCCGGCAGCTTTTACCGGCTGCTGCAGGAAAAAGTGAATATCCCCGGCTTACGGAAACAGGCCGGGGATTTTTTACAGGGGCCGATACCCAGGAATACTAGCAGGACCATCATCACTTATCAGGATCACAACGGAGTATAACTATGGATATTAACCGTCCGCGGCACCAGCGCCATCGCGGGAACGAGTATATCATTGAATCAGGCAGTTACCGGGCCGTTATCTTTCAGCAGGGTTCGGCGCTGAAATCTTTGACATGGGAAGGTATAGATATCGTAACCCCCTCACCGGCTGAGGATATCCCGCACAGCTGCGCAGGGCAGCTGCTTATCCCCTACCCCAACCGTATTGAAGACGGCCAGTATACTTTTGAGGGGATCCGGTATGAGCTTCCCATTGATGAGCATGAGCGGAACAACGCTATACATGGCTATGGATACCGTGCTATGTGGAATCTCGACAGTGTTACAGAAACAAGCATTACACAAAGCTGGCGGACGCCCTATCTCAGCGGCTACCCTTTCGACCTGAGAGTCCGCGCAGCTTATACTGCAGATGCTGAAGGGCTGCATGTTACTGTCACTGCCCATAATGCCGACACTAAAAACGCCCCGTGGGCATGCGCCATGCATCCGTGGCTGGCTAATGGGTCGGACGCCCATGGCGATGCTATTGATGCAGCCAATGCGCAGTGCCGTCTGGCTATCCCTGCCGATACGCATGTCACTATTGATGGCAGGCTCCTTCCTACCGGGACCGAAAATGTTGACGGCACACAATACGATCTGAGAGATGGCCCGACCCTGGAAGGGCGGCCTTTTGATGATGCGTGGACGGATGTCAGGCATAATACGGATGGGCTGGCCACTGCAGTATTCACCCGTCCGGATGGCATTACAGTTGAGCTGAGCGGGGATAGAACTGTAACCTCCTTCCAGGTATGCACCGGTACAGGCTTCCCCGAAGGCACACGTCCTCAGGGGGTAGCCGTAGAACCGCAGACTGCATATGCTAATGCGTTCCGCAGCGGTATCGGCCTTATATCCATTGCTCCCGGGGAAGAGGTAAGCACCACGATCCACTACAGTGCTCACAGAGCTGAGTAAAATATGCTGCACAGGCAGCCGGCATATGCACTGAAGTCGTATGAGGGTGGAATAATACCCTAGGTATTGAAACGTATAAAGGAGTCATTATGGGCAAGCGCGGACGCATGCGTCGTGAACGCCGTAAAAAGGCAGCAAACCACGGCAAAAGGCCAAATGCTTAAAAATCAATAATGTTAAGCCCTGTACGTGATGTACAGGGCTTTTTTATCTGCAGCTGCAGCTGAACCGCAGCAAAATAACATTATGAGACCGCTCCTTCTCGCATACGGCACCGGATACGGCAACAAACAGCTGGCAACATATCATGCTGGCTGCTACAATACCAGATAGCACAACACCTTACCGATACAGCCAAGCAGCTGTAGTTGGCAAGGTATTCTTGCGCACAAGTGTTTTATGCATTATATAAAAATAAAAAAGGAGAAACAGTGAGTTCTGACTATACCCCCCCCCAATGATAAAAACATAAACGCACATAACAAAAACGACGGAAATGGAGAGACAGGCCGAAGAAAGAATAAAAGCTCGAAAGATGGCAGCGCTTCAAAATCCTTGTCAACACTGCTTAACTCTGCAGCTCAGTCTCTGAGCACTATTGCCGGGAAAACAGCGAATATAGCCAGTAAAGCGGAGAATATCAGCAAGGATATCACCATAGAAAACATCCTTGCCAAAGCTATCCTGTAAGGATTGACCGTGCGGATTTCCTGCGTAAGGAGCTGCGCAAGCATTACTCTGAGGGGACAGTTGAGTTTGCAGTCAGCAGAAACCCCGCATTCGCAGGCATCAGCCGTAAAGAGGTCAATACACTGGCAGTACAGTCTATCAACCTTGAAACTGCCAAGGTAACTGCGATCTCTGCTGCGGCAGGGATTCCGGGAGGTCTCGCTATGGTAGCAACTGTACCCGCCGATCTGGTACAGTATTTCGGTTTTATCCTCCGTATCCTGCAGAAGCTGGCGTATCTTTACGGATTCCCCGATTTTGAGCTCAAAAGCGACAGTATTGATGATGCTACTCTTAATCAGGTGTTGGTCTTTACGGGTGTCATGTTCGGAGTCCAGGAAGCAAATGCCGCTATCAAAGCAGTAGCACAGTCTGCAGCCGCACATATGAGTAAAACACTTGCCCGCAAAGCGCTGACAAAGACAGCAGTATATCCTATCGTTAAAAAAGCTGCCCAGATCACGGGTACCAGAATGACAAAACAAATTTTCGCAGAATCTGTTTCCAAAGCTATCCCGCTTATAGGAGGTGCCGTCAGCGGGGCCGTAACTTATGTGACTTTCAAACCCAGTGCACGGAAGCTGAAATCGAATCTGGAACAGTACAGGCTTTCAGACCCGGAGTTCTATAAGGCTGCCTCAGAACCTGACGCTTCATCGGAGGCTCACAATAATCTTCCAGATCATGGATAGAAAAAGACAAGTGGCTAAGTAACTATGGCGTAAAATAAATAATGCGGGTGCTGCCGCAGGGGAAAACCAGTTTTCTGTCTTGCGGCAGCAACTGTACAGTTGAAG
>ERZ773090.728-NODE-728-length-13974-cov-2.53876_pt1 | contig 13974 bp, 9 predicted proteins | sample MGYA00580579_ERZ773090 | MGnify/ENA primary metagenome ERZ773090 (study PRJEB29015, sample SAMEA2738014) | human oral metagenome | biome: human oral; feature: human-associated habitat; material: dental | place: China | collected 2132 ... | reverse complement strand
CAGCTCCCGCAACTCATTGATTATTTAGCGCATAATCCTCGCATTACTCTTGATGCAGCCCAGCAGGACTTTCTGGCTGAACGATGCGTGAATTCCGGTATTCGCTCGGGTACTCATGCGTTAGGCAACTATCTGATGTACCGGGTGATTGCCCCGCACCGAAAACTTTTTAAAAAACTGCCGCAAGGTTTTACCGGGTACCGGCATGAATTCCATACCGACCCCCAGACTGGCGAAACCATCCAGCCCTACCAGGTTGAAAACACTGGATCTCTGGGGCGTCAAAAACCCCGTATAGAGAAAACGACCACAAATTATCGTGGACCGGCGGGGCTCTGCCAAGAGCAGATTGACTGTTTAGAACATCCAGAAAACCTTGTATTTGCGCCTATACCTCACGCAGAAGAGAGCACCTGGACACGCCATGTTGAACCTCTCACTTACCGCCCGCGTCCTCACAATATGTACGACCAAGCCTATGCTGAGGCTCCTAACGGCAGCCTGATGATGTGGCTTATTGAAGATCACGAACTACCGACCGCACAGATGCTTTTCGCACAGGCGGCTCTGAACACAGCAGGCATTCCGGAAGAGTTTATGCACCGTGCTGTTCAGGCAATCGACGATTTTCACTGTACCCTTATGCAATGGTATGCGTGGCTTCTGCAGAATAACCCCAATACATTGGCAGCGCAGAGCATGCCGTTCGTCACTACAACAGGATTCCAGAAACACGTCAAGGGGCTTGACGCCCTACTGGATACCATCACCCACACACATCAGGTTCTGCAAGACCCCGCCTATTCCGTGTTGGGCTGGCTAACTGGTGCAGCAGCAGCTGAGCACAGGGCTCTCACCGCCGAATCTATTGCCGCTCTTGCGGGTCGCGGAATGCTTGACACTTCTTTACTTGCGAATGAACTGGCCTACCTGCTCCGAGGGGGATGGGTTAAACCGATACGGGCAGCCAGCTGTTTACAGGACGCTGCATCCATTAGCCCGTTGGCGGGGTGGCGTATCGTGCAGGTGCTAGAGAACATGTTGCCAGCGGTGAGCGATATTAATCGTGGTGGTTCCTTCGTGCAGCTCTTGGTGCAATTAGCGGGGGAGTACGGCGTGAGCGTCGAGGTTCCTGAGGTTTTGCGGCCCAAAATGAAAGGCTCAACCGTGCTCGCGAAGAACCTGCGTGCACTTGAAAAGCTGCAACCGTATCCGACCGAGCTCGCGGAGAAAGCACGGCAAGAAGCAAGTCACCTCAATACTATCAATATGCTGAATGACTAAGGACGCGAAATAAAAGTGGGAGTCATAATCCTAAGACCGTAACCCCCACTAGAAAAATTTGTGGATCCTAAGCTAGCGATTCTTCCGTCGCAAAAATCAGGGTCTGTTTCTGCCCACGAGCCCCGATAGCTGGAGTTTCTAGGAGCATATCGGCAGTAATGTCCTCAGCAGGAACCTGTGCACCCTTGAGAAGACGGGTTGTCGCATCCTGTTTATTACCGCCGGTAATCAAAAAGAAAATATGGCGCGAATTATTGATAACCGGCAGCGTGACAGATACACGTTCGCTAGGTGGCTTAGGGGAATCCTTGACCATTACCGTCACAGCTTTAGCGCCATCCTCTGGTAAACCTGTGCCCAGAAGGACTTGCTGCCGGTTGGGAAACAGCGAAGCGATGTGACCATCAGGCCCCATCCCTAGGAGCGTAACATCAAAAATGGGGACAGGCCATATATCCGAGCCGCCGCCGCATCCACAACCACCGCATCCGCAGCTGCCTCCAGATTGCTGAGAAGCAGATCCCCCGTGCCCTCCCGCTAATGGAAGCTCGGATGCCCCCTCAGGCATCTCAACACGCACGGGTTCTGCAGAACCCGCAAAATTGCGCATTTCGTAGGCATAGTGCTCGGCAGCAGCTTCAACATCAATCATGACATCGGAAGGACCCATACGATGCGCGTTTTCAACCGGAAAACCAAGATCTACTAAATCTGCGAGAAGCGCCTCGATTGCTTGTCCATCGTTCCGATCCGGATCACGCTCGGGAACAAAGCGTTCATCCGAGAACCAGAAATGAACGCGCGACCAGTCAATATCCTTAACACGTGGAGACTGAGCCCATGCACGAAGAGTAGCAATGCCCATCGTGCCACCTGTAAGAGAGACATGAGCCATGGTACGTTCCGTGAGTACATGCTCAATAACATCTAAGATACGCGTAGTGGCATCAGAGGCAAGCGCCTCCCGAGAAGGATGCGCTATTAAAGTTGGAGTACTCTCACCAATATTGTTGATCTTAGGCATCAAAAACCTCGGGGAATTCAGAAGTATTAAGGAAAGGTTCAGCATCGCACTGAGCAGGATGCATTTCCAGAGTAGGGAATGCCGACTTTAAAACTTCCCCATACATAGTGTCAGGGTCAAGTCGGCGTAACTCCTCAGAAATACAATCCGCTAGAGTACGAACTGGTAGTGGAATCTGCTGATCAGGTGTATACGGAGTCTCAATAATAGCGATGTTTTTGCCAGGACGGAACATTATCGTTTGTCCATCTTCACGCTCAATGGCTACACGGTAAAGGCCCCGTTCTGCTGCGCCGATAGTTGCAAGATGAACCTCAGCCTCGAGTTTCCAGCCAAGCCAAGCGCCAAGGAGCACAACCGAAGGAGACTTCTCAGACCCCCAAACCACTACACGCTTAACAGGGGAGTCAGGCATCTGCTCCAAAAGAGCTGCCAGTTGGGTACGCCACAGCGTCAAACGTGTCCAGGCAAGATCGCTATCTCCAGCCTGATAAACCTTAGAAAGATGCGTAAGAACAGCCATCGGATCATATGCGCGTGCCGAATCTGTGATACGGCGCTGTGCAATCCTACCAATTGAATCCTCACCCGGATTCTCAGGGACGGAATGCGGCCACCACACAACAATAGGAGAATCCGGCAAAAGCAGGCCAGAAATCAACGATTCTGTCGGCGTTGATGCACTACCCCAACCGCGCAGAATAATAAGTTCAGAAGCGCCAGCTTCACCGCCCACATGAATCTCAGCATCCAGCTGATCGGGCGCATCACTATTATGCGCAATATGCACAATGATCCGGCTCGGATGCTCGTGCGAAGCGCGGATAGCCGCATTAATAGCCTCGCGAGAATGTCCTTTTTCTGCTAGTACCACCAAGGTAAGTACACGGCTGCTGCTAAGACTGCCGTTTGAAGCCAGAAGATCAGAAAGTTCCTTTGAAATAGCAGAAACATTCGTGTGTTGCAGATGCGAAATCACGGGCGCCTCCAGGCACGGTTATCACGCTCAAGCATCTTCTGAGCCGAGCGTGGACCCCATGAACCGGATTCATAGGGTTCAGGCTTAATCTTGTTCTCTTCCCAATATTTCTCAAATGGATCCAAGATCTTCCACGAAAGTTCAACCTCCTCGTGGCGCGGGAACAGCGGCGGCTCACCTAAGAGCACATCCAGAATCAAACGTTCATATGCCTCAGGAGATGCTTCGGTGAAGGCGTGTCCATACCCAAAATCCATATTGACGTCGCGGATCTCCATCTGAGTGCCAGGAACTTTAGCTGCAAGACGGATCGTCATACCTTCATCAGGTTGCACACGGATCACGATAGCATTCTGACCCGCAGGAACCTCAGTCTCCTTACCAAAGAGACGGTCAGAAGATTTTTTGAAGAGAAGCGCAATCTCGGTTACTCGGCGACCCAGCCGTTTACCCGCACGCAGATAGAACTGAGTTCCTGCCCAGCGGCGGTTGGCAATATTGACTTTAAGAGCCGCAAAAGTTTCTGTGCGTGAGTCCGCAGGAATATCTTTCTCATCAAAGAAACCATTTACATGTTCGCCGCCTTGATAACCGGGGGCATACTGGCCGAGCGCGAAAGAATTTTCCAGATCATCAATACGTACAGCTTCCAGTACTTTAGCCTTTTCAGCGCGAAGATGCTTTGAATCAAGACTAAGGGGCTCTTCCATCGCAGTGAGCGCTAATAACTGTAGCAGGTGGTTCTGAATAACATCACGTGCTGCACCCACGCCGTCATAATAACCCGCACGTGAACCAATACCGATATCCTCTGCCATAGTAATCTGCACGTGATCTACATAGTTGGCATTCCAGATCGGCTCGAACATTTGATTGGAGAAACGCATCGCCAGAATATTCTGAACGGTCTCTTTACCCAGATAATGGTCAATACGGAACACTGAATCCGGGGGGAATACACGTTCCACAATTCCATTAAGTTCACGCGCTGACTCTAAGTTGTGACCAAACGGCTTCTCAATAACGACACGACGCCATCCGTCCCTGGGATTATTGTTCGCGTTATCGCGTGAGGCTAAACCGTGCTCGGCAAGCTTCGACAGCACCTGTTCGAAAGCCTTCGGCGGAATAGAGAGGTAGAACGCATGGTTCCCCTGGGCGCCAAGTTCATCGAGCTCAGCAAGAGTATTTTTGAGACGTTCAAATGCGGCATCATCATCAAAATTACCGCGAACAAACCGCATACCCTTCTGAAATTGGTTCCAGACATCCTCACGGAATGGGGTACGCGCATTTTCTTCCACAGACTTACGCACATAGTTACGAAAATCATCGTTATCCCACTCGCGGCGCCCATACCCAACAAGACCAAAACTTGGGGGCAACAAACCACGATTCATTAGGTCATAGACCGCAGGGAGCAGTTTCTTGCGGGCAAGATCGCCCGTGACGCCGAAGAACACAAGTGCGGAAGGACCCGCAATACGAGTGAGACGTCGATCGCGCGAATCTCGTAGCGGATTCGACTCATGATCGGTATGCAAGATAGATTCCTTTGATTGCTGATAATGTGCACATTCACCCTGCGATACTTTATGTACCTCTGGGGCACGTATCCCTGCATCTTACCGTTTCAATGGCAAACGAGAGATATCTGACAGCGAGCGCCGAAGCTAATTCTGTGCTATTTATAGCGACAGCGCTCGCCTTATGAACTTTAGAGAACGGGTATAACGAAAAAATTATTCACTAGTCACTAACGTGACTCACTAAGTGCTTTCCGTACGGTCTCCAGAAGCTCTTCCCACGAAACGTCAAACTTTGCAAGACCCTCGGTTTCGAGCTTATCCACAACCTCTACATATGAGATCCCCAGACGCTCGATATCGTCCAGAATCTTGTTAGAGCTCGTATACTCACCGGTTACAGTATCTCCCGTGATTTCACCATGGTCAGCAACAGCGTTCAGAGTTGCTTCAGGCATGGTATTGACAGTGTGTTTAGCGACCAGACCGCTAACGTAGAGAGTATCTGGAAGCGCCGGATCTTTGACTCCAGTAGATGCCCAGAGAGGGCGCTGAACGTTGGCACCATGAGACGCCAAACGTGCCCAGCGTTCAGAAGAGAACATCTCTTCAAAAACTTCATATGCCAGACGAGCATTTGCCAGACCGGCCTTACCCTTAAGCGCTAAGGCCTCTTCAGTACCGATTTCATTCAGACGGGTATCTACCTCGCTATCTACGCGGGATACGAAGAATGATGCGACCGAATGGATCTTAGAGAGATCCTTACCATTTTTGAGTGCTTCTTCAAGGCCGAGCATGTAAGCGTTAATGACTTCACGATAACGTGTTAGTGAGAAAATGAGAGTCACATTAACGCTGATTCCGGCTGCAAGAGTCTTGGCAATAGGCTCCAAACCTTCGACGGTTGCGGGAATCTTGATCATGACATTCTCACGGCCTACACGCTCGTAGAGTTCTCGTGCCATTTTCTGGGTTCCCTCGGCATCGCGGGCAAGGCGAGGATCAACCTCAATAGAAACCCTGCCGTCGTAACCTTTAGAAGCAGAATATATGGGTTCGAATACGACACAAGCAGCACGTACGTCGTCAGTAGTCGCTGCGAAGACAGCTTCTTCAACGTCTGCGCCGGATGCGGCAAGCTGACGCATCTGCTCAGCGTAAGCAGCACCTTTTGAAAGCGCACCGGCAAAGATAGTGGGGTTGGTAGTGACACCCACGACGTTCTTAGCGCTGATGAGCTCTGCAAGACTGCCACTGGTAAGACGGTCGCGGGAAAGATCATCAAGCCAAATGGAGACACCAGCGTCAGAGAGCTTTCGAGTTGAATCACTCATGAAATAAAACCTTCAATCTAAATTAGTTAATATGGATGGGTGAGCATTAATGAGCTATGCAAGATGCAAGTAGCACCAGGAATCACCGAAAAACTTTAACTTGCCGACTGACTATTTGACCGAAGCGATAGATTCTTCAGCAGCAGTCACTACGGCTTCAGGGGTAATACCAAACTCACGGTACAAAGTCTTAGCATCGGCAGAAGCCCCAAAGTGCTCAATTGAGACAGCACGACCTGCAGAACCGAGCAAATCGTACCAGCTCATGCCCAAACCGGCTTCAACTGAGACGCGTGCTGCAACCGAGGAAGGCAGAACTGATTCTCGGTATTCGTCTGACTGCTCGTTGAACCATTCGCGGGAAGGCATTGAAACAACTCGGGCTGCAATGCCTTTTTCTGAGAGCTTGTGGCGAGCTTCGAGGGCAATTTCAACTTCGGATCCAGTTGCGATTAGGATGACATCTGGAGTTCCCTCGGTGTCAGCCATAACGTAACCTCCGCGGGCAGTTCCTTCTGCGGAAGCAAATTTTTCGCCTTCAGTGTCTGAATGAATATCCTCACGAGCCCAAATTGGTAGGTTCTGGCGAGAAAGTACTAGGCCGGCAGGGCGGTCTTTCTTCTCAAGAATAGTACGCCAAGCAACCGCAGTTTCGTTCGCATCCGCAGGGCGTACAACGTCGAATCCAGGAATTGCGCGCAGTGAGCTGAGATGTTCGATCGGCTGGTGGGTGGGTCCGTCTTCGCCAACACCAATGGAGTCGTGAGTCCAGATATACAGTGCAGGTACACCCATGAGAGCTGAAAGACGGACTGCAGGACGCTGGTAATCCGAGAATACGAAGAATGTCCCAGAGAAAGCACGGGTTGGCGAAGATAGTACGATACCGTTCACAATTGCGGCCGCCCCCTGCTCGCGAATACCGAAGTGCAACACACGACCGTAGGGGTTGCCGGTCCAATCCTCCGTACTGTGCGAAACCGGGTTGAATGATTCGGCGTTGTTGATGGTGGTGAGGTTAGAACCTGCTAGATCGGCAGATCCACCCCAAAGCTCTGGGAAAGTATCAGCAATAGCATTAATGACTTTGCCGGATGCTGCGCGGGTTGCTAGTGAAGTACCCGGCTCAAAGACAGGGAAAGCAGCCTTATAATCAACTGGCATTTCGCCTGACACCAGGCGGTTGTACAGCTTTGCCCGCTCGGGGTTAGCCTGAGCCCATGCCTCAAATTTTTCATTCCAGACCTTATGCGCGGCAGCACCGCGTTCACGAAGTTCGCGAGTATGCGCCAGAACCTCATCCTCAATGAAGAAGCTCTTTTCGGGGTCAAATCCTAGAATTTTCTTGGTTTCAACGATTTCTTCGGCCCCCAGCTTTGAGCCGTGAACGGACCCAGTATTTTGCTTGTTGGGTGCTGGGTAACCAATGATAGTACGCACCTCAATGAATGAAGGCTTATCCGTGACCGTTTTCGCGCGCTCAATAGCGTTGTAGAGTTCCTGCACATCTTCAACGTAGTTTCCGGTCTTGACCCAGTCCACGCGCTGCACATCCCAGCCGTAGGCCCGGTAACGAGCTGGCACGTCTTCGGTGAATGCAACGTCAGTGTCTTCTTCAATAGAAATATGGTTGCGATCCCAGAGTACGATGAGATTGCCCAATTCTTGGTGCCCAGCAAGCGCACTGGCTTCTGCCGTTACGCCTTCCTGAACATCACCTTCGGAGGCGATACAGTACACATAATGGTCAAAGGGAGAAGCACCAACCGGGGATTCGGGGTCGAAAAGACCACGCATATAACGTTGAGCATATGCAAAACCAACGGCAGAAGCGAGACCCTGGCCCAATGGACCAGTCGTAATTTCTACACCCTTAGTGTGCTTATATTCGGGATGTCCAGGAGTGAGCGCACCCCATGTGCGAAGAGATTCTAGATCCTCCATCTCAAGACCATACCCACCCATAAATAATTGGGTGTAGAGAGTCAGCGATGTGTGACCGGGGGATAGGATGAAACGATCGCGACCTTCCCAACGGTCATCGTTGGGGTCTTGGTTCATGACCTTTTGGAAGAGCAGATAGGCAACAGGAGCAAGGCTCATGGCGGTGCCGGGGTGACCTGACCCTACTTTCTCAACCGCATCGGCTGCCAATAAGCGAGCAGTATTAACCGCACGCTGGTCTACCTCAGTCCATTCGAACTTTTCGTTAGGGTTAGTCACGTATTGTCCCTTCGCTTGGTGATACGTCATGCATGAAGTACACAAACAATAGTAAGTAGTCTGTGAACGCTGACTGCAGCAGATATAACTCAAAAGACAGGGTGCGTATTCCATGAGCACTCTCAACGAGCAATCATGTATATAGCATCTATAAATCTATCGTGAAATTCTACCTTCTTAAGGATAGTTCACCATCCTAGCGTTTATAGCATGTTCGCATGGTGTTTAGACGACTTATGCCTCACGCTGAACTTACATACATAGGATGCTGTAGCCTAAGCTCCACGTAGATAAGCTTCAAAATAGGACCACCCGTATCTTGAGATAGCTGCTTTACTCGCCTCAAGATACGGCTGCTCTTAGAAAATAAAAGATTCTAATATTGGCTGCCCAACAAAAGGATCGATTGCCAATGCAATGAAAAGAATCGTTAGGTATGTGATGGACCCGAAAAATACCACCATAGCGGTACGGCTTGTCGCTACCTGCTGGAGAGCTAAATAGTGGAGCTTGTGGCAGTGGTAGAGGAACCATGCACCAGCGGTAGCCGCGCTAACGCTGTACACCCAGCCCGCGCCTCCAATAGGGATCAGTAGAAGCGAACAGATAACCATAGCCCAGCCGTAGAGTACGACTTGCACGGAAACCGCTTGAGCGGGGGCGATAGCACCCAGCATAGGGACACCGGCTGCTTTATAATCCTCCGCGTATTTCATAGAGAGTGGCCAATAATGCGGAGGAGTCCAGAGAAAAATTACTGTGAAGAGAACTAAAGCTGGCCATTCAATGGTATTGCGAACAGCTGCCCATGCAATTAGGACAGGCATACACCCGGCAATCCCACCCCACACAATATTCTGAGTAGTGCGCTTCTTTAAATACATGGAGTAGAAGACTACATAGAGCAAAATAGCGGCAAGCCCTAAAAGCCCAGAGAGGGGATTTACCATAGTCCACAAATATACGACGGAGATAACAGCAAGTACCCATGCGAAGATGAGTGCTTCTCGGTCTGTTAGCTCTCCGGTAACTAGGGGGCGTTTTTTGGTTCGCTTCATTTTTCGGTCAATATCACGATCGATATAACAGTTGAAAGCGCAGGAAGCGCCAGCCGCCATGGCTCCGCCAAGAAGCGTATTTATGACTAACCAGAAACTGGGCATGCCGTGTGCCGCAAACATCATTGTAGGGGCGGTTGTTACTAGAAGAAGCTCAATAATTTGGGGCTTTGTCAGGTGAATATACGCTTTTATTTTGCGTCCCAAGGCCATGTCCCTTGTTGCCCGCGGAGTAGGTACAGTCACCTCTGACGCCGCATGCGTGGAGGACGGAACCTCCTGAATTGTGTAACCCTTCATGATGGGCTCCTTGACGTGTGTGCGTGTGCCTAATCTGCGCGTATCAATCTGTGGGGTAGGAGGTACTCACAGATAGGCATACCTTCGGCTCAAAGACGTGCAGGCGCAGGAATGCTCCTTAATAGTGTACGCCTAACCTTAAATAGCTACCAAGGCATGCCAGCAATAAACCCATATATGACATTGTGCGCTTACCGTGTGAATAACTCAGCTCTACGAAGTTGCTAGCCGCTGTTGAGCTAGGGCACGGGCCTTCTGAGAAGATAGGGTCAGCTGCCTTTCGATCAGCGATAGTGATGCCCAGGTAAACATACCCGACCCCAGCATATGTGCCTCAACGAGTAGAGGGGGAAGCCCCGTGTTGTACTGGATATAGCCAATCGCGCCCTGATAGACCATGATTGCTGCCAGTACAAGTAAAGATGATAAGAAAGCACGTGGCATGTCGTACTTCCGCACTAACACAAACATGATAACCAGCAGAAAAAGAAACGCCCACACTGCCCATGCATGAGCACGGGATACTGCGATAGCGTCGAACTCGTGGCGATGCGTGCGTGGATCACCCGCATGCGGACCAGTCCCAGTGACTACGGTACCCATAAAAAGTAAGAACGAAACTAACGCCAAACCAATCCAACCAAGTAGGCGGATAACACCACTTTTTTGTGGGGGAGATTCCCTAGTAATATCTTCGCGCTCAGAGACACCTGCCCTAAAATAGCGACGCACACGGTTTACCAAGATTGCCGCTAGTCCAATCATGATGGCAGAGGCGAGGTAATGGGCTGTTACCATCCAGGGATTGAGCCGCTGCCATACAGTAATGCCACCAATAACGGCCTGTAGCGGAATACCCCACAGGAGCAGTAAAGTCAGATTGAACAGATCACTGTACTTTGATTCGTGCGCTCGTAATCCCGTAAAAAGCTTTGGAAAGATTGCTTTGACGTGGTGCACATCAGGCAGCGCAATTTGGAGAATCGCTAAGAACGCAAAGATAGTGATTACCATGAGCACAAAAGTGAGCATACGGTTACCGAATTCAACGAGCCCATGGATACCGTCGGCAGGGGTAGTTGTCCACTGTTCTGCAGTACACCGCGGCCAGGTATCGCATCCTAGGCCTGATCCTGTAAGGCGCACAACGGCACCGGTTACGATGAGTAAGAGATTGCTCAGAGCCGTACCCACCGCTGTGTATAAAACCCAGGGAGTGTACTGGATGGGGGATAGCTTATTTTTGAGGGTAACTAGCATAAGAAAAGCCTTTTAACCGTGTATGCGTTAGGAATGATCGTTGATGGTGCTGATTGATTCCAGAGTTCGTCCAGAATCCTGAATCTAAGAGCGCTAATCGGACCATTTAAATTTGCGTGAAGCAATAAAACCAATCACTAGTGTCCAGGCAAGTAGCACAGCATGGGGAAGAGGTAAGAATATATCCTGTAGATAATCACCGCGAATCGCTTCACCTAAAGCGCCTGAAGGCAGGCACAGAATGATAATGCGGTACAGCTCAGGGAAATTATCCATTGGAATAAGGATCCCACCAGCGCTGGCCAGAACAACCCAGGCGATATTCACGATAGCCAAAGTTGCCTCAGCCCTCACCGTCCCAGCAACGAGTAAGCCTAGGGCTGTAAACGCGGCTGCCCCGAGCAATAAAGTACTAAAAGAGCGATACATCGCAAAAATATCCGGACGCCATCCAAGACCGAACCCAACAATAGTGACCATAATAAACTGTATGGCGATAACGGTGATAACTGCCAGCACCTTGCCAATAATAAGCCCATTGCGTCCTAGAGGAGTGGTAGACAGAAAACGAAGAACACCGTACCGGCGGTCAAAACCAGTGGCAATCCCTTGACCAGAAAGCGCAGTTGAGACAACACAGAGAGCCAGTACCCCCGGCACTGCAACATTGATGCGGGTCGTATTCAACGCATCAGCGTAAGAATCCAGAAAGCTTGTATAGCGAAGTCCAAAAAGCGCCATCACGGGGAAGGCAATATTGAGCATCAGCTGTTCGCCATTTTTAAGCATGGCAAGGGTCTCATATTTACCTTGAGCTAGAATACGCTGAAAACTAGAAGCAGCGCGCGGCTGCGGATACTCGTTACCTTCTGTCATCTGCTGACTATCAGGGACAGTGGGCAGCTCTGCATTTGTGGGACTCATCGAATATCACGTCCCGAAATATCCAAGAATACGTCTTCCAAAGTCTTCGGTTCCATCGTGAGAGAGTTAGGCATAAGGTAGTGATGTGCTAGGGCTGTCGTGAAAGCGGAAAGATGCTCGGGTGTGAGGGGACCACGGAGCTCATATTCGCCTAAGTCGCCTAGTGAGTATGGCATATGCTCGATAAGCTCTACATCCGTACGAAGATGTACAGGCAATAAGTCGTCACGCGTAGGTGAAGGGGCTTCTAACGTGAAATGAAGACGTACAACCCCGTCTCCTGATACAAGTTCAGGGACCGTGCCTTCACGCACCGTTTGACCATTATCAATAATATAGACATAATCCGCGAGCTTTTGCGCATCATCAATGAGATGGGTTGTTAAGATAATGGCGACTCCAGCCTCACGCTGCTCACGAATAATGTCAAAGACGACATTGCGAGACTGCGGGTCAAGTCCTGCTGATGGTTCGTCTAAAAAGAGTACCGAAGGACGCCCAAGAAGGGCTGCTGCTAATGAGACACGTTGTTTTTGTCCCCCAGAAAGGCGCCGAATATTGGTGCCGTTAAAAGCATCTATTCCTAAACGATCAACAAGTTCACCGACAGGATAAGGATTGGCGTACATCTGAGCAACATGTTCAAGAAGTGGTACGGGACGTACGGCGTTAGGAAGCCCCCCATCCTGAAGCATGATACCGACGGAGGCCCGCATCTCTGGGGATGCCAGAAGAGGGTCTTCTGAAAGAAGCTGAATAGTAGGTTCAGTAAGCCCCTGGGCACATGCAAGAGTTGTAGTCTTACCTGCACCGTTAGCACCCAAGAGTACAACAACCTCGCCGGGATAGACTTGAAGACTTATGTCAGCAACTGCGCGATGCATACCCTGAGCGGTAAGACGTTCAGGGTGTTTCTCGCGGAAAGAACGAGAGGGCTTAAACTCTTTGACGAGATGAGAAATCTTGAGTGCAGGATCGCTGCTAGTACCGCGAGCTGCTGAAATGTCTAATGCGGTAGCTGCTTGGTGTTGATAAGCTTCAGTTTCTGCCACCTCTCTATCTTAAGCCCTCAGAGAGTAATCTCTATGTTTCCCTCTAGCGATAGCATCTTTATGACGAGAGTTAGATCACGTCACAGTGAGGATATGAACCGCTTAGCACCCTCATGGAAATGCCCGAAGAGCAAAAATACCTAGAGGCCTAAAGGCGGTATTATCTTTCACCGGTTCTTATGGCTTGCCGCAGCTAAGCAAGAGACTAAATGGTGTGGTGTGTACAAGTAGGAAGACCTTACTAGCCAAGATTGAAGTAATTAGGACATACTTTAGTTGTGTATTCCGTGAACAAGACATCTCATCGAGGGCTTCAACAGCAGCCTTCCTCGCATAAGAAGTCAAGCTCTGGCGCACGTAAAGCGGAAGTTGAAGAACGCACCCGTGACCGGGTTCTTCGTGGTGTCCTGAACCATGGTCCCGTGTCTGCGGCAAGCTTAGGAGAACTTTTAAGCTTGACCCCCGCCGCTGTGCGTCGGCACCTTGATGCGCTTGAACAAGCAAACATGATTGAAGTTGCTTCTCTCAAGCAATATGGGGCAGGTGCAGGGCGCCCAGCTCGACGGTACGTCATCGCACCTCAAGGTCACGAACGTCTAGGAAATGACTATTTGATGATTGCGCGCAACGCTCTTGAAATGTTGCGTGACACCGTTGGGGAGAGCGCACTTGAAACTTTCGCATCCGCGCGGGCAGCCGAAATGGAGGCGCGATACCGCCCTGTTGTGGAAGCGGCAGGGGAGGATGTTGCTCTCGCTGAAGCCATGAGCCGTGATGGGTTTGTGACAACAGCGCAGATTACAGAACCACCTGCCGGTCGGCTCGCGCCGGGGAAATTGCTAGCTAGCATACAGCTCTGCCAAGGGCACTGCCCAATACGCGATCTGGCTGAAGATTTTCAGGTTTTCTGCGAACAAGAGACTGGGATTATTTCTGATCTTCTGGGCGTTGACGTACGTAGGCTATCAACGATGGCTGGAGGGGCTCATGTATGCACAACTCACGTT
>ERZ773090.719-NODE-719-length-14154-cov-9.19562_pt1 | contig 14154 bp, 10 predicted proteins | sample MGYA00580579_ERZ773090 | MGnify/ENA primary metagenome ERZ773090 (study PRJEB29015, sample SAMEA2738014) | human oral metagenome | biome: human oral; feature: human-associated habitat; material: dental | place: China | collected 2132 ... | reverse complement strand
TACAAAGTGAACCTGATACAAATACTTCAAGCCCCATATCTGTATGTTTTCTAATTTCTTTTATCTCCTCAAAACTTAGCTCCCTTGGTAAAACTATTCTTTTAAAGCCTAATTCTTTTAAATAGTTTATTTCATAATAATTGGCAACTGTCATCTGTGTACTTCCGTGAATTTCTATACTAGGGAAATTTTTATGTAAATATTCTGCATAACCTAAATCCTGTACTATTATTGCATCTAAACCATAGTTATATAAGTCTTTTAAAGTAGGATATAGAAGCTCAATCTCTCTATTAGTCATTATTGTATTGAGAGTTAAAAATATTCTGCTCCCTCTTAAATGTGCATAGTCTATTGCTTTCTTTAATTCTTCAACTGTAAAGTTTTCAGCATTTCTCCTTGCTCCAAAACCTTTTAAACCTAAGTATATTTCATCAGCTGTTGCACTTATGGCAGAGTAAAATCTTTCCATATTCCCAGCTGGTGCTACTATCTTCATATTGTTTCACAAAACCTTTCTACTTTTTTAAATAAATCTTCTAAATTTGAATTATTCTCTATTACTACATCAGCATTTTTTATTCTTTCCTCATTGGGCATTTGAGATTTTATTATTTTTTCTGCCAGTTCTCTATCTATTTTATCCCTTTCAACTATTCTATTTAATTGTATTTTATAATCTGAGATAACAACTAAGATTTTATCACAAAATTTATCTATACCACTTTCAAATAATAGTGGTACATCAAAAATTATTATCTCATCAGTATTTTTTTCTTTTAATTCTTTATAAAAATCAATAACCTTTGGGTGTATTATACCATTTAATTTCTCTAATTTTTCTTTATTTTCAAAAACTATCTCTTTTAATTTTTTTCTATCAATATTTCCATTTTTATCTAAAATTTTATTTCCAAAAGTTAAAATTATTTCTTCTTGAACTGATTTTTTTTCTGAAATATCCTTAGCAATTTTATCAGCATCATAAACTTTAAAACCTTTTTCTGCTAAATATTTTGATACTGTGCTTTTTCCACTGGCTATTCCACCAGTTAAACCTATTATCATAATACTCACCTAACTTATATAAATTTTCAAAAAATCATAATCTGGTAATTTTTTTAATTCTTGATTTATTGCTCTTAAAACTTTTATAGCCATCTCTCTAAAAAATCTCTCTTTATCAGATAAAGTCTCTTCTCTACCATCTTGATAAAATTGACTTCTATCTTTAAGAGTTCCTGATATAACAGTATATGTATCCCAATATGTATATTCTTCGTAGTCAAGAGTTTTGCTACCTTGTAAAATTACTTCCCCTGTCAAAGTTGAAGTCAATTTATATTTCACTTCAACTTTCATATTTGAAGTTTTAAAAAAATGTTTTCCCAAGTACTTTACTGTATTTGTAGCCTTTTTTCCATTTTCATCTGTATAAATTTCATCAAAATCATTCATATATTTTGTTTCTTTAACCTTATTAGGAGTGTATTCAATTAATTTTGTAGTTATTTCTAAAATTGTATCTGGATTATCCTTAGTATTTATAAAAGGATTATATTCTATATATCCTCTATAATTTTCTGCTATCTTTGAATTTAATAATTCATCATCTCCACCAACAATTCTATAGTCCATTGTTTTTTCTATTTTATCTTCTATTTTTTTTCTATCTGTCAAAATAGTATCTCTTATACTTTCATCATAACAAAGGACTTTTGAATATTCAATATATTTAGCAACTCTTTCTCTAAATGTATTTTCTTTCATTGACTTTGCTTTTTCATATTGATTTTTTCCTATTGTTTTTGCATCTTCATTATGTTTATTTATATCAACTTGTATTTTTGGTAATTTTTCTCTTATATTGCTAGGAAGTTTTAAATATAGTTCATCCATCCTATAAGCTTTTTTCAAATCATTCTTTGAAAGAAAATATTTTTTTCCATCATTATATACCTTTTGATATCTTTCTAATTCTTCTTTGTTTGGTACTGATTTTTCAAATTTCTCATTCATTAAATATAGTGCACCACTATAATTTTTTTTATTAATACTTTCTTGTACATCATCTACTGGTAATTTTTTACAAGCTATTAATATAAATACACTTAAAAGCAAGATTAAATATTTTTTGTAATTCATTTGTCCTCCAATTTTTATTTGTCCTAAAAAATAATTTATCATAAATTGGGATTAATATCAAATTTTATTATGATAGTATTTTAATATATTAAAATTAAGGTTTGATTAAAATAAAAACTGTCACAAAAATTAATTTGCAACAATTTTAGAAGTTTATATTATTACACTTTCTTTTAAATAAATATATTCCTATATTTAATTTTTTTACATGAGATAATCTTATTTACTGTAACTTTTTACTGACTCATTTGCTATAAAAGAAATGAGAATATATAAAATATATAAAATATATAAAACAAATAAAATACATACTACTAAAAAAGAATAAGAATAAGGATAAAACATATAGATAATAAAAAACAACCAGTTATATAATCTATATATCCCCAATAAATTGACCTTTTTTTCTATATTTGATTTTTCATAAAAGAAAAAGAAAATTGTATCAAAAATAAGTGCAATAATACTATAACAATTTGCACTTAATGAAAACAAAGAACTGTCAAATTTGTCAGTAAAATAAAATATCCATAAAAACCTAGTCCAAGGCATAATATAAATAATATTATGGTATTTTTTTTCTAAGGTATTTTGTGTAAAAAGAGACAACACATAAATTTGCCAAAAATAAAAAAATAATAATATTTCATCTTCTTTACAAAATATATTAAAGAAAAAACATCCAATAATTACTGAAAAAATATAACCTATATAACAATTATTAATAAATAAAGAAATCCCATACATTATCATTAATGAGACTGAAAAAAATGTTTTATTTTCAGGAACACATAATACTCTTAAAATAGTAAAACCAATTAATAAACTATAACCTATTATTCTTAGAGAATTCCATATATCCTTATTATCAAGATTAGAGGGTTCTTTTTTTATCTCATATTTATAATAGGATATTACTTTTATTCTTCCTTTATTCTGATTTTCCACCTAAATTTCCTCCTTATAAGAATAAAAACTCTCTCAATTACTATTTTTACTTTTATTTTTTTAATATTTTCTAAAGACTTTTATAAATATTTTTCCATAATTTCTTTTATAGTTTCTAAACTCATCAACCCTTCATCATTATATCTTAAAAATATATATTTAAAATCTGCATCTGATATTAATTCTTCAAATACTTGGTTTACTTGTGATTTGGAACAAAATTTACCTTTTTAATTGCTGTAATGTCTTAACCTAGTTTTACCTTAGTTTGCAACAACTCCTAGTTATTTTTTAACATTTACTCAAAAACCTCACAGCAGTTCTTCTTGCTTTTTCTATTTTTTCAAGCTCTATATTTTCCAGAGCAGATGAAGATATCCATCTTTTACCAAATAATATTTGAGCTGCTTCTATCATTATTCCACAAGCATACAAATCTTTTTCCTTTTCAATAGCTTGAATAAATATATTTTTTGTTTTTTCACAAATTATTTCTTTGTCCACTCTATGAAATGACATTTGCATTAGGCTTGTTGCAGACCATGCCCGACAAAGAGCATCATTATTATTAAGCATTAGTTGAATTAAAATATCAATTTCCTTTGATGAACCTATCCAACCAAAAGCTATTATAACCTTTCTGCGAAGAATATTATCATTGGTCTTTATGAGTGAAATAAGAATAGGAATAAGTTGATTACAAAATGATAAATAAAATTCTCTATGTTTCAATTTAGAAAGAACTTCTGCTATAAGAAAAGCACTAAATATTTTTATTTTTTCATCTTCAATTTTTGATAACATTTCAAATAAAAACTCAGTTCCTTCTCTTCCATGTCTATCGAAGCTGCTCTCTATATTAAGGTTTTTATTTTCTTCCCAATCTTTACAGATAAGTTCGTAATGATATGCTATTTCTTTACAAGTACCTAAATCAGCTATAAATTTAATTCTCTTACCAGCAGGAAAGTTTTCTTTTTCCAATTCAAGATATGCTTTTTTTAAATCTTCTTTTGTTAACATAGCACGATAGACTCGATCTTCTTCAAGTTCTTTTAAAATTTTATTTGTTGAATTTGACATATTTTTATCTCCTAATTTTACACTTTAAAATTTACAACTACAATAAAAACCCCAAGAAGTATAAATAATATTCCTATAACAGTATATCCTACTCTACTATTTTTATTTACTTCAAGAGGTTTTAGTTCCTTTACAAAATGCTTTGAGGGTAAATGTTTATCATAGATAACAGTAACAGGGACTTTTCCTTTATCTTTACATTTCCATAAAAACGAAGCTTTACTATTAAAATCAAAGTATGTTTCCTTATAGCTAAACTCTTTTCCATTCTGATTTGTAAAAATAAGCTCACAATCACATTCAAAACTATGTCTTGTACTTCTTATCTCAATTACTTGTAAGCTTCCCTTTGTCTCCTGTATATTTCTATCATCTGCTAGAAGTTCACTGATATCTTTAACATTATCTGAAGATATTCGTCCTAAAGAAATGGACAAAAAACCTAACAAAAACATGGTTACCACTATAAAATACATCCTTTTAACCTCTCTTAAATTTTATCTTTAACATCAATTACATTATTAAAATTAAAGAAAATATTAATTTTTCAATCTTAAAGGTAACTTATCAAAATCAACATCTATTGTATTTAAAATTTCTTTAGTTATATCCTCTACAATTTTCTTTTTAGAAGGAACATTTTTTTCATTCTCATCTTTTGGTAATTTACCTTTATTAAATATTTTATCTGAAATTATAAAATATGTTTTCCATTTTTCTTCATATTTTTTATCAAAGTTTTTACTTCCATTAAATATAACTTCACCAGTTAAATTAGAAACAAGCCTATAATTAAGTCTTACTCCCATACTTGTAGTCTTTTTAAAAATATTTTCACTATAACTAACTATATTTGTGTTATCTTTACCATTTGAATCCTTGTAATTTTCAGTATATTGTTTAGGGAAACTTTGCATATCTACATCTTCTGGATAAAAGTATAACATACTTACATTTATTTCTAATCTTACATCTGGATTAACACCTGAATATCTAAATGCATTATTTTTTATTTCTTGAGAAAATTTATTTTCAATTTCAGAATTTAAAGTTGAATCATTTCCATTTACTATATAAGCATATGTTTTCTCTATTTTTTTATCTAATTTTTTTAATTCATTCTCTACTTTATTTTTTTCATTTGGGTTATATGTAAGAACTTTTTTATATTGCTTATATTTTTTTATTTTTTCTCTATATGTATTTTCACCAATTGATTGTGTATTTTCAAATAAATCATTTGCAATTTTTTCTCCATTTTTTCTATGTTTATTAATATCAACATAAATATTTGGTAATTTTTGTTTAATATTTTCTGGTAAATCTAAATATAGCTTTTCCATTAAAAATAGTTCTCTTGTTTCATTAGTAGAGTTATAGTAATCTCTTCCTCTATTAAAAATATTTTCATAACTTTCAAAAAGTTCTCTATTATCTATGTCCTTTCTCACAGACTTATCAAGTTCTAAAATTCCTTTATAAAATTCATTTCTTGCTGCCTTGTTATTTGCTGAATTTATAGCCATTCTTGTACAAGAAGTAAAAATAAAAATGCTTAAAAATAAAATTAAATATTTTTTCATCAATTCCTCCAATATTATAATTTTTAATTTATTAAATAATTTAGCATAGTTTATTATTAATTTCAAATTTTATCAATAATATTAGAAACACTTGTATTCTTCAATATTGTATTTATGTTTTTTCTATATAAATAATAAAGAACTATACTTTCTAGTAACCACTGAAATGTTGTAATAATCCAAAAAATATGAACAGGCAATTTTAAAATAGAAATAAGATAAAAGGCAACAGGTATCCTTAAAAACCAGTTAGTAAAAAAAGAAACATAAAAAGGTATTTTTGGATTTCCTATTCCTTTAAAATATGAGCCAAGTACTGTTACAAATGCAATAAGAATTTGTTCAAAAGCTGCTACTTGTAAGCACATTGCACCTATCCTAATAACATCAATTTCTTGTTTATTGATAAAAAAAGAAATTAATGTTTTAGGTATAAAAAAGAAGAAAAAAGCTAAAACTCCCATAAAAATAGAAGCAATGATTATAGAATATAAAGTGTACTCTTGTGATTTATTTGCTTTGTTCTCTCCAATACTATGTCCAACAAGTGCTGTACATGCTATAGCAACTCCCCAACCTGGCATAGTTGATATTGCTTCAATAGCAATTCCTATTTGGTTTGCTGCAAAAGCAGTAGTTCCTAAACTTAAAATAAAAGTAAGTCCTAATAGTCTTGATAAACTAAAATTAGCCTCTTGTAAACCAGAAGGAACAGCAAAACGAATAATTTCCCAAATATCTTTTTTAGAAACATAAGAAAAGAGAGAAATTTTAAATGGAAGTTTTTTTAATCTACTCCATTGCAATAAAATTCCCATAAAATTTCCAGCTACAGTTGCAACTGCTGCCCCAGTAATCCCCCATTCTGGAAAACCTAGATTTCCAAAAATTAAGACATAATCTAAAAACAAATTTACAATATTAATACTTCCAGCTACATAGAGAGAGGTTTTAGTATCTTTTACTCCCCGAAATACCCCATTTGTAGTAGATGAAATAGTTAGTAAAAAGAAAGAAAAAGATGAAATCTTTGCATATCTTGTTGCTAATGGCAACATTTCTTTTGTTGCTCCCGCCAAATTTAAAATTTTACCTGGAACAAAGAATAATAATGAAAAAAATATAAAAGCTAATACAACTGCTATTTTAATTCCTGCATTGGCAATTGTTTCTGCTTTTTTATAATCCTTAGAACCAATTGCTCTTGAAATAAGAGAAGTTAAAGCAGTTGAAACACCAACTGCAATTATAATATTAAAAAAGCTATAAATTATTTCTGTACTTAATCCAACAGAAGAAACTGCTAATTCTCCACCATATTTTCCAATCATCATAGTGTCAAATATCCAAATCATCATATATAAAGTCATTTCACCTACTGCTGGAATTGCAAGATATAATATTTCTCTAAATATTTTCCAATTTATTTTCATAAAGTTATCTCCTATTTACATTTACTTTTAAACATTATATCAAATTTTTTCCCTTAAACTAAAATAATTAATCTTACAGTCAAATATATAAAGTATTTGAAAACTTCCTAAAAGAAAAAATAATATTTTTCATTTTATTAAGAAAAATTAAATATTCAAAAAAATTTTTAAAAAATACTTGACATTTGATTCTATATATGATATATATAGTCTATGATTATTAGCAACCGAATAAATAGAGTGCTAATAAATCTCCCCTCTATATTATTTTAGGCAGGAATTAGCTACCAAAGATAAATCTTGGTAGCTAGCTCCTCAACCAACTATTAGAGGATAATAAAATAGTAAATAAAAGATTAATAGATAAATAATAAAATGTTAGGAGGTTTTTATGATGAATCCAAATCAATTTACAGAGAACACAATTTCTGCAATTAATTTAGCTGTTGATATTAGTAAGGGTAATATGCAACAAAGTATAAGACCAGAAGCATTAGCTTTGGGTTTACTTATGCAAAATAATGGATTAATTCCAAGAGTAATAGAAAAAATGGGATTGAATTTACAATATATTATTTCTGAATTGGAAAAAGAAATGAATAATTATCCAAAAGTTGAAGTGAAAGTTAGTAATGAGAATCTTTCACTTGACCAAAAGACAAATTCCATATTAAATCGTGCAGAAAAGATTATGAATGAAATGGGAGATAGCTTTTTAAGTGTTGAACATATTTTTAAAGCTATGATAGAAGAGATGCCAATTTTTAAAAAGTTAGGTATCAATTTAGAAAAATATATGGAGGTATTGATGAATATAAGAGGAAATAGAAAAGTAGATAATCAAAACCCAGAAGCAACTTATGAAGTTTTAGAAAAATATGCAAAAGATTTAGTTGAACTTGCTAGAGAAGGTAAGATAGACCCTATCATAGGTAGAGATTCTGAAATCAGAAGAGCTATACAAATAATTTCAAGAAGGACAAAGAATGACCCTATTTTAATTGGAGAGCCTGGGGTTGGTAAAACTGCAATAGTTGAAGGGCTTGCTCAAAGAATATTAAATGGTGATGTCCCTGAAAGTTTGAAGAACAAAAAGATATTCTCACTTGATATGGGAGCTTTGGTTGCAGGTGCAAAATATAAAGGTGAATTTGAAGAAAGAATGAAAGGTGTTTTAAAAGAAGTTGAAGAATCAAATGGAAATATCATTCTTTTCATAGATGAAATTCACACAATAGTTGGTGCTGGTAAAGGAGAAGGTTCTCTTGATGCAGGAAATATGTTAAAACCTATGCTTGCAAGAGGAGAATTAAGAGTTATTGGTGCAACTACAATAGATGAGTATAGAAAATATATTGAAAAAGATCCTGCACTTGAAAGAAGATTCCAAACAATATTAGTAAATGAACCTAATATTGATGATACTATTTCAATTTTAAGAGGACTTAAAGATAAATTTGAAACTTATCATGGTGTCAGAATTGCTGATGCAGCAATAGTTGAAGCAGCAACACTTAGCCAAAGATATATAACTGATAGAAAACTTCCAGATAAGGCTATTGACCTAATAGATGAAGCGGCTGCAATGATAAGAACAGAAATTGACTCTATGCCAGAAGAACTTGACCAATTAACAAGAAAGGCTCTTCAATTAGAGATTGAAATTAAGGCATTACAAAAAGAAACTGATGATGCTTCTAAGGAAAGATTAAAAGTTATAGAAAAAGAGCTAGCAGAATTAAATGAAGAAAAGAAAGTTTTAACATCTAAATGGGAACTTGAAAAAGAAGATATTTCTAAAATAAAAAATATTAAAAGAGAAATTGAAAATGTTAAACTTGAAATGGATAAAGCAGAAAGAGAATATGATTTAACTAAGTTATCAGAATTAAAATATGGTAAACTTGCAACTCTTGAAAAAGAATTACAAGAACAACAAAATAAGATTGATAAAGATGGAAAAGATGATTCTCTATTAAAACAAGAAGTTACAGCTGATGAAATTGCTGATATAGTTTCAAGATGGACAGGTATCCCTGTATCAAAACTTACTGAAACTAAAAAAGAAAAAATGTTACATCTTGAAGATCATATAAAAGAAAGAGTTAAGGGACAAGACGAAGCTGTTAAGGCTGTTGCAGATACTATGCTTAGATCAGTTGCAGGATTAAAAGATCCTAATAGACCTATGGGTTCATTTATATTCTTAGGACCTACTGGTGTTGGTAAGACATATCTTGCAAAAACTTTGGCATATAACTTATTTGATAGTGAAGACAATGTTGTTAGAATAGATATGAGTGAATATATGGATAAGTTCTCAGTTACAAGACTTATAGGGGCACCTCCAGGATATGTTGGTTATGAAGAAGGTGGACAACTTACAGAGGCTATTAGAACTAAACCTTATTCAGTAATATTATTTGATGAAATTGAAAAAGCTCACCCTGATGTATTTAATGTTCTATTACAAGTTTTAGATGATGGTAGACTTACAGATGGGCAAGGAAGAATAGTGGATTTCAAAAATACTTTAATTATAATGACATCTAATATAGGTAGCCATTTAATACTTGAAGATCCTGCTCTTTCTGAAAGTACAAGAGAAAAGGTAACAGATGAATTGAAAGCTAGATTTAAACCAGAATTTTTAAACAGAATTGATGAAATAATTACTTTCAAGGCTTTAGATTTATCAGCTATTAAGGAAATTGTAAAATTAAGTCTAAAAGATTTAGAAAATAAATTAAAACCTAAACATATTACACTTGAATTTTCTGATAAGATGGTTGATTATTTAGCTAATAATGCTTATGACCCTCACTATGGTGCAAGACCTTTAAGAAGATATATACAAAAAGAAATTGAAACAAGTCTTGCTAAGAAAATTCTTGCAAATGAAGTACATGAAAAATCTAATGTTTTAATAGATTTAGATAATAACCATATTGTTTTTAAAGAAAAATAATAAAATTTGATTTTCATAACTCCCTTTATATATAAAGAAAGTGTGGGCAGTTCAAAGCTACTCACACTTTTTTATCTTTTCTCAATCTTCCCAACATATCTATATATAGTTGTAGGAGAACAAGATAATTTTTGAGCAACAAAATTAATTGCTTCTTTTAAATTAAAAAGCCCTTTTTCATATAGTTCCTGTACAATTTTTTCTCTTTCTTGTTTAGTCAATCTTTCCAAAGGATAATTAAATTTTAAATTGACTTCTTGAAATATTTTTTCCATAAAATTTTCCATATTATCAGTTGAATTTTCTTCATTATCTTGATTTTTGTTTTCATCTACTAAAATATTATATGAAACATCTGATAAATAATTTTTAACAAACATATCAGGATGAATTATTCTTAGTATCTGACAATTTATATCATGGAATTTGCTATCATCAAAGTTAATACATAACATTCCAATAATTTTTTGATTTTCTTTAATAAACATACTAGAAGAACGAACTTTCTTACCATTCTTTAATAAAACTGTATGATTTACCATACTATCTTCATTGTGATAAGATTTATTTTTTAAGATATTTAAAGTTTCATTTGAAATTGAATTTTCTAATGTCCTATTACTAATTTCTCCATTAGCTATGGCTATCATTTTAATTTCTTCACCCTTTATTTCATGTAAAACTATTTCAAAAGATGGACCTAATGTTTTTCCTAAAAAATTAACTAATATCTTATATTGATTTAACAATTCATTTCTCATTTTTACCCCTAACAATAATAATTTTTCTTGAAATATATCAACTGCTTACCATCCATTAATGTTTCTCAAGCTCCAAAATACTAGTTCAACATTAATGAATATCACAGTAGTTTCATTTAAGAGTATTTAATTATGCTTTCAAGAAAATTTTTTAAATTTACTTTTCTTTAATTTTTTGCAAAATAAATATATAAATTATATTGACAATATTTTATCATAGTGGTAAAATATTTTCAAATTATAAATAGTATTTATTTTTATTATGAAATATATTTTTTTAGTATATTTTTTTGTTTTAAAGATTAAAATATTATTTAAAATATAAAAGAGTGCTGTCCGCTAATCATTTATTGACAACCGGGGTACTATATAATTTAGGAGGTATACTATGAAAGAATATTTACTTGATGTTCCAGTACCACGCTCTTTTTCTTATGTTAAACGTAACATTCCCGAAGTGACAGTTGAACAAAGGGAACGTGCATTAAAGGCAACTCACTACAATGAATTTGCTTTTCCTGCTGGAATGCTAACAGTGGACATGTTATCAGATTCAGGAACTACTGCAATGACAGATCAACAATGGTCAGCTATGTTCCTAGGTGATGAATCTTATGGAAGAAACAAAGGTTACTATGTATTACTTGATGCAATGAGAGATTGTTTTGAAAGAGGAGATAATCAAAAAAAGATTATTAACCTAGTTCGTACTGATTGCCAAGACATAGAAAAAATGATGAATGAAATGTATCTGTGTGAATATGAAGGTGGTTTATTCAATGGTGGAGCTGCTCAACTTGAAAGACCTAATGCTTTCTTAATGCCGCAAGGTCGTGCAGCTGAATCTATTCTATTTGAAATAGTTCGTAAAATACTTGCTGTTCGTGAACCAGGAAAAGTATTTACTATTCCATCTAATGGACACTTTGATACAACAGAAGGAAATATTAAACAAATGGGATCAGTTCCTCGTAACTTATATAACAAAGAATTGTTATATGAAGTTCCAGAAGGTGGTCGTTATGAAAAAAATCCTTTTAAAGGAGATATGGACATAAATAAACTTCAACAACTTATTGATGCTGTTGGAGTAGAAAATATTCCTATGATATATACAACAATAACTAATAACACTATATGCGGTCAAGCAGTATCTATGAAAAGTATTAGAGAAACTGCAAAAATTGCTCATAAATATGAAATCCCATTTATGTTAGATGCTGCAAGATGGGCTGAAAACTGTTACTTTATAAAAATGAATGAAGATGGATATAGAGATAAGTCTATTCCTGAAATTGCAAAAGAAATGTTCTCTTACTGTGATGGATTCACTGCTTCACTTAAAAAAGATGGGCATGCTAATATGGGAGGAATTTTAGCTTTCCGTGATAAAGGATATTTCTGGAAGAAATTCTCTGATTTCAATGAAGATGGAACAGTTAAAACAGATGTAGGAATCTTGTTAAAAGTTAAACAAATATCTTCTTATGGTAATGACTCTTATGGAAGTATGTCAGGTCGTGATATTATGGCACTTGCTGCTGGACTTTATGAATGTTGTAATTTCAACTACTTACAAGAAAGAGTTGAACAATGTAACTATCTAGCAGAAGGATTCTATAAAGCAGGTGTTAAAGGTGTTGTTCTACCAGCAGGAGGACATGGAGTTTATATAAACATGGATGAATTCTTTGATGGAAAAAGAGGACATGAAACATTTGCAGGAGAAGGATTTAGTCTTGAACTTATTAGAAGATATGGAATTCGTGTTTCTGAATTAGGAGATTATTCTATGGAATATGATTTAAAAACTCCTGAACAACAAGCAGAAGTTGCGAATGTTGTAAGATTTGCAATAAATAGAAGTGTTTATTCACAAGAACATCTTGACTATGTTATTGCAGCTGTAAAAGCTCTTTATGAAGATAGAGAAAGTATTCCTAATATGAGAATTGTTTCTGGTCATAATTTACCTATGAGACACTTCCATGCTTTCTTGGAACCATATCCAAATGAAGAAAAATAGAATTTAAAAATTGAATATTTTTGTTAAAAGCTGGCTGTTGCATTTTTATTATTTACCCCTCTTTAATATATAAAATAATTGTGCAACAGCTATTTTAGAATAAAAATTTTAAAGGAGGAATTTATGAGTGCTATTGAAAAGCGTGATGGTTTTACTACAAAATGGGGCTTCATCTTAGCTTGTATTGGTTCTGCTGTTGGAATGGGAAATATATGGAGATTTCCTGTTTTAGTTTCTGAATTGGGTGGAATGACTTTCTTAATTCCTTATTTTATTTTTGTAATTCTTATTGGTTCAACTGGGGTTATAGAAGAGTTTGCCTTAGGTCGTGCAGCTGGTGCTGGTCCTGTTGGAGCATTTGGAATGTGTACCGAAATGAGAGGAAATAGAAGTATAGGAGAAAAAATTGGGATAATACCTATACTAGGTTCTCTATCTCTTGCAATAGGATATTCTTGTGTAATGGGTTGGGTTTTTAAATATGCGTGGATGTCAATTAATGGCTCTATGTATGCTATGCAATCAAATATGGAAGTAATAGGTTCTACCTTTGGACAAACTGCTTCTGCATGGGGAGCTAATTTCTGGATAATTATTGCATTATTAGCAAGTTTTGCAATTATGTCAATGGGGGTTTCTGGTGGTATAGAAAAAGCAAATAAAATTATGATGCCTGTATTATTTATTTTATTTGTCTTATTAGGAATATATATAGTATTTCAACCTGGCTCTTCTAATGGTTATAAATATATTTTTACTGTAAATTTTGAAGGACTTTTGAATCCAAAAATTTGGATTTTTGCTTTTGGACAAGCTTTCTTTTCTCTTTCAGTTGCAGGACATGGTTCAGTTATATATGGTTCATATTTAAGTAAGAGTGAAGATATTCCTAACTCTGCTAGAAATGTTGCCTTATTTGATACTTTGGCTGCTCTACTTGCTGCTTTTGTAATTATTCCAGCAATGGCAGTTGGAGGAGCTGAATTGTCCTCTGGTGGACCTGGACTTATGTTTATTTATTTAGTAAATATTATGAATAATATGGCTGGTGGAAGAATTATAGAAGTTATTTTCTATCTATGTGTACTTTTTGCAGGAGTTAGCTCAATTATTAATTTATATGAAGCTCCTGTTGCTTTCTTACAAGAAAAGTTTAAAGCTAATCGTGTTACAGCAACTGCAATTATTCATATTATAGGTTGTATAG